>Ga0070754_10000696_pt1 | contig 29694 bp, 25 predicted proteins | sample VirMetDEL_Sep_01_FD_75181 | JGI IMG/M metagenome (GOLD analysis project Ga0070754, IMG submission 75181) | Aqueous microbial communities from the Delaware River and Bay under freshwater to marine salinity gradient to study organic matter... | ecosystem: Environmental > Aquatic > Marine >...
TATATTTTTATCTTTTTTTGTATTAATAATTATATTAATAATATTTTTATATAAATGTAATAATATAAATGAAAATTATTCTCCCATTATAACTAGATATTCTAATTCTACAATTAATGAAAATAATTGTAAAAAACCTTTTACTAATAATAAAAAAGATTATACTTGTTCAAAACCAGTATATACATATCAATATGGAAATAGAATGTTAATAAATTCAAATGATTATAATTTAATGGTTCAAAAAGTTTTAAAAGATTTACAAGATGATTTAAATTTTAATTTATCTTTATTTAAAAATGATAATTTAGAAGAAATAGATTATACTGGAGATCAAAGTTTAATAACTAATTTTATAAATGATAAATTAAAAAATTTATCTAAAACAAAAGAATACTTACAAAATAATGGTTCATGGAAGTATGAATATTTTTTTAGTTCAGAACCAAATATATATTTTTATAAAATAAAAAATAATAATAAATTATTTTTATTTAAAATTACTTTTACTTTAGAAAATCCATTAAGATCCTCATATACTAATTGTTATGCTTTTATTTTATTAGATAAAAATTTAAATAATTTAAAAATTATAAAAGCTGGAATAGTATCTAATGATTCTGTTAATATTGAAAATTTTAATTCTAAAATTGAAAACAATGAATTAAATAATATTACAAAAGGTAATCTTAAATTTCAATTTTTAAATGTTTTACCTGACTTAGAATATGATCAATGGAGTAATGGTGTAAATAATTCTGCAATCCCATATATATCTGAATATAGAGAAGGACATCAAGTTAAAACAGAACCTAAAATACCAAATGAATTTAAAGATACATCAAAATTTAATATTCAATATTTACCACCTGAATTTGGTAATGGAATATGTGATTATCCTCCTATATATAATATTGATTCTAGTAAAAAAAATTATTATTTAAATAATCCTCCTTTATTTTAAATATTTCATTTTTTTTTTCTTCTATTAATCATATATGACATAAGTGCTGGTTGTTGTGATTTTTGTATAGGTTCTTGTATAGGTTCTTTTATAGGTTCTTGTATAGGTTCTTGTATAGGTTCTAATTTAGATTTTTCAATTTCAGATAATTTATCTTTTGCTTGATCAATTAATTCTTTAATTCTAACATCTAAATTTTGTTTATAATATTTTTCAGCTTTTTTAATAATATTAATTAATCCTTTTTTATCGTTATTAATTATAAAATATTGTAATTTATTAATTAATGAATCTTTAATAGATGTTATATTAGGTAAAATTTTATTATATTCATCTAATACATGTTGTTTTTGAATTTCTCCAGATATTTTATATTTTAATTTTTTTAAATCAATATTATAAATTAATGCTAATTTTTTTGCTTCAGTAGTAGCATTAAAAATATCAAATGATACTAAAAAATCATTATTATCTTTTGAAAATGTTGAATATAAAATTTCAGCAAAACTATTATATAATATTTCATTATTTATATGATTTTTATTTTGTAAAACATATTCTGGATATTTTAAAATATATTTTTCATATTCTAAAAATATTATTTCATATGGTAAATTTTTAACTTGTTTTATATTTGTTTCTACTTTTATATCATTATTTAATATGGAATAATTCTTATTTATTAAATTAAATTCAAATAAATCTGGAGGATTATTTAAAAAATTAAAATCTTCATCTGATATTGTAAAATTTATTTTTTCTACAATTTGAGATTTTAATTGTGTTTTAATTGATATTTTAGATCTTTCAAATAAATTACCTCCTTCAAATTCTACATAATTTATTTTATCTCTTTCATATTCATTAATTAATTTTAATATTTGATTATCAACTTTATTATAAGTTTTCATTGCATTTACTAAATATTTTACTCCTATTACTAATTTTAAATTAGAACTAATAGGTAAATGTTTTTCAACTACAATAGGTAATTGAATTATTGTTGTTTGTAAATTAATATCTAAATCAGTACTTTTTAGATTAACAGATTCTAAATTTAAAATAGTTGGAAATTGACTAACTAAATCTATTTTTTTATTTGTAAATTCAACATCTTCAATAATTGTTAATAATTTATCTTTTTGAGGATTAAATTTATTTAAATTATCAATAAATTGTATTAATTTTATTTTTTGAATATTAAATTGTTCTTTTATTTCATTTTCATTTAATTTTTTTATTAATATTAATTTATTTATATAAATAACAGCACTTTGAATTGCATCTTTTAATTTTTTTTGTTTATATAAATCAATTTTTTTATTTCCTTTTGCATCTGTTTTATAAAAAACATATTTATCAATATCTAAATCACTTTTAAATTGATTAATATCAATTTGTAGATGTTGACTTTGACATTTTCCTTCTATAAATATACATTTTTTCTTATTTAAACCATATGAATGTAAATCATTACAATCAATTTCATTTGTAAATCTATTACATGCATCAAATTTTTCAATTGGTGTTTTTTTAATAAATTTACTATTTACTCCTTCTCTAAAATATCTTATTTTACCAAATTCAGATCTATATTCAATTAATATATAATAACTGGAATATATATAATGATTAGGATCATCTGATTCTTCAAAAATAGCTGGACCTTCATAATAAAAAAATTTATTTATTTCATCATTTAAAAATTTTTTATTATATATTGGTATACCATTTATTGAAAATTTAAAAGGAACTATATATTGTGTGCTATTATTATCTAAATAAACTTGATAAACTTGACCAGGATCTTTAACACCAATTGTTGGTCTATATATATAATTTACAAATGATATATATTTTGGTTGTTTAATTATAGTAGGATTAAATTTAATAATTGAAGTTTCTGGATATATTTGTTTTTTATTATCACTAAAACAATTTTCTAATTTTAACATACATTTATCATATAAATCTTTAATATCAATATCTTTATCATATTCTAAATTTAATGTAATAGCTAAATCATATAAGTCATCATCTGTATAATTATCTGTACCATCAATTGTTGATTTAAATGAAGGAAAATTTCCACCATATAAATATTTATCTTTATCAATTATCCAATATATTGGAGTAAAATAAGTATTTTGAATTTCTATTTTTGGAATCATATTAGTAATAGTTGGTGGAATATAAGTATTTTGAGCAACTTTATATAAAAAATCTTTACTTTTTTCATTATTTATTTTAATTTGTTTATTAATTAATCTTAAAATTTTTTTTCTCCATGATGCAGGTTTATAATTTTGTTGAATTATTAAAGCTGCTTTATAACATTTTAATTCATAATCTCTAATTTTAGATAAATATTCATTTAAATTTTCATAATATTTAGAATCTTGTGAATTTTTAAATATAATTTTATCTATTCTTTCTATATTAATTAAATCAGTATCACCTTCTTTAATTATAAATTCTGTTATTTTTGGAATAAATGTACTATCATAATCCATATATTTACATATATTTTTAATATTAGTAATTACTAATTCTGAATATTTTTTGTAATCATTTTGTAAATTTGAATATGCATAAATAATTATTTCAATAATTTCAGACATTTCTTTAATAATTATTGCATTTTGAGATATTTTATTCCACCAATCAGTACAAGTTTTTAAATTATTGCTTATATTAATACGATTTTTAATTCTTTCATTTATTGTAGCAACTCTAAAAATTCTTCTAGAAGGTAATGTATTTCTTTGTGATTTTAAATATTTTAACATTTCCATAATTGGATTTTTTTTAATATCAAATTCAATTTCAGATAAATTTAATATAATTTTTTCCCATTTTTTACATTCAAACATTTGATTAAAAATTTCATTAATTTCTAAATTTGAAAGTTCATAATGATTTTCTTTAAATTTTTTAAAATCATTATTTTGATTTAATTCATCTATATATTCATTATATAAATTTCAATCTGGTTTCCAATTATATAAATATTTAAATGTTTTATTTGGATTAGTATAATATTCAGGTAAATCATCAACTGGTAATTTTAATGGCAATTCAATATTAATTAATTCAATAAATGATATTTCACCATTTATATAATTAGGTAAACTATCATGAAATTCTTTAAAAATAAATAAAATTTTTTCTATATTATTAACATAATTAACATTATCAATATCAAAAATTTTTTCTTCTAAATTATTTACAAATATATTATTATAAGGATGATATTTAAAAATATAATCTTGTAATTTAATTAATCCAGATTTTCTCTGATTATATATTTCTTCAGATTCTTTAATACTTTTAGATAATGAATATTGATTATTAATTTCATGTTCTTTATCTTCATTTGTTTCTAAATATTTTTTAATTTTTAAAATTTTAGAAGATAAAATATCAACTGTATAATGTTCATATTTAGAATCATAAAATTTTACATTTGTTTTAAGAATTTCTAATAAATCAATAAGATATTTATTAAAATCAGTATATGTAATAATTGTATCATTTGTTGGTATTTTTAATTTCCAAACTTTTCCTGTGTCAGTATCAAATGTATTTAATTTTAATTTTTCTATATATGATAATTTATATTTATCATTATTTAAATCAATACATTTTATTAATTTATCTCTATCTAATTTACTTAATAAAGTTTTTAATTTAATATCTTCAATATCTGGTATTGATTCAAATTTTAATTTAGAATCTTTTTTTTCATTTAAATATTCTTCTCTTAATTTTTTCATTTTTAATACTCCAGATATTTTAGTTTGAAAAAATGGTATATCTTCATTATGTTCGATAGTTGTTAATTTATAACTTGGAATAAATTTAGATACTTCTTTTTCTGCGTTTTTAAGTAATAAATTATATTCTAATAATTCTTCTAATTTTTTAAATTTTTTAGGTTTTTTTGGCCATTCAATATTATATTTTCTAGCAATTGTTTTATAATATTCTTCTTCTGAAATAATTAATCTATTAATTTTTTCATCAAATGTTTTTGGAAGTTCTAATTTTTTTTTAGATGATTTAGGTGTATATTCTTCATATTTATTTAATATATTAATTTCTTCATTTATTAATAAGTATAATTTTTTTGAATAATTAAATTCTTCTATTTTATCTTCTATATATTCTGCTTCTAATTTTTTTTTTAATTCTTGTATTTTCTCTATTTTTTTTTTATCTATTTCATCATCAATATTAAATTTTTTATATATTAACATTTTTTTATATTTAATTAATATATTATCTAAAGCATAAGAATAATCTTCAATTTCACCATTTAATAATTTATTATTAATAATATCTAATATTTTTTCATCTACATTATCACTTATTTCATCTTCCAAATTAATATCATCATATATTGTACCATCTTCTTCAATTGATTGAAGATATTCATCTTCACTAGCTAAAAAATCATCATCACTACCTAAAAAATCATCACCATAATCCATAATTTAATTAATAAATAATAATTATTTTAATTTATTTTAAAAAATAAATAAAAATATATATTAAATATTTTTTATGATAACATTATATGTATTAAAAGGTTGTAATTATTGTACTAATGTATTAGATTTTTTATCTAGAAATACAATTGATAATTTATTAATTTTTGTAATAGATAAAAAAAAAGCAATAAATTTTAAAAGTTTAAATTCAAGATTAAATCAATATCCAGCTTTATCTTTAAGTTTACCAAAAAAAGATGGAATGCCAAAAACAAAGTCACAAATATTAACAGGAACACCTGAAATAATGAATTATTTTGGAAATATTATTCAAAATAAAAAATTAAATGGATCAAATATAGATATTAATTTATATAATAATAATAATGGAAATATTCAAAATATAAGAAAATATAAATCTAATTGTTTTGGTACTTCTAAATTTAATTGTCATGTTATGGATAGACCTTTTGGTCCAACAGATAACAAATTATTATTACAAAATTATCAACCAAAATGTTCAATTCCAATTAGAAGCAATTTACCAATAAAATCTAAATTTGGAAATGTTACTACACCTGGTACTAAACAATGGAAAAATGAAACTAAATCTTGGCCACATATGCAAACTCCAATTCTTAAATACAAACAAGATAATAAATTAAATATGAATTATCCATTACAATTTAAAAATAATAATTTAAATACACAATGTGGATTAAATAATAAAACACAATTAAATAATGATTTAAAATCTAATTTAATTCCAAAATCTAAATTTGGTAAATATGTTTCAGCATTAGATAATAGTAATGCACCTTTTTTAACATATGCAGCTGGTGGAACTACAGATTCAAGAGTAACAAAAACACCATATTTTAATACTCCACAACAAAATCCAGTTGATTTACAATCAAAAGGTTATATTAAAGGTAATTTAAAAAATTATGTTGATAGTTCTAATAATCAAAAATTACTTAAAAATGGTTTTAATTCATCTTGGAGTATTAATGGACAAAATATAACTAATTTTGGTGCAAATACAGATACTAATCCAAAACTTATTAATAGTAAAAATAATTCAGAAGTTTTAGCTCCAACTGCTTTTAATAGTGAACAAGGTAATTTTGCAGTTGCTCAATATTTTAAAAGAGATATGAATATATATAATGGAAATGCATATGGAAAAACAAAAAAATTAAAAATGGGTAAAAATTTAAATAATAAAGTAAAAAGTAATAAATATGTTTCTCCATTAGGAATTGAAATTAATTTTTTAAATAAAAAATAAAAAAATAAGTTAAATATAATTAATACTTTTATGGAAAAAGAATTTTGGGATTTTGATGAAAATATAAATTATATTATAGTTAAAGATGATGAAACTAATAGTAGTTATAAAGTATTAAATATACATAAAAATTTTAAAAAAAGTGCTGAATATTTAATTTATTTTAAAAAAATTATTTATTTAATGTGTATTTATTTATATCTTAATAAATATATATATAATATAAAAGATCATTCTGCAATAGAATGTTTTTTAGATATACATTTTTATAAACCATATTTATTATCAGAAATGCAAATTGATACACAATTTAATGGTATTAATAAACCAAGACAATTATATAAAACTAATTTAGAACCAATTGGTAGTGATGGTAGTGATAGAGCTTATTATAGACATATTTTTTTAACATTAAGACATTCAAATGGAAAATTTAAAACAATTAAACAATTAATTGATTTATTAATACATGAATTAACTCATACAATGTGTAATCATATTAGATGGAGAAATGATGATCATGGAAAAGATTTTATTAAATATGAAAAATTATTAACAGATGTATATAATAAAATATATAATATACATAAAAAAGATATTAATGAATATGTAAAATTTTTAGAAAATTTAAATTAATTAATTACTTTAAAATGTTTTAATGTTTGTTCTGCTGCATTTTGCTCAGCTATTTTTTTAGATTTTCCTTTACCATATTTATAATTAATATCATTTATTTTACATACTATTTTAAATATACGATTATGAGGTGGTCCATATGTTTCAATAATACAATATATTGGAGTTGTAAAAAATTTAGATTGACAAAATCTTAATAAAATATCTTTATAATTATCATCAATAAAGATTTCATTAAAATCAATATATTTTTCAAATGTACTTAATATAAACTTTTCAGCATATTCAAAACCTAAATCTAAATAAATGGAACATATTAAAGATTCAAACACATCTTCTAATATTCTAGGATTTTGTCTACCATTTACATTTTCAACTTTTGTATTTAATATTAAAAATTTATTTAAATTTAATTTATTTGCAATTACTGCTAAAGTTTTACCATTAACTAATTTAGTTCTTTTTTTAGTTAATAATCCTTCTTGTTCATCAGGAAATTTTTTAAATAAATATTTTGCTATTACCATATTTAATATAGAATCACCTAAAAATTCATATCTTTCATATGATTCTTGCATATATTCTGGATAATAATTATTAATTTGTGCTGTTTTAACTACACTTTTATGTACAAAAGCTTTTTTATATTTTGTAATATCACATGGTTTCATACAAATAATTTCTTCTATATTTTTTCTTGTTAATTCAACATAATTTATTGCTATTTGCGAACTGCTTTCATAAGCATCTTGCGAAGAGCAACTAGAATCAATACTTAATTCTCCTGGTGATTGAGTTCTTTTTGGAGGTGAAATATCTCTTAACATAATTTATATTAATAAATATATTATATTTTTAAGTAAAATTATAATTTGTAATAAATACAATATTTATTTATTTATTTATTTATTACTTATTTATTTTAAATATTAATTTTTTTCTTTTTTCAAAAGTATTTAACTTTGTTCTTTTTTTTAAAAAATTATAATATTTATTTGCTAATTTTTTTTGTGAAGATTTACCTTTTAATGCTCTTAATCTAACTTTCATAATCATTGCAACTTGCCAAATTCTTTTATGCGAATATTTTTTTGATTTATATAATTTTTCTAATTTTTTAATTGTATTTTTAACATCAGTTAATGTTTTATATTTTATATTTATTGTATCTTTTGGGTTTTTATCTAAATAAACATCGAAAGCTTTAGATTTATTTCCAGGATTAAATTTATAATTAGCATATTTAGGTTTTTTAATAAATATTTTTTTATTATTTTTTCTATAATAATATTTTGTTTTATTTTTATATTTTATTTCATATATTGTTCGTAATCTATTATCTATTTTTTTTTTACCAAATATTTTCATTTATTTATCAAATATATAATTATAAATATAGATTTAAAAATTAATTATTATTAAAATTATTAATGTTTACATCTACAAGAGCTAATAATTATATATTTAATGAAAATGAAAATGAAAATGAAAATGAAAATGAAAATGAAAATGAAAATGAAAATGAAAATGAAAATGAAAATGTAAACGATCCAACATTAAATATTTTAAGAATAAAACATAATCGTAATAGACCAAGAATGAGTCATGAATTATGGGATGGTGCAATTGCATTTGATATTTGTTGGTCAGATAATAGTGAAAGTAGAGAACCATTACAATGTTTAATATTTCCAGATATTAAACACATTAATAAATATGTAATTGATATTATTAAAGATTATAAAGAAATAGCAGAACAATATCCAAATAATAATAGAAAATGTTTAATGTGTCATGAAAAAGTAAATAATGGACATATTTTATGTTTAAATGATTATTATAAATATTCTTTTATACTTTAAAATAAATTACATTTAAAATTATATATTATAACCATTTATTAGTAATTTTAATAAATGGAACAAATAAATGGAGAATATTTATCTAATTTTGATGATGATATAGAAAAAGCTTTTGAAATTATGAAAGATGAAAAAATTAAAAACGATAATAATTCAAAAAAAAAATGCAATACTTATAAAAAAAATTATAATATAATTAATAAAGATCAATATACATTTACAAACTGTAAAAAATGTAATAAATTATTTAAAATATCATGTAAATATGATGGAGAATTTCCTTTATGTTATGAACATAGAGATCCTAATAATAGAATTTAAATAATAATATTTTTTTTTAAATATATTAATAATTTTATAAAGTATTAAAATGAAAATTAAAAATATTCAAAAAAAATATATTTATATATCTCCAGGTGGATTTTTATTTCCATATTTATTAGGAATTAGTCATTTTATAAAAAATAATTATGATTTAACAAATTATAATTTTATTGGTTCATCAGCAGGTTCATGGTGTTCTATATATTTAGCATCAAATTTAGATTTAGATATAAATAATAAATATTTATTTGATAAATATAATGATTTATTTGAAAATAAAAATTTATTTTATAAATGGAATCATGTTGGATTTTTTTTAAAAAATGAATTTAATAATTTAATAACAGATTATACTTTTATAAAAAATAATAAAGTAGAAATTTCATTAAGTGAATTAAATTTACCTTATAGTATTGAAAATAAATTAATTAATTCATATAATAATATTGATGAATTATTAGATTTATGTATACTAAGTTCATATATACCATTTTTATCAGGTAATAAAATATATAAATTAAATGATAAAATTATATTTGATGGAGCATTTTCTAATATAAATAATGATAATAAATTAATAATTTTAAATATAACAAATGATATGTTTAATAAAAAATTTTATTTTAAAGATGTATTAGGAATTTCAAACAATAATTTATATAAATTATATAAAGAAGGATATAAAGATGCAATAAATAATAAAATATTAATTGATAATAATTTACTTTTTTAAAATACTTAAAATTATTTAATATTTAATATTAAATGTCATATATAATATCATTATCTAAAGCTAATAAACAAGTTTTATCAAAAGGATTTGTAAAATTAATTGATTGTATGCCAAGAGAAATACCTTTAAAAGGACAAAAATTAAATTGTGATGTAGCTGTAGTACAAGCAGCAAGAGTTTCATATGCTGAAGGATTAAAAGATTTTGAAACAGATAAAAAATTAATTAATTACTTATATAAAAATAAACATACAAGTCCTTTTGAAATGGTTAAATTTAAATTTCATGTAAAAGCTCCAATATTTATTGCAAGACAATGGTTTAGACATAGAATGAGTAATTACAATGAAATATCTGGAAGATATACACTATTAAATGAAGATATATATATACCAGGACAAATACCTGCTCAATCTAAAATAAATAAACAATTATCAGATAAAAATAATAATTTTAATAATAATACAAAAATATGTGAAATATTTAATAATTATATGTTAGGTTCTAGAAATCAATATAGCTTATATAATATTTTAATTAAAGAAGGAGTATCTAGAGAAATAGCTAGAATTGGTTTACCATTAAATATGTTTACTGAATTTTATTGGTCAATTGATTTACACAATTTATTAAATTTTTTAAATTTAAGAAATTCATCATATGCTCAAGATGAAATTAAACAATATGCACAAGCAATTGAAGATATAATTACAACATATTGTCCAATTACTATGGAAGCAAGAAATAATCATAAATCTATAACTTTATCAAAAGAACAAATTAAATCATTAGATATATTTGAATTTAAATTTAATAAATTAAAAGAAAGAGAAAAAAATGAATTAGAAAAATTACTAAATTAATTTATGCTGCAGTTAATGAACCTGTTTTATTTAACATTAAATCAGTTTTATCTTTAAATAAATATGCTAATATTATAGCATATAATGGATTTCCTAAAATAGCACATATAACAGCTAAAGCTAAAATAGTAGGTGGTAATTTAAATCTTAAAAGTACTATACCAACCCAAATATATAATAAAATTAATATAATAATTAATATTATAATAAATATTACTAACATATAAGTAGTAAATTCATCTAATTCTTCTTCACTACTATTACAATTATCTGAATTATCTTTATCACCAAAAGATTCTCTCATATTTTGAATATTTTCTATTACATTTTGAACACTTAATATTTTCATTTTATATTTTATATTATATATTTTTTACAAAAAAAAATAATATTTAAAAATTATTTTTTATAAAATATAAAATGAATTCAAAAAAAGATTATTATATTGAATGTATTGATAAATTATCATCAAATTTAGGTTTAAATATAAATGAATTTAAATTATATTTAAAAAAAAAAGATTCATTAATAGTGAAGATTATATACCAGTATATCCTACAAATCAAAATTTATTATATTCAAATGATAAAATATATGTTGAAAATTTAAAAGTAATGTTAGGTCAAAATTTATATAATCAAGGAAAAATAATTCAAATGAATGATAAATTATCTAAAATTTTAAATATAGAAAATCCACCAATAAATTGGTATATATCAGAAAAATGGGATGGTATTAGAGCAATATGGGATGGAGAAAAATTTATTTCAAGAGGTAATAATGCAGGAAATCCAAAAGTTTATTCATATGTACCAGAATATTTTATTAAATTAATGCCACCCGGTATTGCATTAGATGGTGAAATATGGATTAATAGAGGAGAATTTTCAAAAGCAAGTAGACTTTCAACATTAAAAGTAGGTAGAACTTATAAAACAAAAACAGATTTAGATAAAGTTTGGATAGGTGAAAATACCAAAACATGTGTTAAATATAAAGTTTTTGATTTACCAAATTCAACTCAATCATTTGAATATAGATATAAATTTTTACAAGATATTATTAAAAATAGACAAAAATTATGGAATAAAATTAAATTATTATATAATATTACAATTGATATAGAATGTCCATTACAATTAACTGAACAAACAAAAATTGTATCAATGGAACAATTAATAACAACATATGAAAAATTAACATCTGAAGGTGCAGAAGGAGTAATGTTAAGAGCTCCAAATAGTCCATATGAACAAAAAAGAAGTAAATATTTATTAAAATATAAAATTAAAGAAGATGCAGATGCAATAGTTAAAGAATATATATTAGGTAGTGGGCGATTAAAAGATTTATTAGGTTCTTTAAAATGTGAATTATTATTAGATGGAAAATTAACTGGTATTTTATTTAATATTGGAACAGGTTTTTCTGATGAACAAAGAAAATATTATAACAATTTTAAAAGTGAACATTATATACCAATTAATTCAATTATTAGTTTTAGTTTTATGGAATTATCAAAAGATTTAGTTCCAAGACATCCTGTTTATAAAGGTATAAGAGAAGATATTTCTAATCCAAATAAAGATAAAAATGATATAGATTATAAAAAACAAATAATTAATTCTTTTAATACATTAATAAAAGGAACAGAAGTAAATAAAGAACAAAATTGGCAATTTAAAAAAAAAGCTTATAATCAAGTAATTGATATCTTAAGCACAAGTAAAGAAGAAATAAAAAGTGTTAAAGATGCTTTAAAAATATTAAGACAAGGAGGACAAAAATTAGAAGGAGAAGAATCTTATTTTATTAAAAATGGTGTATATAAAAGTAATACAATGATTAAAATAGATTCAATAATTAAAAATGGTATAAATATTGAAGTAGAAGAAATAAAAAATGATCCAAAAATAATTGCAATATCAGAACTTTGTAAAATACCTGAAATTGGACCTACATCAGCTTTAAAATTATATGAAAAAAATATAACATCAATTTCAGATTTAAAATTAGCTGTTGATAAAGATAAATTATTATTAAATAATAAACAATTAATTGGTTTAGAATATTATGAAGATTTACAAGTTAGAATACCAAGAACAGAAATGAATGAATGGAATAAAATTTTTAATAATACTTTAAAAGTAATATTAAAAGAATTAAAAATTAATGAAGATAAAATAATTTATAATATGGTTGGTTCTTATAGAAGAAATGCTGAATCATCTGGTGATATAGATGTATTAATTACAAGTGATTTAGATGATAAATTAAATAATTTAATATTTAAAAATTTAATAGATAATTTATATAAACAAAAATATTTAAATAGTAATTTAGTATTTAGTCAAGGAAAATCTAAATTTATGGGTTTAGGATTATATGATGAATATTATAGACATGTAGATATTTTCTTTTATTCACAAAAACAATATCCATTTGTATTATTATATTCTACTGGGTCAGCTCAATTTAATGTTGAAATGAGAGCATATGCAATTAAAAATGGATATTCTTTAAATGAAAAAGAATTATTAATAATTAATAAATTTAAAAAATATGATATTATATCTGAAAAAGAATACATGAATAAAATTCAAAAACCATATCCTATAAATGAAGAAGATATATTTAAATTTCTTGGTTTAAAATATATTAAACCATCAAATAGACAATCTGGTATGATTATAGAATTATAAATTATTTAAAAATTAAAAGGTATTGGCATTTGAGAATTAATTTTTATTTTATATTTCTTGTACCATTCTTCTGGATTATTAACATATTTTTTTGCTGCTCTTTCTGGACAACCAGGAGATTTACATATACGACCAATATTATTATTTAATGTAGGTGAATCTTTTTCATCATTAGGTTTTGTACAAATACAGTGAGATAATGGATCATAATATTTATTTTCACCATCCATCTCACATAATTGTTGAGAACAAGAACCTAATGTATCATATGCGCAATAATAATCATCACCACATAATTCATTCATATATTGAGTTCTATCATCTGAATATTTAGTATAAATTCTACAATCACTATCTTTATCGGATACAGAATTACATATATGTTGTGCTTCTTTTAAAGAATATTTATCTTTTGAAATACAATTTTGTTTTGTTGAAATTTTATTTAAATTTTTTGGGGGAATACATCCAACATTAATTGTTTCTGATCCACAATGAGTACAAAATATATGTTCATTTTTTGGTTTTTTACGATTTTTTTTAATACAATCAAAACATTTTTTTCTATCATATAATTTTTTACTTGCAAAATTATCTAAATTTTTTTTATTATTAATAAATATATATATTAATAAACATATAAATATTAATAAACTGATACCTAATAATATAGACGAACATTTAATATCTTTTAACATTATTAATATTAATAATATTTTAAATTTAAATTTATTTAATTATATTATAATTTCCAAATGATCCATTATCAACAAAACTTGGAGTCATACCTCTATTTGCTGGTTGTCCTTGTAATTTACAATTAATATTTTCAATACATTTTATATTTTCAATACATTTTTTTTTATCAAGTCCTGATTTATTAGAACATAATTGTAATGCATTATAAAATTTTTCTTTATTAGATAATAAATAAATACTAATAATTAAACTACATATAGAAAAAAATAATGAAATAAATGAAATAAATAAAATCGACATTTATTAAATGTATATAATAATAATAATAAAAAAAAATATTTTTATAATATTTATAATAAATAAGATAATGTTAAATTTTAAAAATATGCATATTTTTTTAAAATTAATTTTAATATTAGCTTTAATTATTTTATTTATTATATGTTGTTGTAATAATAATGATAATTTTACATTACCATGGAATGCTAAATCTCAAGTTCCAAATATAGATAATTTGAATTATGTTCAATTAAATCCTCAATCTGTTTTAAATAATTTAAAAGATAATAATTTAAATAATGCTCCAAATTTTGATTTAAACGAGTCTAAATTTAAAACTATGGAAAAAGAAAATATTTATAGACAAAAAACTGGAAGACAAGCTTATGAAATTGAATATTTTGTAAATAAATATGATTCAAATTTTGGTGGTTTACTTGGAACACAAATGGGATTAAATCCTTAAATTTATTTTATAATTTAAATTATTTAATTGTTTAAATTTATTTTTAAAACTTTTATATTTTTATAATATTAATTAAATGGAGTTAATAACATTAGGTTCTCCTGAATATAAATTAGTATTAAAAGAATATAATAAAATTATATTTAATATAACCAGAGATTCAAGTTATAATAAATTTATAGGTGGTTTACCAATTACTTTAGAAAAACGTAATTTATATACATTAATGAATAAAGATATATACAATAATTATAATTATTCAATTACACCTAAAGCTGATGGTACTAGATTTTTATTATTTACATCTTATATAGAATATAATAAAAGAGTAATAATTTTTATTGATAGAAATAATAATTTTTATAGATTAAAAGATAAATTTCACAATGTTTTACCAAATGTTGATATTCAAAATATATTAATAGATGGAGAATTAATATGTTATGATGATAAAAATAAACAAATACCATTATCTAATAATTTATTTAATCATACATCATTTACATTTTTATGTTTTGATATATTATATGGACCAAATAGTATTGATATAGAAGGTGTTCCAACAAATCGAAATATTAAAATAGGTAATAGTGTATCAATGTGTGGACCAGTAGGTGGTAAAATGTGGCCTTATAGTAGAAGATATAATATATTATTTAATTTATTATATCCAAATGAAAATAATTTATATAATCCATTATTATTATCTAAATTTTATGATATAAAATGGTTTATGCCTGAAATTAAACCAATATTTTTTATGAATGTATTAAATAATACAAAATCAATCTATAATAATAAAGATGGATTAATACAAGATTTATTAAAAAAATTTCGTATAACATTGTATGAAAAAATAAATATAATTAGAGCAAAAGAAAAATATTCAAAAATAGATATTAAAAATTTTAAATTAGATGGATTAATATTTACACCATTTAATACAGAATATATAATTGGAGGTGCATGGAAAAAATTTATGAATATTCAATATAAATGGAAACCACTTGATGAACAAACAATTGATTTTGAAATAAATAAATTTAATGATGATTTATATGTATTTAAATATTCTCCAGTTAAAATAGAAGAAAATAATGATTATCTTCGATTTAAAGATAAATTAATTTCTAATGCTAAATTTGAATTTAAAATTAATAAAGATAATAATAAATTATTAATAGTTAAAGAATTATCTCCTGATCATTCCATAACTGAATTAACAGAAGCTCAAAAAATAGTAGATAATAAACTAGATAAATCATTATATTTATTAATTACATGGAATGAAAAAAATAATATTATTTTAAATGCTTATAAAAATGATTCATATTATAGTTTAAATATTAAAGAAAAAATACCATTTTATATAGATAAAGCAAAAAATATAGCTAAAAAATCAAAAGATTATATAAATAAATTAAAGGAATTAAATATAAATTATAAATCTTTGCCATCAACATATATAGGTGAATTTTTATATAATAAAGAAAAAAATGAATTTAATTTAATTAATTTAAGATTAGATAAAAAAGAACCTAATTCATTAAATACAGCAAATAATGTTTTTGAATCTATTAAAAATCCAGTTAATATTAATGATATTAAATTATTTTTTAATTTATTAAATGCAGATAAAATCACATTAAAAAAAATAATGCAATATTTTACAGTAAAACAATTAGCTAGATTAGCATCTGTTTGTGGATATAATAATAATATAATTAAATTATTTGAACCAAAATTAAATAATAAATTAATAGATAATATTAATTTATTTAAATTACATGATAATTATGAATTTGAAATTAGATTAGGATATAAAGAATTACACAGATTTCAAACAAATCTTCCAATTACTTTATATCAACATTTAAATGAATTATTAGTTAAAAAAAATATACCATTTGAAAATAATATTTATAAAGATTATTTATATAATAATTATAGAAATAGATATTTATATATTAATGATTTAAAAAGATATGTTCTTTTGTCATCTATTGAAAAAAATTTAATTCAAAATATAACTGTTGATTTAAAATATTTATTTAATTTAGATTTAAGATTTTCTCTTTCAGATGAAAAACAAATAAATATTTTAGATAATCCAAATTTAAATATAGAAAAATATGAAGGTGTAAAAATATTAGAGAAAAAAGAACTACTTATAAATTAGGAATGTTTAATATTGATTGTACTGAAATAAATGATTTATCAAATAAATTAAGTAATACTTATTATAATATTGAATTTGAATTAGTTGATAGATTTAAATCAAGTGAAAATATAATGAATAATATTTCCAAATTATTATTAAATATATTAAATGCTATTAATTCATAAAATATAATAATTAAATTATACCTATACTCTTGCAACAGATGATGGTGAATATGTTCCTTTTCCTTGAAGACTGTTAGAGGCACTTTGCGATATACTAGTTTTTCCTGAACCAGTACCTGAACTAGAACCACCCATTACCATTTTTGCAAGAAATAATAAAACTATTACACCTAAAATTATAAAAAATATACCACCTGAACTTCCCCATGGCATTTCAGCTTGTAATGCTTTTGCATTTGCATCTCCAATTGCTTTTATAAGATCTTCCATACCAGATATTGTACTATCAGATGTTGCAGCATTAGATGCATCAATATACATTTTACTAGCTATTTTATCAGCCATTTGTGATACTATTTGAGTTTGTGCTTGAGATGAAAGATCTATTTTTGAATCTACATCCCATGTATTATTAACTATACTATATCCAGCAGGAACTGTAATTAAAATTTCATTACTACTATTTAATTTTACACTTGATTGAGCTAATGATTCATTTAATTGTTTTGTAATATTTGTAAGATTATTATTAGTTTCATTTAAAACAGCTTGTCTAATATCAGGATCTAATGAACCTTCCCCAATTTTTGTTTTTAATGTATCTTCTGCTTTTGCTGTAATTTGAGTAATAGTATTTGAAATTAATTCTGTTGAACTCATAACTGATGAAATAGAAATTGATTTTAAAGAAGTACTACTTTTAATAGTTGCTTTATTACCAGATACTGTACTTATATACATACTACGTATATCATGTGAAGCTTCTATTAATTTGTCTAAATCTTTTTGAAATTCATCTATCTTTTTTTGTGCTAAATTTGGTCTTGATAATATTTCTAATAATTGATCTTGTGAATCTTTATTATCTCTTTCAAGTTGTTTTTGAAAATCTAATTGTGCTTGAGTAGGTTCTCTAACAGTTATTTTAATTGTATTACTAGATAAACCTTGCGCAGAAGATGTTGCATTTGATTTATTTAGACTACATTGTATATTTTGAATATTTTGATTATTTTGAATTAAATTTAATAATTTTTGTCCACAACCTGAACTTGAATTTGAAGATGTTGTACTACCCCAAGAAGATCCAAATGCTCCTAATCCAAATGGAGTTATACCTCCACCTCCCATTTCTCCCCAATTATCACTATCAGATGTACTTTTTTGACATACTTGATTCATACCCATACTTTTCATCATTTCTGAAGCATTTCCTTGTATTTGTGGATATGAAGGTACAGGACATTGATCACTTTGTACATCATCTGGAACAGGACATCCTTTTTCTGATTTTTTTATACCTGTACTTTTACCATCTTTATTAAGACAAAAATCACTATTTTCTGGAGATGATAAAGTACATTGTGGTACTTTATTCCATAATGAACCATTTATTGGTCCTTGATCAGTAAATTTAACATTTTTACTACAAGGACCTATACCATATGCTTTTAAAGCTTTAGAATCATCCGGTTTTTCTCCTCCATTTCGCATAGCACCTAAAACTCCAGGAAAACAAATAGGATCACAAGCACAATTTGGAACTAATTCATTATTTGAATTATAACATTCTAATTCGTAACCAACACCTGATTGATTATCATTACCACACATTTGTGGATTTTGATTTTTAATTGTAGGATCATTACAATCTATATTTGGATTACAATAATTTTTATTAAAATCGGATAGTTGTTTTAATATTTTATTTTGATCATCTGTTCCTTCTCCACTTCTTATTTTTTTATAATTAGTTTTTCCAATATCTAATTTATCAGGAATTAATGCACCATAATTTGGAGAACTTTTATCATTTTCATATAATTTTTCACCAACAGAACAAATCCATCCTTTTTGACTATCTGGAGGTTCAGGTGGATTATCTGGATCTTTTGGTACAGGAGTTTTAAAATCTGGATCAAAATTTGGATTTGCTTTCCATCCACCTTGTGGTGGAAAATAATAACTATTACCTTCATCATCTACACCAATTGATTTATCTTCTTTATTTGTTTTATAAACTTCATTCCATGTAGTTTGGGTAGGAATGTTTGTATCAGCAAAATTATCAATTATATTATTATTAAATTCAGAAAAATAATTATTATCTATAAAATTTTTCATTTATATATATAAATATATATTTTTTATATAATAATTATTTTGATTTTTTTTATTTTAAATTATTTAATTATTTTGATTTTTAAAATTTCAAATTATTTAATTTTTTATTTTTTTATTTTTAATTAACCATACTACAAACACAACTATAATAATAATTAATATTATTACAATCGGTATTATTATAATTAAAATATTAAAATTATTAGAATTATTAGGTTTATTAGGATTAATTTGTGATGCACATTTATTAGCAGTACAAATATTTTTTACTTCATCTTCTGTATTATATAATTTAATATTTTTAGGTACATTTTTAATATCAGTATCACTAATTACACTAGCACTACTACAATCACAATAATAAAATTTAACAAATTTATCTTTAAGATTTCTACATTGTCTAATTGCATTATCACGCTCGTCTTTATTTGTAATTTCTGTAGTAGAATCAGGATATTTATATGGATCAGTAGTTAATTTCATTTCACCATTATATTTAGTTTTTCCTAAAATAATATTTTTTTTAGAATCTAATGTATCTGAATAATAATCACAATAACCATATTGTGGAAATGTTTCTCTTGGATCTACACAATTAATTGGATTATTAACATCTCTTATAAAATTAGGATTAGAACATTTAATACATTCACCATTAACTATTTTTGAATTTATATTACAATCGATACACTGATTATTAATTACTGTTTGACCTAAATTACATGTAGTACAACTTTTAGTTTCTGTATTATAATATTGTGGAGTATTACAAAAAGGTTTACAATTATTCGCAGGATTTTCCCAATTATTTTTACATTTTGGTCTTTCTTTAGTTGTACATTGCCATACATCATTAATTTTTTGTGGATTTTCACCATTTGTACAAATATCACATCCAGTTTTAGATTGATTAACTATACCAGGTGAAGATTCTAGATCACAGTGAATACATTTACTAACTGTACTTGAACTATCAATATATGAATTATCATTACTACTACAAGATATACATTGATTTCCAGATGAAATTTCATCTTTTTTACAAGGTTTACAAGAATTTGTTTCATAATCATAAATTGAATTATTTGAACATTTAGTACATTTCCATTTACCATCTCGATCTTCTTTTAAAATTTCATCTGCTTTACATGTTATACATTCATTATTTGAATCAAGACCTTGATTTGATTTACAACATATACCATTTTTATTATAAATTTTACAAGGAGCTGATATACATTTACCTGGTGTAGTAGGATCTTCTATCATTCCTTTACACTTTCCACATTTATTTAATAATGTATCATCATAACATCCAGAGGCTTGTCCACTAGATGATGGACTACCACATTGATTAATAAATGTATTATCTTTAGCAACATCTGCATTATTAATTGTCTCACTACAAAAATTTTGTATAATACTAAAATTATCACAAGGTTGTTCATCTATAAATTTATTTACAAAAGAATTTTTATTTGGTGCATAACAAAATTGACTATTTAAACATACAGATACTTGATTATCTGATGAAGAACTACTTTGAGCCATATTTGTAGTACCACAAATATAATTTTTTGGAATACTAGCTGTTACTTTAGATTTCCAACTAGCTCTATTTTTACCACTTAAAGTAGATAGTACTAATGGTGTTAATCCAGATTGATTTACTTTTGAATTTGTACAGTTATTTGGACTAGAACAATATATACTTGGAAAAGCATAACAATTACATGTAGGATCAGAAAAATAATCACTATACTCTAAATTATCATCTTTTAATCCATTAATAGGTACATTTTCATTTGAATTTGTACCTGGAGTAGCTAAAGAATAACAATAATCTCTAAAAATATAATTAAATGTAGATTTTTGTTTATTAGGATTTTTATCATATATATTTGAAAATAAAGATCTATGTATTGGATTATATAATAAATAAAAATTACCTTGTGATGGATCAAAATTATTATTACTAGTAATTTCAGCATCATTATATAAGAAATAAGTAGCTGAATTATTAAAAATAAATTTACCATTTGGATTAATTATATTAGGAATTTTTGTTCTAGTAGCACTTCCTGAATCAAATAAATATGGTACTTGTTGATAACATTTTTTATATTTAGATTGCAAAGGATTTATAAATATTGTACTTCCTTGACTAGAAGTAATAGGTTCATCTTCATTTCTAGAAAATGTTGTACTAATTAATCCTAAATTTCCATGATTATCAAATGCTAAAATTTTATTGGTATTAGGAATTTCATTTCCTTGATTTTTTATTGATTTTATAATATAATTCCAAATATCATTTTGTGTTTTATCTGTTCCATTAACTTTTTGATTATTATTTTTTTCAAATTTAGCAACAATGAAATATCTATTATAAGTATTATTAGCTAAAACATTACCATATGATGTATTTATATCACTTGATTGACCACATGGAGTACTATTTTGTCCAAAATTTTTATCTGGAACTTTAAATTTAATTTTTAACCATCTTTCTTTATTTTGTTTATTATTATCATCTATATTATCTGCTGTTCCAGTTGTAGAATTAGTCATTATTTTTTTTTGAAAAATATCAAATTGTGATATAAAAGAATCACCCATTTTAAAAATATATATATATTTTTTTTATATATTTAATTTATTTTTAAAGGACTTTCTTTATTTATAAAAGTTAATATATCATCTGTATTTGGTATAATCCATTCAGATGAATTTTCTATAAAAAAAGATTTTTCAATTGGTTTAAATATTATAAATAATAAATTTATAAAATGTTCATATGAAATTAATGGTTTATTAATTTTTGTTTGTGGTATTAAAGGTTTTTGTGCTAATTGTTTAGTATCTTTATTATAATCTATTTTAAATAAAATATAATCATTAATTTTAATATTATTATCTATAAAAAATTTATTAGGTATTTGAATATCATTAAAATTTATAGGTAAATTAAAATTTGAAATAATTTTATTATCAAATCCTAATACATAATAATTTGTTCTATTTTTTTTAATTACTTGTAAAATTATTTCATCTGTATTTATTTTATTTTTTATAATATCATAATCAATCCATATTTTAAAATTATGTAAACTATCAGTTTCAGGTACAAAAATTAAATTTATATCATTATATTCTTCTAATATTTTTTTAGAATCTTCAATTATATTATTATAATAATTTAATATTTTTATATTTTCATCTAATATAAAATAAGTTGTTATAAGTTGATTAATAATAACTATTTTATTTGTTAATGTAAAAGTATTATCAAATTTTTTTATATAATATAATAAATCGGATATATAATAAATATTTGTATTTATATCTAAAAATCCTGCAAAAATTATAATTTCATTTAATTGTTTTGTTAAATCTAAATCTTTATTTATTTTATTTCCAGTTAAATTAATGAAATAACTATTATTTTTATCAATATATAAAAAATAAAATTCTGTATTTTGAGGTATATAAGAAACTTTATAAATATTTGTAGTAAAAATTTTATAATCATTAAAAGTTAAAATTGGTAAAAAATTTGGAGTTGGAATATCAAATATTTTAGATTTAAGTTCTGTTAAATTATCTAAATTAATTATAATTTCAGATAAATTGGCTTTAGAAAATTTACTAAATATACATTTTAATAATTGTTCTCTAGATAAATAATTTAATCCTATAAAAAATCTAGAATCTCTAATTAAATCAGATCTATCTATATATTCTTCTTTATTATTATTTAAATTTAAAACTTTTAATTTATTTAATTTTTTATTTACTTCAATAATTTTAATAAGAACCCAATCATCATTTATAAAAGCTTTTGTAATAGCACCTATAGTATCAGAACCAGGTATAATAATTCCACTTTTAGTATCAATTCCATTTATAATTCCATATTTTATACTTTCAGCTTTATTTGCTGGAAAACCATTTTTTAAAAAATTTTTATATTCATCATCTGCTTTTTGTGTTTTTGTAGCACAACAAGGATAATATAAATTATCATTTCCTAATATACCAACTGGATGTATATATTGTGTAGCTTCAGAACATTGTCCATTAAAAGAATAGGGAACAGGTCTTAATTTTCTATTAAAATTAGCTCTTGAATCTTTATTTCTACATACTTCAGTTGTAGTACCTAATTTTTTAGGAGGAGCTTTTCCAGATACTGTATTTCTAGCTTCTTTAATATTATCTGGTAAATATTCTAAATTTAATGTAAATAAATCATATTTATCATATTTAAATAATTCAGTAAAAATTTTTTGAACTATTTTCAAATATGAATCATTTAATTTAAAATTAGATTTTATACAATTATATTTTTCAAAATCACGAATATTACAGAAACTCATTGACATTTGAAATGTTCCATGTATATGTATTTGTAATACAATTTTAATACCATCATCAAATAAAATTACACATTTAATTTGATCTCTTGATTTAGTTTGTAGTTTTGTTTCTTTGCCAGTTATAAATTCCCAATTGATAATATTAATAAACTCTTTAGGATTTAATGGATTTGATAAAACAATTTTTTTTTGTTTAAATGATGTTTTTAATTCTTTAATTTCAATAATTGGATCTATAGAAATTAATTCACCACTAGTATTATATTTACTAATTAAATTATCTAAATTTTCAAAATTGATAGAATATTTTTCTTTTTCATCCCATAAAGTAAATTGAGCATTTATTGAATGTATATATGAAAATTTATCGATAATTGTAAATTTACTAACTTCATTACTTGAATTTAATTTGAGTAATGTATTAAAATTTTCTAAATTAAAACCTTCTACATTTAATTTTTCTTTAATAGAATCATATAAATCATTTTTAGCTTTTAAATTATAAGGTATATTAATAAGATTAATTAAACCATTTTCATATATTCTTATAGATGTTTTTTTTCTAATATCTTCATTATTATAATAATCATAACTTATCATAATTGTATTATTAAATTTTTGTGTTGCTGTTGTATATTCTAATTTTTTTGGACCTCTAGTTTTAATAACATCAGTATATAAAACATTTGTAAATTCATTTTTATATGTATCTTTTTTATTTAAATTATATATATTTTCTAAATTAATTGAATTTGGAATAAATAAAATTTTATTTAAATCATCTTGTGAAAGTGTTTTATTTAACCATTTTTTTTTAATATCATTAAATTCATCAAATTCATTAAAAGATTGTATAATATATATATAAAAACCATATATTGTAAGATATAAACTTCTTTTTTCAGGATATGGACAATCATTTATATGATAATTACAATATTCACAATTATTTAATTTATAATCACATGCTATTTGATTACAATGTATACAATATGTAAATTTTTCTAAAGGTCCAATAGGAGGTTTATTAAAACTTTCATCAAATGCATCACTTCCTTTAATTCTTTGATTATATGTAAGTTGTGTAAAAGCTGGTAATTCTGTTTCTTCAATTTGTTTTTCACTATCATTATATTTAAAATCAATATCAAATTCATTTTTTAAAACAGATAAATCAAAAATTTGAATACCTTCACTATTTTCTAATTTATTAATAAATGAATTAATACCATAAATATATAATTTACTATTTATAATATCTTTTTTTAACATTAATATTTATAAATAAATAAATTTATTTTTTTTATAAAGTTATAATTTATTTAAAAAAAAAGAATTATAAATAATAAAATGAATAAACTTATAGATGAATTTAATTTAACATTAGATGAATTTGTTTCAAAATTAATAAATCAATTTCCTGAAGAAGAAAAATTAATTAAATATTATCAAATTTATAAATTAACAAAATTATATGATAAGTCATTACCAATAAAAATATTCATGTCATCTACATTAAATAATAAAGAACAAATTAAAAATAGAAATGATAATTATTTTATAAATGATGAAAAATGTATTAATTTTAGAAAGACAGTTGCAGAAAGTAGTTCATTTTCTACAGAAACAGGTTTAATAGATAAATGGAATGGATTATCAGATATTTCAAAAACAGCTATTTGGGATTATACACAAACATTATTTGTAATGGGAGAAATGTATATAAATAAAATTCCAACTGCAATGGATCAAATTAATTTAGTTAGAGAAAATTTTACAAAAAATGAAGTAAATAATATATATAATAATAAAAAAATATCAAATTCTTTAATAAATAGTTTAAATTCAAAAAAATAATGATTTTTTTCTATTAAATAAATATATTTATATTATAAATATATTTAATGAGTCACGAAGAAGATAATGTTGAATTTTGGATAGATAATCCATCTATTTTATATGAAGATATAACATCATTTAATCCATTAACAAAAGGATCATTAAATTATGTATTAAATGCTTATACTAGATTAATTATTATAATAACATTAATATTAGTAATTATATATTGTAATAAAATATTTATAGTATATGGAATTATTTCTTTAGTAATTATATATTTAATTTATTTAAATTATTCAAAAGATAATTTTATGACAGATTATGATTTAAAATCATTATCTAAAATTAATTTAGAAAATGAAAATTTACCAAAAAAAGAATCTGATTTTGTTAATTATAAAGATAATCCAAATAATCCATTAAAAAATATATTACCAACTGAATATGGTAAAAATCCTGATAATTCTGGAGCATCAAATAGTGATTTTAAAACAACAAAATTTGTTGATGGTAAAGTATTTCAAACAGAAGCAGATTATGTATTTGATAAAAATACAAGACAATATTATACTATGCCAAATACTTTAGTACCAAATGAACAAGGTGAATTTGCACTATGGTTATATGGAACAGAAAATAATTGTAGATCAGGTTCAATATATGCTAGAAGAACTGGTACACCTGAAGCATCTGAAAATTGTACTGGTTTTGATGTTTCTGTACCAACAAATTTTGGTAAATTATGATAATTTATTTAAAGTAAAAATTTAATAATAATTAATGTTATATAGATTAATTCCATTAAGAGTTTTAAGAAGAACATCAGGTGTTTTTTTTGATGAAATGGTACCATCTGATATACCAAAAATAGATGGTATAGATAGAGTAATACATGGTCCAAATAGTATTTCTCCAGGATCAATAGAAGATTATGTTCCACCAGTTAAAAGACCATGGTATATGCATCCAGATCAAGATGACAATTTATTAGTTTTACAAGGTACAAGATATGTAGATATATATTGTTCAAAAAATAAAGAAAAAGCATCATTTATAATAACACCTGATAAAATATATAAAAATGATAAATTATATTTTGATGGTCCAGCAATGATAACATGGCCAGCAGGTATTTTTCATAGAATTATTAGTGGTCAAGAAGGAAGTATAAGTGTTAATTTTTCAACAAGAACAAATAAATTTAATTTAGATGATAATTTTAATGTTTATAATTTATGTACTGAAACAGGTACTTATGAAATTATTAAAGTTGGTTCAGAAGATCAACCAGATTTATTTTATAAATATCCAAATGAAGAAATTAAAAATTTAGTAAAAAATTAAATAAATAAATAAATAAATAAATAAATTAAAAATTAATAAAATTAAATAATTTTTTTTTATTTTTATTATATTTTTATTATTAATAAGAATGACTACAGTTGAATATACATCAACTCCAAATAATTTTTTTGGAGATAATTCATTAAATTTTATTAATAATCGGAGAAATTTTAATCAATGGACAGATAATCATTCAGATCCATGTGAATATAAACAATTATTAAATTTAGCAACGAAACCAATGGAATATTATGTAAATAGTTTAAATAATACAGAAGGTACAAATAATCCAAATTTAGCTTTTACTCCAGTTGGAAATGCTCAAGTTGAAAATATATCTAATATTTATGAAAGACCAATACCATCTACTTTACAAAGAACAAGTGCAACATATACATTACCATATTTAACTAGTCCTAATTTAGGAATGCAAACAGTTACAAATCCATTAGCAACAGATGAAGATTTAATTTTAAAAACAGGATTAACTTTAAGAAATACATTAAATGATTTATCTTCATTTAAATTTCCAAGTTTTAGTGATATTTTAACAGATGAAATTGGTCCTTTAGTACAAAATGCAGGTCAATTTTTTGGATTAAATGATAAAGGTGAAAGAATATTATCAAATAGTTATAATCATAAAGTACCTGGATTAAATGAACAACAATCAATTATGTCTAGTGGAACAGGTGTTGTATGGCCAGATTATAGTGGTCATCAAATTGGTGCTGATAGTCGACAAATGTTATTAAATTATCAAACTGGTCCATTTAAAAATACTTCATCAAAAGATTTTAAATTATTATTAGCAAAAGAAGCTAAATTATTAAATAATAATAATTAAATAAATTAATTTAATAAAAAAAAAATAAATAAATATATTATAAAATCATAATAATGCCTCAAACTGATTTAAAATCTGATAATTTTTGTGGATATAATACAGCTGCAGCATCTATGTATTGGATATTAGATCCAGTACAAAATAGAATACAATATAATATTGGTGAAGTTGGTGTACCAACAGGTGTAGGTTTAAATACACCAGGTGAAGTAATTCAAGTAGATTCTTTTTTAAAAGATATTGGTAATTATTTAACATCTTGTAATCCTCCCGCTCCTCCTATGCCATCAAAATTAGGTTTTTCTAGTGACGCAAGTATCAATAAAACAGGTAATAGTTTACCTGTACAAGGTTCTGGTAATCCAAGTTTTCCACAAAATAGTCCTGCATTAAATAATGAAAATTCATTAAGTTTTAATAATGAAAAAGTTTTAGAAACTTTTCCAACTGAAAAAGAAAAATTTGCTAATAATTATTTTAATAATAAAATTGATTTAACCCATAATTTATACAATAATAATAATAATGATACTAAATATGATGAATTATCTAAAGAACAATTTATTGGAGCTGATGGAAGTTATCAATATTTTACAAATTTAAAAGATAATGATAGTCCAAAATCTTTTACATCAAGAATAGTAAATGCAAGTACATTTTTATTACCTGATTCTGGACAAAATGTAAAAAGATCTGCAAATGACACAAGTTCTATAGATTGGCAAGCAGGATTTTCAGGTAATCCTCAAAATTTATATACAGATCCTCAAAATTTAACATATGTTATTGAAAGAATGTGGGAAGAAAGAGGTGGACTAGATCAAAATGATTTAATAAAACAATCTTGGAATTTATATAATAAAAAACATCCTGAAGGACCTAAAAATTTAAAAAATAATATTCAAGAACCTACATGTAAAAAATTAAAACAACCTTATCCTATTAATGCACCTTTTGGTTTAAAATTTAATCAAACTTCAAAACATTTTGATTCAATTGATGTAATTGCACAAGCAAAATCATCGCCTCTATTTGGTCAAGAACCTAAATTACCATTTAATTATAATGCACCTGATGTTAATGGAGGATGTAATTTAATTTCTATGATAAAAAATAAAGATATGTGTTCAAATAATGATAATAATCTAACAAGTACAAATAATTTTAATTTAAAAGAAGATATTCCACCTTTAGGTATTTAATTTACTTAAAATTAAAAATATAATATATTTAATTTATATATAATATGAATAATATGAATAATGAAAGAAATATAAGAAGAAGAATAAATTATAATTTACATAATCCATTAAATACAAACAATACATATAATAATGTTAGTTTTATACCAAGTACAAATTTATTAACACAAATTTTAAATTATAATTCTGATACCCCAAATTTTCAATATTATATTTATAATATTCCATTAAATACAAATGAAAATACAAATGAAAATACAAATGAAAATACAAATGAAAATACAAATGAAAATACAAA
>Ga0070754_10000698_pt1 | contig 29666 bp, 29 predicted proteins | sample VirMetDEL_Sep_01_FD_75181 | JGI IMG/M metagenome (GOLD analysis project Ga0070754, IMG submission 75181) | Aqueous microbial communities from the Delaware River and Bay under freshwater to marine salinity gradient to study organic matter... | ecosystem: Environmental > Aquatic > Marine >...
CGTCAACAAACTGGAGCGGGAAACGAGACTCGAACTCGCGACCCCGACCTTGGCAAGGTCGTGCTCTACCAACTGAGCTATTCCCGCATCGTCTTGGTGACGGGCGCCATTTTATAGTTTCAGGACGCCCCGTCAAGCCCTTGATTAAAAAAGTTTTTATTTCTTTTCCGTAGGGCTGAGATGGGGCCAGGCGGCCATCAGGTAATTCACCATCGACCACAGCGTCAGGCCCGCGGCGACTATGAGCAACGCATAGCCCAATCCAACCCAGACGGTCGTCAGCGGAGGATTGGCGAGCAGAATGATGAGCGCCACCATTTGTGCTGCTGTCTTCCACTTGCCCAGATTGGACACCGCCACCTGCGCTCGAGCGCCCAGTTCTGCCATCCATTCGCGCAGCGCTGAAATCACGATCTCCCGGCCGATGATGATCGCGGCCGGCAGGGTCAGCCAAAGGTTCGAATGTTCCTCGACCAGCAGAACCAGGGCCACGGCAACCATCAGCTTGTCCGCGACCGGATCAAGAAAAGCGCCGAAGGGCGTGCTCTGTTGAAGTTTACGAGCGAGGTATCCGTCCAGCCAGTCAGTGACTGCGGCGATGGCGAAAACGGCGCTTGCGGCCAGATAACTCCACTTAAAAGGCAAATAGAACAACAGGATGATGATCGGTATCAGCAGTACGCGTAGCACGGTGAGAATGTTTGGGATGTTCATCGATACCACTGGTCCGCGGATTTAGGAAGGGATTCTACTCACTGTGCAGAGCGGCATAAATCGACTCGGCAAGCTTTTTACTGATACTTGGAGCCTTGGCGATTTCGTCAAGGCTCGCACGGCTGAGTTCTTGAAGACCACCGAAGTGCTTGAGCAGTTCTCGACGGCGTTTCGGTCCGATGCCAGGCACACCTTCCAAAGTCGAGGTTGTACGCGCTTTTCCTCTCCGCGCTCTGTGACCGGTGATTGCGAAACGGTGGGCTTCGTCGCGCACCTGTTGGATCAGATGGAGCGCAGGTGAATCGCCCGGCAATGTAAATTCATGTGCTGCATCGTTCAGGTACAGCGTCTCGAGACCCGGCTTGCGGGTAACGCCCTTCGCCACACCCAACAAAATCAAGTCAGGCACAGCCAGCTCCTGTAGCACTTCGCGAGCCATGCTCATCTGGCCCTTACCGCCGTCCACCAGCAGGATATCGGGCAGCTTGCCCTCCCCCTCGGCTGCTTTCTTAAAGCGGCGCGAGAGCGCCTGGTGCATCGCCGCATAATCGTCACCAGCAGTGACGCCTTCGATGTTGTAGCGCCGGTAGTCGGACTTCAGTGGCCCTTCCGGGCCGAAAACCACACAGGATGCGACGGTCGCTTCGCCACTGGAGTGGCTGATGTCGAAACATTCCAGCCGGCTCGGCTGCTCATCCATATCCAACGCCTCAGCCAGTGCCTGGAACCGTGCAGCTAGGTGCTGACGGCTCGCCAGTCTCGCGCCGAGCGCTTGTTCGGCGTTGGTTAGCGCCAGCTGTTGCCAACGCGCCCGAGTACCGCGAACTCGATAGGTGATGATCAACTCGACGTCACGCAGCTCAGAAACCGCGCTAATCAGGGTTTCGAAGTCTTCATGTACCGCATTGACGATCAGCTCGGAGGGCAGATCGCGCTCCATGGAGCTGAGGTAATACTGTTCCAGGAACGCCTGGAGCACGTCGCTGGCGCTTTCTTCGATGGCAACCTGAGGAAAGAAATTCTTGCTGCCCAGTACTCGACCGCTGCGCACGCTGATTAGATGAACGCAGGCGCCACCCGGGCTCACCACGGCGGAGACGATATCGACGTTGCCGCTGCCGCCCTCCATGCTCTGCTGGTCCTGGACGCGTCGCAGGATGCCAATCTGGTCCCGTATCTCCGCGGCACGCTCGAAATTAAGCTCCATAGCGGCTTTTTCCATGTTCTTGGAAAGCTCCTCCGCCAGGGCATTGCTGCGCCCTTCCAGAAACATGACCGAATGACGAACGTCTTCGGCATATTCGTCCGCGTCAACGAGGTTTACGCATGGAGCCTTGCAACGCTTGATCTGGTACTGCAGGCATGGGCGGGTGCGATTTCGGTAATAGCTGTCTTCACACTGGCGTACGAAAAAAGCTTTCTGCAACAAGCTCAGGCTTTCACGAATCGCGCCGGCGCTGGGATACGGGCCGAAATAACGGCCGATCTCTTTCTTGGCGCCTCGGTGGATGCTGAGCCGAGGAAAATCGCCACTTGAAAGAAACACATAGGGATACGACTTATCGTCGCGTAGCAGGATGTTGTATGGCGGCCGCCATTGCTTGATGAGCGTTTGCTCGAGCAGCAGCGCTTCTGTTTCGTTGGCAGTGATCGTTGTTTCGACCTGGGCGATCCTGGCCACGAGCGCGGCCGTTTTCGGCGCTTGCCCGACTTTACGGAAATAACTGGCCAGGCGCTTCTTGAGATTCTTCGCTTTCCCGACATAGAGCAGCTTGGCTTCGGCGTCGAACATCCGGTAGACACCGGGACGTCCACTGCAAGAAGCAAGGAACGCTGAGGAATCAAAGCCGCTCATCAATTGATCGTGTCGACCATGCCGTGTCGGACAGCCAGCAACGCCAGCTCGACATCACTGGTGATCGAAAGCTTTTCGTAGATGCGATAGCGATAGGTATTGACGGTTTTGGGCGACAAACAGAGTTTGTCGGAAATAGCCTGGACCTTCTGACAGTTCGCGATCATCAGCGCGATCTGGATCTCCCGTTCGGACAGCAGGTCGAAAGGAGAACCGTTAACCTTGGGTTGAAAGGACTTCAGTGCGAGTTGCTGGGCGATCTGGGGACTGATGTACCGCTGGCCTGCAAAAACCATCCGGATTGCCTGAATCATTTCATCCAGTGCGGCACCTTTGGTCAGGTAGCCGGCGGCACCGGCCTGGAGCAGTCGGGTAGGAAAAGGATCTTCTTCGCAGATCGTGACCGCAATGACCTTGAGGTCCGGGTGGCTACGCAGCAGCTTACGCGTCGCCTCGAGGCCGCCGATGCCTGGCATCTTGACGTCCATCAACACAACGTCCGGCTTGAGGTCGCGGGACTTCTTGATCGCCATCTCACCGGATTCCGCCTGACCTACCACTTGCAGGCCGTCGATATCGGCAAGCATGCGGGAAATGCCTGTGCGTACCAGATCGTGGTCATCGACCACAAGCACCCTAATCAAGCAGACACCTCGTTCTGTACAAATCTGAAGCTGGCTGACTGCTCGCTTCGTAAGCGGCGAACTTTAACAAAAAATTTGCCGCCTTACCCAGACCATACATCGCAGAGTGGCATAGAGCCATCACCGATCCCACCTAACGACGAGACATTAAGGTGAACGTGTGTCGGTGGGCCGAAGTCTGTCTTATTGATCGCAACCCTATCAATAGGCGATATCGCTCTTGATTAGCAGCTTAGTCGCAGCCTTCGTTTTGGCGTCCGTTCATGTGTTTGCTGGACGTCTGCGTCAGCTCAACCGTCTTCCTCGCAGCCGCTGGCTCTCCATGGCTGGCGGAGTTTCGGTAGCTTACGTGTTTGTTCATCTGCTGCCAGAGCTGGCTCGTGGACAGGAAGTGCTCGGCGGAAGCGACTGGTGGTTGCTCAGCTATCTTGAGCATCATGTCTGGCTGTTGGCGTTGCTTGGGTTGGCCACCTTCTATGGCGTCGAGCGTCTGATCAAGGTGCATCGCCGTCGTCTCCCTGCTGACCAGGAGCCTCATGCCGGTGTGTTCTGGCTACACATTGGCGCGTTTGCCGTATACAACGGGCTGATCGGTTACCTGCTGATTCACGGTGAGAACAGTAGCCTGACGACACTGATGCTCTATTGCGTCGCGATGAGTCTGCATTTCCTGGTCAACGACTTCGCCCTTCAGAGCGACCACAAGGATCTATTCAGGCGTCGCGGTCGCTGGCTCCTCGCTGCGATGCCGCTTGTTGGCTGGACGCTGGGCCTTGCTACCGAGATTTCGGAGCTCGCCGTTTCGGCACTGACGGCATTCGTAGGTGGATCGATCATACTGAACGTTTTGAAGGAGGAACTACCCGAAGAGCGCGACAGCCGCTTCAGTGCCTTCCTGCTCGGCTCGGTCGGCTATTCGGTCCTGCTGCTCAGCGTTCAGGGCAGCTAGCTGTGGCGCGACAGGACTCAGACCGGCCCGCACGACCCGCGAGGTAAGCCGGAACGCGCGAACCAACCATGAACAATTCCTCAGCTCAGCGAGCCTTCAGCAGTCGCTCGATTTCTCCTGGTGTCAGCACCTTCCCCATCGACACCACTTTATCGTCAACGGCCAGGGCTGGAGTCGACATAACTCCGTGAGCGGCTATCTCCGCGATATCGGTGACCTTGACGACTTGTGCTTCGATACCAAGGTTGCTGACGGCTTGTTGAGTATTGTCGGTGAGTGCAACGCACTTCTTACAGCCGGTACCAAGGATCTTGATGATCATGGAATGATTCCTGAATGGGTCAGAGGAGCAGGTAACTGAAGCTGTTGAAGAGATAGCCGATCAGCATGATTCCGACTATCACAATGCCAAAAAAAAGTGCCAGCAGCGGCGCCTTCACGACCTTTTTTAGCATGATGAGGGACGGCAGGGAGAGCGCAGTAACCGCCATCATGAACGCGAGCACAGTGCCAATACCGACACCTTTTCCGACCAGCGCCTCTGCAATAGGCAGGGTGCCAAAAATGTCGGCGTACATCGGCACACCGACGAGCGCGGCCAGCGGCACCGACCACCAGTGGTCCTGCCCTATGGCGGCAGTGATCACGTCTTCTGGAATCCAGTTGTGTATCGCCGCGCCAACGCCGACCCCAAGCAGTACGTAAAGCCAGACTCTTTGGGCGATTTCGCTGACCTGATCGCGTGCATAGGCGAGTCGATCGCGCAGTGTAAGTTGCTCTGCCGGAAGCTCGAGAACCTTGTGCTGGGTTACGAAGGCTTCGACGTACTGTTCCATTTGCGCCTTACCAATCAGCGTCCCGCCAACTACCGCCAGGATGATGCCGACCACTACGTAAGCCAGCGCGATGGACCAATTGAACACGCTTGCCAACAGGATCATCGAGGCCAGGTCCACCAGCGGCGAGGAAATGAGAAAGGAGAAGGTCACGGCCAGCGGCAGCCCGGAGCTGGTAAAGCCGATGAACAACGGGATCGACGAGCAGGAGCAAAAAGGCGTGACCGTCCCAAGCAATGCCCCTGTGAGGTTTGCCTTATAACCATGCATGCCGCCGAGAATCCGCCGGGTGCGTTCCGGTGGAAAGTAACTTTGTATCCACGAAATCAGGAAGATCAAAGCTGACAGCAGAATGAGAATCTTGATTACGTCATATATGAAGAAGTGCAGGCTGCCACCTAGGCGGCTAGCCAAGTCCAGTCCGAACACTTCCTCGACCAGTAAACGCACCAGATAGGAAAGCCAGTCCATGCGTAACAGCTGGTCATTGAGCCACTTGAAAGCGTCCACCTGCTTCTCCCATCAGCCTTGCGGCAGCGCCCGTTCATACCAGCTTCGGCTTTTGTTGACGGTACGAACCAGCCAAAGCATCACCGGCACCTCGATGAGCACACCGACGACCGTCGCCAAGGCAGCTCCCGAGTTGAAACCGTATAGAACGATAGCGACCGCCACAGCGAGCTCGAAAAAATTCGACGCGCCGATCATGGCGGACGGCCCCGCGATGTCATGGCGCACTTTCAGCTGTCGGTTGAGCCAGTAACCCAATGCGGCAATTACGAGCGTTTGCAGCAGGATCGGCACCGCCAGCATGGCGATCACCAGTGGTTGTTCGACAATTGCTTCGCCCTGGAAAGAGAACAGCAGCACCAGCGTCGCCAGCAGGGCCATGATCGAGAACGGCTGAATGCGTGCCAAGGCTTCGTGAAACCTGTCTTCACCCGCTCTGCGAAGCCGGCTGCGGATGAGCTGAGCGATCGTCAGCGGAATGACGATGTACATCACCACGGAAAGGATCAGCGTGTCCCAGGGCACAGGAATCGAGGAGACGCCCAGCAGCAACGCCACGATGGGCGCAAAGGCGAACACCATTATCAGGTCATTGACTGCCACTTGCGTAAGGGTGAAGTTGGCGTTGCCGTTACACAGTTTGCTCCAGACAAACACCATGGCCGTGCAGGGCGCCGCACCGAGCAGAATTAGCCCGGCAACGTAGCTATCGATCTGGTCTGCCGGCAGCCAGTCGGCGAAGACATGCCGCAGAAAAAGCCAGGCAAGAAACGCCATGGTGAACGGCTTGATCGCCCAATTCACGAGCAAGGTCACACCCATTCCCGCGCGGTGCTCAAAGACTTCATGGAGTGCACTGAAGTCGATCTTCATCAACATCGGGATGATCATCACCCAGATCAGCACCCCAACCGGGATGTTCACATTGGCCAGCTCCATCGCGCCAACCGTCTGCGAAGCCTCCGGGGCAAATAGACCAATGAGCGTCCCAGCGATGATGCAGAGAAAGACCCAAAGGGTTAGGTATCGCTCGAAGAAACCGATCGGCGCACCTGCAGCCTTTTTTCCTATGGTTTCGCATTGAGTAGACATCAAGCTCCTCGTACCTCAACTTACGGAGGGTTCTAAAGCACTGGCGTGGATGACGGCTCCGCCAGCATCTGGTCAATCTGCTCGACGGTGGCTCGCGCATAGCGCGTCACCCCTATCAATGTGGCTGACGCGGGCCCTGTCCAGTCGCCATAACCCATCAGCCACAGGTTGGGTTGCTTCACTGATCGGGTTCCGTCTACCTCAACTCTGCCATCCGGTTCGATGACGCCCAGGCCGTCAAGGTGGGCTAACGCGGGTTTGAAACCGGTGCACCAAACGACCGCATCGATCTGCTCGTAATGCCCGTCATCCCATTCGACCCCGCTTGCCGTAAAGCGAGCAAACGGTCGCTGCGCCGCTAACACGCCCCGTGCGCGGGCGTCTTTGACGGGCTCGACCATGACAATCTCACCAAACCCGCCGGTTGGATCCTCAACGCTGCGACCTTCTTGCTGCGCTCTCCAACGTTCGGTGGCGCGCTCGAACAGAACGCGTCCATCAACGTCATCAGGCAGGAATGCGGGCTCCTGCTGGGTAATCCATATCGTCTCGGCTACGAGCGATAGTTCGGCGAGAATCTGCGCGCCGGAATTGCCGCCTCCAACCACCATTACCCGCTTGCCTGCAAACGGCTCTGCATTCACATAATGGGCAGAGTGTATCTGCAGCCCCTTATACAGCTCTCGGCCCGCATATTCCGGCACAACAGGCTGGCGCCAGGAGCCGGTCGCGCTGACCAGCGCTCGGCAACGCCACGTTCGATCCGCAGTGCGCACCTCGAGCTGATCACCGATCCTGGTAACCGATCTGACATGGACCGGGCGCACGATAGGCAATTGGTACCGCTGTTCATAGCGCGACAAATAGTCGATCACGTCGTCGCGGGTCGGTGTATCCGTCTGCGGGCTCGGCATCTGCCAGCCCGCAATCGAGCTCCAGGCCGCAGGCGAGAACAGTCTTAGCGACGACCAGCCATGCAGCCAGGCACCGCCAGCCCGCTCCTGGTCGTCCAGGATCAAGAACGATCGATTCGTGCGGCGCAGGAAGTACGCAGTCGCCAAAGCTGACTGCCCGCCTCCGATCAGGATTACGTCAGCATCAGCCGGTTCAGCGCGGTCGTCAGTCAGTACGTTCACCTCAATATATCTCACTTCGCGGATACGGCATTCCTTTGCAGGAGCTCAGTCAGCATGACGCTCGCTCAGCAGATTTATCTGAGCATATTCGCTTTACAGCATATACGCGGAACAATATATTCGCCTTTTCCTGGCTGGGGAATGCTCCATGTCAATCACCTTGCTCAAACCGTGAAATTTATGATCGAACATCTAACGCCAGACACGGTTTTCAAATGCCTCTCCGACGAAACCCGAGCGCGCATGACCTTGCTCATCGCAAGCGAGGGTGAATTGTGTGTTTGTGAGCTGACTACTGCGCTCGAGGAAAGCCAGCCGAAGGTTTCGAGGCACCTATCCCAACTGAGAAGCTGCGCGATTCTTGAGGATCGACGCCAAGGCCAGTGGGTGTACTACCGCTTGCACCCGCATCTGCCCGATTGGGTACACGATGTGCTGCAAGTCATTCTGAATGCCAATAAACGATGGTTGAGCCCCGACGCTGAGCGCCTTGAGCGCATGCGCGATCGGCCTGGCCGAGCGACAGCCTGTGGCTGAGTCAGCGATAGCGCGCGCATTGGACGACACGCTGTCGATCATCGAAGCACGGATCGCGGCGTTGCTCGCCCTCCTCCCCTCGACTGGTTTGATGCAAGCGCCCTCAAAGATGAGTTGGCGCGTATCGGCACCCTGATGCGAGAACACACATGAACGACGATTTGCCCAATATCGATTCCGAGCGCCTCGACCTGCCAAGCCTGGAAAAGCTCGGCCTGCCGAACGATCTGGAACACAAGCCACGCATCCTGTTGCTGTATGGCTCGAACCGTGAACGCTCATTCAGCCGCTTGATGAGCCAAGAGGCCGCGCGCCTGTTGGAGGTAATGGGTTGCGAGACACGGATTTTCGACCCCTCCGGCCTGCCACTGCCTGACGACGCCCCGGAGTCTCACCCGAAGGTCCAGGAGCTTCGCGATCTGGTTATCTGGTCCGAAGGTCAGGTGTGGTGCTCGCCGGAACGTCACGGGGCGATGAGCGCGGTGTTCAAGGCGCAGATAGATTGGGTGCCGCTTAGCATGGGGGCGGTCCGCCCGACACAGGGCAAGACGCTCGCGCTGATGCAGGTCTGTGGTGGCTCGCAATCCTTCAACGCGGTGAATCAGATGCGCGTGTTAGGTCGCTGGATGCGCATGGTCACGATCCCCAACCAGTCATCGGTACCCAAAGCGTTTCTGGAGTTCGACGACGCCGGTCGAATGAAACCGTCGGCGTATTACGACCGGGTCGTAGACGTGATGGAGGAACTGGTCAAGTTCACGCTGTTGGTGCGTGGCCGCGGCGGCTACCTTGTCGATCGCTACTCGGAGCGCAAGGAATCGGCCGAAGCTCTGTCAGCGCGTGTCAACCAGCGCTCGATTTGAAGCCAGGAAGGTCAACCATGCCGCATCCCAATGAGGTTCTCGGTATTCAGGAGCGCACAGCTCGCTTGAATTTTGCACCATGCCCCAGGGCTCGTGGCGCCAGGCAAAACGAGGTCGATGTTTGGCTGGCTCGCACAATTTGGCGACTGATCTGATGCTGAAGACCTTTGGCTTGTTTGCCATCACGGCACTCGCCGAGATCGTCGGCTGCTATCTGCCCTACCTGTGGCTTCGTCAAGGCAAAAGCGCCTGGCTGCTGGTACCTGCTGCGGCATCACTGGTGCTGTTTGCCTGGCTGTTATCGCTGCACCCGACAGCCGCAGGACGCGTGTATGCCGCCTATGGCGGCGTTTACATCGGCGCTGCAATCGTCTGGCTGTGGATCGTCGACGGCATCAGGCCTACCGGCTGGGATCTGCTGGGTTCGGCCATCGCCCTGCTAGGCATGGCCATCATCATGTTCGCGCCTCGCGGCGCCTGACTTAGGGGAATCAACCATGACAATCAAAGTTGGTATCAACGGCTTCGGCCGGATTGGACGTCTGGCACTGCGCGCAGCCTGGGATTGGCCAGAGCTGGAGTTCGTCCAGATCAACGATCCCGCCGGCGACGCAGCCACCCACGCTCACCTGCTGAACTTCGACTCGGTACACGGCCGCTGGCAGCACGAAGCGAGCAGTGACGGCGACTGCGTTGTCGTCGATGGCAAGCGCGTCCGAGTCACTGCAAACAAAGCCATTGCAGATACCGACTGGTCCGGCTGCGATCTGGTAATCGAAGCCAGTGGCAAGATGAAGACTGTGGCCGTGCTTCAGGGCTATCTGGACCAGGGGGTCAAGCGTGTTGTGGTCAGCGCGCCGGTCAAGGAAGCCGGGGCACTCAATATCGTCATGGGGGTTAATGATGCGCTGTACGATCCGGAACAGCACCGGATCGTTACCGCGGCCTCCTGCACCACCAATTGCCTTGCGCCGGTGGTCAAGGTCATCCATGAGCACCTCGGCATCCGCCATGGTTCGATCACAACCATCCACGACCTGACCAACACCCAGAGCATCCTCGATCAGCCACACAAAGATCTGCGCCGCGCCCGACTCGGGCATGAGCCTGATCCCGACTACTACCGGTTCGGCGACGGCGATTGCGGAGATATTCCCCGAGCTGCGCGGCAAGCTCAACGGCCATGCGGTGCGCGTCCCGCTGGCTAACGCCTCACTGACCGACTGCGTTTTCGAAGTCGAGCGAGCCACCTCTGTCGATGAGATTAATCAGCTTCTGAGCACCGCGGCCAGCGAAGGCCCGCTCAAGGGCATTCTCGGTTACGAAGAGCGCCCACTGGTATCAATCGATTACCGCACCGATCCACGCTCGTCGATCATCGATGCCCTGTCGACCATGGTCGTCAACGGCACGCAGGTGAAGCTCTACGCCTGGTACGACAACGAGTGGGGTTACGCCAACCGCACCGTGGAACTGGCACGCAAGGTGGGCCTGGCCGATTGACCCGAACGCAGGGCGCTGGGGTTCCAGCGCCCTTGCGCTCATTCCACAACGCAACGGGACTCCATCATGCACGCCCTCTCCCGCCTCGCACCGGAGGTTCGCCAGTATCTGCTGGTGACCGGTAATTATTGGGCTTTCACCCTGACCGACGGCGCGCTGCGCATGCTGGTCGTTTTGCATTTTCACGCGCTCGGCTACACACCGTTGCAAATCGCGGCCCTGTTTCTCTTCTACGAAGTGTTCGGTGTCATTACCAATCTGGTCGGTGGCTACCTGGGGGCAAGGCTTGGGCTCAATCGCACCATGAACATCGGCTTGGCCATGCAAGTCGTGGCGTTGCTGATGCTCACCGTGCCCGCCACATGGCTGACGATTCCGTGGGTGATGGGTGCGCAAGCGCTGTCAGGCATCGCCAAGGACCTGAACAAGATGAGTGCCAAGAGCTCAATCAAACTCCTGGTGCCTGAGGGCCAGCAAGGCACACTGTACCGGTGGGTGGCCGTCCTGACCGGATCGAAGAACGCACTCAAAGGTGTTGGCTTTTTCCTCGGCGGCGCCCTGCTTGCGGCTATCGGCTTCCGCGGGGCTTTGCTGGTCATGGCCGCTGCGCTGTCGCTGATCTGGGTTTCCAGTCTTGTGCTGCTGAAAAAAGACTTGGGCAAGGCCAAGGCGAAACCGAAGTTTCGCGAATTGCTTTCCAAGAGCCGAGCCATAAACGTTCTGTCAGCAGCCAGGCTGTTCCTGTTCGGCGCGCGTGATGTCTGGTTCGTGGTGGCGCTGCCGGTCTATCTCTCTGCCGTATTTGGCTGGGATTTCTGGCAGGTAGGCGGCTTTCTCGCGCTATGGGTGATCGGATACGGCATCATCCAGTCGCTGGCTCCGGCTATCACGGGCAAGAACCGTGGTGAGGTGCCGGACGGCCGCTCGGCGTTCGTTTGGGCGTTGCTGTTGGCGGGCCTGCCGGCAGGAATAGCGCTAGGGCTGGGTACGGAGTGGTCGCCCCAGACGGTACTGCTTGGGGGCTTACTGCTGTTTGGCGCGATCTTCGCCATAAACTCGTCGCTGCACAGCTATCTCATCGTGTCCTATGCCAAGGCCGACGGCGTGTCGTTGGACGTCGGCTTCTATTACATGTCCAACGCGCTGGGCCGGCTGGTCGGCACCCTGCTGTCCGGTTGGGTCTACCAAGCGTATGGACTTGAGGCCTGCTTATGGGTATCGAGCGCCTTCGTGCTGCTGGCCGCATTGATATCGATGGGCCTGCCCCGTCGTCATCAGACAGTCCCACAAGACAGCTGAGAGCAGCCTGTTCCGCTTCCTTCAGCTGGTTTCGGTGCGTGCGTGGCCGTCGCTGAGCAAGTGACTGAGAACTGATCGCAGCTTCCCGGCCTTGACGGGTTTGTTCAGCACCGGGACACCAAACCCTTGCAGCTGGCGGCGACATTGGTCACTGCGATCGGCCGTCACCATGACCGCTGGGATTGCCTGCGCAAAGTGTTGCCTCAGCGCAGTGACTACGTCCCATCCCGTCACACCCTGATCGAGGTGGTAGTCGGCGAGGATCACCTCCGGCGGCGATCCGCCGAGCACGGCCAACGCCGCTTCTAGGTCAGTGGCTGTCAATACCTCGCAACCCCACTGCCCCAGCAACGCGGCCATGCTGTGCAGGATGCTCAGCTCGTTATCCAGGACCAGCAAGCGGCGGCCCGGTAACGGGTTGCCAAATACCGGCATCAGCATTGGCGCTTCGGCAGGCGTCTGCTCCGGCAGATCCGCCAGCGGTACATCAATGCTGAACACAGAGCCTCGCCCCAACTGCGAACGCACCTGAATCGGATAAGCCAGCATTGAGGCAATACGATCGACGATGGCCAGGCCGAGCCCGACCCCGGCGCGTTCGGTGGCGCGCTGCACACCCAGCTGATTGAACTCGAGGAAGATCGACTGCATCTGATCCGACGCGATGCCTCGCCCCGTATCCCAGACCTCGATACGCAGGTGTTCGCCGCGTTTGCGCGCGCCTAGCAGCACTCGGCCTTGATCGGTGTAGCGGCAGGCATTGCTGAGAAAGTTGCGCAAAATGCGCGTCAGCAGCCGGAAATCGCTGCTTAGCGCATACGCTGGGATGTAATGATCGAAGCCAAGGCCTGCGGCTTCGGCTACTGACTGGAATTCGGACACGAGGGGCAACAACACTTCATCGAGGCGATAGACCTCGATGTCGGGCTTGATCGCCTGTTGATCCAATTTCGAGATGTCCAGCAAATCAGTCAGCAAGTCTTCGGCGCCCTCGAGCGCCTGATGTGCCCGCTCCACCAGGTTCGCTTCAGCATCCGGTAAGCCGCGCTCACGCAATGTCGAGATCAAAAGGCGCGCCGCATTGAGCGGCTGCAACAGGTCATGGCTGGCAGCGGCTAGGTATTTGTCCTTGCTGTGGTTGGCTTGCTCGGCCGCGTCCCGGGCCTTGCGCAGCTCGCAGGTGCGCTCGGCGACCCGGTGTTCCAACTGTTCGTTGAGCTGTAGCAAGCGCATCTGCGCCAGCTTGCGCTCGGTGATGTCGGCAACGAAGCCTTCAACCAGGCCATCTTCTTCCGGCTTGAGCAGCAGGTTCATCATGACGTCGATGGGGCTGCCGTCCTTGCGCCGCAGACGGGTCTCATATCCGAACAAGCCTTGCTGGGTAGTCAGGGTACGGCGAATCTGCCGAAGCTCGTCTTCGCCACCAATGAACAGGTGATGTGACAGGTCGGTCAGGCGCCACACCGCTTCGTCTGGGCTTTCGTAACCAAGCATCCTTGCCAGCGCCGGATTGGCTGCGCGAATACCCTCCTGCAGGCTGGCCTGGAAAATGCCGTGTACGGCGTGTTCGAACAGCCATTTGTATCGGTTGCGCTCGGCCTCCAGCTCTTCAAGGCGAGCGACCAGTTCCGGGTAGTGGCTTTTGCGGGCCGAATGAGTGCCTAACCCGAGCAGCCCGGCAAGGGCATCGTCCTGTTCAGAGTGCTTCGGCATAGACCACTTCGACGTCGCGCTGGGTCGACGAACGGGGATTGGTCAGGATGCAAGGATCTTGCATTGCATGCTGCGAGAGGAACGGGATGTCGGAGAGATTCACCCCGTGTAAGCCGAGCGTTTCGTTGAAGCCAATGGCCTGCTTGAGGCTGATCAGATGTTGCATGAGTCGTTCACGAATCTGCCGATGGCTCAGCCCGCGGCTGTCTATGCCCAGGGTTTCTGCCACCACCTTGAAGCGATCCGGCGCCGAATCGTAGTTGAACGCCACGACATGTTCGACCAATACCGCATTGCACAGGCCATGCGGCAGATCCAGATAACCGCCGAGGCTGTGAGACATCGCATGCACTGCGCCGAGAATTGCGTTGGAGAAGGCCAGGCCGGCCTGCATGCTGCCGAGCATGATCTTTTCGCGCAGTTGAATATCGGTCGGATTGGCGATCATTTCCACCAGATGGCCGTTGATCAGCCGCATCGCTTCCAATGCATGAGGATCGGTCAGCGGGCCATGGCCCGTCGAAACAAAGGCCTCGATGGCATGTACCAGTGCGTCAATACCCGTACAGGCAGACAGGAACGGATCCATGCTGAGGGTGGTTTCCGGATCGATCAGCGAGACGTCCGGTACGGCGCCTTTGCTGACGATGGAGAACTTCATCCGTTCGGACTGGTTGGAAATGATCACGAACTGCGACACATCGGCCGATGTGCCGGCAGTCGTTGGGATCAGGATCAGCGGCGGGCTGGGCACCCGTAACGTATCGACACCCTCGAACTCAACGATATTGCGACCGTGGGCCACCGCGATGCCGATGCCCTTGGCGCAATCCATCGGGCTCCCGCCACCGACCGCTACGATGACGTTACAACCTTCGCTGCCATACACCTCGGCGCCGAGCATCACTTCCTCGGAGCGAGGATTGGCCGAGACCTGAGTGAACAAGTGAAACTCGATGCCCTGTCGTGCCAGGCTCGCCTGGACATCGCCGACCCATCCGGCAGCGACAACCCCCGGATCGGACACCAGCAGCACCTTGCGCGCGCCAAAATTCTTCGCATAGTTGCCGGCGCTATGCCGACAGCCTGCACCAAACACGATCTCGGGCGAGACAAACTTACGGTGCAGGCTCAGATTAGGGCTCATACGGCGGCCTCTGGTTATTATTTGTTACTTTCGGCAAGCCTACTGCTTTCCCGCACCAAAGCAATCAACAAAAAGGCGCATGTCTCGACCATGCAGCGGGCACGGTCTTTCGATCAGGCAAGCAGGCCCTGATAGAAGTGACATTCGCGCTGCAGCGCATCGGACAGATTGCTTGCCTGGCGAAAGCCGTGGCGCTCGTCTGGATAGAGGCAATATTCCACCCGCAGGCCCTGCTCGCGCAGCGCTGCAACCATTGACTCGGTCTGCTCGGGAAGCACCACAACGTCCTGACCGCCTTGCAGGAAGATCATCGGAACCCGAATCTGTGCCGCGTTGTTTAGCGGCGTGCGTTCCCGGTACCGCTGGGCGTCGCGCACCGGATCTCCGATCAGCCAATCCAGGTAGTCCGCCTCGAATTTGTGGGTTACCCGACGCAACGCCAGTGGGTCGCTGACCCCGTACAGGCTGGCGCCGCCTGTAAATCCGGCATCGGCGACCAATGCGCAGAGTGCGCTATAGCCGCCGGCGCTGGAGCCACGAATGAAGGTCTGCGCCGGATCGATCTGACCGCGCACGGCCAACGACTGCACCGCCGCGCAGTCATCCTCGACTTCCACCACACCCCAGTTGCCGCGCAAGCGCTGCCGGTAGGCACGCCCAAACCCGCTGCTGCCACGGTAATTGATGTCGGCGACGGCGAAACCGCGTTGGGTCCAGTACTGAATGCGCGGATCGAAGACCGGATAGCTGGCCGAGGTCGGCCCGCCATGCATGAACACAACCAGCGGTGGCTTCTCCCCGGGCAAGCCGCGGTGGTCCGCATTACACGGCGGATAGAAGAAAGCGTGCGCGACTTCCTCCTGCCCGGTGGCAAAACTGAACGGTTGTGCACGAGACAGCTGCTCAGCCGGCAATGGTTGCTCGCCGCCGGCCAGTATCGTGGTCTCGCCGTTGAGACGGTTGATTGCCAGTACGGCGGGCACCCGGTCCGGCGCTCCGGCAAGGCAATAGTAATGGTGGTCATCCACGGCCAACTGGCGACAACGGCTGTACTCGGTCGCGAGCTGCCGCTCGTTGCCCTCAGTGTCATGCTCGAACAGCAAGCCGTACCCGTCCACCAGTCGGGTCGACAACCAGGCACCCTCGGTGAGTGGCAGGTAGCTTACGGTCGCTAATTGCCAGGGCGCGGGAGCGTGGTCGAAGCGATGGCGGACAAAGCGATCCACCGGCACCATTGAATCGCCCTGGCTCTGCCAGGGTTGCCACCAACCGGCGCGGTCGGTCAGGCAAAACAGCGTGCCGTCCCCGGCGAAGCGAGGCTGTTGCAGCGATTCCGAACCCTCGGCGCCTGCTAGACACACCGGCTGATCGAGCCGCCCGTCAGGCACGTAGTTGGCCATCCAGAGGCTGGTGGCCGTCCAGGGCTGCTCGGGGCGATACCACTGAATCCAGGCCAAACGCTCGCCAGCGGCATCCAGCGTTGGCGCGGCATAGAAGTCAGCGCCTTCGGCAAGCAGCTTGTGCTTGCCTACAAGCGAAACGCTCACTAGTCGATGCTCGACGCCCTTGTCATGGTGGGTTTCCTCCACCGCGACGATTGCACCTCGGCGGTGATCGTATTGCAGGTCGCCATAACGGCAGCGAGGACGCGAGGTGAGCGCCACCGGCTGGCCAGCCCTCGTACCGGCAAGCGGTTGCAGATAGATCTGTTGGTCGCTTTCATTGACGAAAGCAACGCCTTCATCGGTCAGGCAAAGTGCACCACCACCGTATTCGTATACCCGACTGCGCAGGGAAAACTCAGCGGGTGTCAGGCATTGCGCCTTGCCGTCGCGCCAGTACCAGAGGGTGCAACGCGCATCGGCGGGATCGTACTGAATCCAGAACAAGCCCCCATGCCCGGCGCGCAGCTCAGCGAAGTCGCGGCTGGCCGAGGCGGCTTTTTCGGCGGTCCAGTCGCTGCTCCAGAAGCCATACGGCGTTTCGGTTTTGCTCATATCGATCGGTCCCGGTCGGTCAGGCATGCCCCAAACGGACCTATACCTTGAGAATCAGCTTGGACGCCTTCTCGTTACGGAAAGTCAGCTCATCCAGCCCGCGCGGGGTCTGCTCGGCCTCGATGCGTGCAGCGAGAATCTTGTCATGATGCGCGGATTTGCTGCATACCGGATCCGCATTGGCGGCGTCGCCGGTGAGCATGAAGGCCTGGCAGCGGCAGCCGCCAAAGTCCTTTTCCTTTTCATCGCAGGATTGGCACGGCTCGGGCATCCAGTCGAAGCCGCGAAACTTGTTGAAGCCCATCGAGTGCTTCCATATCTGCTCGATGCTTTGCTCACGCACGTTGGGAAAGGTGATCGGCAGTTGGCGTGCACTGTGGCAAGGCAGCGCTGTGCCGTCAGGGGTGATGTCGAGAAACAGATTGCCCCAACCGTTCATGCAGCCCTTGGGACGCTCTTCGTAATAATCGGGCGTGACGAAGATCAGCTTGCAGGGGTGATTCTCGGCAGCGAGCTTGTCACGCCATTCATTGGTGATCCGCTCGGCACGTACCAGTTGTTCCTTGCTAGGTAACAGCCCGGCGCGGTTGAGCTCGGCCCAGCCATAGAACTGACAGGTCGCGAGTTCCACGAAGTCGGCCTCGAGCTCCAGGCAGAGCTGAATGATGCGGTCGATGTTGTCGATGTTGTGCCGATGGGTGACAAAGTTAAGCACCATCGGATAGCCGTGCGCCTTGACCGCCCGCGCCATGGCAAGCTTCTGGGCGAACGCCTTTTTCGACCCGGCGAGCAAGTTGTTCACTTCCTCGTCAGCGGCCTGAAAACTGATTTGAATGTGGTCGAGCCCTGCGTCGGCGAACGAGGCGATCTTCTCCTCGGTCAGGCCGATGCCTGAGGTGATCAGGTTGGTGTAATAGCCCAGATCACGCGCGGCTTTGATCAGCTCGGCAAGATCCTGACGGACCAAGGGTTCGCCACCGGAGAACCCCAGTTGCGCCGCGCCCATCTCGCGCGCCTGGCGGAACACCTCGATCCACTCGGCAGTGCTCAGCTCATCGTGGCTGCGAGCGAAATCCAGCGGATTGGAGCAATACGGGCATTGCAGTGGGCAGCGATAGGTCAGCTCCGCCAGCAGCCACAGCGGCGGGCCGGGCTCGAAACCTGGTTTAGCGAAGCTCGATCCAGAACCGTTCAACGGCGACCTCCAGAAATGCAACGATGTCTTCCTCGATGCCCTCGGCATCGGGGAAGCGGCTCTGCAGAATGGAGACAATTGCGCCGACACTCCGGGTGCCATCCACTTCGCCCAAAACCGCCGATGCGCTCTCGTTCAGCTTGATCATGCCCTCGGGATACAGCAGCACATGGCAGTTCTGCGCCGGTTCCCATTGGAAGCGGAAACCGCGGCGAAAAACCGGGATCTGGGTCAGTTGGATATCGCTCATGGTCCTCTGTCTCGCCAGTGAAAACATCATCGGTAAGGGCTTGTGGGCTGAAGCCCACCCTACAGCTTATATGCGAGGGCTGCCCCCTCGATCACAGGTCGCTCCGTCAAGCAGTCAGAACGTGATGCCCTTGTGCCAGACACGCTCGCTCGTCACCGTGTGGTATGGCGGACGATCCAGCTCATAGGCCATGCTCATGGCATCCAGCATGCTCCACAAGACATCGAGTTTGAATTGAAGAATGTTCAGCATGCGCTCCTGACTTTCCCGCGTCTTGTAGTGCTCCAGCGTGATCCGCAGGCCGTGCTCGACGTCGCGGCGTGCTTCCTTCAGGCGTTTACGGAAGTAGTCGTAACCGGATGCATCTATCCAGCTGTAGTGCTGAGGCCAGGCGTCCAGGCGGGACTGGTGGATGGTTGGGGCGAACAGCTCGGTGAGCGAGCTGCTGGCCGCCTCCTGCCAGACGGCGCGGCGGGCGAAATTGACATAGGCGTCTACGGCGAAGCGCACGCCCGGCAGCACCAACTCCTGCGACAACACCTGCTCACGGTCCAGGCCCACGGATTCAGCCAGGCGCAGCCAGGCTTCGATACCACCCTCCTCGCCTGGGCTGCCATCGTGGTCAATCATCCGCTGGACCCATTCGCGGCGGGTATCGCGATCCGGGCAGTTAGCCATGATCGCTGCATCCTTCACCGGAATGCAGACCTGATAGTAGAAGCGGTTCGCGACCCAGCCCTGAATCTGCTCGCGGGTCGAGCGGCCTTCGTACATGGCGCGGTGGAAGGGATGATGGATGTGGTAGTAGTCGCCCTTGGCGCGTAGCGCTGCTTCGAACTCGGACGGAGTCATGGCTGGCAGGGTCATAAGAACTTCCTTACGGGTTGTACGGGCTGTTCCTCCAGGCACAGGTGAGCGCCTTCAGCCACTGATTTCGGTGAGCTGCGGGTCGTTCTACCTATAGCTCGATACTCATGCCATCGAACGAGACTTCAATCCCGTGCTCGTCGAGCACCGCCCGTTCGGCGGAGTCCTCGTCGAGGATCGGATTGGTGTTGTTGATATGGATGAGAATCTTGCGCGCAGCCGGCATGCCGTCGAGTACCTCGATCATGCCGCCTGGGCCGCTCTGATGAAGGTGGCCCATTTCGCTGCCCAGTTTGGTGCCGACTTCGCGCACGCGCATTTCGTCGTCGCGCCACAGGGTGCCGTCGACGAGCAGGCAATCGGCACTGCGCATCAGCTCCAGCAGTTCAGGGCTGACCTGGCCCAGACCCGGCGCGTAAAACAGCGTGCCGCCGGTTTTACGGTCTTCGATCAACAGACCGATGTTGTCGCCGGGATGCGGATCGTTGCGGTGCGGCGAATACGGCGGCGCTGAACTGCGCAGCGGGATCGGGGTGATGTTCAGGTTTGGGCAGGTCGCGATGGTGAAACTGCCTTCCAACGCGATCGGATTCCAGCGCAGACCGCCGTTCCAATGTTCAAGCATCTTGAACAGCGGAAAGCCGGTACTCAGGTCCTGATGAACCATCTCGGTGCACCAGACTTCGTGTGGGCAGCCCTCACGCAGCGTCAGCAGGCCGGTGGTGTGATCGATCTGGCTGTCGAGCAGGATGATCGCGCCAATGGCGGTGTCTCGGGGGGCGCGAGCCGGTTGTAGCTTAGGGAAGGACTCAAGCTGAGCACGAATATCCGGCGAGGCGTTGCAGAGAATCCAGTTTTCGCCGTCATCACTGATTGCAATCGACGATTGAGTGCGGGCTTTGGCACGCAAGCTACCGTTGCGCAGCCCGGCACAGTTGACGCAATTACAGTTCCACTGAGGAAAGCCGCCGCCAGCAGCCGAACCTAAAATCTGGATGAACATGGGCAGCTCCCAAAAAAACGGAGCCCCGACCGGGGCCGGGGCCGATCAATCAGCGATTGGCGAAGTACATGGTGACTTCGAAACCAATGCGCAGGTCGGTAAAAGCAGGTTTAGTCCACATGGCTGATTCCTCTCTTTTGTGATGACGGAAGTATTCCGACAACTCATTAAGCACCCTACCCCGTCAAAAGCGGAATGGTACTTTGGAAGGAGACAGCGCTCTGCATTGGTAGTGCCTTGGCTGTCGCCGGTTTTCAAGTAACGCGAGATGACCCGTGCATTCAGCGGCGCACGGCGGAACGACCATGGGTGCCCCGCCAGGCCAGTTCGTTGGTGATGGTCGCCATTGGCGAGAACATCTCGTAGTCGAATGCGCTCAGGGGTGCCTTTTCCTGTACCCGCAACGGCCAATCATGGTTTGCCAACGCCGCCTTGCCGATCGCCAGGAAATCCAGCACGCCAGCGTCGAGCAGTTGCTGCGCCTGTTCACCGGTGCCGATGGCGCCATTGCCGATGATCGGGATCTCGACGGCACCTTTGGCGATTGCCGCCAGGCTTTCGCCTTCCTCGAACGCCGGTGCACTTATGTCGCCTTCGGTCACGTGGATATAGTCGAGCCCCGCGGAGGCTAGCGTGGCGAAACGATAGCGCGCCGCTTCAACCCCACCGTCCCATTTAAGCTGGCTGTCCGTGACCATGCTTTGCGACAGCCGCATACCGACGACGAACCCCGCCCCGACCGCCTCGCGTACCGCACGGATGACTTCCAGCGGCAGGGCCAGTCTGGCCTTGTAGTCACCGCCCCAGCGGTCGGTGCGCTGATTGAACTCGGCGGTCATGAATTCGTGCAGCAGGTAGCCATTGGCGCCATGCAACTCCACTCCATCGAAACCGGCATCACGCGCATGTTTCGCAGCCTGAACGAAGCCGGCAATCGCTTCATGGATTTCCGCTTCGGTCATCTCTGCGGGTGTCGCATATGGGCCTTCACCGCCGTAGAAGCTCAACTGTCGCCCGCCCGGCTGAACCGCCGACGGCGCGACGTGGCGGGCGTGGTGGATATTGCCTTGAGCCTGCGCGCCGCCGTGCATCAGCTGAGCGATGATCGCCGCACCCGCCTGGTGTACCGCGCTGACGATCGGCACCCAGCTGTCACGCTGAACCTCGGTGGCCAGGCCCGGCTGGTTCAAATATCCCTGGCTGTAGGCGGTGTCCGTATAGGTGCCTTCGGTAATCAACATGCCGAAGCCGCCCTCTGCGAATGCCTGATAATAGTCGCGCATCAGTTCGTTGGATTGCCCTTCCGGCTCAGCGCTGACGCGAGTCATCGGAGCCAGCACGGCGCGGTTGCGTAGGCGCAGCTGATTCAGCTGGGCGGGTTCGAGCAATTGGGGCATCAGCAAGTCCTCATGAAACATGGGTCGTGCTGAATCTGAGGTGCAACGGGCGTTGGAGTTCGCTGCGTTCGATCGCTGGGCTTTAGCCACGCATAAAAAAACGCGGCCTTTGGGGCCGCGTTGCGTTGATGGACCACCGCCCGAACCCGGTCGGTCAGTGGTCCCCGCACTGATAGCGTGCGAGCAAGTCAGCCGGCGCGCTGGAGCGAACGCGCCGGGTCCTACGAGTTGCAGTACCGGGCTTAGAAGAAGCCCAGCGGGTTAATGTCGTAGCTGATCAGCAGGTTCTTGGTCTGCTGGTAGTGATCGAGCATCATCTTGTGCGTTTCGCGACCGACACCGGACTTCTTGTAGCCACCGAATGCAGCATGCGCCGGGTACAGGTGGTAGCAGTTGGTCCATACGCGACCAGCCTTGATCGCCCGGCCCATGCGGTAGGCGCGGTTGATGTCGCGGGTCCACAGGCCGGCACCCAGGCCGAACTCGGTGTCGTTGGCAATCGCCAGGGCTTCGGCTTCATCCTTGAAGGTGGTGATACCGACCACCGGGCCGAAGATCTCTTCCTGGAACACGCGCATCTTGTTGTTGCCCTTGAGCAGGGTCGGCTGGATGTAGTAACCGCTGGCCAGATCACCTTCCAGACGCTCGGCCGCGCCGCCAGTGAGCAGCTCGGCGCCTTCGTCCTGGGCGATCTGCAGGTAGCTGAGGATCTTGTCGTACTGCTGCTCGGAGGCCTGGGCACCGACCATGGTTTCGGTGTCCAGCGGGTTGCCGCGTTTGATCACCTTGATCTTCTTCATCACCTCGACCATGAAGGCGTCGTAGATCGACTCCTGCACCAGGGCGCGGGATGGGCAGGTGCACACTTCGCCCTGGTTGAAGAACGCCAGTACCAGGCCTTCGGCGGCTTTTTCGATGAACTGCGGCTCGGCGTTCATGATGTCTTCAAAGAAGATGTTCGGCGACTTGCCGCCCAGCTCCACGGTCGACGGGATGATGTTCTCGGCGGCGCACTTGAGGATGTGCGAACCGACCGGGGTGGAACCGGTAAAGGCGATCTTGGCGATACGCTTGCTGGTGGCCAGGGCCTCACCGGCTTCGCGGCCGTAGCCCTGCACTACATTGAGCACGCCTGGCGGCAGCAGGCCGCCGATCACCTCCATCAGCACGGTGATCGACAGCGGGGTCTGCTCGGCCGGCTTGAGCACGATGCAGTTGCCGGCGGCCAGGGCCGGGGCGAGTTTCCAGGCGGCCATCAGCAGCGGGAAGTTCCACGGAATGATCTGCCCGACCACACCCAGGGGCTCATGGAAGTGATAGGCCGCGGTGTGTTCGTCGATCTCGGCGGCGCTGCCTTCCTGGGCGCGGATGCAACCGGCGTAGTAACGGAAGTGGTCGGCGGCCAGGGGCACGTCGGCGTTCAGGGTTTCGCGCACGGCCTTGCCGTTGTCCCAGGTTTCGGCCACGGCCAGCAGTTCGAGGTTGGCTTCGATACGGTCGGCGATTTTCAGCAGCACCAGGGCGCAGTTCTGTACCGAGGTTTTGCCCCAGGCATCGGCGGCGGCATGGGCGGCATCCAGAGCATGCTCGACATCCTCGCCCCCGGAACGCGGGAATTCGGCGATGACTTCACCATTGACCGGCGAGGTGTTGACGAAATACTCACCCTTGACCGGCGGGACAAACTCACCGCCGATGTAGTTGCCATAGCGTGGCTTGAAGGAAATGACGGAGCCTTCCGTACCGGGTTGGGCGTAGATCATGAGCGGCCTCTCTAATATTTCTGCTTGTCGGAGCCTGACCGGACATGGACAGGACATGGAACGATCTTAGGCAGCCAAACCGCTTGCCCGGAATGCCCCCAAGGGACAGATGCGCTCCTCATTTGGTAGTAGATGCCAAAACCGGTGCGCAGCCGCCACAGGCATCTGAGCGCCCCAAAAGGCGCGCCATGCGCCTGAAAAAAACCGTCAGATTAGGCCGCCCCAGCTCACATGCAATTGACCATGCGCAAGGGCAGTCCGCTGCCCAGCGAATGTTTTTTTCATGCCACGAAAACACGACCAAATGCCCAGAAAAACGGCCCGAAAGTCTCATTAGTTGAGCGTCAAAAGCGCCTTAGCTTCGAGCCGCAACATTGGTTTTCCCAAAACGTTTGCTTAAGGAGATATGCCATGCAGTGGATCGATCCGGAGTTCTGCGACTTGCGTCTGGGCTTTGAAGTCACCGCGTACGTTTACGTGCGCTGAGCCCCCACCGGCGTGATCGCAACCGCCTTCACGCCGGTCGAGCGAGGAAATGGACATGACCGTAACAAGTATTTCGCCGCTGAGCTGCTATGAGATTCGCTCGCCCTTTCTGTTTCGCTGGGAAGAATCGCAGCAAGCGCACGTACTGCTCTATCCCGAGGGCATCGTCAAGCTGAACGCCACCGGGGGAGAGATATTGAAGCGCTGCGACGGCAAGACCCGTGTCGTCGAGATAATCGACCAGTTGGCCCAAAGCTACGACGCATCCGATATCGACGCGATCCGTAACGGTGTCCTGAATTTCCTGGAGGTATCTCATGGCAAAGGCTGGATCCGCGCTAAGGCTTGATGGCAACGGCAACCCTGTCTGGCTGCTGCTGGAGCTGACCTATCAGTGCCCGCTGCAATGCGTGTTCTGCAGTAATCCACGCAACTTTGCCGATTACCGCCAAGACGAGCTGAACACCGCCGAGTGGATCGATGTAATGGCCCAGGCCCGCGCCATGGGTGCGATGCAGATCGGCTTCTCGGGCGGCGAGCCCACGCTGCGCAAGGACCTCGAAACGCTTGTCGCCGAGGCTGACCGCATGGGCTACTACACCAACCTGATCACTTCCGGCATCGGCCTGACCGAGGCGCGCCTACGCGCCCTGAAGGATGCCGGGCTGCGCCACATCCAGCTCGGTTTTCAGTCCACTGACCGTGACGTGGCGCGTGAGCTGGCCGGTGTCGACGCCTGGGAGCGCAAACTGCGCATGGCGCGGCTGATCAAGTCAATGGACTTCCCCATGGTGCTCAACGTACCGATTACCCGGCAGAACATCGCTCAGGTGCCGGAGATCATCGAGTTCGCCGTTGAACTGGGAGTGGAGTACCTCGAACTGGCGAACGTGCAGTACTACAACTGGGCGCTGCTCAACCGCGATGCACTGATGCCGACCCATGCCGAACTGCAGAAAGCCGAAGACGAGGTGCACAAGGCACGCAAGCATTTCGGTGATCGCCTGACCATCTTCTTCGTCATCCCCGACTATTACGAAGGTCGTCCCAAGGCGTGCATGAACGGCTGGGGCGCGATTCACGTCACCATCGCGCCAAACGGCAACGTGCTGCCCTGCTCCCAGGCCAGCAACTTCAAAGACATCACCTTCCCCAACGTGCGGCAGCAACGACTGGAGCAGATCTGGCACGACTCGCCGGTGTTCAACCTCTACCGTGGCGACGCCTGGATGCCCGAACCCTGCCGCAGCTGTGACGATAAAGAAAAGGATTTCGGCGGGTGCCGCTGCCAGGCGCTGCTGCTGACCGGCGACGGTGCCAACACCGACCCGGCCTGCAGTAAATCCCCACATCATCAGCTGATTCGCCAGGCCGTTGAACTGGCGCAGGATGCCACGCGCCCGCAAGGCACGCTGATCGCCCGACAGGCCAGTCAGGGGGTGGAACTTGAAACTGCCCCATGACTCTTTCGGCGGCACCGTAAGTGCAGGCCTCGCGCTAACGCTTGGTTGTTACCTGCTACTGCGTTTTTGGCTGGTGAGCTGAGCCATGCAGCTACCCATTCTCGATCTGCTGGCCCGCTACGCGCACCTGTTGTTCGCGTTGGTCTGGGTCGGCCACAACTATGCCAACTTCATCCAGAACCCACGCTTCGTGCCACTGCAGAACGGCATCGACACCGCCACGTTGAACCGTGATCTGGAAGTGCGGATGAGGCGTGAGCACGGCATCTTCCGCTATGCCTCTGTGGTGGTCTGGATATCCGGCATGTTCATGCTCTGGCAACGCGGCTGGCTGGTCGATGCGCTGCTGCTGCAGGGTCCGCTGGCGGTGATCGGCCTCGGCGCCTGGATTGGCACGCTGATGCTGCTCAACCTCTGGCTGGTGCTCTGGCCGCATCAGAAGAAGCTGCTCGGCTTTGTTCCGGCGACTCTGGAAGAGCGCGTGCGCTGCTCGCGAATAACCTTCCTCTCGTCGCGCAGCAACACCATCCTGTCCTTTCCCCTGCTGTTCCTCATGGCGAGTGGTGGTCATGGCCTGCATCTCTTCTGACCCGACTGAGCGCTACAGTTTTGCCGCCGGCCCGGCGATGCTGCCGAGCGCAGTGCTAACGCAGATTCAGAATGAATTGCCGGACTGGAACCGCAGCGGCTTCTCCTTACTTGAACAACCGTTCACCAGTGCCGCGTTCAAGCAGCTTATGGCCGAAACCGAACAGAACTTACGCAAGCTGCTGGCGGTTCCTTACAACTATCGGGTGCTCTTTGTTCAAGGTGGCGCCTCGGCGCAGTTCGGCCTGGTGCCGCTCAACCTGCTGCAGCCCGGGCAGAGCGCCGACTATCTCGAAAGTGGCCACTGGGCGTGCAAAGCGATTGTCGAGGCACGTCGACATTCACCGGTCAATGTCATCGCCAGCGGCGCGGCGGATGGCTTCAGCGCCCTGCCGAAGCGGGAATGCTGGCAGCTCGATCCCCACGCGGGTTATTGCCACATCACTAGCAACGAAACCGGAAACGGTCTTCAGCTACGCGATTTTCCCGATGTGCCGGTGCCGCTGGTGGCTGACATGACGTCGGACTTTCTTACCCGCCCCATTCCGGTAGAGCGCTTCGGCCTGATCTACGCCAGCGCTCAGAAGAACTTCGGCATCGCCGGGCTCTGTCTACTGATCGTGCGCGAGGATCTCTTACGATCACCGCAGCGCGGCCTCCCAGCGGTATTCAGCTACAAGGTACAGGCCGAGCAACAGAGCCGCTTCAACACGCCACCAACCTTCGCCCTGTATGTCGCTGCGTTGATGCTGCGCTGGATCGAGGCTCAGGGCGGACTCGCCGTAATGGCAGCACATGCGCGCGAAAAGAGTCAGCGATTATACCGCTGCATTGAGGCTGGAAGCTTCTACCGCTGCCGCCAACAGGCCGCGGATCGGTCAAGCATCAATGTCTGCTTTGAACTGGCAGATGCGCGATTGCTCCAGCCCTTTCTTGCCGATGCAGAGCGCAACGGCCTGTTTCATCTGCAGGGACACAGCCATGTCGGCGCCGTCCGCGCCAGTCTTTACAACGCCATGCCTCTGGCGGGCGTGGATCGACTGGTCGCCTTCATGCGTGATTTCGAGAGCCGTCATGGCTAAGCCGAACAGCGTCCGGACAATCAGCAGCCGTCTTGCGCAAAGACTCGCGATGGAGCTTTGCTGCTTGGCATGTCACTTCTCGACTTATCAAGCCAATCAACCGGTCACGGTAATGGGCCTGCCGTTCCCCTCGCCGTTAGGTATCGCCGCAGGATTCGACCGTTACAGCAGGCTCGGTCGCCGCGCGGCGTTGCTGGGCTTTGGTTTCAATGAAGTGGGCAGCCTAACGGCAGAGGGTCTCGCCAGGCTGTCGCCTGTAAAGCATGGCCAAGCACGTCTAGGCCTGAACCTAACTCTGGACGCCAGCCAATCTTGGACTGAGACCTGTGCCCTGCTACAGACTGCCTGGCCGCTGGCGGACTATCTGGTGCTCAATCTGATCGGCCCTGCCAGCGTCCGGCTGGTCGAAGACCCCGATCGGTTGCACCGACTGCTGTCGTTGTTGCGACATCAGCAACACGCGCTGAACACAGCGGGAAATCGCAGTGTGCCCCTGCTCGCAAAGTTGCGCTGCCTGCCGGAACAGGTGCCTGAGTACCTGACCGAAGTGCTGCTGGAGTTGGGTTTCGACGGTCTGATCGCTGCGCATGACCCAGGGCCGCCAGCGACACGGCAGCGTTACCGCTCCTGGCAGGATGACCGACAACAGATGCAAGCCTGCATGCAGATCGAACAGTTGCATCGCCTGTGCGGCACCGATCTGGCGTTGATCTCGGTCGGAGGAGTACAGACCGCAGGCCACCTCCAGGCGCGCCTCGACGCAGGGGCCCAGCTTATCCAGGTGCATGGAGCCCTGATGCGTCAGGGGCCATGGCTTGCTCGGCGGCTATGCGGATGAGTCCGAGCTAAGCAAAGCCGCACAGGAGCTTGGCCATCCGCAAAGTTGGCTGTTCGAGGATCAACGCTGCCGCCCAATACCCGTAAATTTCCCATAAAAAAGGCCGGCATAAGCCGGCCTCGTTTTCTTAACGCTTAATCAGCGCTTGGCGACCACCTGCTCCTTCGGCAGCTTGAAGGTCCAAACCATGCCGCCCTGATTGAAGTCTTTGATGCGCTTGGCAACCTCGCCACCCCACAGTGGAACTGCACCGCCCCAGCCAGACAGGACCGATACGTACTGTTCGCCATCCATTTCCCAGGTAACCGGCGAGCCGATCACACCGGAGCCGGTGTTGAACTCGTAGACCTTCTCACCCGTCTTGGCGTTGAACGCCATCAGGAAGCCTTCCGGGTTACCGGTGAACACCAGATTGCCCTTGGTTGCCAGAACGCCGCCCCACAGTGGCGCGTAGTTCTTGTAACGCCAGACTTCCTTGCCGGTTTTCGGATCAATGGCGCGAAGCACGCCAATGTATTCCTCGTTCAGCGGGTGAATGGTGAAGCCAGCGCCCAGGTAAGCCGCGCCTTTCTTGTAGGCGACGCTTTCGTTCCAGATGTCCATGGCCCATTCGTTAGACGGCACGTAGAACAGTCCGGTGTCCTGGCTGTACGCCATTGGCATCCAGTTCTTACCGCCGAGGAAAGACGGCGCAACAGTCACGGACTTGCCCTTGTCGGCATCGCCTGGTGCGCCAGGACGGTTGGCGTCGTCATAGATCGGACGTCCATCCTTATCCAAACCCTTGGCCCAGGTGATCTTGTCCACGAACGGGAAGCCGCGAATGAATTTGCCGTTGGTCCGATCGAGCACGTAGAAGAAGCCGTTACGGTCCGCGGTACCAGCGGCCTTGATGGTCTTACCACCATCCTGGTAGTCGAAGGAGATCAGTTCGTTGACACCGTCATAGTCCCAGCCGTCATGCGGCGTAGACTGGAAGTGCCACTTGATCGAGCCGTCGTCCGGGTCCAGCGCCAAACGCGAAGACGAATACAGGTTGTCGCCTGGGCGCAGGTGCGAGTTCCACGGTGAGGGGTTGCCGGTACCGAACAGCAGCGAATCGGTGTCTGCGTCGTAGTAGCCACCCAGGCAAGGCGCTGCACCGCCGGTCTTCCAAAGATCGCCCGGCCAAGTTTTACCGGCTTCGCCGCCAGAGATGCCGTTATCGACCTTTTTGCCATCCTTCATCACGTAGCCCATGTGACCTTCGACGGTCGGACGGGACCACAGCAACTCGCCATTCTTAGGGTCGAACGCCTGGATCATGCCGACTACGCCGAACTCACCGCCGGCCAGGCCAGTGATCAGCTTGCCTTTTACCACCATCGGCGCGGCAGAAATCGAGTAGCCAGCCTTGTAGTCAGCCACGGTCTTTTTCCAGACGACCTTGCCGGTGTCCTTGTTCAGCGCGACCAGCTTGGCATCCAGCGTGCCGAAGATCACCAGGTCGTCATACAGCGCCACGCCACGGTTGATCACGTCACAGCAAGGCATGATGCCGTCCGGCAGGCGGGCGTCGTACTGCCACAGTTCCTTGCCGGTACGGGCGTCGATCGCAAATACGCGTGAGTAGGAGCCAGTGACGTACATCACACCATCTTTAATCAGCGGCTGCGCTTCCTGGCCACGTTGTTTTTCACCCCCCAGGGAAAAACCCCAAACCGGGCGCAGCTGGCTGACGTTCTCAGTGTTCAGTGCATCGAGTGTGCTGTAGCGCTGGCCTTGCAGCCCCAGGCCGTTAGTAACGATCTGATCGGTGGACTTGGCGTCATCGAGGATTTCCTGATCGGTGACTGCCCATGCCGACACGCTGGACACGGCCATGGCGGCGCAAAGCGCTGTCAGGGCGAAGGGCTTGCGAAGACCGGTGTGCTTCATTGCGGCTACCTCTACGGGTTCA
>Ga0070754_10000701_pt1 | contig 29551 bp, 21 predicted proteins | sample VirMetDEL_Sep_01_FD_75181 | JGI IMG/M metagenome (GOLD analysis project Ga0070754, IMG submission 75181) | Aqueous microbial communities from the Delaware River and Bay under freshwater to marine salinity gradient to study organic matter... | ecosystem: Environmental > Aquatic > Marine >...
GTCGACAGCCTGAGCGTCAAGCGTCGCGGTGACGTGCGCAAAGCCAAGCTGTACTACCTCCGCGATCTGTCCGGCAAAGCCGCACGCATCAAGGAAAAGCTGTCCTAAGTTCGGACGCTTCTCAAGAAAAAAGCAGCCTGCGGGCTGCTTTTTTCGTTTCTGGGCCGCGTTGACCGACGGGTTTCGCGGTCAGCTCCATCCATCGAATGAGCAGTCGTGGCATGACCTTGAGAGAGCAAGAAATTCAGCGGCGCACTGCGCTGTCGGAGACCCGCGTGACCAAGGCGGTATTTCCGCCAACCACCAATCATCACAACACGTTGTTCGGCGGCACGGCGCTGGCCTGGATGGACGAGGTGTCGTTCATCGCCGCCACGCGTTTCTGTCGTTTGCCGTTGGTGACGGTGTCCAGTGATCGTATCGACTTCAAGCATGCGATACCGGCGGGCTCCATCGTCGAGTTGGTCTGTCGGGTGATCAAGGTCGGCAATACCAGCCTCAAGGTGGAGGTCGAGGTGTTCGTCGAGGGCCTGTATCAGGAAGGGCGCGAGCGGGCGATCAGTGGCAGTTTCAGCTTCGTCGCCGTCGATGACCAGCAAAAGCCCGTGCCGGTATTGCCGGGCTTCGCTCACTAGGCCGTCATCGCGGTCAGGGGCGCAGGCTGATTTTCAGGCTGGCCTGTGACAGGTCGATATTGTGCAGGCTCAGGCTGCCGAAACTCTGGCTGGTCGGGGCGTCCTTGACGCGGATGTTGTCGAAGCGCAGTTCGCCGATGGAGCTGGGCAGGTTGACGTTGAACGAGCCATCGTCGTTCAGTGTCGAGCGCAGCTTACTGGTGTCGTAGCGCACGTCGCGCAGGCTGGTTTCAGCGTCCAGGTTGTCGAGTACCGGCATCACCAGCTTGGCCAGTTGCTTGACCGTGCCCAGGTCGTCACCGCTTTCCGCGCGCAGCAGCAAACCTTGCAGGGCTTCGTCGAGGCCTTGGGCGCTGACCGCACTCATCTCGCTGTCGCTCAGCGACTGCATGCCGCGCGGCGTTTCATCCTGGCTGATGGTGCTGGGGGGCTGCAGTCGCTGAATGTCGGCGCTGGCCATTTGAAACGGCGTCATCAGCGCTGCCACCAGGGTGGCGGCCAGGCGCAGATTGCTCTGCTTCTTCAGTGCCTTGCTCAGTTGTTTCTGGGTCAACAGTCCCTGTTCCACCAGAACTTCGCCGAGCCGCTTGTGGCTGGTCAGTTGGGCCTTGATTGCAGCATCCAGCTGCGTGGCGCTAATCAGTCCCTTGTTGATCAGAATCTGGCCGAGTCGCGAGTTGACGTGTTGGGACATGAGAAGCTACCGGAAAGGTGATGGCATGGTGAAATCATCGTTCCGCCCGGCCTGCCTGTCACCCAACCAAAGATAGGCTGGCCGCTCGAATCGTCATGTGGCTGCGGGTTCTTGCTGCACAGTGCTCTCGGTCGTTGTTTCTTCTGTTTCGATTAGTGCCATCAGCGTCCAGCCTGTGCCGGGTGTGAAGGTCAGGGGTTGCGTGGCGATATGCAGCCAGCCATTGGGCGCGCGGGCCAGCAGCAGAGTCGCGCGTTTGCCGTACAGCGCGTTGTAGGCGTTCCAGTCGAAGGTCTCGGTGAGGGTGGTACTGCGTACTTCGTCGCCACGTGCCAGGCGGCTGGCGAACTGCGGATAGCTCAAGGCCTGGCCGCCCAGCGCCAGGCCGCGCACCTCGTCACTGCTGCGGTGCTTGTCGCTGCGTCGTCCGTCGGCGCTGGTGGGCAAGGTAAAGCGCCGGTTGCTGGGGAAGTCGTGACGGTAGTGCATGCAGGCCAATGCGTTGAGTTCTGCCGAGGGCGCCAGTGCCAGCAGGTGACCCAGGCCGACCAGGTCCAGGTGTGCTTCGGCATGCTGCGAGGTTGGATTGCCAAAGTAGGTGGGTAGACCGGACATGCGCGCCGCGCGAATATTCTCCCAGCTGGAGTCGGTCAGCAGGACCTGGCTACCCAGGCCCTGGATGGCCTTGCCTATCGCTCGCGCGACCGGGTTGGCGCCGACGATCAGAAAGCCGCTGGGAGAGGGCTCGGCGACCTTGAGCAGGCGCGCCAGTGGGCGTGCGGTTGCGCTCTGCAGGACCACGGTGCCAATGATCACCAGAAAGGTGAGCGGCACCAGCAGTTGCGCCTGCTCATTGCCCTGTTGCTCCAGGCGCAAAGCGAATATCGCCGAGACCGCGGCGGCGACGATGCCGCGCGGCGCTATCCAGGCCAGCAGTGCGCGTTCGCGCCAGTTGAGGCTGGAGCCCAGGGTACAGACGGCGATATTCAGTGGGCGCGCGACCAGCTGGATGACCGCGAGCAGGGCCAGCGTTGCCGGGCCCAGCGCCAGCAACGCCTGTAGGTCGAGGCGGGCGGCAAGGATGATGAACAGGCCGGAGATCAGCAGCACGCTGAGGTTCTCCTTGAAGTGCAGGATCGGCCTGATGTCCACGCCGCGCATGTTTGCCAGCCACATGCCCATGACCGTCACGGCCAGCAGGCCGGACTCGTGCACCATCAGGTTGGCGGCGATGAATATGCCCAGTACTGCAGCGAGGGAGGCGAAGTTGTGCAGGTATTCCGGCAGCCAGCGCCGCCGCAGAACGACGCCGAAGGCCCAGCCGGCAGCCGCGCCGAGCAGGCTGCCGCAGGCGATCACCGCGGCGAAGGTGCTCAGGCTCTCGCTCAGGGCGTTGCCTTCTGCGTAGCTGACGATGAAGGCAAAGGTCACCACGGCCAGCAGGGCGCCGATGGGGTCGATGACGATGCCCTCCCAGCGCAGGATGTTCGCCACCGCCGAGGTGGGGCGCACCACACGTAGCATCGGGGCGATCACCGTCGGGCCGGTCACCAGGGTCAGGGTGCCGAACAGCAGTGCCAGGTCCCAGGAAAACCCCAGCAGGTAATGACTGGCGATGCTGATCACCGCCCAGGTCAGCAGTGCGCCGATGGTCACCAGGCGATGCACGACCTTGCCGATCTCGCGCCACTCGGAGAGGTGCAGGGTCAGGCTGCCTTCGAACAGGATCAGCGCCACGGCCAGGGAGATGAACGGAAACAGCAGTGGGCCGAACAGCTCCTGCGGGTCGAGCACGCCCAGCAGCGGCCCGGCGAGAATGCCGCCGAACAGCAGGAACAGGATGGCCGGCAGGCGCAGGCGCCAGGCCAGCCATTGACTGGCCAGGGCCAGCAGGCCGATGCCGCCCAGGCTCAGCAGGATGTGTGTCTCGCTCATCGGATCTCCCTATCGAGCATTTCTGGCAACTGGCTGTGGTGCCATTGCCGCGTTGAAGGCGAGCGCCTGTATGAGTCAGATGGCATGCCCGATAAACTTCGCTTCTCGCCTGCTTGATTCGCTGGCGCTGACCCTTCGGGCGTTACTCCCGTTGGTCGTTGTGTCTTGCTCTGGCGGCCCCGTCTGCGTTTTTCAGTTGCCCTGTCGCGGTGGGGCTGTGGAACACTGGCGCTCATCTTTCTTCGTGGACTCTCGATGGCAACGTTAACTCATCCTCTGATCGAGCGCTTCCTCGAAGCCTTGTGGTTGGAGAAGGGGCTCTCCGCTCACACCCAGGCCGCCTATCGCAGTGATCTGGAGCACTTCAATGCCTGGCTCGATGCTCGCGGGCTGGAGCTGCCGCATATCGGTCGTGACGCCATTCTCGATCACCTGGCCTGGCGTCTGGAACAGGGCTATCAGGCGCGCTCCACCGCACGTTTTCTTTCGGGGCTGCGCGGTTTCTATCGGTTTCTGCTGCGTGAAACGCTGATCGGCGAAGACCCGACCTTGCAGATCGATTTGCCACAGATAGGTAGGCCACTGCCCAAATCGCTGTCCGAGGCGGATGTCGAAGCGCTGCTGCAGGCGCCGGATCTGGATGACCCGATTGGTCTGCGCGATCGCGCCATGCTCGAGGTGCTCTATGCCTGCGGTTTGCGCGTCAGTGAACTGGTCGGGCTGACGCTGGAGCAGGTCAACCTGCGCCAGGGCGTGCTCCGGGTCTTCGGCAAGGGCAGCAAGGAGCGTCTGGTGCCGCTGGGTGAAGAGGCGATTGCCTGGATCGAGCGCTACATGCGCGAGGCGCGCCCGTTGTTGCTGGGCGGCAAGCCCAGTGATGTGCTGTTTCCCAGTCTGCGTGGCGAGCAGATGACCCGGCAGACCTTCTGGCATCGCATCAAGCACCAGGCGCAGGTCGCGGGAATCAGCAAGTCGTTGTCACCGCACACGTTGCGCCATGCCTTCGCCACCCACCTGCTCAATCACGGCGCCGACCTGCGTGTCGTGCAGATGCTGTTGGGGCATAGCGACCTTTCTACCACGCAGATCTACACCCATATCGCGCGTGCCCGATTGCAAGAGTTGCATGCCAAGCACCACCCGCGCGGCTGAGGGCGCCGTCTGGTCGTCCAGGCGCTGCCGGCCGGGTCATCTGTGGTAGGCTGTAGCGATTTTCACCGGTCCGTCGTTCGACAGGAGTGTTCATGTCCCTGCCCCGTATTTCCATTGCTCTGGCGCTCGCGCTGGGCAGTAGCGTCACCCTGGCTGCCGACCCTGATCAGGTCATTCGGCAGTCGCTCAAGTCGCTCGACGCCAACCTGCCGATCGAGGCCATTGCCGAGAGCCCGATGACGGGTATTTACCAGGTGCAGCTCGAAGGTGGTCGTCAGCTCTACACCAGCGCTGACGGTCAGTTCCTGATCCAGGGCTATCTGTTTCAGGTTAAGGACGGCAAGGCCGTCAACCTGACCGAGATCGAGGAAAGCCGTGCGGTGGCGCAGCAGATCAATGCCATTCCGGCCAAGGAAATGGTGGTGTTCGCGCCGAAGGATCCGAAAACCCACATCACCGTGTTCACCGATACCGACTGCGGCTATTGCCAGAAGCTGCACAGCGAGGTGCCCGAGCTCAACCGTCTGGGCGTCGAAGTGCGTTACGTGGCCTTTCCGCGTCAGGGCATGAACAGCCCGGCAGCCAAGGAGCTGGCCAGCGTCTGGTGCAGCAAGGATCGCCAGGCGGCGATGAATCTTGCCAAGACTCGCCAGCCAGTGCCGGAAGCGACCTGCGACAACCCGGTGGCCAAGCAATACCAGCTCGGCCAGATGATCGGGGTCAACGGCACGCCGGCCATCGTCCTGGCCAACGGCAAGATGATTCCGGGCTATCAGCCGGCGCCGCAGTTGGCCAAGATTGCGCTGGAGTCGAACGACTGACGGTGGATTGACTAACAAACAGCCGCTTCGTAAGGTGCGGCTCTTTATCTGCGGCCGGAGCATGCTCCGGCCGTTTCGTGCAGTGCTGATGGGGAATTGAGTGTGAAGCCGGTCAAAGTGGGCATCTGTGGGTTGGGCACCGTCGGTGGCGGTACTTTGAATGTACTCAAGCGCAACGCCGAGGAGATTACTCGGCGTGCCGGTCGCGGCATCGAGATTGCCCAGATCGCCATTCGTTCGCCCAAGCCGCAGTACGACACCACCGGCATTGCCATGACCAGCGACGTATTCGAGCTGGTCAACAATCCCGAGATCGACATCGTCATCGAGCTGATCGGCGGCTACACCCTGGCCAAGGATCTTGTGCTCAAGGCCATCGACAATGGCAAGCACGTGGTCACCGCCAACAAGGCGCTGATCGCCGTGCACGGTAACGAGATCTTCGCCAAGGCACGCGAGAAGGGCGTGATCGTCGCCTTCGAAGCCGCCGTAGCCGGCGGCATCCCGGTGATCAAGGCGATCCGTGAAGGGCTGGCGGCCAACCGTATCAACTGGCTGGCCGGCATCATCAACGGCACCGGCAACTTCATTCTCACCGAGATGCGCGAGAAGGGTCGTGCCTTCGAAGATGTGCTCAAGGAAGCGCAGGCGCTGGGTTATGCCGAGGCCGATCCGACCTTCGACGTCGAAGGTATCGACGCCGCGCACAAGCTGACCATCCTGGCGTCCATCGCCTTCGGGATCCCGCTGCAGTTCGACAAGGCCTACACCGAGGGCATCACCAAGCTGACCACGGCCGATGTGAACTACGCCGAGGCGCTGGGTTATCGCATCAAGCACCTGGGCGTGGCTTGTCGCACCGAGGCCGGTATCGAGCTGCGCGTGCACCCGACGCTGATCCCGGCCGATCGCCTGATTGCCAACGTCAATGGCGTGATGAATGCGGTGATGGTCAATGGCGATGCCGTTGGCAGTACGCTGTACTACGGTGCTGGCGCCGGCATGGAGCCGACCGCTTCGGCGGTGGTGGCCGACCTGGTGGATGTGGTGCGTGCGCTGACCACCGATCCGCACAATCGCGTGCCGCACCTGGCCTTCCAGCCTGACTCGCTGTCCGATCACCCGATCCTGCCCATCGAGGCATGCGAGAGCGCCTACTACCTGCGTATCCAGGCCAAGGATCATCCGGGTGTGCTGGCGCAGGTGGCGAGCATCCTGTCCGAGCGTGGCATCAACATCGAGTCGATCATGCAGAAGGAAGTCGAGGAGCAGGACGGCCTGGTGCCGATGATTCTCGTGACCCATCGCGTGGTCGAGGCGCGTATCATCGAAGCCATCGCCGCCATGGAAGCGCTGGATGGCGTGACCTCGCCGGTCATGCGTCTGCGCGTCGAACAGCTCAACTAATCCCGTGTCCATCCGCAGGTTTCGCCCTGCGGATGCTGCAGAACGAAGGTTTATCCCATGCGCTATATCAGTACCCGCGGCCAGGCGCCGGCCCTGAATTTCGAAGACGTGCTGCTGGCTGGCCTGGCCAGCGATGGCGGCCTCTACGTGCCGGAGAATCTGCCGCGCTTCACCGTCGAGGAAATCGCTTCCTGGGCGGGCTTGCCGTATCACGAGCTGGCCTTCCGGGTAATGCGCCCGTTCGTTGCCGGCTCCATCGCCGATGCCGATTTCAAGAAAATCCTCGAAGAAACCTACGGCGTGTTCGAGCACAACGCCGTCGCGCCGCTGCGTCAACTGAACGGCAACGAATGGGTGCTGGAGCTATTCCACGGCCCGACCCTGGCGTTCAAGGATTTCGCCCTGCAGCTGCTCGGTCGCCTGCTCGATCACGTGCTGGCCAAGCGCGGTGAGCGCGTGGTGATCATGGGCGCCACCTCCGGCGACACCGGCTCGGCGGCCATTGAAGGCTGCAAGGCCTGCGATAACGTCGACATCTTCATCATGCACCCGCACAACCGCGTGTCCGAGGTGCAGCGCCGGCAGATGACCACCATTCTCGGTGAGAACATCCACAACATCGCCATCGAAGGCAACTTCGACGACTGCCAGGAGATGGTCAAGGCCAGCTTCGCCGATCAGGGCTTCCTCAAGGGCACTCGCCTGGTGGCGGTCAACTCGATCAACTGGGCGCGGATCATGGCCCAGATCGTCTACTACTTCCACGCTGCACTGCAGCTCGGCGGCCCGGCGCGTTCCATCGCCTTCTCGGTGCCGACCGGCAACTTCGGCGACATTTTCGCCGGTTACCTGGCGCGTAACATGGGCCTGCCGGTCAGCCAACTGATCGTCGCCACCAACCGCAACGACATCCTGCACCGCTTTATGAGCGGTCATCAGTACGTCAAGGAAACCCTGCATCCGACCCTGTCGCCGTCGATGGACATCATGGTGTCGTCCAACTTCGAGCGCCTGCTGTTCGACCTGCACGGTCGTAATGGCGCTGCCATCGCCAGCCTGATGGATAGCTTCAAGCAGGGTGGTGGTTTCAGTGTCGAGGAAGATCGCTGGGTCGAGGCGCGCAAGCTGTTCGATTCGCTGGCGGTGAACGACGAGCAGACCTGCGAGACCATCACCGAGGTGTACAAGGAGTGCGGCGAGTTGCTCGATCCGCACACTGCCATCGGTGTGCGTGCCGCGCGTGAGTGCCGCCGCAGCCTGGCAACGCCGATGGTGGTGCTGGGCACTGCGCACCCGGTCAAATTCCCCGAGGCGGTGGAAAAAGCCGGTATCGATGCCGTTCCGGCGCTGCCGGCGCACCTGACCGATCTGTTCCAGCGCGAGGAGCGCTGCACGGTGTTGGCCAACGACCTGAAGGCCGTGCAGCAGTTCGTCGCCGCTCACGGTAATCGCGGCAAGCCGCTCTAAGCTGGCTGCTTCGATGAAACCGGCGCCCTTGTGGCGCCGGTTTCGTTTGGGCGTCGCTCAGAGGGCGAAGATCAGCGCCGCAAGCGCCATCAGGACGATCAGCGTCAACCAGATCAGGGCATTGAGGCGGCTGGCGCGGAGGATGGCGGCGCCGCGCAGGTGCACGGGCGGGTTCTCCTCCAGGTACTGATCGACGCGGCGCTCGGCTTCCTCCTGGTCGTTCGCCAGGTATTCGCTCAGCAGGTCGATGGCTGCCTGGCGTTGATCGGCATGTGCGAGTTGGCGTACTGCGGGTGGAAGTTCATGCATGACGCTACCTCTCTCCTGGGGGCTGTTCAGGGGCGCAACTGCGACCCGGTTAGCGCTTTTTTCCGTGCGCGGCGAAGGCGCCTGAGGTTTAATTCGACACTTCGCGAATGGATGCGTTTTAACCGAATCATGGATGACTTCTGCTGCCTGTCTCTTTTCTTTCCATTTCAGTCTGCTTTTCGGCCAGCCTCGCGCCGAGGATGACATCTGCGCGCTCATCTGACGAACGGCATCACATTTATCACATGTGATTACTTTACGGTTTACATGTAAGGGTCTAGGCTGCATTCATGGATAGCAAATCATCAGCCCATTACCAGCGTCTTTATCGTCAGCGCCTGCGCGAGCAGGGGTTGGTCAAGAAGGAAGTCTGGATATTGCCCGAGCACGCGCCGCTGTTGCTTGCGTTCGAGCGAAAACTGCGCCAGCCACAGTCGCTGCTGGCTTCGATGGAGAAGGAGGAGGGTATGAACATGCCTCAGGTTTGGACCGCTCAGGCGTTGCATGAAGCGCTGGCGGCAACGGAACTGTTCCAAAACGGCCAGGCCGGCATCGAGCTGCTTCAGGGGGCCGACGCCAGTCTTCACATCACCATGCACGAGTACGGCGACCTGCCGCTGTTCGTCGCCGTGTTCGGCGAGCAGATCATCGTCGAGGCACTGCTGTGGCCGGCGGCGGACGTCAAGGATGCTGCCGCCTTCAATGAAGAGGTGCTGCGTACCCACAAGCTGTTCCCGCTGTCGTCCATCGGCCTGGAAAGAACGGCTGACGGACGTGATTGCTACACCATGTTCGGCGCACTGAGTTCGTATTCGAGCCTGTCCGACGTGGTGTTCGAGATCGAGCTGCTGGCGGACAACGTGATCAAGGCCACCGAAGCCTACGAAGGCTTCCTCAAGGGTTAAGGGAGAGTGCGATGAACGTCTGGAGCAAATTGCTGACGGCGCTGCGTGGCGGTGCCAATGAAGTGGGTGAGGCTGTCGTCGATGGTCAGGCCCTGCGTATCCTCGATCAGGAAATCCGCGACGCCGATGTCGAGCTGCGCAAGTCCAAGGAAGCGCTGGCCGAGATCATGGCCAAGCACAAGCTGGCCAGCGACAAGGTGAGCAAGAGCGCGGCGAGCATCGCCGAGTACGAGCAGTACGCGCTCAAGGCGCTGGACGCCGGTAATGAGACTCTGGCCAAGGAAGTGGCCGAGAAGATCGCCAATCTGGAGCTCGAGCAGGCCAGCGAGCGTGAGCAGGCCGAGGGCTTCGCCGCCAGCGTGGCGCAACTGCGCAAGGCCGTGACCCAGGCCGAGGGCAATATCAAGCGCCTCAAGCAGCAGGTGGATACGGTCAAGGCCACCGAGAGCGTGCAGAAGGCGCAGATGGCCGTGGCCCAGCGTTACGGCGGCTCCCAGGCCAAGCTGCAGACGGCGGTCGAGTCGCTCGAGCGCATCAAGCAGAAGCAGGCTGAGCGTGCGGCGAAGATGGAGGCCTCGGCCGAACTGGCTGCCACCAGTGCGCCGGACGACTCGCTGGAGGTCAAGCTGCGTGCCGCTGGTATCAAGGCCGATAACGCCAGCGCCGACAGTGTGCTGGCACGCCTGAAGGACAAGTCCAAGGCTTGACCCTGGTGTGAAAGATACGGGGCGCTCGCGCCCCGTTTCCCTGATTCGGGAAAGGAATAAATGGAACTCTTCCTGCAGACTTCGCTGTCGTTTCCCACTGCCATCTACAGCTTCTTGCTGTGTGTGGCGGTCATCTATTGGCTGGTGGTTGCGGCTGGTTTGATCGAAATCGACCTGCTCGACATCGAGGCCGATTCGATGATGGACGGCGGCGGCCAGACCGAGGGCCTTGCCGGCCTGCTCTACAAGTTCAAGCTCGACGGTGTGCCGGTGACCCTGGTGCTGACCCTGCTGTTCTTCATCGGCTGGTTCATCTGTTATTTCATCGAGCTGTGGCTGCTGCGTCATCTGCCGCTGGGCATTCTGCGCTACCCGCTGGGGCTGGTGGTGATCGCCGGCGCGCTGGTTGTGGCGGCGCCGCTGTGCGCGGCCATCTGCCGGCCACTGCGCCCGTTGTTTCACAAGGTCGAGGCGATCAGCAGCAAGTCAGTGCTGGGGCAGGTGGCGGTGGTGCGCAGTGGCCGCGTTACCGCGAGTCATGGCGAGGCGTTGCTGGAAGACGGTGGCGCCGGGTTGATCCTGCGCGTGCGTGCCGATGAGGCGCTGGGCTTCAAGCGCGGCGACCGTGTGGTGTTGCTGGAATACCTGGCCGCCGAACACGCCTATCGCATCATCACCGAAGAAGAGTTTCGCGGCGTATAGCGTCTGCCGACAATCCGTACGTCACACAGGGCTGGCAGGGTAGGGCATCACCGACCCCGTCTGCACAATTAGCAAAGGAGTACAGCTGTAATGGAAAACCTCATCCCCTTCATCGTCGGGGCAGGGCTGGTCGTCCTCTTCGTGATCGCCTTGATCGCTCTGTTCAAGGCCTTCTATATCAAGGTTCCGCAAGGCACCGCGCTGATCGTCAACGACATGAGCTCGACGCCCAAGGTGCACTTCACCGGATCCCTGGTGTATCCGGTGATCCACCTCAAGGAGTTCATGAAGATCTCCCTGATCACCCTGGAAGTCGACCGCCGCGCCAAGGACGGGTTGATCTGCCGCGACAACATGCGCGCCGACATCACCGTGGCCTTCTACCTGCGCGTCAACGAGACCCAGGAAGACGTGCTCAAGGTGGCCAAGGCCATCGGCGTTGATCGCGCCTCCGATCGCGCAGCAGTGAACGAGCTGTTCAACGCCAAGTTCTCCGAAGCACTGAAGACCGTCGGCAAGCAGTTCGATTTCGTCCAGCTGTTCGAGAATCGTCAGGACTTCCGTGATCGCATCGTCGAAGTTATCGGCAACGACCTCAACGGTTACGTGCTGGAAGACGTGGCTATCGATTATCTGGAGCAGACAGCCAAGCATTCGCTGGACCCGAGCAACATCCTCGATGCCGAAGGTATCCGCAAGATCACCGAGCTGACTGCCGCACAGAACGTCATCACCAACGAGCTGGAGCGTAACGAAGAGCTGGCGATCAAGAAGAAGAACGTCGAGACCCGCGAGGCGACCCTGTCGCTGGAGCGCCAGCAGGCCGATGCCGAGGCCCGTCAGAAGCGCGAGATCGAGACCATCCAGGCCCGTGAGGAAGCGGAAACCCTCAAGGTGCGCGAGGAGGAGCGTCTGAAGGCCGAACAGGCACGTATCCAGACCCAGCAGGAACTGGACATTCGCGCCGAGAATCACCAGCGCGAAGTGGAAGTGGCGCAGCAGAACCGCCAGCGTGCCGTGGTCATCGAGGTGGAGAAAGTCACCCGCGCCAAGGATCTGGAAGTGGTCTCGCGCGAGCGCGAGGTCGAGCTGCAGCGCATCGAGAAGGAAAAGGCGCTGGAAGAAGAGCGCAAGAACATCGCCGCCGTGGTGCGCGAGCGCGTCGCGGTCGAAAAGACCGTGGCTCAGGAAGAAGAGCGCATCAAGGAAGTGCGCGAAGTGTCCGAGGCCGAGCGCTTGAAGCAGGTCACCGTGCTCAACGCCCAGGCCGAAGCCGAGCAGGAGCTGGTGCGTCAGGTCAAGCAGGCCGAAGCCGACGAGACCCGCTCCAAGCACAAGGCGGTGGAAATCAACAACCTCGCCCAGGCCGAGCTGGAAGCGGCGGCCAAGAGCGCCGAAGCCAAGAAGAAACTGGCCGAAGGTATCGAAGCCGAGCGCGCCGCGCCTGGCCTGGCCGATGCGCGTGTGCGTGAAGTCACTGCCGCGGCCAAGGAGAAGGAAGGTCTGGCCGAGGCCCGCGTGCAGGCCGAGCGTCTGATTGCCGAAGCCAAGGGCGAGCAGGAGAAGGGCCTGGCCCAGGCGCGTGTCACCGAAGCGCAAGCGGCGGCCAAGGAAAAAGACGGCCTGGCCGATGCCAAGGTGCTGGAAGAGAAACTCGGCGCCCAGGCGCGTGGCGAAGAGCAGCTCGGCACTGCCAAGGCCAAGGCCACCCAGGACCTGGGTATGGCCGAAGCGCAGGTGCTGTTGGAGCGTCTGAACGCCGAGGCGGAAGGTCTGGGCAAGAAGTTCGGTGCCCTCGATGCGCTCAGCGACAACGCGCGTCAGCACGAAGAGTTCCGCATGCAACTGGAGAAGAGCTTCGAGGAGGCCATGGCCGCTATCGCGGCGAACAAGGAAATCGCCAAGGATCAGGCCGAGGTACTGGCTACCGCGCTGGCCAAGGCGAAGATCGAAATCGTCGGCGGCGAGGGCGACTTCTTCAATTCCTTCGCCAAGTCGCTGTCGGTGGGCAAGGCCATCGAAGGCGTGGTGGGCAAGAGCCCGGTGGTGCAGGACGTGCTTTCCCGTCTGCTGGCGGGCAAGGCAGCGCCAGCCGCGCCGGTGGCCGCACCGAACACCGGTTCGGAGCAGGCCTGAGTCAGGCCTGAAAAGTGTAGGGTGGACAACGCGAAGCTTGTCCACTGCTCTAGGCGTCGCCAATGGTGGACAAAAAGAGCGTTGTCCACCCTACCGGCCACAGCATGCCGAGCCTTGTGGGAGGGGCTTTAGCCGCGAGCCTCCCACGCTTTTTCCAGACCCCTTGCCTGCTGAACGGGCGAGGGTGCTCGATGCCGCATATCCAGGAAGAACACGATGTCGGACGCACAAACACAGGACGTATTGGACAAGGCCGTCGCTGAAGGTGGCGCCTACGAGGTGCTGCACAAGCGCCTGCAGGAGCAGGGCCAGCGCCTGCGCAGTTTGACCGAGACGCTCAATGGCCAGCGTCTGGCCGAGTTCGGCAGCAGCCACATGGAGGCTGTCGGTCGGGTGCGTATCCGCACCGAGAACAACTGCATCGCCCGTGACATCGTCCAGGTCGGCGACTGCCTGCTGTTCGGCTACAACGTGTTCATCGGGCTGAAGAAGGAAACCGGCGTTTCCGACGTGTTCTCCCTCTACCGTCTGGTGGAGAATGCCGAAGGTTACGAGGCCGAGCCGGTGCCGCTGGAAGGCAGCTTCCTGGCGCAGTCCAGTTTCGTCGCCGACTTCAACGAGCTGTACACCTACTACAAGAACACCCGCCTGCTGCAGCTGGCCATTCGTGATGGCAAGTTGTTGGCGAGCTTCCAGATCGGCGAACGGATCACCGATATCCGCGTGTTCCGCTGGTCGATCTCGGTCGATGGGCGCGAAGTGCGCTACATCGACAACCGCGGCGAGCGCGATATTGCGCTGCCGGCGCCGTTCGACTTCGAATGGCAGAAGACTTCCCGCGAGATGGTGGTCATGGGCCGCCATCCGCACATGAACATCCTCGACACCGTATTCGTCGAGACCGTGGGTGGCGACCTGACCATCAAGGTCGAGAACAACACCCAGGACGGCCTGGGCATCTACCGTGAGCCGGTGGTGGACAAGACCCAGTCGCTCGATGATGCGCAGATCGAATACGCCCGCCTGGGCAGCCTGATCCTGCTCAAGGTGCTGCCGTACCGCGAGGAGCAGTGGCGCTATCTGGTGTTCAACAGCCTGACCAATCAGGTCGAGCGCATCGATGCCATCGGCCTCGCCTGCGTACAGCTGCCGGAAGACCACGGCATCATCTTCCCCGGTGGTTACTACCTGCAGAGCGGCGAGTACAAGACCTTCGAGCAGCCCATGGGCGGCATGCGCTTCAAGCGTTCGGTGCGCTCGCCCAACGGCGAGGACGTGCAGTACATCTTCTATCACCCGGAAGAAGGCCGCGCAGCACTGTTCACCTACAACATGATCAACCGCCAGTTGCATAACCCGATCTTCGGCCACGGTTATGCGCGCCTGGAAGACGGGCGCATGGTGATCTTCTCCGCCGAGGGCAGCGAGCCGACCCGTATCCACCCGATGCAGATCTGGCAGACGCCGTTCGAGAGCGACGACCATGCCGCCCGCCAGCCGGCGCGCAGCGGATTCTTCGGGCGTATCGGCAACGCCGAGCTGGTGCGCGGCGTGTCCGACCTGTTGGGCCTGAGTCGCGAGATCGACAGCCGCGAAGTGTCGGTGGCGCGCTATACCCAGCTGTGCCAGAACACCCGCCGTCTGTTCGATGTGTACCACTGGCTGGGTGACGCTCAATGCGCCGAGCTGGCGCCGCTGCTGCGTGAGGTGGCAGCCACCTCCGAGCTGGTGCTCGATGAGTTCGAGAAGGTCGAGAGCATCCGTCAGCAATCGGCCCGCGCCATGGCCGAGGCCGAGACGCAGCACAAGAGCCTGCTTTCCGGCCTGCTGGTCGACAGCTGGGACGAGGTGCAGCACTTCGTCGAGGCGCTGGGTGCCATCAACGCGCAACGCGGCCAACTGCTGACCATCCGCGATTATCGCTACATCGACGTGGCGCGCATCGACGCCATGGAAGCCGAGCTGCTGCAAGCTCAGGAGCGGGTGGCCACGGCCACCTCCGCTTTCCTTGCCAGCGACGCCGCACTGCAACCCTACGTGCAGCGCCTGGGGGAGCTGGATGGCCTGGCGCAGAAGGCCGAGACCGTCACCCAGTTGAACGAGCCGCTGGCCGAGATGCAGGTCATGGCCGGCAACCTCGACATGCTGTCGAGCCTGATGGCCTCGCTGAAAATCGACGATGCCACTCAGCGCACCGCCATTGTCGAGTCGATTTCCGAGGTCTACGCCCACCTCAACCAGGCCAAGGCGCGTGCCGAACAGCGGCGCAAGGGCCTGGGCTCGGCCGAGACCGTGGCGCAGTTCGGCGCCCAGTTCAAACTGTTCAGCCAGGGCATTACCAACGCCCTGGCGCTGGCGCAGGATCCGGAGAAGTGCGACGAGCAGCTGTCGCGCCTGCTGGTGCAGCTCGAAGAGCTGGAAAGCCAGTTCGGTGACCACGAACAGTTCCTCAGCGATATTCTCGGCAAGCGTGAAGAGCTGCTGGAGACCTTCGAGTCGCACAAGCAGAGCCTGCTCGACGACCGCCAGCGCCGCGCCCAGGGCGTGCTCGACGCCGCTCAGCGCATCCTCGATAGCCTGGGCCGACGCACCGCGCGTCTGAGCCAGATGGAGGAACTCAACGCCTTCTTCGCCGCCGACCCGCTGATCCTCAAGCTGCGCGAGATGGCCGAGCGCCTGCGCGAGCTGAAAGACAGCGTCAAGGCCGATGACGTCGAGGCGCGCCTCAAGGCGGCCCGCGACCAGGCGGTGCGCGCCCTGCGCGACAAGAGCGAGCTGTTCGAAGAGGGCGGCAACGTCATCAAGCTCGGTCCGCGTCACCGCTTCAGCGTCAACACCCAGGAACTCGACCTGACCCTGATGCCGCGCGGCGATGCGCTGTACCTGCACCTGACCGGCACCGATTTCCTCGAACCGCTGCGCGACGAGACCCTCGAAGGCCTGCGTGACTACTGGCAGGTATCGCTGGAGTCCGAATCGCCCTCGCTGTACCGCGCCGAATACCTCGCCGGCCTGGTGCTCGATGCCGCCGTGGCGGGTCGTGAAGGCCTGACCCTGGATCTGCTCAAGACCCACCTGGCGCAGCCGGAAACCCTGACCCGGTTGATCCGCGACTTCGCCGCGCCGCGTTACAAGGATGCCTACGAGAAGGGCATTCACGACCACGACGCGGCGCTGATCCTCGCCCAGTTGCTGCCGCTGCGCGAAAGCGCCGGCCTGCTGCGTTACGCGCCGAAGGCGCGGGGCTTTGCCGCGCTGTTCTGGAATCGCTGGGGGCAGGATATCGAGGCCGAGCTGTGGCCGGAGCGGGCGCGCAGCAGCCTGCACCTGCGCCAGTTGTTCGGCAGCGAGGACGGCGTGCAGCGCCTGCGCGAAGAGATCGACGCGGCCATGCTGCGTTTCCTGGGCCAGCATCCGCTGCCTGTGGATACTGCGCAGCGCCAGGCGGCAGCGGCCTATCTGGTCGAGGAACTGGCGGCCAAGCCCATCGAATTCAGCTTCAGCAAGTACGCTCGGCAACTGCTCGACACCCTGCAGCAGCGCATGCAGGCCAGCCATGTCTGGGACGATTACCGCGCCGCGCTGGACAACCTGCGTGGCCGCCCGCTGCAGCGCTGGTCGCTGGCGCAGACCTGGCTCGACGGCCTGTGCGCGCAGGACGCCGCCATGGCCGAGCTGGCCGACTACGTGCCCGAAGCGATCGCCGTCAGCCTGCTGGATGACGAGTTCCCGCGGCGCTTCACCGAGGTCGATCTGCGCTTTACCGTCAACGGCCTGCTCGGCGATCACCCGCGCTTGCACGAGGGACGTCTGTCCCTGGCCATCGACGACTACTTCGCCCGCCTGCAGCAGCATCTGCACGACTTCGTGCCGCAGTTGCAGCGTTACCAGGCGCTGCGCCAGGAGGTCATCAACCGCGAACGCGAGGCGCTGCGCCTGAGCGAGTTCAAGCCACGGCCGCTGTCGTCCTTCGTGCGTAACAAGCTGATCAATGACGTCTACCTGGGCTTTATCGGCGACAACCTGGCCAAGCAGATGGGCTCCGCCGGCGAGAACAAGCGCACCGACCTGATGGGCCTGTTGATGCTGATCTCGCCGCCCGGTTACGGCAAGACCACCCTGATGGAGTACGTCGCGCACCGCCTGGGCCTGATCTTCATGAAGGTCAACGGCCCGGCGCTGGGCCACGAGGTGCGCTCCATCGACCCGGCGCAGGCGCCGGACGCCACCTCGCGCCAGGAGCTAGAAAAGCTCAACCTGGCGCTGGAAATGGGCAACAACGTGATGCTCTATGTCGACGACATCCAGCACACCCACCCCGAGTTCCTGCAGAAATTCATCTCGCTGTGCGACGGCACACGGCGCATCGAAGGCGTGTGGAAGGGCAAGACCAAGACCTACGACATGCGCGGCAAGAAATTCTGCGTGGTGATGAGCGGCAACCCGTACACCGAGTCCGGCGACGTGTTCAAGATCCCCGACATGCTCGCCAACCGCGCCGACATCTACAACCTCGGTGACACCCTGGGCGGCATGCAGGAGGCCTTCGCGCTGTCCTACATCGAGAACAGCCTGACCTCCAACCCGGTGCTGGCGCCGCTGTCCACCCGCGACATGGCGGACGTCTACCGCTTCGTCGCCAAGGCCGAGGGCAAGCCGTTCTCCGCCAACGAGCTGAGCCACACCTACGGCGCCGCCGAAATCAACGAGATCAGCTCCACCCTGCAGCGTCTGATGCAGGTGCGCGACGTGGTCGGCCGGGTCAACCAGCAGTACATCGTCAGCGCCGCGCAGGCCGACAGCTACCGCACCGAGCCGCCGTTCAAGCTGCAGGGCAGCTACCGCAACATGAACAAGATGGCCGAGAAGATCAGCTCGGTGATGAACGATGCCGAGCTGCTGCAACTGATCGCCGACCACTACCAGGGCGAGTCGCAACTGCTCACCACCGGCGCCGAGGAGAACCTGCTCAAGCTCGCCGAGCTGCGTGGCAACCAGACCCCCGAGCAAGCCGAGCGCTGGGCGCAGATCAAGCGCGACTTCATGCGCAACAAGGCCATGGGCGGCAGCGACAGCGACGTCGGTGGCCGCGTGGTGGCGCAACTCAACGACCTGGTGGAAAGCGTGCGTGGCCTGGGTGCCGGCAAGCCGGCCAGCGAGGCGGCGAGCATTCCCTGGGCGCAACTGCTGGCCGGGCTGGACAACCTCGGTAAGCTGCATCCGCAGGTGGAGGTGATCGCACCGCCGCAGCCGGGCACGCAGAAATTGCTGGAAAGCCTGGCCGATAGTCTGGAAAACAGCTTCCTGCCGCTGATCAAGTCGATGGACAAGAAGATCGACATCGACTTGCGTACCCACAATCGCATGCTGGAAATCTCCACCCAACTGCGTGACCTCGGCACGCTGCTGGGCCAGGAGCGACGCAGCGACCCAGCCGATAACGAGGCGCCGTGAGACGAGGGTGGCTGATCGAGCTGCGCCCGCTGCTGCTGATCAGCGGCGTGATGCTGCTGGTGCAACTGGTCAATGGTGCCCTTGGCGGTGCCTTGAATGTCTGGGGCCTGCTGCCCCGGCATATCGAGGCGCTGCCCGGGATTCTCTTCGCGCCCTGGCTGCATGGCAGCTGGGCACATCTGCTGAGTAACCTCAGTGGTCTGTTGGTGCTCGGCAGCCTGGTGCTTTTGCGCTCGCGCCGCGATTTCTTCCTCGCCAGCGCCTTCATCATCATCGGCAGTGGGGTGCTGGTCTGGCTGTTCGGTCGCACCGGTCTGCATGTCGGCGCCAGTGGCTGGCTGTTCGGCTTATGGGGACTGTTGCTGGCGCGCGCCTGGTTCGAGCGCAGCCTGCTCGATCTGCTGCTCGCCGTGCTGGTGTTCTTCCTCTACGGCGGCTGGTTCTTCGGCCTGCTGCCGCGTGCCGGCGTTTCTTTCGAATACCATTTGGCGGGGGCTTTTTGTGGCGTGCTGTACGCCGCCTTGTCTCGCCCTCGTCGCAACCATCGATAAAAGGGATTTTCCATGGACTTCAATCGCCTCGACCAGCAATTGCGCGACAGCCTCGCCGACCTGCGCCTGAGCAATGAGGAGCGCGACGAGCTGCGCCAGCTGGGCAGCGAGTTGAGCAGCGATCAGGTGCGCTTCATGCGCAACCGCGCTTTTGCCCTGGCCCGTGAGCTAATGCGCGAGCCGGGCAATGTCGAACCGGTGCTGAAATGGCTGGAGCAGGTGGTCAAGACGCTCGACAGCGTTGGCAGCGCGCCGCGCGTGGAGCATGCCACGGCGCACTTCAGCCCCGGCGAGAGCTGCCGGCGCAAGATCCGCGAGCTGTGCCGCCAGGCGCGCAAGAGCGTGGAGATCTGCGTCTACACCATTTCCGATGATCAGCTCAGCCAAGAGGTGCTGGCGTGCCATGAGCGGGGTATCGCCGTGCGCGTGATCACCGACAACGAAAAACAATTCGACGTCGGCAGCGATATCCGGTGGCTGCGCGACAAGGGCGTGCCGCTGCGCATCGACGCTGGGCCTTATCACATGCACCACAAGTTCGCCTTGTTCGACGGTCGCCTGTTGCTCAACGGCAGCTTCAACTGGACGCGCAGTGCCAGCACCAGCAACGAGGAAAACCTGCTGGTGATCGACCACCCGCAACTGGTGGCGGCTTACAGCCGTGAATTCGAGTCGCTCTGGGCGCGTTACGAAGGTAATTGATGAGTCAGCCTCACGCCCGCCAGCTCCTCGGTTTTTATCGCAGCTGCTACCTGGCCGACAGCCGTGATCTGGATCTGGATAACCTGGCCAAGCTGCCCGCCAAGCGCTGGGCCTGGCTTGATGGACGTGAGGAACTGGCCAGCGGTGGCGTGCCGCTGTTGCCATTGTCGGCTGAACTGGGCCAGGCCCTGGCCGAGGCTCAGGCGCTCTATCAGCGCGAGCTGCAACTGGTTTACGGCGTATTGCCGATCTGTGGCCGTCTGCAACTGGAAACCGGTGCCTCGCAGGCGATTTGTGGTCCGCTGTTCTATTACGAGGCCAGCCTGCAAGCGACGGTGGATGGTCAGAGTCAGCTGCTCGCCATCGATGTGCAGCGTGCGCATGGCAACTGGCGCCTGTTGCGCCGCCTGTTCGAGGAGCACGGCAACGAGAGCCTCGATGCTCTGCCGCTGCCAGCAGGCGCGTTGGATGCCGCTTCGCTGGGGCAACTGCTGGGTTGGGTAGAGCGCAACACGCAGGTGCGTGAGGTCAGCGAAGCCGCAGGTTTTCCGCAACTGGCCGGTGACGAGGTGCTGGCCAAGGCCCTGCGTCGGCGCAGCCTGTCGCTGCAGCCCGGCGCCTTCGTCGCGCTGGTGCCGCGTGGCAGCGGTAGCTGCGGTATCGCCCATGAGCTGCAGCTGCTGCAGGAAGCCGAGCAACTGTCGCCTGCCTTGCTGCAACTGCTCGGTGAAACGCCAGCCGTGCAGGCGCCGGGCTCGATCAGCACGCCGCAGCGCTTGCCGGCGCAGCTCAGCGCGGCCCAATGCCGGGCGCTGGCCAATGCCGCACGTTATCCGCTGAGCCAGATATCCGGCCCGCCCGGCACCGGCAAGAGCTACAGCCTGGCCGCACTGGCACTGGATCGTTACCTGCAGGGCGAGAGCGTGCTGCTGGTCAGCCGCAGCGCCCAGGCGGTGCGGGTCATCGCGCACAAGCTACGCGAGGATTTCGGCCTGCGCGACGGCGTGCTCGAAGGCGATGGCCAGAGCCTGCGTCAGGCCCTGCGCGAACGCCTGGAACGCATGCTGCAGGGTGAGATTTCCGATGTCTCCGAGCAGCTCGAGGCGCGTCAGCGCAGCGAACTGGAAGTGCTGACCCAGGCCGAGCGGCGCCTCTACGCAGATTTCCGCCAGCGCTGCGAACAGGCCGTGCGCTGGAGCCGCCTGCTGCTACGCGCCCAGCGCGGCAGCCTGGCCTTCTGGCAGCGCTGGCTGCAGGTGCCCTGGGTGCGCAAGCGGGTTGGCAGCAGCGTACGTCCCTGGGCCTTGCTGGACGAATTGCGCGACAGCCAGCAGCGCCGCCAGTTGCTCAGTCGCGAGCACCTCAACAGTCATCGCAGCCTGGCGCTCAAGCGCCTGCTGCTGGCTGACCGTGGGTTGTTCGTGCGTTACAACCAGGCCATTCGCGCGCGCAATTCGCAGCGCCAGCTGGCCCTGTTCGAGGATATCGACCCGGCGCGCCTGCTGGCGGCCTTTCCGATTTGGGTGGTGACGCTGGACGAACTGCACCGCTTGCTGCCGCTGCGCCCGCAGTTGTTCGACGTGATGGTGATGGACGAGGCGACCCAGTGCGACATCGCCTCGGCGCTGCCGGCGTTCCAGCGCTGCAAGCGTGCGGTGGTGACCGGCGATGCGCGCCAGTTGCGGCACATTTCCTTCCTCTCCCGTGTGCGCGAAACGCAGCTGTTGCAACGCGCCGGCCTGCAGGCCGAGGCGCGTGAGGCCTGGAGCTACCGCGACAATAGCGTACTGGATCTGGTCGGCCTGCAACTGGCCAGCCAGGAGGCGGTGGTGTTTCTCGACGAGCACTTTCGCAGCCGCCCGGCGCTGATCCGCTTCAGCAACGAGCTGTTTTATGACCAGCGCCTGCGGGTGATGAAGGAGCGGCCGGGCGGTGAGGCTTGCGACAGCCTGCAGTTGCTGCGCATTCAAGGCCAGCGCGGGCGCAATGGCGTCAATGAGGCAGAAGTGGAGCGGGTGCTGGCGCTGATCACCGCGCACCTGGCTGAGTACGGCGGCAGCCCGATCAAGCCCAGCATCGGCGTGTTGTCGCCGTTTCGCGATCAGGTCGAGCGCATCCGTCTGCGCATCGGCGAAACCCTGCCGCTAGAGCGACTGCGCGAGTTCCGTCTGCTGGTGGATACGCCCTACGGCTTTCAGGGCGAGGAGCGCGACCTGATGATCCTCAGCTTCGCCATCGACCGAGAATCGAGCCAGGCGGCGGCCTACCTGAATCGTGCCGACCTGTTCAACGTCGCCATCACCCGCGCCCGCGAGCGCCAGGTATTGCTGTTCAGCGGCGACGAGCGCCAGCTGCCGGCCACGCACCTGTTGCGCCGCTATCTGGAGTACCTGGAGAAGCCCAGCGCGGTCTGGCAACCCGGCGCCACCGAGGCGGCGCGGCAGACGCTGTGCGCCGCGTTGCAGGCCCAGGGCGTCAGCGTCTGGAACCACTACCCGTTGGCCGGGCAGGTGCTGGACCTGTTCTGCCGGCGTGGCGACAAATGCCTGGCCATCGACCTGATCGGTTTTCCGGGGGAGGGCGAGGGCTTCCTCGAACTGGAACGCTACCTGGTGCTGATACGCGCCGGCCTGGAAACCCTGCCGCTGAGCTACGGCCTCTGGCACGAGGCGCCGGAGCAGGTGCTGCAAGCGGTGCTGGCGCGGCTCTGAGTGGTATTCAGCCAGCACCCTGGATGTCAACTTGCCCCCAGCTGCGCCAGGACTGGTCGTCGTTCAGACGCTCATGCAGTTGCGTTTGCAGGCGCTGATAGCGTTGCGCATCGGCCTCCTTCATCGCCGCGATGGAGTGGTGCAGGCGCTGCAGGTTGGAGGTGCCACAGCTACCGATCAGCGTGTGCAGGTCGATGCAGGCGAGCGCTTCCTCCAGTAGACCGGCATCGAGATAAGCCGTCATCAGCGGCTGCTTCATGCCGTTGTCGGCAAGCTCGCGAGTCAACATGTCCCGGGCTTGCTCGAGTTCGCCCATGTCGATCAGAGCCTGCGCGATTTCGTTGTAGTGATAGCGCGCATCTTCTGGCTCGATATCCTCGCCTGCCTCCAGTTGCTGGCGCAGCTGCTGCAGTAGATCCCTGGCCGCCTCGGGTTGATTCAGTTTATCCAGTAGCTGGCTGTAGAGGATGCGTTCGCTCAGGCTGTCCTCGGGGGCGAGTTCGGCGTGCAGCCGTTCGGCCTCTTCTAGGAAGTTGCGCAACGACCAGGTGTCGCGCTGAGCAGGCGTGCGGCCGGCCTGTTCACGTAGCAGGTGCTGCAGGTGATAAAGGCGCATGCCTGGCCATGAGGCCTTGCCTTGTTCGCCGACCAGCAGGCGCTCGGCCTGGCGCCGCAGGCTGGTCGCCCATGAGGCGTTGCTCTGGGCATGCTCCTCGGCCAGGCTCAACACCAGCCAGTGCTGCACCGAGGCATCCAGGCGCTGCATTTCTCGATCCAGTAGTTGCTGGGCCTGGGTGATGTCGCCACGCCGTGCATGCCAGCTGACATGGCACTGCAGCAGTTGCGACGTCAGACCGTCCTTCTGCGTTGCAAGCAGGCGCTGCAGGAGCTCGGGACGCTGGGCCTCGATGAAATGCTCGAAGAGCTGCGGCGCGTCGATCATGTAGGTTTTCGAGGCATCCGTAGCTGCAAGCAGTTGCAGTGCCTGGTCATATCGTCCGTGGGCCGCCAGAAGCTCCACGATGCTGTATCCGGGCAGATCGCTGCGCTGGGCAAGTTGCAGCAGCTGTGGAAAGCGTTGCAGATCGGCCAGTGTTTGCAGCAGCGGGCGCCAGCTGAAATCGGGTTCGTTATTGCTGTCGAGCTGCGCCTCGACCCTGGCCAGAGCCGCATCGGCCAGCTCTGGCTGGTCGCACGCCTGTCGCAGGCGAGCGAGTTCCAGCAGTTGCCCTTCACCGATCTGCTGATTCAGGTCCAGGGCGTCCAGTGCTTTGCGAGCTTCTTGTGTTTTGCCCTCGGCCAATAACAGCGTGCCGTGCGTTAGTGGTGAGTTGGAGCAGGTGACGTCGAAACGGTTCTGCAATTGGAGAGCCTTGCCGGTATCGCCTCGGTTCACCAACTCCTGCAGCGTCGTTTGCAGGGCCTGCTCGCGGTAAGCGGAGTCAAGTTTCCAGAGCAGCTCCAGGGCCTCTTCTTCGCGATCCAGCAGCATCAGTCTTGAGCAGAGTGAGACGTGGGCGAGCTGCCAGGCGTCGCCCCAAAGCTGTGCGGCCAACTGCAGGGCGAGGTCGGGGGCGCTGCCTTGCAGCACGAATAGGCGGTTGAGTTGAGTCGCCTCTCTGGGGGTGAGGCGAGCGGTGCCGCCCTGCAGCTCTAGTCTGGGCTCTTCAGGTGCATTGGACAGGTGAAGAACGAACAGAATAACGACGACAGCGATGACCCCAACGAACAGCTCCACGACGACTTCCTTATCAGCTAACGATCCCTGGCCAGCCTTTTGCTCATGTTTCGGCCGAGGCGTTTTATACGGATTGCCAGGCGGGCTTACAACCGCGTTGCACAGCATTTGCCAACCGGTTTGAAGGTGAGGCGCATGTTCCCGGCAGCGGGGCGCGTGGCAAGCTAATCTCGCGGGGTGGCTTGACGAACGAAACGAGGGTGACCTAGGTCTTCTGACAGACCATCTAGATGCCGGGGGGCTCATGACATTGCGTAACGCTGTTCAGCTGATCACCTATCCCGACCGCCTGGGGCGCAACCTGGGGGAACTCTACCAATTCCTGGATCGGCACCTGGGCGATGCCCTGGGCGGCGTGCATATCCTGCCGCTGTATCCGTCCAATGCCGATGGCGGCTTCTCGCCGCTCACGCACATGGAGGTGGATCCGCGCTACGGCGACTGGACGGATGTCGAACATATCTCCGCACGTTTCGACCTGTGCGTCGATCTGGTGATCAGCCATATCGCCGATGAGTCGCCGGAGTTTCTCGACTTCGTCGCCAAGGGGCAGGACTCGGCCTACGCCGATCTCTTCGTGCAGGTCGATGGTCTCGGCGAGATTAGCCATGACGACCTGGCCAAGATCCATATCCGCAAGGAAAAGGAGCCATTTCGCGAGGTGCGTCTGGCCAATGGCGAGACCTGTCGGGTCTGGTGCACCTTCACCGAACGGCAGATCGACCTCAACTACGACTCGCCGCAGACCTACCAGTTGATGGAACAGTACATGGCCTTTCTCGCCGCGCGCGGGGTCAAGTTGTTCCGTCTGGATGCCTTCGGCTACACCACCAAGCGCATCGGCACCAGTTGCTTCCTGGTCGAGCCGAACGTCTACCGCATCCTCGAGTGGTTCCGCGAAACCGGGGCCAAGTACGATGCCGAGATGATGCCGGAGGTACACGACCACATCAGCTACCAGTACGCCATCTCGCGGCGGCAGATGCGCCCTTACGGCTTCGCCCTGCCGCCGTTGGTGCTGCATGCCCTGCTCAGCGGCAGCAGCCGCTACCTGAAGAACTGGCTGCGCATGTGCCCGCGCAACCAGGTCACCGTGCTCGATACCCATGACGGCATCTGCATCCCGGATGTCGAAGGCATGCTGCCCGAGGCGCAGATCCAGTACCTGATCGACGAAGTCTCGACCCGCAGTGCTGACCCCATCCTGCGGCGCTCGGCGGTGAACGTGCACAGCGTCGGCGCCATCTATCAACTCACCTGCACCTTCTACGAAGCCTTGATGCGCAATGACGAGGCCTATATCGCCGCGCGTGCCATCCAGTTCTTCGTGCCCGGTATCCCGCAGGTGTACTACGTCGGCCTGCTGGCCGGCTGCAACGACTTCGATCTGCTCGAACAGACCGGCGAGGCGCGTGACGTCAACCGCCATTACTACAGTCTGGAGGAGGCCGAGCAGGCCTTGCAGCAGCCGCTGGTGCAGCGCCTGCTGGCGCTGATGCGCTTTCGTTGCCAGCACCCGGCTTTCGAGGGGCGCTTCGAGCTGAATTATTCGGCGGACGATCAGCTGCTGCTGGCCTGGCGCCATGGCGAGCATTACTGCCGCTTGCACCTGGATCTGAGCAGCCTGCAGGCGATCATCGACTACACCGATGAGCAGTTGCGGATCACCCGAATGACCTGCTGAAGGTCGGCGGGGGCCATGCTTTCGCGGTAGACTGGCGCTCTTTCGACCAGTCAAGAAGCCCGCCATGGCCCTGCCATCGACCACCTACAAGATCGACCTGAACCTCACCGACATGGATCGCAGCGTTTATGAAAACCTGCGTTTCACCGTCGCGCGCCATCCTTCGGAAACCGAGGAGCGCCTGGCCGCACGGTTGATCGCCTACGCGCTGTTCTACCACGAGCAACTGGCGTTCGGCCGTGGCCTGTCGGATGTCGACGAGCCGGCATTGTGGGAGAAGAGCCTGGACGATCGTGTGCTGCACTGGATCGAAGTCGGCCAGCCGGACAGCGAGCGCATCACCTGGTGCTCGCGGCGTACCGAGAAGTTCAGCCTGGTGGCCTACGGCAATCTGCGCGTGTGGCAGGGCAAATGCCTCGACCCGGTGCGCAGCCTGAAGAACATCAATGTGGTCGCCCTCGGTCAGGAGGCATTGGCTGACCTGGCGCTGGACATGCCGCGCTCGCTGTCCTGGAGCGTGATGATCAGCGATGGCGAGCTGTTCGTCACCGACGAGCGTGGTCAGCACGAAATCCCGATGGAGTGGCTGGCTGGTCAGCGTTGAAACCGTAGCCCGGATGCAATCCGGGAAAATGGTTTTGCACATTCCCCGGATTGCATCCGGGCTACGCTGCAGTTCCCTCTCCCCTCGGGGGAGAGGGCTAGGGAGAGGGGGATTTCGGCGGCTCGGTGTTGCTGGATTGACCCTCTCCCCCGACCTCTCTTCCGCAAGCGGGAGAGGGGAAACAACCCCCGTCCCATCTGAACAAGTGACACCCTGCCCATGCGTATCGAAGCCCGTCCCTTGCCCGCTCAGTTGCCTGATCTGGGCAACCTGCCGCCCCTGCTCACACGCCTCTACGCCGCCCGTGGCGTGCAGTGTGCCGAAGAGCTGGACAAGGGCCTGGCGCGGCTGATTCCGTATCAGCAGCTCAAGGGCATCGATGCCGCAGTCGAGCTGCTGGTCGCGGCGCTGGAGCAGCGTCAGCGCATCCTCATCGTCGGCGACTTCGATGCCGATGGCGCCACCGCCAGCACGGTTGGCGTGCTCGGCCTGCGCCTGCTCGGCGCGGCGCATGTCGATTATCTGGTGCCCAATCGCTTCGAATACGGCTACGGCCTGACCCCGGAAATCGTCGCCGTGGCGCTGCAGCGCCAGCCCGACCTGCTGCTGACCGTGGACAACGGCATCTCCAGCGTCGATGGCGTAGCCGCAGCCAAGGCCGCTGGGCTCAAGGTGCTGGTCACCGACCACCACCTGCCGGGGCCGGAGCTGCCGGCCGCCGATGCCATCGTCAACCCCAACCAGCCGGGCTGCGAGTTCCCGAGCAAGGCCATGGCCGGGGTTGGGGTGATGTTCTACGTGCTGCTGGCGCTGCGCGCACGCCTGCGCGAGAGCGGCTGGTTCGCCAGCCATGCGGAGCCGAATCTGGGCGAGCTGCTCGATCTGGTGGCGCTCGGTAGCGTGGCCGATGTGGTGCCGCTCGATGCCAACAACCGCATCCTGGTGCACCAGGGCCTGGCGCGGATTCGTGCCGGGCGTGCGCGGCCGGGGTTGCGGGCGATTCTCGAAGTGGCCGGGCGCGACCATCGGCGTATCACCTCCACCGACCTGGGTTTCATCCTCGGCCCACGGCTGAACGCGGCAGGGCGCCTGGACGATATGAGCTTGGGGATAGAGTGCCTGCTCTGCGATGACGAGGCCCTGGCCCGCGACATGGCAGTGCAGCTCGATCAGCTCAATCAGGACCGCAAGGCCATCGAGCAGGGCATGCAGCGCGAGGCGCTGGCCCAGCTCAAGGATCTGTCACTGGACGACATGCCGTTCGGCCTGTGCCTGTTCGAGCCAGACTGGCACCAGGGCGTGATCGGCATTCTCGCCTCGCGCCTGAAGGAGCGTTATCACCGCCCGGCCATCGCCTTCGCCGATGCCGGTGATGGGCTGCTCAAGGGCTCGGCGCGCTCGGTGCCGGGGCTGCATATCCGCGATGCGCTGGATGCGGTTGCAGCCAAGCATCCGGGGCTGATCAGCAAGTTCGGCGGGCATGCCATGGCCGCCGGACTGTCACTGCCGCAGGCCAATTTCGGCGCCTTCGCCGCCGCCTTCGATGCCGAGGTGCGCCGCCAGCTCTGCGAGGACGACCTGACCGGTCGCCTGCTGTCCGACGGCCAGCTCGATGCCACCGAATTCCACCTGGAGCTGGCGCGTGCCCTGCGCAATGCCGGGCCCTGGGGCCAGCACTTCCCCGAGCCGCTGTTCCACGGGGTGTTCCAGATCGTCAATCAGCGCATCGTCGGCGAACGTCATCTGAAGCTGGTGCTCAAGACCGAATGCGGCAGCGTGCAGCTCGATGGCATTGCTTTCAACATCGACCGCGACGTCTGGCCCAACCCCACGCTGCGCTGGGCCGAGCTGGCCTACAAGCTCGACCTCAACGAGTTTCGCGGCAACGAGAGCGTGCAGTTGATGGTGGCGCATATCGCCCCACGCTAACGCGCGAGGCTGGCCAGCACCTCTTGCAGGTGTTCACGCGTCGCGGTGGTGCAGGGCAGCAGTGGCGCTCGCGGGGCTGCATCGTCGATCACGCCTTCAAGCGCAAGCGCAGCTTTGATCGCCGCCGGGTTGGCTTCGCTGAAGGCGGCCTGCATCCAGGGCAGCAGGCGGTAGTGCAACTGCCGTGCGCCCTGCAGATCGCCTTGCGCCACGCGCTGCTGCATGGTCACGAATAGATCGGCGCGAATGTGCGCCGAAGCGCAGATAGCCCCCGCGCCGCCCAGGCACAGGGTATTGAAAATCTGCACGTCTTCACCGGTCAGCACCTGCACCTGAGCATCGGCGATCAGCGCCATGGTGGTTTCGGCATCGCCCCCGCAGTCCTTGATCGCCTGGATATTGGGGTGGCGGACGATGCGTCGCAACGTTTCGCGCTCGATGCGCACGCCGCTGCGGTAGGGTACGTCATACAGCACCAGCGGCACTTCGGCGGCGTCGGCCAGGGTGGTGAAGAAGTGCTCCAGACCCGCCTGGGACGGACGGATGTAGTAGGGCGCTGGCACCAGCAGGCCGGCCAGTGGGCGGCGCTGGATTTGCCGCTGCAGGTCGAGCAGGGCGCTCAACTGGTTACCGGCCAGACCCATGATCACGCGCTGGGCGGGTACGCGCTGGAGCACGGCATCGAGCACCGCCAGTTGTTCGCTCTGGCTCAGCGCCGCAGCTTCGCCGGTGGTGCCGCAGACCACCAGGCCTGCGACGCCATCTTCCATGAGGGTGCCGACCAAGCGGTCGAGACTGGCGAAATCGATCTCACCGTTACGAAAAGGGGTGACCAGCGCCACCCAGATACCGTTGAAGCCTGACATGCGAAAAACTCCTTGCGACTGACCGTCTGGGTCGCCGTCAGGGAGGGTGCGGGATACGAGCGGGAGGGGAGATGCAACCTGGCGCTTGTCCTGTCAGCCCATCTGACGGGACAGCACGCCCCGGTCAAATGAGCGACTGTTTCTTGGATTTCTTGGCAACGACGACGCACGCGCACTGGCAGGCAGTGAAGCCTGGGAGCAGTGGCAGAGTGTCGAAGGTGGCGTACATGGAAGGCCCGTTGCCTGAATCGTTCGGCGATGTTGCTTGGCCGCGCGCACGGCTGTCAAGCGGGGCGCGCGGTAATATCTGGAAGCATTCCGCTGGCTGCCGGGCAAATCGCCGAGGCCTACACTCGGGCGGGATTTCCTTTGGAGGATGCTCGATGAATACCCGTGGCTTGCTCGATCAACTGCTCAAATCCGGTCAGGACATACTGCAACA
>Ga0070754_10000708_pt1 | contig 29484 bp, 35 predicted proteins | sample VirMetDEL_Sep_01_FD_75181 | JGI IMG/M metagenome (GOLD analysis project Ga0070754, IMG submission 75181) | Aqueous microbial communities from the Delaware River and Bay under freshwater to marine salinity gradient to study organic matter... | ecosystem: Environmental > Aquatic > Marine >...
CCACCGCTCACCACGCATCCCGACTGGCGACCGCACTGCGGTGAGCTTCGGTCTGGCCTGGAACCCTACCGACGACATGACGGTTGATCTGGCCTATTCCTACCTGTGGGAAGAGGACACCAAGATCCAGCAGACCAGCGCAACTCGTGGCGTTTACAACTCCACCTACGAAAACAGCGCTCACGGTTTCGGCGCTGCCATGACCTACCGCTTCTGATGTACCTCGCCCCGACCACTCGGTCGGGGCACCCCTTCCGCTACTCGGCCAACGCCTTCTCTACTGCACCGATCAGATCTGGATCGTCCGGTTCGACTTTGCTCGAGAAGTAGTCGACGACCTTGCCGTTGCGATCGACCACATACTTATAAAAATTCCATCGCGGCGCCCCACCGGCCTGCTCGGCCAACTGCCGAAACAGTGGTATCGCATCGCTGCCGCGCACTGACTGAGTCTCAGCCATGGGGAAGGTCACCCCGTAATTCACATAGCAGACCTCTGCCGTTTCGGCCGCATCGTCAGACTCCTGAAAGAAGTCATCGGACGGCACGCCGAGAATCACCAGCCCATCGCCCTTGTAGCGCTGATACAGCGCCTCCAGCCCCTTGAACTGCGGTGCGAAGCCACAAAAGCTGGCGGTATTGACCACAACCAACGCCTTACCCTGAAACTGCTCGCACAGATCAATGGTTTCCTTTGATCGCAGCTTCGGAAGTTCATGTTGCAGCAACGCCGGGCACTGTTCGGCCGCTGCGGGACCAGCCAACAAGAGCAGCGCAAGTGAGGCGGCAACCCATTCAATTTTCATGACGAAGCTCCAAAAACGGAATCGAGGCCACGCTACTCCCGAGTCCCGTCACGAGCAATGGCCGCCCAACCGCAATAACTGAGGCCAACGCGATAACGCTATATACAATTCTATATAGCGCTTGCCAAAATGGCCGCTCCTTATGGGAGGCAGACATGAGCGATCCGAGACAATTCGAGCCGTTGCGCATAGACGGGCAGCTCTGGTTCAACCGTGGCGAGAAGGGCTATCTCGGTGGCAAGCGCATCGAGCTGCTCGAACAAATAGAAGCGACGGGCTCGATCAGTCGCGCCGCCAAGGCCATCAAGCTCAGCTACAAGGCGGCCTGGGATGCGGTGGATGCCATGAACAATCTGTCCGAGCGCCCGCTGGTCATACGCTCAGCGGGCGGCACCAAGGGCGGCGGGACGCAACTGACAGAATTCGGTCGGGAAATGCTGCATGTCTGGCAGCGCATGCAACACGAGTACGAACGCTTCCTGGCGCAGGTCGCCCAGGGTATCGATGGGTTCGAGGATTTCGACAAACTGCTTCGGGCAATCGCTATGAAAACCAGCGCACGCAACCAGTTTCGGGGCCGCATTACCCAGGTCGAAAGAGGCGCTGTGAACGGCAGCGTCAGCCTGGATATCGGCGACGGACAAACGGTGACCGCGACGCTGACCAACGACAGTATCGACGAGCTTCAGCTCGCACCCGGCAAGATCGCCATGGCATTGGTCAAAGCCAGCTTTGTCCTGCTGTCACCTGATCCCGACGTGAAGATCAGCGCCCGCAACCGTCTGAGCGGAACCATCGGCGCCATCACGCCTGGTGCGGTCAGCTGCGAGGTCAAGCTGCTACTTCCCGGCAACCGAACGCTGGGGGCAGTCATCACCAATGAAAGCACCGAAGCGCTCGGATTGGCCGTCGGTCAGCCCTGTACGGCGCTGATCAAAGCCTCTCATGTAATCATCGCGGTAGATTGATGAGCATGATGAATCGTATGCGTATGACCCTTGTCGCGGCGCTGGCTGCACTTACGCCTTTGATCGGCCATGCCGATGAAATCCAGGTTGCGGTGGCGTCGAATTTCACCGCGCCCATGCGCGTCATCACTGAACAGTTCGAACGCGACACCGGCCATAAGGTACTGCTGTCCTTCGGCTCGACTGGAAAGCTCTACGCGCAGATTCGCAACGGGGCGCCTTTCTCAATACTGCTGGCAGCGGATGAACAGATTCCAGTCAGGCTGGAAGACGAAGGGTTGGGTGTTGCTGGAAGCCGCTTCACCTATGCCATCGGTACATTGGTGTTGTGGTCGGCCAATGAAGGTTATGTCGACGATCAGGGCAAGGTGCTTACTGATCAGGCATATCGTCACCTCGCGATCGCCAACCCGAAAACCGCACCCTACGGCGCCGCAGCGATGGCGACGCTGACAAAGCTGGGTCTTGCCGATTCGGTCAGGGGCAAGCTGGTGCAGGGCGAAAACATTGCACAAACCCATCAATTCGTCGCCAGCGGCAACGCCGAACTCGGCTTCGTCGCGCTCTCTCAGGTAATCGAAAGCGGTGAAATCCGGCAGGGGTCCGGCTGGATTGTACCCGCCACCTATCATCCACCGATTCGCCAGGACGCTCTGCTGCTGACCAACGGTCACGACAACCCGGCGGCGCACGCACTGCTCGATTACCTGCGAAGCGCAAAGGCAACCGAGGTGATCAACGCCTACGGTTATGGTCGGTAGGTGATGGTAATGCCCGCCCTGGATGACGCCAGTCTTTCGGCGATCTGGCTGACGCTCAAACTCGCCAGCATCACCACCGTTCTGCTGTTACTACTCGGAACCCCCATCGCATGGTGGCTGGCACGAACCCGCTCACGCCTGAAAGGCCCCATTGGCGCCGTGGTGGCGCTCCCTCTCGTACTTCCACCCAGTGTGCTCGGCTTCTATCTGCTGGTAGCGATGGGCCCCAATGGACCCGTTGGGCAACTGACCCAAACGCTCGGTCTGGGCGTCCTGCCGTTCACCTTTGCCGGCCTGGTCGTGGGCTCGGTTTTCTACTCGATGCCCTTCGTGGTGCAACCGTTGCAGAACGCTTTCGAAGCGATTGGCGAACGTCCATTAGAAGCCGCAGCAACCTTGCGTGCGGGCCCGCTGGACACCTTCTTCACCGTCGTATTGCCGCTGGCACGGCCAGGTTTCGTAACGGCCAGCATTCTCGGCTTCGCCCATACGGTGGGCGAGTTTGGTGTCGTGCTGATGATCGGCGGGAACATTCCCGAGAAAACCCGCGTGTTGTCCGTACAGATCTACGATCACGTCGAAGCCCTGGAATACGCCCAGGCGCACTGGCTGGCCGGCGGGATGCTGCTGTTTTCCTTTCTGGTGCTGCTCGTTCTCTATGCAAGCCCGCTGCGGCAGGGGTGGCGCGGATGAACAACAACCTGAGCGGGATACATGCACAGCTGCGTCTGGCCCATCCGGGCTTCGCTCTCGACGTGGACGTCAAACTACCGGGCCGTGGTGTCAGCGCCCTGTTCGGCCCCTCGGGCTCGGGCAAGACCAGTTGCTTGCGCTGCATCGCCGGGCTCGAGCGCAGCAGCACCGGAACACTGGTGGTCAATGGTGACTGCTGGCAAGACTCGAGCCGCCAGTGGTTCGTGCCGCCGCACCAGCGCCCGATTGGTTACGTGTTTCAGGATGCCAATCTGTTTGCCCATCTGTCCGTCAAAGGCAATCTCGAATTCGGCATGAAGCGCGTCCCAGCACAGGACCGGCGTGTCGTCTGGAATCAGGCTGTCGAACTGCTTGGCATCGAGCATCTTCTGGATCGCATGCCAGAGCGACTTTCCGGTGGCGAGCGACAACGGGTCGGTATCGCACGTGCACTGCTGACCAGCCCCCGTCTGCTGCTGATGGACGAGCCTCTGGCTGCCCTCGACGTGAAGCGCAAACAGGAAATCCTGCCGTACCTCGAACGTCTGCACGACGAGCTGGATATACCGCTGCTCTATGTCAGTCACGCACCAGACGAAGTGGCGCGACTGGCTGATCACCTGGTTCTGCTCGATGAGGGCCAGGTCGTTGCGCAGGGGCCGCTGCACGAAACCCTTGCACGCCTCGATCTACCGACTGCGTTCGGTGAGGATGCAGGCGTCGTCATCGAATCGGAAATTGCCGGGCACGATACCGATTACCACCTCACTCGCCTGACGTTTCAGGGCGGTGACGTTCTGGTGGCGCAACGGAGCGAATCGGTCGGTCATCGGCTGCGCTTTCGCGTCCATGCGCGCGATGTCAGCTTGACGCTGGATCGTGCAGAGGGCACCAGCATCAGCAACCTGCTACCGGTGCGGGTTGCTGAAGTGGTCACCGCCGATACGCCAGCCCATGTTCTGGTCCGTCTGGACGCCCAAGGCACACCGCTGCTGGCGCGCATCACGCGGCGTTCGGCCGATCAGCTCGGGGTTACCGAGGGCAAGGCGCTCTGGGCGCAGATCAAGACAGTCGCACTGCTGGGTTGAGGGCTCGCCCTAGCCCAGCAGCGCCAAGCCGACCAGCACCGCACACTCCACCAGCTCCAACAACGCACCGGCAGTGTCACCCGTGGTACCGTCCAACCGCTGAACCAGGGCGCGGCGCACCAGCACTCCCACACAAGCGGCAACGGCCAGCGCAACCCAACCACCAGCACCCATCAGGACGCCCACGAGCACAATCAGCCCCAACACTACCCGAGCTTCCGATCGCGGCATGTGCTCGGCCAGGGCCTGGCCCAAACCGCCGGGCCGCACGTAGGGCGTAGTCAGAAACAACCCCAGCATCGCGCTTCGCCCTAACAGCGGCACCGCCCAAAGCACCCATGGATTGCCTTGCTCAAGCAGGGTCCATAAAGCGACGAACTTCAGCAGCAGGACTAACACCAGCACGGCAACCGCAACCGGGCCGCTGCAGGGGTCTTTCATGATCGCCAGGGTTCGCTCCCGGTCTCCGAAGCCGCCCAGCCAGGCATCCGCACTGTCGGCGAGGCCGTCGAGGTGCAGCGCACCGGTGAGCCAAACCCACGCGGCCAGCAGCAAAGCGGCCTTCAAGGGTGGTGCCCCATTGCCGAGAACCATGCCGAGCAAACAGAGTATGCCGCCGAGCAGCAACCCCACCAGCGGGTAATACAGCAGCGACCTGCCGATCTGCTGCGGCTTGGGCATGCCGCGCAGCCGTACCGGGAGGCAGGTGAGAAACTGCAGCGCGATCAGAAAGGGCTGCATCGTTCTTCCAGCCAGAGCGTGGCGTCGGCGAACCCGGTTCTCAGCCCGAACAATGCCCCATGGCTGACCTCAACCTGCAGCAGACATTCGCGCGGCAACCCACGCGCCTGCGCCAGGAGCAGCCGCATCACGCCCGCGTGCGTGATCAGCAGTACGCGTTCGCCTGCGCATCGATCGGTCAGCCGCTCGATTGCTGCCAGCACGCGGGCCTCGAAGTCAGCGACGGGCTCCGCGCCGGGCGGAGTGAAGCCGTACGGGTCGCTCCAGAAGCGGCCCAGGGCTTCGCTCTGATCCACCATCAGATCCGCAGCGGTGCGCCCTTCCCAATCGCCGAAGTCCAGTTCGCGAAGGTCGGGTTCAAGTTCGAGCTCAAGTGACCGTTGCTCGGCGAGTTCAGCTGCGAAATCCGCGCAGCGGCGCAGGGGTGAACTGATGATGCGGTCCCAGGGTCCGGCGCCGACAACGGCTGCTCGCAACTGCTGCCAACCTGTTGCGGTGAGGGCATCGTCCAGCCGCCCGCGAAAACCGCCGCCGGCTTCGGTTTCACCGTGACGCAGCAACTCCAGCTGCACGCTCATGAGTGTTTCACCGCAACGGCGGCTTCTTCGAATGTGGCCATGCCGTCGTGCAGCGCGCAGGCCATCCGGAGCAGCGGAACCGCCAGCGCCGCGCCGCTGCCTTCGCCCAGGCGCAGGCCAAGGTCGAGCAACGGCTGAGCATCCAATGCGCTGAGCACAGCGACATGGCCTGGCTCAGCCGAGCGGTGGGCGAACAGCAGCCAGTCACGACAGGCTGGGTTCAGACGCACCGCACACAGCGCCGCCACACTGCAGATAAAGCCGTCGACCAGCACGACGATGGCTTGCTGCGCGCAGGCGACATAGGCGCCGGTGAGCGCAGCCAGTTCGAAACCACCGAGCCGCTGCATCCAGCCGAGGGTGTCGTGCGATCCCGCGTGCAGCGCCAGTGCCCGCTCGATGACTGCACGCTTATGCGCCACTCCGGCCTCGTCCAGGCCAGTGCCTGGCCCGGCCAATTCGTGCGGCGCGCAACCCAGCAAAGCGCAGGCCAGCGCGGCCGCAGTAGTGGTATTGCCGATGCCCATCTCGCCACCAATGAACAGCTCGCTCCGCTGCTGTTGCGCCCGCAGCACGCTGTCGCGCCCGGCCTGCATGGCGAGCTGGCAGGTCTCGGCACTCATCGCCGATTCCCTGGCGAAATTGCGGGTGCCCGGCCCCAGCGAAAGATGGCGCACCCGAGGCAACGACAACGGTGTCGCTGTCCCCAAATCAACCACTTCCAGGGTCGCCTCGAGCTGCTTCGCCAGCACACTGATCGCTGCTCCACCGTTGACGAAGTTGGCAAGCATCTGGCCAGTCACCGATTGCGGGAACGCCGAGACGCCTTCTTCGGCAACGCCATGATCACCCGCAAAAATGGCGATAAAAACGTGCTCCGCTGACGGACGAGCGCGACCCTGCAAAGCCGCCAACTGCGGCACCACCGCTTCGATACGTCCCAGCGAACCCGCAGGCTTGGTCAACCGGGCATCGCGCTGGCGTGCCGCCTGGCGGGCCGCTTCGTCCGGAACCCGGCAGGGTTCCAGCCACCATTGCTTGTTCAAAGCGCCGCTCCTTTCAGGGTCATTGGCAAACCCGCCACGGTGAACACCACGCGCTGACAACGCTCGGCGAGGGCTTGGTGCAGCAGGCCCGCCTCATCGACATATCGCCGGGTCAACTCCCCCAGCGGCACCACGCCCAGCCCTGTTTCATTACTGACCAATAGCACCCGCCCCGGTAGGTCAGCGAGGCACCCAAGCAAGGCCTCACGTTCTTCCGTCAGGCGAACCTGGTCGTCCAGCATCAGCAGATTTGTCAGCCAAAGCGTCAGGCAATCCACCAGCAGGCAGCGATCCGCACGGGCGTGCTCACGCAGGACAGAAGCGAGCGTCAGCGGTTCTTCAATCAAGGCCCAGCTGGCGGGGCGCCGAGCACGGTGATGAGCGATGCGTTCGTTCATCTCGCCATCCAATGGCTGGCTCGTGGCGATATAGGTAACCGCCAGGCCACTTTCAACCGCAAGCCGCTCGGCCAAACGACTCTTGCCGGACCGCGCGCCGCCGAGGATAAGCTCGATCATGCATCCGTCTCCATTGGTAGGCCGCAAAGCGTCAGCAGTCGCCCGACATCCAAGTGCTTCTCGACCAGATCCGCCAGACGTTCGATGTCGCGTTCTCGCAATGCCTGGTAGTCGACCCGCTGCACCCTCTCCAGTCCCGCCCAGCGCAACAGCGCCTCGCAGGCAGCTGGCGACTCGAACAGGCCGTGGAGGTAGGTGCCGAGCACCTGACCGTCCTCGCTGATGGCACCATCCGTGCGGCCATCGTCGAGTCTTACGGCGGCACGCTCCAGTGCCGGTCCGTCACTGATACCTGCGTGAATCTCGTAGCCGCTGATCTCGACGTCATCGATCCCCAGTCGTCCATGCACGTTCCGCAGCTGCTTGTGGGCAGCCAGCGTTGTGGAGAACCGAAGCAGTCCCAATCCGTCGCTCTGCCCAGCCGCCCCTTCCAGACCAAGCGGATCAGCAATGCATTCGCCGAGCATTTGCAGCCCGCCACAGATTCCGAGCAGCTTGCCGCCGTAGCGCAGATGCCGTTGGATGGCCGGCTCCCAACCTTGCTCGCGCAGCCAGGCAAGATCCGCGCGCACGCTTTTCGATCCCGGCAGGATGATCAGGTCCGCAGGCGGGATCGCTTGTCCTTGTCCAACAAAGCAGAGATCAACCTGAGGATGCAAACGTAGCGGATCGAAGTCGGTGTGATTGCTGATACGCGGCAGGACCGGCACCACGACCTTCAAGGTCTGCTCGTTCTTCGCCGACTGACGCACGTCGACGGCGTCCTCTGCTTCGAGGTGGAAATCCATAAGGTATGGCAGCACCCCGAGAACGGGCTTGCCTGTTCGCTGTTCGAGCCAGTCGAGGCCCGGCTGCAGCAGGGCAATATCGCCGCGAAAGCGGTTGATCACGAAGCCTTTGACCCGCGCCTGCTCACTGGGGCTGAGCAATTCCAGCGTGCCGACCAGGTGCGCGAACACACCGCCCTTGTCGATATCGGCGATCAGGATCACCGGGCAGTCGACCGCTTCGGCGAAGCCCATGTTGGCGATATCGTTGGCGCGCAGATTGATCTCGGCCGGCGAACCCGCGCCTTCGACCATTACCACCTGATAGGCATCGCGCAGGCGCCGGTGCGATGCCAGCACCGCCTCCATCGCCACGCGCTTATAGTCTTGGTAGGCCACGGCATCCATGTTGCTGACGGCGCGACCATGGATGATCACCTGCGCGCCGACATCACTGTTGGGCTTGAGCAGGATGGGATTCATGTCGGTATGCGGCGGCAATCCTGCGGCCTGGGCCTGCACCGCTTGTGCGCGGCCGATCTCGCCGCCGTCGGCGGTTACCGCGCTGTTCAATGCCATGTTCTGCGGCTTGAAAGGCACGACGGTGACACCTTGGCGCTTGAGCCAGCGACACAGCGCGGTCACCAAGGTGCTCTTGCCGGCATCGGAGGTTGTGCCCTGAACCATCAAGGTGCTCATGCGTTCAACGCCTGGTAACTGCTCAGCGCCCGCGTCAGCCTCGCCCATCCCGCTTCGTCCGCCGGCAGCCCGAAGCGCACACTCGGCGGATACAGAAAGCGGCGCACCAGAATGCCCTGGCAGGCTAGAAACTCACGGAGCATCGTCGCCTCCTCCGTCACAACCCAATGGAAAAGCCCGCAGCCGCCGGCAGGTGGCAACCCGTGGTCTGAGAGCAGCTGCGCCAGACGCGCGCTGTCGCCGAGCAGGCGCTCGCGCTGACGACGCTGCCCGTCGAGATCGGCAAGCAATACGGTGCCAATGAAGCGTGACGGGCCGGCAATCTGCCATGGCCCGAGTGCATCGCTCAGCACAGACAGCAAACTCTGTTCCGCCAGCACGAACCCCAGCCGCGCACCGGCCATACCGAAGAACTTGCCGAACGAGCGCAGCACAATCAGCCCCGGCAAATGGCTATGGGGCGCCAGGCTGTGACACGGGGTCGGATCCATGAACGCTTCGTCAACGATCAACCAACCGCCACGCTCGGCGAGACGGCCGTGCCAGGCGAGCAGTTGCTCCGGCGGTAAAAGGCGGCCGGTGGGGTTGTTGGGATTGACCACGACCAGCACGTCAAGCCCGTCGAGGGCCCGCGGCACACTGCCCTCGCTGAATTCGCTGAGACGATGTCCTTCGCGGCGCCAGGCTTCGGCATGTTCCGCATAACAGGGCGAGACGATTCCGACCTGCAATGGCCTGCGCAAGCGCGGCAACATCTGAATCGCAGCCTGAGAGCCAGCCACTGGCAACAGCGACGCGGCACCAAAATAGCCCTGCGCAGCTGTCTCCAATTCGTCTTCGGTTTCCGGCAGACGCAGCCAGGCTTCGCTAGGAATGGCTGGCAGATCGAAACCGTATGGGGCAATGCCGGTAGATAGATCCAGCCAGTCGTGCAGCGGTATATCAAAGTGCTCGGCCGCCCTACGCAGTTTTCCGCCGTGCTCAAGCATGCAGCCAGCCTCCAAGCAGCAATGCCAGCAACCAAAGACCGACGCCGGCCCAGACCATGTCCAGTGCGCGCTCGATGTCTCGAGCCTGAGGCGCTTCGCCTTCTCCGAGCATGGGTCTGTGATGCAGCTCGCCGTGGTAGACGGCTGGACCGCCCAACGCCACGCCTAACGCACCGGCGCCGGCAGCCATTACGGGGCCGGCGTTGGGGCTGTCCCACATCGGTGCCTGAGAACGCCAGCAACGCCAGGCACGGTGCGTATGGCCGAGTAATGCATATGTCAGCGCAACCAGCCTGGCTGGAATGAAATTCAACACATCATCGATACGCGCCGCGGCCCAGCCGAATCGCTCGAAGCGTTCGTTGCGGTAGCCCCACATGGCGTCGAGCGTATTGCTCAGCCGGTACAGCACCACACCGGGTGCACCTGCCAGCACGAACCAGAACAGCGCGGCAAATACCGCGTCGCTACCATTCTCCAATGCCGACTCGGTCGCGGCTCGGGCGACACCCTGCTCGTCGAGCTCGCGTGTATCGCGGCTGACAATGAAACCGACGCGCTGGCGCGCTTCAGCCAAATCACCCTGACGCAGCGCCCGAGCTACCGGCAGCAGATGGTCGCCAAGGCTGCGCAGTCCCAACGCCATGTAGAGCAAGCAAATCTCAACCAGCCAACCAACAGTCGGCAACGAACCGAGCAGCCACGCCACTGCCGTCAGCGGCAGCACGGCGAGGCACCAGGCGGTAACGCCATGGCTGCGCCAGCCGCGACCGCCGGGCCCGTTGAAGTGATGCTCGAGCCGATCGGCCAGCTTGCCGAACGCAACCAGGGGATGACCGCGACGGGGTTCGCCAAGCAGTACGTCGAGTGCAACACCGCCCAAGCAGCTCAGGGCAACGCTCATGACTGCTGGCCCCAAAGGTTGTCGAATAGCAACTCACAGAGCGGTCGCGGCTCGGTCCAGCCTTCGAGCGCGAGCATTGGCGCAGGATAAAACTCAGCCACCGGCCCCAGGCAGATCACTGCGACCGGTTTCGCCCCGGCGGGCATCTGCAGCAGATCAGCCAGTGCCTGCGGATCGAACAGCGATACCCAACCCATGCCCAGACCCTCGGCCCGCGCAGCGAGCCAGAGATTCTGGATCGCGCAGGCGGCCGAAGCGAGGTCCATTTCCGGCAGCGTGCGACGACCAAACACGTGTGTCTCGCGGCCATCCATCAGCGCGACGACCAGTAGTTCGGCGCAATCGTGAATGCCCTCGACCTTGAGCTTCATGAATGCCTCGCCCCGCTCGCCCAGCGCAGCGGCAGTGAGCAAACGCTCCTCCTCGACTAGCCTGGCAATGGCGCTGCGCAGTTCGGGACGGCTGATACGAAGAAACCGCCAGGGCTGCATCAAGCCCACGCTAGGCGCCTGATGCGCGGCCTCAAGCAGGCGCGCCAACAACTCAGGCGCAACCTCGCCTCCGCTGAAATGCCGCATGTCACGACGCTCGCCAATCGCCCGGTAAACGCCAGCGCGCTGCTCCGCGGTAAAGGCAAACTCGCTCATGGACTGAGCATCGCCGCCGCCGCGACGGGATCGGACGGCATGTAGAAATGGATGTAGGAAGCCGTCAGCCGGTCCTGCCGGTAAACCGCCTCGGCCGTGCGCTTGTAATTCGGGCACTCGCCCCGCGCCAGCGGCTGCATCGGCGACTCAAGGGAGGAATGGTGAAAGGTATGGCCACGCAGGCGCCCTTCCGGTAGCTGCACTTCCTGCAGCGCCAGCGCGGTGAAACGCTTCTGCATCGTCGCCTCACCGGGCATCAGGCCAAGCATGTCTTCGCGCACCCCATCCTGGCCGGTCAGACCGTCGAGCAGATAGAGCATGCCCCCGCACTCGGCGAGCATCGGCTTGCCCGCCTCGTGATGGGCGCGAATCGCCTCGGCCATCGGCTGGTTACGGCTCAATGTCCGCAGGTGCAGCTCAGGATAGCCGCCTGGCAGATAAAGGCTGTCCACCGCCGGCAGGCGGGTGAATCGCAGCGGCGAGAAGAACAACAGTTCTGCACCGAGCGCTTGCAGCAGGTCGAGGTTAGCCTGATAGACGAAGGAGAAGGCAGCGTCACGTGCCACACCAATACGCACACCGCTCAACAGTTTCGGCAGCGTCTCGGCTACCGGTGGCGGAAAGCAGACCGCTGCCGGCAGTCTGCAATCCGCGCTCGCTGCGAGGGCATCGGCGGCCGCATCGAGTCGGGCATCCAGATCGGCCAGTTCCTGCGCCTGTACAAGCCCCAGGTGGCGGCTGGGCAGGCCTACCGCGTCGCCGCGCGGCAGGGCTCCGAACCAGCCAATCTGCTTCGGCAAACAGTCGCGCAGGATCTCGCCATGGCGGCTGCTGCCGACCCGGTTGGCCAACACACCGGCAAACGGAAGATCCGGCTGGTAGCTGGCCAAACCGTGAGCCAGCGCGCCGAAGGTCTGCGCCATGGACGATCCATCAACTACCGCCAATACCGGCACGCCAAACTGCCGCGCCAGATCGGCAGCCGACGGCGTGCCGTCAAACAGGCCCATCACGCCTTCGATGAGGATCAGGTCAGCATCACGCGCCGCTTCCCATAGCAGGCGTCGGCTTTCAGCTTCCCCCACCATCCACAGATCGAGTTGATAGACCGGGTGACCACTGGCACGGGCCAGCACCATGGGATCGAGGAAGTCCGGGCCGCACTTGAAGACACGCACGCGTTTGCCTTGGCGCGTATGCAAGCGAGCCAGGCCAGCGGTCACGGTCGTTTTACCCTGGCCGGAGGCTGGCGCGGCAATGAGCAGCGCCGGGCAGTCATGTGGCGTATTCATTGCCCGCCCCAGCGCTCAGCAACTGCGTATGCCTTGATTGCAAACATCAGAACTCGATTCCCTTCTGCGCCTTCACGCCAGCTTTGAAGGCATGTTTGACCAGGCTCATTTCAGTCACGGTGTCGGCTGCCTCGATCAAACCCGGCGGCGCGCCGCGGCCGGTGACCACCACATGCTGCAATAGCGGTCGCGACTCGATATCAGCGAGGATCGGGTCGAGTTCCAGATAGCCGTACTTAAGGGCAATGTTCAGCTCATCCAGCACGACAAGACCAATGTCCGGATCAGCCAGTAGCTGTGCGGCGACGTTCCACGCCTCCTTTCCTTGGCGATATCACGCTGGCGGTCCTGCGTTTCCCAAGTGAAGCCTTCCCCCATCACGTGGTAGCGGACCTCATCGGGAAAGCGACGAAAAAAACTTTCTTCGCCGGTACTGGCCGCGCCCTTGATGAACTGGACCACGCCCACCTTGATGCCATGACCGAGTGCGCGGGCGACCATGCCGAACGCTGAGCTGCTCTTGCCCTTGCCGTTACCGGTGTGCACCAACAGCAGGCCGTACTCGTCCTGCGCTTCGGCGATCTTCTCGTCGACGACTGCCTTCTTGCGTTGCATCCGTGCCTTATGGCGATCATCGCGTGCGCTGGACTCATTCATGCGCGAGCGCCTTCACGCTGTGCGCTCCAAGCACGCAGGCCGACGAACATGACCGCTGCGGTTCCCACATACAGCGCCAAGTTACCCAGGTAGCGCGGGTAGTAGACACCAATGCGCTCGGCCAGCTGCGCCAGACTCGGGTCTGGATAGCGGCCGGAAAAAAACAGGAAACCGCCGCCCGAAAACAGGTAGCACACGAAGGCACTGAGCACCACTACGCCCGCCAGCAATGCCAGGCTACTCAGGTGGTCACGGTGCAACCGCGCATACATCCGTCCGCCGAACCACAGGGAGCCGTAGGCAGGCACCAGCATCCAGTACGCCGGTGACATGCAGTAGCTGCTCACGCCCTGCCATTCAATGGCGGCGAAATCCAGCAGCGACGACTCGACGAACAAAGCCGGAAACACCCAGCGCGGCGCCAACAGCACGCCCGCGAGGAAGAACACCGCCCAAGAGGCGCTTGGCAGGTTCACCGAAGCGAAGTGCTGGCCGCGCGTCATGGCCATCAGCGCGACCAGCGCAATTCCGACAGCCAGTTGGGCTCTAGGGGACAGTTTGATCATCGGTGTTCTCCTTGGGGCGAAGCGCCGAAGCGCGATTAAAGTGCCTGGTAGCGAACCGTGAAATGGATCGCGCGGCCGGGCTGTTCGTAGGTTTGGGCGGTTTCGTAATCGCGATCGAACAGGTTGCTCAGTTTTGCCTGCAGTCGCCAGGCATCATCGAGACGGTATTCGCCACGCAGGTCGACCAGGGCATAGCCAGGCAAGCGCTCGGCGTCGGTGTTGCTGGATTTGTCGAAACGCTCGCTTGCGGCGTACAGCGTCGTGCCGACAGCAAAGCGCCCAATGGCACGGTCCAGGTCGACATTCAACGTCCGTTTGGCGCGACGCGGCAGCAGATGCCCATGATTGGCCTTGCTGCGATACTGCGGGTCGAGGAAGGTCACCGAGGTGACGACATCCCAGCCCAGCAGCTCGGTGCCGACAACGCCTTCGATCCCGCGAATACGCGCCACGTCGACGTTCTGGGGCTGCATGGGACTGCTTCCCGTCCAGACAATCAGATCCTCAATCTGGTTTTCGAACGCGTTGAGGCTCCACTCGCCCCATTGCTGTTCACCCTTCAGGCCCAGCTCATAGCTTTGCGACTCTTCCGGCAGCAGGTCAGGATTGCCAGCCGTGAATCCAGTGTCCGGTGCGTAGAGATCATTGAAAGTGGGCGCTTTGAAAGCCGTGCCGTAGGACGCGCTCAGCATCAGGTTGTCGCGCAGGTCATAGCTCCAGCCGAGATTGCCGGTGTCATGGTTCCCGAACTGCTCGTTGTCATCGCGGCGCAGGCCAGCCAACAAGCCGTGGCGGCCGAAGCGGCCCTGATACTGCAGGTAGGCGCCCTTGTTATCGCGGGCGTCCACTGCATAGTCGTCCGTGACGTCGATGCGGTCTTGCTGGTAATCAAAACCCAGGGTGAGCAACTGGTCGTCGGCCACGCTGAAGTCGTTCTGCCAGTTGAAAGAATCACGCTTGGTGTCAAAGCGAGAATAGAAACGACCGTCGCGGAAGTTGTCTGTGTTGTCTTCGCTGTGACCGGCCTGCAGCGTCACCAACCACGGTTCGAGCGGCTTGAATCGTGCCCGGCCACCGATGACTTGCTGGCTTCCGTCGCTATAGGCGAAGCGACCTGTCGCACCTGAGGTAGACCGAGAGTCGTAGTCACTGTGGGTGTCGACGTGCAGCCAACTGCCGTCCAGCTCCAATCCATTGTCGAAGCGATATCCACCTCGCAAGGCTCCGGACAGCTCGCGATAACCGTCCGCATCGGGTTCGTAGGAGCGTGGTGCTGACGGCCGATAGGCCCTCGAATTGATACCGTCGGTTGACGCGCTCGCCACGCCGAGATTGAACCATCCGGCACCCTGGCTACCGGATATGCCCGCGGTGCCGTCGAAGCTGGAGCGGCTGCCCGCGCCAGCGGAAAAATAGGGTTTGAACCCTTCGCCCTCTCCACGCCGCGTGAAGATCTGCATGACGCCGCCTACCGCTTCCGAACCGTACAGGCTGGAACGAGGGCCGCGGACCAGTTCAATGCGCTCGATTTGCTCGACCGGAATGTTCTCCAGCGATGCACCGCCTGATGTGGCCGAACCGATTTTCACCCCATCGACCAAAACCAGCAGATGCTGGCTGCTGGTGCCACGTACATAGACGGCTGAAGTCTTGCCACGGCCGCCGTTGGCGGCCACATTGACGCCCGCGAGGCCGCGCAGCAGTTGGGTAACGCTCTGCGCCTGGCTGCGTACAATCTGTTCGCGAGTAATGACGCTGGTGGAAGCAATACGGCTGAGCGCCTGCTCGGTGCGCGTGGCTGTAACCACCTGGTCGTTGAGGTTCAGCGGTTGGACCGGCTGAGCATGGGAAAGCGAAACATAGCCAAGCAGCAGGCACGCCGCTGAGGTATTGAGGGTCTTGCAGATCAAGTTCAGGTCTCCGTCGTGCCCGCCGCACGACATCAGTCGATAAGGGCAGACGGAGAATGCGAAAGGAGCGCAGGTGCAAGCAGCCGCACCCCGATCAGCGCCCGCCGCACTGCCGTGGAATGCGACAGGCCGGTCTCCGGGCTTGCGAGCGGATGCCTTGCATCCCGGAACCGCCGCCTTCCCATGCCTGTGGCACAGTGGCTGTGAGCGGTGTCCTGTCTCGCCTACCGTTGCGGGGGCAGCGCCGGAATCTTCATCGAATGAACCGGCTTCCCTGTTTCACCCACTGGCTTTTAGCCAGGGGGCACCTGAAGCAGCGCGGAGGTTAGTCCAAGGCCCTGCACAGCGCAACCGAAAGCGATCAGGGCCAACGCCGCAACACGTTTCGATACCGCTGCCTGCGATTTACCGGAACGCCGGGCGCCGAATGGCTTCCAATGCAACAATGCCACCCGTCACGCACACCAGACGAGAATACGCCCACCCATGACCAGCATCGTGCAGATTTCCGACACCCACTTCGGCACCGAACAGGCCGTCGTCGTGCAAGCCATGGAAGACCACGTGCGCGAGCATGGCGCAGATCTGCTGATCTTTTCCGGCGACATCACGCAGCGCGCCAAGGCCGAACAGTTCGCCGACGCCCAGGCCTTCGTCAAGCGCCTGCATGGGCACGGCATCCCAGAAGCGCTGGTGATTCCGGGTAACCATGACATCCCGCTGTACAACGTCTTTGCTCGCTTCCTCATGCCCTACCGCAACTATCGCCGCCACTTCGGTGAGGATCTGGAGCCAACCTTCGAGAATGACGAGATGTTGGTGATCGGTCTCAATACCACCCACCCACGGCGGCACAAGGATGGGCTGGTGACGGACGAGCAAGTGCAGGCCGTCACGCGGCGGCTCAAGCAGAGCGATCCGAACAAGGTGCGTATTGTCGTGGCGCACCAGCCTTTCGGCGCGATGGTGCTGAGCGATCTGAGCAATCTGCAGCACAACGCCGATGCTGCGCTGCACCGCTGGGCCGATGAAGGATTGGACCTGGTTATGGGCGGGCACATCCACCTGCCCTATGTATTGCCGTTGTCCAAGCAGTACACCGCGCTGTCACGGGAGATCTGGATGGTTCAGGCCGGAACCACCCTGTCATCACGAGTCCGTGGTACATCGCCGAACTCGTTCAATCGTATGAAGCTGCACCCTGGCGCTGACAAGAAGGTCTGCGTCGAACGCTGGGACCTGCTCGATGATCAATTCGTGCTCGGCTCGCACTTCAACCTGCACTGGTAAGCGCGGCAGCTCACCCAACGGCTATGAGCGACCGCGCCCACGCGCGACTCAGCCCAGCGAGCCCGCCACTACCAGGCCGGTCAGATAGACGCCGGCGAAGCCAAGATTGAATGCGATGAACAGGTACAGGCTGTACTTGAGATAGCTACCGAAGGTGAGCCCCGGCACCTTGCTCATGGCCACAATGCCCGCCGCGGACCCGATGACCAGCAGCGAACCGCCCACGCCGACTGCATAGGTCAGCACCATCCATTCAGCAATCCCCATCTCGAGCCCGGACTTCAGCAGTGCAGCGGTCAGGGGCACGTTGTCGATCGCAGCGGACAAGATGCCCATTAGGTAGTTGGCCACCACTGCAGGCACCTGATCGTAGATTTGCACCAAGCCATCGAGCACATGGATTTCCTTAAGCATGCCGACCAACAGCAGGATGCCGAGGAAGAACAGCAAGGTCTCGAATTCGACTTGGCGTACGTATTCCAGAATCGGATCGGTTTCGATGTCATCGCTGAAGAAGCGCGCCACCAGAAACATGATCGACAAGCCGGTCAGGAAGGTCAGCACGGGCGGTATCTGGAAGAAGAAGTTACCAGCGATGGTGCACAAAATGGTGCCAAGGAAGATCAGCGCGATGGCAATATCGACCCGGCGGACATCGGTTCGATGGCTTTCCACCACCACCTGACCGTTCATGCCCAGCGAGAGCATCGCCGCCAGCAGCATGACCGCCAGGAACGCCGGAAGCGCCAACAGCAGCAGTTGCAGAATCTGTACTTTCCCGGCAAGGAAGATCATCAAGGTGGTTACGTCACCAGTGATCAGCGCCACGCCACCCGAGTTCACCGCAAACACCACCAGCGCCGCATATTTGATGGTCTTTTCGGCGCTGAGCTTGAGCGACATGATCAGCGTGATCGATACCAGCGTGGCGGTAATGTTGTCCGCCAACGAGGAAAACACGAAGCAGAACGTCGCGGTCAGGAACAGCAGCTGCCGTTCGCTGATTTGTTTGGGCAGGACCAGATAGATCAGGTTTTCAATCAACCCTTTCTTGTTCAGATAGGCGACGAAGGTCATCGCGGCGACGAGGAATATCCAAAGCCCGGCGATTTCGGCAATGTTCTCGTTGAGGCTTTCCAGAACCAGATCGCGCTCGGCGCCGTCTGGGGAAAAAATGAACAGCAACATCCAAGCAAAGGTGCCAAAAAACAGCGTGACCTTGGCTTTGTTGATGTGGGTGATTTCTTCAAGAACGACACCGAGCAGAGCGGCAACGGCAAGGCCGATCAGCACGTACTGAAGTATTTCAGGCATGGGGCACCTAGGGCATAAGGGGAACGGTTTGTGCGCAGGATGCGCACCCGAGAAGTTGGGGCGCCGATCATAGCCAAAGTGCGACAACTCGACACCTGGCAAATGTCAAACCGGAGAGTATTTCGAATTATTCCGACGCGCTGACCCAGACGCTGTCGAAACTAATGGCGCGGCACGAACCCGGCCGGCTTGGTCGACAGCCAGTCCACAAAGGTGCGCAGACCTGGATCGGCTAATAATGCGTCGCGGCTGTTATAGCGGAGCGCCAGCTCCTTCTCGCTGAACAGGCGATGAATCTGGTTATGACAGGGCCGACAGACCCACAGTGTTGCGGTGATTCGTTCTTCGCGCCCGAAGCGTTTGCGTACGTAGCTTTTGCCATGTAACGCCTTGGGAATCAGGTGATGGCGAGTCAAAGGCGTCTGACGTAGGCACAGCTCGCACGCTTCAGGTGGGTCAGGCAAACGCAGGAGAGGCGTCATCTAACGATTCCACAGTCGCAGCCCAGGGCAGAAGCGAATGACGGTACCTGTCATGTTCGGCTCCAGCCAGCGTTACGGATTTTGCGCGAGACGCTCACTGTCGAGTACACGTTTGGCGCTGAGGTAGTTCTTCTGCCAGTAACTGTTGGAAAGACTGTCCAGACGTACCGTTCCGCCGGTTGAGGGCGCATGGACGAAACGCCCTTCTCCAACATAGATTGCCGCGTGGCTGACACGACGCCCGCCGCTGGTGGCAAAGAACAGCAGATCACCCGCTTTCAAGTCATTACGCCTGATAGTGGCGCCCCGCATGGCGTTCATCTCGCGAGTCGTACGTGGCAAAGCGACACCGGCCGCGCCTCGGTAGACATAGTTGATCAGACCGCTGCAATCGAAGCCGCCATCCGGGGTGTTGCCGCCGTAGCGATACGGCGTACCGACCAGACCCAAAGCGGAGAACAGAACTTCCTCAGCTGTGCCGGGAAACTGTTGGGGTGGTGGTGAAGGCGCGGCGACGATGGGCTCGACCGGCGCTTGGCTGGAACAAGCAGTAAGCAGCATCGCGGCCAGCAGAACAGCTGTAGAACGAGCCAGAGAAGGCATGGCAGAGCAGTCCAGGCAAATGAGCCATCACTCTGCCGGCATGCGGAAGTGGATGCAAGCCTGATGCGGGCCTATCTCTACACTCAGTGATGAGTGGGGATGGTGTCTGAATTATGGGCCAGCGCCAGGACACGCTTGGCTTGCATGAAGCTGGAACGCCAGTACTTGTCATCAAGGCTATCGACGCGAACGCCGCCGCTGCGACTACTGGACGAGTGAATGAACCGGTCACCGCCAATGTAGATGCCGGCATGGCTGACCTGGCCGCGCCCGCGGTTATTGAAGAAGACCACATCGCCCGGCTCCAGCTCGCTGCGTTTGATCTTCGGCGCGTCCAGATTGATCATTTCGCGGGTCGAGCGTGGCAGCTCGATGCCAGCCTCCTTGCGAAACAGGAAGCTGACGAAGCCACTGCAATCAAAACCAGTTTTCCTGGAGCTACCACCGTAGCGGTACGGTGTGCCCACCAGCGTGAAACCGCGCTCAAGCAGGCTGTCGGCCAGAGCCGGCAACTCGTAGCTCTCGTCATCGGCGAACTCAGGAAGTTGCTGGTCGGTGGGTTCGGCTGTTACCGCTTCAGGGTCGGCATCCGCCTCCGACGTTTCAATCGGGAAATCGAATTGAAAGCGTTGCGTCAGCAGCGGACTTTCGGTTTGCTCCGGCTGCATGGCACAGGCCGTCAACAACGTGATCAGAGCAAAGGGCAACAGGGGTGCGAGGCGTTGGCGCATAGCACTGACAGGCCGGGAAGTCGAAAGTGGCGAAACTATGCCTGCCATCGTTCCGATGAGCAAATTCTATTGCGGAAAATGTGACCGACTAGCTGCGGCAAAACGTCTACGCGGCCTGCACTTCAACTCACAGTTGATCATCCGTCGCGGCGATTTTCTCGGCCCAAACCGAAGATCGTCCCTAACAGGTTATCGCCTCTGAGTTGGTGGACCACAGCGAACGTTACGTGGCCATACCAGTAGTACCAGAGCAGCTCGCCGAAGAATTTATGCTGCAAGGTGTAGCGGGTGAACGCCAAACCATCGGCTGGTGGGCCGACGTGCCCGGGCGGGATCATCGCGAACAGAACCATACCGGTAGCTGCACAGCCGCTGAGTGCCAGCAGTCCCAGCCCATGCACGAAGCTGGAAAGCCCACGACGCGGGCCGCTTGGCGGCAACTTGCCGTGCACCAGATCAAAACCCTCACGCAACACCATACGGCGCCCGTCGCGCCCCCACGGAAACAAGCGCTGCAGATCGTACACGGCATAGCTGTAAAGCCAGAACAGCAGCACGATCAGTGCCGCCAGCATGCCGACCAACCGATGCCAGGGAAACAGGTATTGGCTACCAGGATCGGACATCGACAAGCTGCTGAACTGCTGGAACATCGCGGTCAGGGCGACGGCCCAGTGCAACAGGCGCAACTTGATATCCCAACGTTCAGCGATGATCGTCCCGCTGTTCAACGCCCACAGCGCTCGCCCCCAGGCGTCGAGGCCGAGCAACCGAAGCCGCCACCATCGCAAGTACGTGGCGCATCATTGCGCAGCATCTCGGCCATTTGCATGATCGCCTGCTCAAGGCAATCCCTCAGGCTGGCGTCCATGGTGATCTCTGCCAATGCTTGGCGCATGCACAGCATCCACTGGTCGCGCTCGGCCTCACCTATCTGGAAAAAGCGATGTCGCATTCGCAGCCGCGGATGGCCGTGCTTTTCAATGAAGCGGGAAGGTCCGCCCAGCCATCCGGAGAGAAAGTCGAAGAGCCGCTCGCGGATCCGAGTGGTATCCGCGCAGTGCATGTCGCGCACTGTCTCGACGCTGGGCTCGCTGAGCATGACGTCATAGAAGCGGTCGACCAGCTGGCGTAGCGGTGTATCGCCGCCCAGTTGCTGGTAAGGAGTGGGCTCAACGGTTGCGTTCACGTATTGCTCCTCTGAATAAGCCGAAACGGTTGCAAAGAACTGTGCCGCCGCGGCAGATCGGCCAGCCGCGCTACTGCTGCGCCCGCCACAGGATCAGGTAGCCAAGCCCCATCAGCAGCCAGGCGGCGGCTGGATGGAACAGCAGGCGCCATAGCCAATGCTGCGGCACGAAGCCGACGCCATGAATGAAGCCCGCCGATATGCCCCACATCACCAGCATCAGCCGCGAATGGTCATATCCACCTGCTCCGTCGAGCATCGCCGCAGGGTGAATCAACAACAGCAGGGCCAGCGGCGTGGCCAGCAGCAGCGAGAGCACGCAGCCGGGCCTGCTGTAGACGACGCTATTGGCCGAGCCGATCACTGCTCAGCTCCGCATCGAGGTCTTGGGTCGCTTCGAACCAGAGCGCGCTAATGATGCCGAAACTGCAAGCCAGCAGTACGCCGAGAATCCAGGTGAAGTACCACATGATAATTTCTCCGTTGGAACGTCAGAGCCAGGCGCGCTGGCGCCAAGCCAGGGGTTCAGTACAAGCCGTGCGGGTTGGCTTCGATGGTCTGATCGTTGAGTCGGCCCCACATGCGGATATAGCTCCACAGCGTGTAGCAGAGAATCAGCGGCACGAAGATGCAGACCACTACGAACATGATGCCCAGCGTCTTGTAGCTCGATACGGCGTCCCACAGGGTGAGGCTGGATGCCGGATCGAGGCTTGACGGGAAGACAAAGGGAAACAGGGCGAAGCCCGCGGTGCAGATGCTGCCGACAATCATCAGACTGGTACCGAGGAAGCTCACCCCGCCGCTGTTGCGACGAACGCCCAGCAGTGCTATCAGCGCGCCGATGATGCCGGCGATTGGTGCGATTTGGGTGCCGGGGTAACGGCTGTAGTTGCCGAGCCAACCCGCGTTGTTCTGCATCACCTGCTTGTCCAGCAGGGGATTGAGCGCCGCCCCCGGATCCGTGACCGATAACTGATTAAAGCCTTGAATGCCGAACGCCAGCCACAGGCCCGCCCCGAGGAAGCCAATCAGAAATACCAGCGCACACAAACGGGTAGCCAGACGCGAGCGCTCGCCCAACGCACCTTCAGTGCGCATCATCAGCCAAGCACCGCCATGGGCGCAGAGCATGCTCAGGCTGACGATGCCGCAAAGCAGCGCGAAGGGATTGAGCAATTCGAAGAACGAGCCGTGATAACTGGACCGCATCAGCTCGTCGAGCTGGAACGGCAGGCCGAGAAACAGGTTGCCGAAGGCCACACCGAACACCAGCGCTGGCACCGCACCTCCGACGAACAGAGCCCAGTCCCAGGCACTGCGCCAGCGCGGGTCTTCCACCTTGCTACGGTAGTCGAAGCCCACCGGCCGGCAGAACAGTGCGAAGAGCACCAGCAGCATTGCCCAGTAAAGCCCGGAAAACGCCACTGCATAGACCATCGGCCAGGCTGCAAACAGCGCACCGCCAGCGGTGATGAACCACACCTGGTTGCCATCCCAGTGCGGCGCAATGGTATTGATTGCCACGCGACGCTCGTTATCGGTCTTACCGACGAAAGGCATCAACGCCATGGCGCCCATGTCGAAGCCGTCGGTAAGGGCAAAGCCGATCAGCAGCACGCCGATCAATACCCACCAGATGAGCTTGAGAACTTCGTAGTCGAACATCTTGTTTACCTCACACAGCGGTCGGTTCGGTGGGCGCGTCTTTTGCTGCTTTCGGCACGGCAACGGCGTCGCGCAGCCTGCGCATGTGGTTGGCGGCGGCTGCTTCGAGCTCGAAGTGATAGCGACCGGTGTGCAAGCTGCTTGGCCCGAGGCGAGCGAAACGGATCATGAGGAACATTTCCACCACCAGCAGCAGCGTGTAGAAAGCCACCAGTGCCACCAGCGAACCCCAGATATCTCCCGCCGCCAACGTCGAGGCGGACAGATGCGTTGGCAGCAATTCGGCGATCGACCAGGGCTGACGGCCATGCTCGGCGACGTACCAGCCGGTCTGCGCTGCGATCCATGGCAGCGGCAAGCTGAACAAGGCGAACTTGAGCAGCCAGGGCCTGTTCTCGGCATTGCGCTTGATCGAAGCCCAGCTGGCCAGACCAAATAGCAGCAACATGAGGAACCCCGCCAGAACCATGGCGCGGAAGGTCCAGAACAGGCTGAACACATCGGGGATGGTATCCAGTGAGGCCAGGCGGATCTGCTCATCACTTGCGTCAACCACCTTGTCGGTATAGCGCTTGAGCAGCAGGCCGTAACCCAGGTCCTGCCTGACCTCGTTGAACGCGGCGATGGCCTGCGGTGACTTGTCCCCGCTACGGAGTGTTTGCAATCGCTGATAGGCCAGCATGCCGTTGCGAATGCGCAACTCATGCTCGGCGACTAGCTGCTTGATGCCCTTGACCTCCTCGTCCAGCGAACGCGTCGCGATCAGCCCCAGCGCATAGGGAATCTTCACCGCGTAATCGGTTCGCTGTTCCTGCTGATTGGGCAACCCGAACAGGGTGAAGCCGGCCGGCGCCGGGTGGGTTTCCCACTCGGCCTCGATGGCCGCCAGCTTGACCTTCTGCACGTCGCCAATCTCATAGCCGGACTCGTCGCCGAGGATGATCACGGAGAGGGTCGAAGCCAGGCCGAACACCGCAGCGATGGCGAAGGAGCGACGAGCGAAGCCCAGGTCACGCTTCTTCAACATATAGAAGGACGAAATCGCCAACACGAAGACCGCCCCGGTGACGTAACCGGCCGACACCGTGTGCACGAATTTGACTTGTGCCACCGGGTTGAACAGCAGCGCGCCGAAATCCACCAGCTCCATGCGCATGGTTTCGAAGTTGAATTCCGAGCCAACCGGATTTTGCATCCAGCCGTTGGCGATCAGGATCCACAATGCCGACAGGTTCGACCCTAGCGCCACCAACCAGGTGACCGCCAGATGCTGCACCCGGCTCAGTCGATCCCAGCCGAAGAAGAACAAGCCGATAAAGGTCGACTCGAGGAAGAACGCCATCAGGCCTTCGATCGCCAGCGGGGCGCCAAAGATGTCGCCCACGTAGTGGCTGTAGTAGGCCCAGTTGGTGCCGAACTGGAACTCCATGGTCAGTCCGGTGGTGACGCCGAGGGCGAAATTGATACCGAACAGCTTGCCCCAGAACTGGGTCATGTCCTTGTAGACCTGCTTGCCGGTCATGACGTAGACCGACTCCATGATGGCCAGCAGGAAGGCCAGCCCCAAGGTCAGCGGCACGAAAAGAAAGTGATACATCGCCGTCATGGCGAACTGCAGGCGTGACAGATCGACAACGCTTTCCGAGATCATCTCGGTCCTCCCTCAGGGATAGAATCCCGTGAATAAAGCAAATACTCGGCAACCCGCGCCGAGCCGTTTTCCGGAGTGCTGGGCGCATCGAACCAGATCGTTTTTATGGTTATGAGGATCGCGAGCTTGACCAGCAGAACCAGCGCGATGTCCCGTCTGAGCGATGACCTAAACATGCCTAGCTCCTTGCATTTCAATGTCGAAACCTGTGCGAGCGCATCGAACTCCGACCGCATGAGGCGATTGAAGCCCCCTTTTGGGGAGGGGGCTGAAGCCCGGTTGTCGCGGTCCGGGCCCAATCGCTTCACCTCGAATCTACCGTGGAACTCTGCTCGGATCCGAGGCAGGGAAAGTGTCCGGTGCGGCCGTCACAGCGGCAACTGCGACAACCTGCCTCGCCCCAGCGACACCGCCGACTGCAGACAGATCCCCACACTCGAGCGCGGCCAAACCACGCGACCGGAGCAGACGCAACATCGGCAGCACGGTGCCCGCTAGAGGCCTCGCGAGGTCTGGCCACAACATCACAACGCGCGCCCAACGCCTGGCTGACAAACGCCAAAACACCCCCGCGGCGCACTGTCGCAGTCAGGGCACCCTCAGCCAGCGTCGAAAGCCGTTGCCACTCGTAGTGGAAAGCGGGCTCCAGGCGAAATCCCAAGGGGCGGGAGGAAGCTCCTCCTGCTCGGCCGCAGGTGGCCGCATCCCCAGGCGCACCCGCGGCTTCCAGTCGAATACGTGCTGATCACCGCCTTGCCAGCCAAGCACGATGCCGATTGCCGCGCTGTCGTCGCTGGCCACCCAGCGCGCCGCAGCGGCGATCATCATGGTTTCGATATGCTCCGGCTCGACCAGATCGCGGTAACCGGAACTCAGCAGCCAGCGGCAGACGCCGAGGTGAAAGGTCCAGCCAAGCGCCAGTTGGCAGCCGTAGGCCCAGGTTATGAACTGACGAAAGACGTTCAGGCCATCTGGCGGATCGAGTTTGAGCAACCTCGGGCAAACGTCGAACAAGGCATGCCAGTACGGCAACAACCGGGCGTCCAGGTGGACAAAACTGCGGGCATTGCTGGGGTAATCCGGGAAGGGAAGCCGAAAGCCGATGCGGCCTTCGGTGCGAGCGAATTTTTCCATCATGGCCATGGTGAAAGCCCCTGTATTGACCATACCGTCGGGTCACCGACGATCTTTTCGTCCGCTCCGCAGCCAGGCTGCATTCGGACGGCGAGGGAGTCCCGGTCGGGGTATCAGGGTGCGCGGGGGTTCAGCGATGGCCAGTGGTAACGCGGACCGCGCTGTTGCGGGCCAGGTCGAGGCAGCGGCACGGTTGCCGGAAACCCCAGCCAACCCAGTGCAAACAGCACAGCAATGGCAAGAAAGACCGAGCCGCATAGCGGGCAATCCAGCCCGTGCTCAGCCAGCTCATGAACATCGGAGGGGAACGCATCGCCGCCAGCTGACGATGCATTGCTGGCACAGAACGGCTCCTGCCCCATGGCCAGCTCGAATCCCATGTGGGAACCATGGTTCAGGCTGCAGACAAAAGCGTTGAGCAGGATGCACGTGAAGAGCACCCATATGATCTGAATACGCTTGTCTTTGACGATGGTCATGTTTTGACTGTACACCGCCTGCGCTTTGGCGGCGCTGCGCCAAACCGCCGCAGAACATCGGGCTATGCGCTGTTCCTATCACGAGCGGCATCGCCGGCCAACGACGCGAAGGCGTACAGGCTTCGACACTCCGCTCCTAGGCCCTCGTCAGTGGTTGACCGTAAACGCCAGCATTGCCGAGAGCTGAGACATGGGTCGACCACTCTCGCTGTGCCATTGGTTGAACACCGATTGCACGGCCGCCTGATCCCGTTGGCTGCTGGGCACCTTGTCTACTACCTTTTGCGCCTTGAGCGCAGCGACAACGTCATTGCTGGGGATGAACGTATCTTTACCCGCCATGCGCAGCAGACGCGGCGCCGACAGGCCTCCCAGCTGGGTGCCGTGCTTGGCCAGATAGCGCCACAGACCGACGATATCGGTGATCGGCCAATCAGCGATCAGGTTGCCAAAACTCCCCTTCTCCTTCGCCACGTCTAGCACGAACTGGGCGTTGCGCGGCACGCTCTTGAGTTTGCCTAGGTGGCGGATGATGCGGGCGTCCTGCATCAGTCGCTCGATGTGTTCGCCTCCCATCAACACCAGCTTTTCGGGATCGAAACGAAAGAACACCTCTTCGAACGCCGGCCACTTGGCGTCGACCAGACTGTGCTTGAGCCCAGCCCGGAAGATACGCAGACTGATCAGCGAGAGGTAACGGTCATCGGCAATGGCGCGAAGCTCATCGCCACTGTTGGGTTGCGGCAGGCGGCTCTCCAGTGCTACGGCCGAGCCGAAACGATTGAGGCAGTATTCGTGCAGCCATTTGTAGTCGCGCATGCAGGTCCTGAGTCATCGATCGAAACGAGCCGCACAGGTTGCCCTCGGCTACGCGACGTCGCAAGCCCGACCGTCGCCGCCGGGCTCGTTCACCCTAGCGGCGCAGTCGATCCGCCTCGCGCAGCAACGTCCGCTCGGTCGCACTCCAGCCAAGGCAGCCGTCGGTAATGGATACGCCATATTTCAGCTCGCCAGACAGCTGCTGACAGCCGTCGAACAGGTGGCTTTCGAGCATCACGCCACGCAGAGTCGAATCGCCAGCCATGCGCTGATCGACAACGGACGCCAGCACCGCTGGCTGACTCAGTGGGTTTTTACCGCTGTTGGCATGACTGCAGTCGACCATGATGCGCGGGGCAATACCCTGGCGCTGCAACGTATCCCGCGCCTTTGCGACGCTGTCTTCATCATAGTTTGGCCCCGAATGCCCGCCACGTAACACCAGGTGGGTATCGGCATTGCCACTCGTGCTCAGCAGCGCTGGATGCCCGAGCTCGTCGATTCCGAAGTGCTGATGCGGATGCTCAGCTGAGCGCATGGCATCGCAAGCAATCCCGAGGCTGCCATCGGTGCCGTTCTTGAAACCCACCGGCAGGTCGAGCCCGCTGACCATTTCACGATGGATTTGCGACTCGCTGGTACGTGCTCCGATCGCCGCCCAGCCAAGCAGGTCATCGAAATAGCCCGCGGCCAGGGGTTGTAACAGTTCGGTCGCGATCGGCAGCCCACACGCCAGGATATCCAGCATCAACCGGCGTGATATGTGCAGCCCTTCAGCCATGTCACCGCTGCCATCAAGCTGCGGATCGTAAACCAGCCCCTTCCAGCCGACCGTGGTACGTGGTTTCTCGACATAGGCACGCATCACCAGCAGCAGCTGATCGCTGACCTGCGGCGCCAATTCAGCCAGCCGCGCCGCATATTCGAGTGCGGACACCGGATCGTGCAACGAACAAGGGCCAACCACCACCAGCAGGCGCAGATCATCGCCGTTGAGTACGGCGCGAATGGCTTCTCGTTGATCTCGAACGCGCTCGTCAAGCGACGCGCTGAGTGGCAGCCGTTGCCGCAGTAAAGCAGGACTCGGTAACGGAAGAGCGCTACGTCTGGCTGGGGCGGAGGAAATATTGCAGCTAAGGGCTGAGGCGTTGATTGGTGCATTCATGACTGGCGGTCCTTTGGCCGGCGCGGCATCTGTGCCGCGTCGGCGCTAGCGAAGTGTTCGGTCTAGGTGTGTGGGTGCGGCGGCGGTGAAGCGGCTAAATCGCCAGTCATAGCGGTAGGTGCGGTAAGCGCTGGTGTCGTTGTACATGGTGCTGCCCTCGATACGTGAGGCCTTCTCAGGCCAGAAAAACAAAACCCCCGGTCGGGTGGCCGACCGGGGGTTCGAAAACTGTCTGGTGGCGACCCTGGTTGCTAGGGCGCCTGTGGGGTATCAGGCGCGCCGATGGCTAAACCAATACCCAAAAAAATAACCGTCAGCCGTAATCGCCTGACCACGCAGCAACGCCGAGCGCATGGCGCCAGTGTGTGCAAGGATCAAAGGAATCAGGTTGAGCAGCATGCTGTTCTCCAAAGGATGTCCGAACCATACTCCAGCGCGTCGACTCGTTTCAACCGGTAGAGCGCCAGAATCGGGACCCCGCTGCTCTGTTCAGCGGACCTGAGCTCACCTCAGTCGCAATGTCGCTGCTTGGGGTTCCGGGCTGGAGACACGCCTATTCGGCTGAGCATCACAGCCACCCTCCCGAAGCAAGGTGAAGGAACGCTTCTTCGCAGGGTGAGCGCACCCCTCTCATGCCAGCTTCCACGCTTCAGTATGAAACCTTCTACATGACGCGTTTCCTGCGTACCGCGATGAACGCAGACACCGTGCGGCGGCCGCCACTAGTCACCGTCCCCAAAAAAAAACGAAACCCCGCATTAAGCGGGGTTCGGTCTCAAGTCACCCGGCGCCAGGCCGGGCTTGTCCGCGCAGGGCTGAAATCAGGCCTTGATACGGGACTTGTACTCGCCGGTGCGAGTGTCGATTTCGATCGAGTCGCCGATTTCGCAAAAAGCAGAAACCTGCAGCTCGGCGCCATTCTTCAGGCGCGCAGTCTTCATTACCTTGCCGGATGTGTCGCCGCGAACGGACGGCTCGGTGTAGACGATTTCACGAACGATGGTGTTCGGCAGTTCGACCGAGATCACCTTGTCGTTATAGAAAGTGGCTTCGCAGACGTCACTCATGCCGTCTTCGATGAAGGTCATCACGCCTTCGAGGTCATCTTTTTCGATTTCGTACTGGTTGAACTCTTCGTCCATGAAGACGTACAGCGGGTCAGCGAAGTAGGAATAGGTCACTTCCTTGCGCTCGAGAATGACCGGCTCCAGCTTGTCATCAGCCTTGTAAACGGTCTCGGTCGCCGAACCATTGAGCAGGTTCTTCAGCTTCATCTTGACCACGGCACTGTTACGACCGGACTTGTTGAACTCGGCTTTCTGGATGATC
>Ga0070754_10000709_pt1 | contig 29460 bp, 41 predicted proteins | sample VirMetDEL_Sep_01_FD_75181 | JGI IMG/M metagenome (GOLD analysis project Ga0070754, IMG submission 75181) | Aqueous microbial communities from the Delaware River and Bay under freshwater to marine salinity gradient to study organic matter... | ecosystem: Environmental > Aquatic > Marine >...
ATTGGTTCAGACTTTATACCTTTTGCAGACTTAACTAATGCAACAGTTACTGGTTGGGTAGAAGGCATTATGGGTGAAGAGGAAGTAGCAAACTTAAAGTCTGCTTTAGACTCTAAAATAGCTGAGGAGATAACACCTACCACTGAAACAAAAACTATAGGATCTTAATATGGAAGTCTTAGTTCAAATAATTATTATTGCTGGTATAGCTTTATTTATAATTAATAAGAAAAAGCCTGAGTGGATTGATTGGCTAAAATCTAAAATTAACAAATAGTTAACCTGTGGACCAGGCGGTAAGTTTAATTACAGAGTTAGGCTTTCCTATAGCTGCGTCTTTGGGTCTTGGCTTTTTTGTTTGGAAGCTCATCATGCGTATTATCGATGGTATGGAAACTAAAATCGATACTGTTGATGAAAAAGTCAATGCATCTATTTCTGCTATGGAAGATAGACTTGGAACTAAACTTGATTCTCAGCATGGTATTTTGGTAGCATTAATCGATAGGGTTCGAAGTTTAGACAATGAGATTATACGACAAGATACTCTTATTAAGACTATTCTTGGTGTCCCCCAATTAATAGATAGCAACAAAATTGCTAAGGCGGATAGAGATGACCAAAGAAGAGATTAAGAAAGCCAAAGAAAAAGATTTAATAATCAAGATTATATCTTTTATAGGAATAATTTTATTTGTAGGTATTTTTGTGCAGAATGTAAAAGCAGATGAAATGGTGCATAAATTTAAGTCACCTTCGTTCTCTGGTATTGGAACATCCGCACATTATTTGACCATTGATTCACAGGAGTATCAAAGAAAATTAACTGTTAAGGAAGAGCTGAAAGCCATCCAGGAGCAACTCGAGAGAGATAAAGAAAACACAACCTTGGCTAGATTTATTCGTAACTTAGAGTCAAGAATATATGCACAAATATCCAGGCAGATAGTAGAAAATATGTTTGGAGAAACGCAGTCAACAGAGGGTACATTTAATTTAGAAGGAAACACAATTAGTTATACTATCGAAGATGGTATGATTACACTAACAATAATTGCAAGCGATGGTTCAGAAACTATTATACAACTTCCTCTTGGTGACTTTTCTTTCTAGTTGTGCATTACTGTTCGACCCAATAGAAAACAATTTACCACCAATACAAGAATCAGAACCAGCAAAGATTGGATCTTTATTGGTGCCTGACTTGGCTAATATAAAGATAGCAAGCAACAAAAAACCAGTGGTAGCAATTTATGCTGGATCATTTACAGACCAAACTGGTCAACGTAGAAGTAATAGTACATACGCAACCTTTTCATCTGCGGTAACACAAGCTCCAGATGCTTACTTAATTAGAGCGTTAAAGCATGCTGGTAGTAATAACAATGGTTTCTTTGAAGTAGTAGAACGTGTTGGTTTAGATAATGTTACTAAAGAACGACAGATTATAAGAAGCACAAGACAGGATTTTGACGAGGAAAAAAAGTTACCACCCCTAATGTTTGCTGGCTTGATTATGCAGGGTGGTGTGATATCTTACGAAAGTAACATTAAAAGTGGAGGGGCTGGTGCTAGATACTTGGGCATAGGAATGTCTAGGCAGTATAAACAAGACACAGTCACCATATCTCTTCGCACTGTTTCCGTAACTACGGGTAAAGTATTGCTTGAAGTGTTAGTTACCAAAACAATATTAAGTGCATCGTTAGACAATGATGTATTTCGTTTTGTAGCCAATCAAACAGAGCTGGTAGAAATAGAAAACGGTTTAGTTAGAAACGAATCTATAGACATAGCATTACAAACAGCAATCGAAACCGCAGTCTTGGAAACAGTTAAACAAGGAGCAACAAAAAGTTACTGGAGTATAAATGAAGAATAAATTTTTAATTGGTTTGTTATTTAGCGTATCTGTATTAGCGGACAATGAAGTTCATGTCGATCAAAGCGGAAATTCAGCATCTATTGATTTAGAACAGTTAGGATCATCTAACTTAATCGGTGGTACCCAAGCAACATCTGGAACCATGACTGCTTTAGATCTAGACGGAGTTTCAATGACTCTTGATATTAATCAAATAGGTAGTAGTAATATATTTAGATCAGATGCTATAGAAGGAGATAATTTTACAGGTTTCTTTGAGTTTGATGGTGACTCTAATGTATTTGATTTATTATTAAACAGTACAGGATTAATCACTGCTGATTATGTAAACATGAATATAGATGTTACTGGTAGCAGTAATACATTTGATTTAAAGGCAGGAGAGGATGATGACGTTTCTTATCTTGACCTGGACTGGATTATCTCTGGAGATTCAAACACTTTTGATTTTGATATTGACTACGAGAATGCTACAAACTATGTAGATGTTAACGGAAGCAGTAACACAATTAACTTTCTTGGTAATGGCTATGGAGGCTCAACCTCTTCAGACGCTGGTTACTTTTACTTGGATTTAGATGGCAGCTCAAACACATTTAATATTAAGCAACAGTCAACATTGGCTAAAGACTGGATATCAATTACTAGCTCTGCTTCTAATTCTAATATCTGTATCATTCAAAGCGACAGCGGAACAAGCACAAGCTGTTGATGTAGGCAATATATCTGAGTTAAACGGATCTGCACAAGTAGTAAGAGATCAGTCGTACAGTGCTAAACTAGCCTTTAATATCCAACAAAATGATGAAGCTATAACTACTAATGGTCGTATGGCTATTACGTTCTTAGATGATTCTAAAGTTAAACTAACTGAACACTCACAGCTTACCATTGACGAATACGTCTTTGATCCAAACCCTAGCAAATCTAAAATGGCTATTACCTTTGGTCTTGGTACAGCTAGGTTTATTACAGGAAGTCTTAATAAGATAGATAAAAACAATATAGATCTTAAGACACCTACAGCTAATATAGCTATAAGAGGTACTGACTTTACTGTAACTGTAGATGAAACTGGTCGCAGTTTATTAATACTGTTGCCTGATATCAATGGTTTATCTAGCGGTGAAATATTAGTAACTACAGCTATGGGTACAGTTACGCTTAACAAACCATATCAGGCTACAACCGTAGATGTATTTGAGAAACCACCAACCAAGCCAGTCATTTTAGACTTAACCTTAGATGTTATAGATAACATGCTTATTGTTAACCCACCAAAACAAAATATACAGCTAATAGAAGAGACAACAGCAAAGGGATCAAACAACATATTGGATGTAGATTATCTAGAGTTTGAAGAGCTAGACAAAGATTACTTAGACGGTTATAGTCTTGAATTTAGTGAGCTAGATTACAATTGGTTGGACGTAAACTTTCTTGAGGATCTGTTGGATATATTAGACGAACTTGAAGTGATTCAAGAGGAAGATCAGCTAGCACAAGATGCAACCACATTAAACATTGTTGGAACCAGGCTTGGTCAAGATCTAGAGACTCAAATCACAACTTATATGACAGGAGAAAAGCTAACTATAATAAGAAGCGTAAACAATACTGCAAGAGTGGATGTTGATTCTGATACAGGTTATACAGTTATTTTTATTCAGGATGGAGTATCTAGAGTGGTATCAATCAATGGAGGAGAGGGTAGTACTATAAAGATTACCCAAAGCAACTAATGAGAATATTTGTTTTATTATTAGCTATATTAGCAACACCCCTGGTATTTCAAAGTCCGCCCACAGAAATATTAAAGTTAAAAGTATTTGATTATTTAGTACCAAAGCAACAGCCTTCTGGGTACTTCACAATACTAAACATAGATGAAAATTTTATAGATCAGGAGGGGGGTTATCCTTTACCCAGACAGAGACTTGCAGAAATAAATAATGAAATATTAAGTAATGGTGCTCTTGGTGTTGGTTGGGTTATATCTTTTCCTCACCCTGATCGACTCGGGGGAGATAAAAAATTTGCAGAGTCTTTACAACAAGGTACATCAATATTGGCAATGTTTGAAGCCCCAAATCAAATATACCCAAAAACAGTTGGTACTGTGATCCTGGGAGAAGAAAAAGGTGGTATGTTATCTGAAGGTGTAGTTCAAAATACTATCAACCTTAGAAATTATGTACAACAGGGTATTGCAACTGCACCTACCGATATTGACAACCTGGTTCGTAGAATCCCTTTATTATTAAAAACACCAGATGGGTATGTCCCCGCATTTGGCACAGAGGTATTGAAAGCATTGGTTGGTGCTGATACTTATATTATAAAAACAAATGATCTTGGTATAGAGGAGATACGGGTCAAAGGATTACCACCAGTTAAGACAGACAGTTTAGGTCGTAAGTGGATCAGCTGGGTAGATACACCACAAACCAATTTACAAGAAATGAATGTGCAGGGTAAATTTGTTTTTGTTGGGATAACCGCTAATGGAATCATGCCACAGATTGCAACTCCAGTTGGATTACTAGAGCCACACAAAATTCAAGCAGCATTATCTGAGTCAATCTTAATAGAAAACTCTCCATATATTCCAGACTGGCATTTAGCAGCCGAAATTTTAATTTTAGGAATTTTTGTGTCGCTGACGTGGCTCACAATCAATTATCTTGGTATAGGTAAGGGTCTAAGTATCGTAATAATTTTACTCTTCGCCACAGGCTTCTCAGGAGTTTTTAGCGTTCAGAAAGGCATTTTGTTAGATTTTTCATGGACTTTTATCTCAAGTCATAACTTCTACAGTTGCATACTATATTAACTTTAAAAAACAATATAAATTACGTCAACAGATCAAAAAACAATTTGAACACTATCTTGATCCAAGGCAGGTTAAGCAATTACAAAACAATCCTGACCTCTTGCAACTCGGGGGAGAAAAAAGAAACTGCACATTTTTATTCACAGATGTAAGAGGCTTTACAAATTTATCAGAAAAACTTACACCAGAAGAAGTTACAGATATTATGAATAAAGTTTTAACTGTTCAGGTTAAATGTATTCAGGCACATGGAGGCATGGTAGATAAATTTATCGGTGATGCCTGTATGGCAATATTTAATGCACCATTGGATTTAGACTGTCATGAGGACAGAGCTATAGCCTGTGCAAGAGATATGCGTACAGCTATTCAACAATTACAAAAAGATCTACCAGAACCCATAGCGATTGGGTGTGGAATTAATAGTGGCAATGCGGTAATAGGTAATATGGGTAGCGATACTAGGTTTGATTATTCTGCTATTGGAGATTCTGTTAATGTTGCAGCAAGACTTGAATCAGCTACCAAGGAAGCAGGAGTAGATATATTGATTGGTGAATCAACTGCAAATAAGTCGCAAATTGGGTTAAAATTACTTAAACCAATAAAAGTTAAGGGTAAAAGTAAACCTTTAATTATATACACAGTATAAGGATTATTATGGCATTAAAAAGTTTATTGAAAAATGTAGTAGGAGCAGTTGCTCCAACATTAGGAACAGCATTGGGTGGTCCTATGGGCGGTATGGCGGCAAACCTTATAGCCGAAACATTAGGCGTACCAAACAATACAAAGTCTATAGAAAGGGCAATAGCTGAAGCAACACCAGAACAAATGCTACAGCTCAAAAAAGCAGAGCAGGAGTTTGAGCAACAGATGAAACAATTAGATGTTGATATATTTAAATTAGAAACTGATGACAAACGAGATGCTAGAAAAAGCTTTAGCAAAGATTGGACAACAAGAATAATGGGAATCATGACTCTAACTGGGTTTATGACATATATATTCTTGGTAACACTCCAGCCCCCAGAGCAAAACAGCGAAGCTTTAATTAATTTAGTTTTAGGATATTTAGGTGGTTTGGCTAGTGCTGTGATATCTTTTTATTTTGGAGCTTCACAATCTAAAGAGGATGGCAGGTGAGCTGGTTTGGTAATATGTTAGCTAAACTAGGCTTGGTTGAGTCTGAGGTAGTTAGAGCTAGGGATAAGAAAGGGCGTTATGTCGCAGACGATCCAAAGACTGTTAAAAATGAAGCTTATAAAACTATAAAGAAAAGAAAGAAAAAATAAAAAATGTATGAATATAAATGCACTGTTACTAGAATAGTTGATGGTGACACTATTGATGCTGAGATTCACTTAGGTTTTGATATAAATTTCAAGTCTAGAATTAGACTTTATGGAGTAGATACCCCAGAGTCAAGAACTAGAGATCTTGATGAAAAAGCTAGAGGCAAATTAGCTTCAAGTTTTTTAAAAGAAAAGATTGAAAGTGCTAGCCTCGTAAAGGTACAAACAAGGCTGGATAAGAAAGGTAAGTTTGGTAGAGTTTTAGGAACTATCCTTGCTGATGATTTAGACTTAAATATTGAAATGATAAAGAGAAACTTAGCCGTTGCTTATCATGGTCAGTCAAAAGACGATATAGAAGAAGAGCATATGAACAATAGAGAAAAACTAATAAAGGCAGGAGTATTCAAACCAACAGAGAGTTAACGTGGCTGGATTTAAACTTACAACATTTAGTGGATTAAACGAAAAAATTGCACCTAGGTTATTGCCTGAGGATGTAGCACAAAGTACTGAGAATGCTTTTTTAGATAGAGGTAGGTTAGAGGCTTTACCTCAAGATGTAAACGATCCATCAGAGTCAGGTCCTACACACCCAGCATCACACATAACTACGTCAACTAAAACAATATTTAAAGCAACAGATAATGAATGGTTTACTTTCAATGATGATGTTAATGTTATTAAAAGCCCAATCAAGGAAGATGCATTTAGTAGGTTTTACTTTACAGGAGTAAACGGATCTTCTGGTTTTCCAAGGATGGTAGACGCTTCAAATGGCATAACTGGATCAGGTCCCTATCCTGTAACATCTTATAGATTAGGTTTACCAACCCCTGGAGCATTTACTTCTCCGCCATCTGTTAACAATGCAACCGCAGCAGATGGTGCTGCCATATCTTCTAGAGCCTATCTTTATACAGAGATTACTGCATTTGGTGAGGAAGGTCCGCCAAGTGTTGTAGCATCTACAGATATTGTAGACGCTTCTGACGGTGCTACTGTTACTATATCACTGCCAGCAGCTACAAGTGGAACTTATAATATTTCCAAAAGAAGAATATATAGAACAGATATAAATGGTGTATTTAGATTTGTTAAGGATGTTGCTGGAACATCAGCAGGCTCAACAACAGAGGCATTGCTGGACTCGTCACTTGGGGAAGAAATAGAATCAACCGACAACCTTGCACCACCAGACGATACCTCAGCAGATCATCCAGATGGACCTATGCTTGGTATCACTACCATGCCTAACGGTATAACAGCAGGGTTTAGTGGTAACACTTTGCTTTTTAGTGAATCCTTTTTACCACACTCCTATCCATTAGCCAATCAATTAACAACCTCAACAGACATAGTTGCTATAACATCTATAGCATCTGGCTTGCTAGTAACAACAAACGGGAAGCCCTTTATTGCATCAGGAACAGATCCAAGTTCTATGGCTATGGTAGAAATAGATGCAAACTTGCCATGTGTGAATAAAAGGTCTCTTGTTGATATGGGAGAGTACGCAATATATTCATCACCAGACGGTCTAGTCTTGGCTTCTAATTCAGGAATACAGCTTATTACACAACAGATATTTACCAGAGATCAATGGCAGGATTACTATCCTTCTAACGTAGAGGGTTATGAGTATGAGGGTAAGTATCTTGGATTTACTTGGGATGGTTCAGATGCAAATACTAAAAAGGGCTTTATCTTTGATCCAAGGGGCGGAAAGAATGCTTTTGTCAATTTAGATTTTTATGCACATGCTGGTTACAACGACAGAGAAAACGATGAGCTATATTTGGTTATTGGTGGAGTTCTTAAAAAGTTTGGCAGATCAAACAGTAAGAGAACTTATACGTGGAAATCAAAAGAGTTCTATACCAATAGACCTATATCACCAGGAGTTGCAAAAGTAAGTGCTGACTCTTATAACAGTTTAACTTTTAAACTCTATACTGATGGTGTGTTAAAGCATACACAAACGGTTACTAGTAACAATATATTTAGACTACCTGGAGGATATAAAACAAAATCCTTTCATATTATTTTAGAAGGAACAGACCCAGTAAATGAGGTATGTGTATATGAAAGTCCTCAGGAGATAACTTAATGGGTAAAGCCAGAGGAACCTTTGTTGTACCTAGAACTTTTGATCATGAGGGAAAAAGGTTTGCCTCTAATGTAAATGAGTCTATTGCACGACTTAAAGGGGAGATAGGAAATCCTCTTGATGCGGCTGTAACTTTTAGAGATCTTATTGACAAAGGTATTGTAAAACGTGACATAAGAATTAGTGGAACAGGGTCTGTGGTTGGTGGAAGCTCAACCAACGTTATTATTGGCGATGAGGAAGTTTTAGATACACCACCAGTACCAACTGGGCTTAGTGCTACTGGAGCATTTCAAAACATAGTACTAGACTGGGATAATACTAATTTTATAGGATTCTCTCATGCTGAAATATGGTCTGCAACCTCTAATAATTTTGCAAACAGATCTTTTGTTGGACAGACAACTGCTAGTGTTTTTAATCACCAAGTAGGAACCAATCAGACAAGGTACTATTGGATACGCTTTGTTAATACCCAAGACACTCCAGGACCCTTTAATTCAACAACAGGAACATCGGCAAGCACTGCATTAATAAATACAGCAGACATTAATGATGGTGCTATATCTTCTGTAAAGATTCTTGATGGTGCTATCTTAAATGCAAAAATAGGCACAGCAGCTATAGACAGTGCAAAGATAGCAGATGCTGCAATTACTTCAGCTAAGATAGCTGATGCCAATATAACAAATGCCAAGATAGCTGATGCAACTATTACAAACGCTAAGATTAACGACCTCAATGCTACAAAAATAAATGCTGGGTTAATTAATTCAGATAGAATTAATGTGGATACACTTAATGTAAAACACTTTGATGATGTTAGTACAGACATAAAATCACACACAGGAGCCTTTGTACCGCTTTTAAGATATGGTTCAGCCATAAGGGGTAGTGGCGGAAACACTATATACACAGGATCTAATGCATCCTTTGTGCCTGTGACTATTACTCAGGTTAGAAACAATGCTTCTTATTCTGTAGTTTTGTCTGCCGTATTGGGTAACGTTAATGGCGGCAAGGTTCAATATTCTTTAAATAACTCTACTTGGATAACTGCCTCAGGAGGTGAGGCTAATATTTATTGGAGTGCGGGTACATATCGTGGATACACCTACACATATCAAGGACAGATAACAAATATGACAACCTCGCAGAGTACTGTATATTGGAGAGTTTACTTTTCTGGAAGTTATAATCATACTCACATGCAATTGCACGTTACAATGGATAACACAACTTAATGAAACACTTTACTATATATAAAACAGAGACTGGTATTATTGAATCTGTAATTAGCTCTGATTGTGACGTTGATGATATTTTGGTTAGCTCAGATGAAACCATTGTAGAGGGATATTATTCACCATCAAGTATAAAGTTTGTTGATGGTAGCCCAGTTAATGTGTCAGTTGATTTTTGGGATGATGTAAGATCACAAAGAAATATTCTTTTGCAAAATTCAGACTGGACGCAAATGTCTGACAGTCCTTTATCAGATTTAAAAAAAACAGAGTGGGCAAATTATAGATAATCTTTAAGAGATTTACCCAGCTCACATTCTGAAGCCGAAAATTTTGATGATATTGTTTTCCCCTCAGAGCCTTCTTAATTAGTAATATAATGCTACATTATTATATAATTTAATGGTATCTTATGGGTAAAATGCTATCACAAGTAGATGTTAGAGTTTATTGGGATTATATAGAATCTGGTTTGCGGGAAATAAAAAAAGAAGCAAATCCAGAATGGAGACCAGAAGATATATATTCAGCACTAGTTAATGGGGTAGCAGAGCTTTATGTAGATATAGAGCAAGACCCATGTGAGAGCTTTATTATTCTACAAGTAAAGCCTAGTGTTTTTAAGCCCACACAATCATTGTTAATTTGGGTGGCTTACGATAAAAGAGAAAATGCTAATGGCAAATACATGGAGTATATTGAACATATGGCTGAACAAAGAGGATGTAACAAAGTAGAATTTTGGACGCCTTGGAAGGGATTAGCAGATGTCTTGTCTCATATAGGTTATGAAACAAAACAATACATAGTGGAGAAAGAAATATAATGTCAGGCGGCGGCGGATCAACAAAAATCGAAGACACAAAATCACAAAAAGCATTAGCTTCAATTGCAGCACAAAGATTTAATCTTTATCAACAGTATTATGTACCCTTAGAAAATCAATATATGTCTGATGTTTTTTCTATGAAGAATGAATCTAGTTTTTCAAATGTTGAAAGTTTTGTTACTGCTTTACAACAACCAGAATTTCAGGCTGCAAGAAAACAAATGCAACAAAGAGCATTCTCAGTTGGAGCCGATCCAACCAGTGGACAATACCAGGCAAGGGCGGGTGAAATGCAACAAGCTCAAGCACAAGGCATGGGCAGAGGAACAGCAGAAGCGTTATCAGGACAAGTGGATAGATATTACCAAGGCATGCAAAATATTGTTGCAATGGGTCAAGGGCAGGCTGGAACAGCAATGGCTGGCTTAGGAGATGTTGGTTCTTTAGGGCTGCAAAGATCAAAGGCAATAGCACAACAAAGCATGGGTGAATACACAAATGTTTTAGGTGCGGCTGGTACAGCTGCTGGTTTGGGATATGGTCTTTATAGTAATAAAGGAAAAGGTTGATGAACGATTTTTATGGTGGATTTCAGGGTCTTTTTGGTAATGCTACATATGGTCAACAGGGATATTTTAATCAAGGAAATAACCTCTATGTAAATCCTTTTAGAAGTGGAGATCAATCAGCACAAGATACTTTAGCAGATCTTTATGAATCAGAATTTCAAGATTATTTAAATAGATTTTTTCCAGTAGAAAAAGATCTTATAGCTCAAATGACAACTGGTTTTGAAGAACTACAACAAGAAGAAATTGGGAGAGCACAGGAAGCGGTAGCTAGACAATATGCTAATGTTAGAGGACAAGAACAAAGAAGACAGGCTGGTTATGGATTACAACTTAGACCAGACACACAGACAGATTATCAAAGGTCAGAAACATCTGCTTTGGTAGCAGCAAGAAATTTTGCACGAATGAGATCGGGAGAAAGAAGACAACAAATACTTTCTGGCGGTCTTGGCAGTGCTATGACGCAAAGGAGTACATTAAGTGGCTAGTGGATTAGGTGGATTAATAGGAGTAGGCAGGATCCAAAAGGGTCAGGCTTTAGCTGGACTAACAAAAGCAGCACAATTAGAAACGCAAAAAGACATTGCAAATATGCAATTAGAAGCACAAAAAGATGCTGCACAGATGAATGTTATAGGAACTGTTGGAGGCATAGCTGGAGCAAATCTTATACCAAAAGCATTAGCTAAAAGAGCAGCAACGAAGGCAGCGGCAGGTGCAGCAGCACAAGGCGGTGCAGCAGCTGGTGCAGGCGGAGGCTTTGGTGTTTTATCTGGAACTCTTGCAACAGGTGCAGGGGGTGCAGGAGCAGCAGCAGGTGGAGCAGCAGGTGGAGCAGCAGCAGGTGGAGCAGCAGGTGGAGCAGCAGGAGCAGCAGCAGCAGGTGCAGCAGCAGCATTGCCCTGGGTAGCATTAATTATTGGTGGAGGATATCTTCTTAAGAAGTTATTTGATTAAATATGGCAAATGAATTTGGAAAAGGTTTCGGTGCGGGTCTCTCGTATTTTAATGCGTTTGCAGAGCTTGAAGAAAAAAAATTATTAAACGAGCAAAAACTAAAAACCGAAGAACTAAGACAACAGTCATATCAAGCCACTATAGACGAGTCTGAAACAACAAGAGAAGTAAGAATAGAGGGTATAAAGGCAGACACAGAATTTAAAACAAGCAGAGCAAAAAAAGAAGGTTTATTGCTCCAAGAATACAAAGACACAGCCGATCAAAGAAAAGAACAAGCCGAACTAATATTAGATCAAAACAGAAATAAATTAAAAGAAGGAGAGGCAAATTTAGAAATTGCATTAAATAACCTAGAAGATGACAATCAAAAAAGAGCAATGACGAATTTAATAAATTCATATCAAATGGCTGGCGATCAGAGCATCCCACAAAACGTAAGAGCTCACAGGGTTGAAGAAGCTCTGACTCAAGTTAGACCATTTATGGATTGGACAAAATTTACTAAAGATGAATACTGGCAAAGTTGGGAAAAAATATCTAGCAAGTTAGAGCAGGGTAATTTTGAAGGAATAGCAGCAGAAAATACAGAAGAACTATCAACCATATATAAAGATAGTTTAGAGGTCTTTAATGGAAAGCAGTTTATAGCAAAAGATGGAAAAAAATGAATAATAAAGGGTGCAAAACTTTCTGGTGATTTTAATGCAATAAAAAACTCTGCAAACATGCTTGTTGGGGTAAATTATTCTGTTTTGTTTGATGGAGAAGATCAAGAACAGAATGTTTTTAGTTATGCTCCAGATAAAACTGAATTTGCAAAAGTTATAAAAGAAGATCAAGAAGGAACAGATGCAAAAGTAGTTTCTGTTGCAGATATAGTTGATAAAATTTCTGCTGAAAAAGATTTTGCAATGCATATGATTAATGATCGTCAGACCTTTGAGGTTTTTATGAAAGCATCAAAAGGGTATTTAAATTTTCAAGGAAGCCCTGCTGAAAAAAAAGCAAAGTCAGATATTTATTTTGAACAAAAAGACAAATCACTTGCAAGACTTGGGACTATATTTAAAACAGCAAACGCTGCCCAAGAAGAAAGCTTTGATGGTTCAGAAAGTGCTTTTCTTGAAAGCCTATATTCAAACCTTCCCGGAACCCTTTCAAGCAAACATATTGTAAAAACAACCGATGAGTTTGGTGATGATCTATATGAATATAAAGAAGGATCAAGCTCAGGGTTAATACAAGAAGACTTTGTAGACACTTATGCAAATTCTGAAACATTGACAGCAGAAATTGAAAATGTATATCAAAACTTTAAAACCTTTGACAATCTGCTTCCAGGGCAAAAAGCTACCTATAACTTTGGCGGTATTATAAATATTTCTTTTGATAAATCTAAAAATTATGTTGATGTTACTCTTGAGGAAACTCTTGGTGCCAAATATCAAGACTATAAAAAAGCAGCAGAAAGTTATTATGAAAGGGTTTATCCCGGTAAAAAGCTTGAAGACTCTACAGATATGGAATATATGGCGTTTATGTCAGATTATATTAATAAAATAGCATTACAAGGTAAATAGAGTGTGGCAAATCCTTTTGACTTTACAGATCCCTTAAGACTTTCAGCAGAGGAGTTAGAAAAAGAAGAGGAGGAATTTCCAGAACCTTCTTTGGGAGAAGGTGTCGAAGAAAACTACGGTCAGTTTGATTTTAATGATCCATTAAAAGGTAAGCGTATAGATCCATATGCAAACACAGGACCCAAACCAGAAGACTTTGCAGACACACCAATTGGGAAAGTTGGAAATTTTTTTGGTGATGTTTTTATAAAACCCTTCGTTGGGGCGGCAGCCGAGGCAGAAGAAAGATATCCGGATTCACCAATAGAAAACATAAGCTATGGCTTAGATATAATTAAAGCTACAGCATTTAAAGAAAACGCACAAAAAATATTTTCTGCTTTCAAACTTGGTTCAGCAGAAGAAATGGACGACATCTTAAAAGGTATAAGACCTGTTGGTATTTCTAGTCCATATGGAACTTCTGGTTTTTCAGATCTTTATAATATGAAATTGCAGTTAAAAGCAAAAGAAGATTACAACAACGATGAGTCATATAGAAAAGAAGTTGATGATACCCTTGCTAAGGCACAAGAAGAAGGCTTGAAAGAATTTAAAAAAATTGACAAAGCCATAGCTAAAAAAAGAGCTGATAACAACATAGGTCCATACGGAAGCTCTATCTCTAGCGGAGTAGAGAGCTTAGCAATAATAGGCACCGGAATGGCAGTAAATTATGCCAGTGGAGGTGCTGCTTTTCCAGCAGTTACTGGAGGAACTCTTACATATTTTGGATTGATGACTGGTGCGGCATCATATTCAGAAGCAAGACAGCAAGGTCTTCCTCATGAATCAGCCCTTGGCTACGCTAGTATAAACAGTTTGCTTGAAGTTGGTACAGAGGCTGTTCCTGTAATGAGATTTTTATCTCCAGGATCAAGAGGCACTATAAAAGATATTTTTAAAAGAGATCTTGCAACTGTTGGAATTGATGTTGGTATGGAAAATGTTAATTCTGTTTTACAAGAACTTAACTCGGTTTGGTTTGATCTAGATTCAGAGCTCAAGACCGCTTTTGATAATACAAACAATCCTTTGTATGAGGGAAGATCTGTAAGTGAAGTTTTAGTAGATATTGCTGGACACACAACTCTAGCGTCTATAGTAGCCTCTGGATCCATATCAGCATTTAGAACTACAGGTGGAGTTGTTTACAGTGAAGATGTTAAGACATTTATAAGAAACCAGAAAGACAATCCAGAACTAGAGTTATTTATTGAAGATTTTAATAATAATGTAAATAATCTACAACTTAATTACAATGCAATAGATAGTTTCTCTAGAAAATTATTAGACCCTAACACTGATGGAAAAGGCTGGACAGCGGATGAGATTATTGCGTTAGAGTATTTTAATCAGCCGTTCATTGATTACAGAAAACCCCTAGTGGTTGGAGAAGAAGGTCGTGTTTCACAGCCAGATGATTATGCGGAAACCTTGGAATTAAAATTTCCCCCAGTTAGGGAGCCTGGTTTTAATTTTGTAGATCCATTAAATTCTGGAGTAGAGAAAAAAGTTGCAGGATCAAAAACATCTGAAATAGATTTAGATCTTTCTCCTATAATAACTGAAAGAGTTAATAATGCTACAAACATTCTTGAATTAGATTTACCCTCAAGCCCAACCCTAAATATAGATTTAATTAAAAATGACTCCTATGACGCAAAAGAGATAGATTTAACAAAAAGCCTAATAGTTGACAGCAGAACATTTGAAGAAAAGTTTTTACTAGAGCCAAACGGAGAAGAAAAATATTATAGATTTAGAGATCTTAATACAGAGGAGGCAACAAACGCATCTAAAAGTATTATTGATTTAAGCAAAGCAGGAATGCCAATTGATATATTTTCTGATCTAGACTTTATAGGAGCACATGTAAGAGATAATAGATATAAAACCTATGAAACATCTTATGGTGTTTATATGCCAACCCTGAAGGGAATATCTTTTTCTCCTATATCTGGTATAGCTAACTTAAACTTTCAAAATAACCTAGGTTCTAAATTAAATTTAAGATCAACAATGGCACACGAAATGGGACACCATATTGATTTTACTATAGGAAGAAACCCAAGTATTGATGCAAATATATTACAACCAGTAACGTCTGATTCACCATTATTTGATTTACCAACATTTAAATATAATGAGGCAAATAACACCCTTGATATTGAAGATGGTACTGGCGGTCAGGTTATGCAAGAGGCAATCAAAATTTTTAACGAGGGTGAAAAGGGTAAATATTATGATGGAAATCTATTAAGGTATCCGTTTAATGAAATGATTTCTTTAAATAATAATATGACCCCGCCGATACAAAGAATGATTAAGGCAGAGGTCTTTGGTCAATTACACGAATTATATTATACTAATAGATCATTGCTTGAAGAGAAGGCTCCGACAGTATTAAAATTAATAGAGGATTTAAACGATGCAATATCAATTAACGGAACTACAAAGAAAGCTGAGAGAGTACAACTCGCTTTTCAATCACCCCGTGCCAAGCGAGGTGTTGAGGTTCGAGCCAGAGACAGAGATCTTGGACAAGATCAACCAGGCGATGGCATCCCAGAAACCAGTCGTAGAGTGGATGGAGAGGTCCAGCCTACAGACGGGGACCGTGTTCGACCTGAAGTACCAGATTTAAGACAGGTAGGAACAACCGGTCAGGTTGTGGGAGCTCCAGAGGGAATGGACTCCAAACAAAAAGTTGGTGCTCTCAGAAGAAAAATGAGAGGGCTCGCCAAGGAAGGAGTGTCTCAAAGATTCTGGTATGAACAAAGTGGTCAAGCACTTTTAGATATAACAAACAATAACAAAGAGGATGCAGATAAGCTTGCACAGGTTATTGCTATAACCTCACCAGGAACACCGGTAGAGGCTAACTTTAATTATGCATTACAAGCATACTATCAATATGCCGCCGGAGAAACAGTAAAGACAGGAAGATTCCCTGAAAAGATGAGCGAAAAAATAATTAATGTTTTTCAGGGCAAGGATTGGGGCGGAAGAAAAACTAACGAATTCTATAACAACATCATGAGAGTTATAGATCCAACCAGAACTCAAGGTGTTACGGTTGATGTCTGGATGGTTAGAGCTTTCGGTTTTGATACGGACGCACCAACAGACGCTCAATATTCTTTTGTAGAGAATGAAATACAAAAAATAAGTAATCAACTTGGATGGGAGCCACAGCAGGTTCAAGCAGCAATATGGACATCTCAAAAGGCAAGACAAGAAGGAACTGATGTAAATGCAGCTGGTTTTAATTATGCCAACGCTCTAGAAAAGTCACTTGGTCAAATAAGCTGGGAGTCTATCCCAGGAGCAACATCTGCACATATGCAAGAGATGTTTAATGCTCCATATGAACAGCTTCAAGAATATCATGTTGCAATATCAAAAGCCCTACAAGATGAAAATGGATCAGATTTTATTGCCAATACTTTAGGAATACTATCTCCTGGAATAGTTGAAGCACCAGGATTTTTTGAGGGAAAGGTCAGCCCAGGATCACAAACAGAGATAGCCCTTACAAAAATATACAAGGCAGACCCAAAAACTGAATTTGCAAAACTAGAGCCAGCAGCAGAAAACTTAGCAAAAGCATACTCAGCAGCTATTGGAATACTCTTGAAGCAGGACGGTGTTGGTTACCACAAACCCTTTTACCAAAAGGGAATAGCCAAGGGTAAGTTAAATGGCATGGATATTAATATAGGAAGACCATTAACTGAAAACGAAACACAGATGATTGCAGAGGCAATGGAAAAAGAGTCAGGAGTTAAAGACTACAACCCTATAGGAACTTCAAATGGGGCGAGGTTAATCAACTTCTCATACCTTGACATACCAAACTTAAAATTTAAAAAGATTGTAAACAATGTTTTAGATAGTGTACAATTTGAAAATAACGAAGAATATGTTGCTGGACAGTTTGCTTCCAGCGAAGGATATCTTTCTAACGACTGGAGTAAAGACAAAAATGGCGAAGGGTACATTCAAAATATTGGACGAATCTCACCCGATCTTCAAGGAAGGGTTGAGAATATCGTCAGGGAACTCAAACAGAGAATTGATGAAGTCGATCAAACCTTCTCAGAAAAATACGGATGGACAAGAGATGAATCAATCAACTCAGAATACAAAGGACCAGCAGACCTAACGCCACCAACCTTAGCTAAAAAGGTTTTACCAGAAGAGTCTCCAGACTTTAACATATACGAAACACTTACAGCAAATGATGCGTCTGTTATGTTTCAAGCATTCTCAACATTTCAAGAACAAGCTGTAGATAAGCTTGATAGGCTTAAAGAGTTTGAGAAAAAGTTTTCAGAGTTTATAGATCCAGAAGAAATGAAAAGACTTTCTGTAATAAGAAAGACAGATGTATATCATGGAAAAGTTAAATATGGTATGGATAATGCTGTAGAGGCTACAACAAAAATTAGTGAATTTTTAAATGACAAAAATATATCCAGAGAAGACTTTAATATATTCCTTAAAAATATTCATGCACCAGAAAGAAATGCAAAGATCAATGAAAAATATAATGCTGAGCTTCCGGGACTAGAGGCAGAACTTTTAGCTGAAACAGACAAGAAAAAAAGAACTGTTTTAAAAGGAAAGATCACAAAAAGAAAAAATGTTTTAGCAAAATATCAAGACAGCGGTTCCGGAATAAAGACAGACAAGGCAATTGAAACCTTAGATAAATTTGGAATTAAGTTTAATGAAAAAACAGGGAAGGCAACAGCAAACAATCAAAGAGGAAAAGATCTTTTAGCTGCTTTCAAATTGTTAGAAGCGTATCAACAAGATACATTAAATATATATAGAGATCAGGATCTTGTAGACGAACAAACCCTAGAAGACTGGGACAGCTCATATAAATATTATGTACCCTTAGTAGGTTTCTCGGTTGAAACTATTGAGGGCAGCTCCCCAAAAACAGGCGGAGGGGGCATAAGTGTTTTTGGAAGAGAGGTTCTGGAAGCCAAGGGAAGGACATCAGAGTCTGGACCCCCTCTTGAGCAAGCAGTTATAAGAAGACAGTCCGCCGTGGTTCGCGGGGAGAAAAATTTTGTTGATAAGTCTCTTTCTGAATTGGTTAATAAATTCCCAGATAAAAAAATATGGCAAGTAAGAGGTGTAAAAAGAAATGAAAGACCTCACGCATGGGACGGAAGAGAATCAAAGATAGGATTTAAAGAAGGCGGCAAACAAAAGTTTATTGTTATCAGAGATGAAAGGCTTGCTAAAGGATTAGACTCTTGGGGTAATAACAGCTTGCACTGGAGCCTTGGTGTAATGAGGGGTTTAACAGGAACACTTTCAAGTTTATATACATCACTTGCTCCTGAGTTTGTTGTTGGAAACTTCTTTAGAGATTACCAAACAGGTTATTTTAATTTAATTAAAGAACAAGAAATAAAAGATGGAAGAGCCCAGGGTTTAAGTTTAACAAAGGCATTTAAACCAAATAATATTGCCAAAACAATGAGACAGCTTAAAGATGGCTATGTCACCGGAACTCTTAAAAATAAAGATCCAGAAACATATAAGTTATTTGATTCTTTTAGAAAATTTGGTGGTCAAACTGGGTATGTAAACGCTAAAGATATAGATCAAATAGAAAAAGCAATGGAAGAGATGTCGCTTGCTCACTCCGGGAAAAAAAGAATTAGTGCCAAAAAGCTATATAACTCCACATTTCAGTTTGTCGAAAACATTAACAATGCTGTAGAAAACACTGCAAGATTTGCAGTATTTAAAGAATATATAAATGCAGCCGGAGGTGCTAATAAGGCATCTAAACAGGACTTTGATGATGCAGCAGTTCTTGCCAAAAACCTTACAATAAACTTTAACAGATCAGGGAAACTTGGACCATTGGTTAACTCCTTTTATATATTTGCAAATGCATCCGTTCAGGGATCTGTAAATATGTTCAGGGGAATGAATCCTATTGGATTCCAGGATGGGAAGATGGTTTGGTCTGGAATGTCTAAGTCTTCAAGAAATATAATAGGAGGCTTAACCGGTCTTGGTGCGTTAGTACAAATGTATTCTATGCTTATCTCAGATGAAGATGAAGATGGAAAACTTCTTATAGATAAAATACCAGATCATGAAAAAGAAAGGTTTATGGTTGTTCCAATTCCTGGAGTTAAATACAGAGATGGAGAAATAAAATTTAATAAATATAGTAGAAGATATACTGTAGATGGAAAACCTTTTGCTGTAGCAATACCATTACCCTATGGCTATAACATATTTTATAACCTTGGAAGAATGGGTGTAGAGGTTTCAAGTAAGCCTGTTCTTGGTTATCAAAAACGAACTCCTATAGAAATGAGTAAAGATATGGCTGGAATAATATCTGGTGCATTCTCCCCAGTAGGAATAGGATATTCACAAGATCAAGGTATTGATATAGTTAAAACGATTGTTCCATCAATAGCCAAGCCAATCTATGAATCTAGGGTTAATGAAAAATGGACCGGTGCCCCAGTTTATAAAGAACAATTTCCAGGAACAGCAGAGATTCCAAAGTCTTCTAGAAAATTAAAAAACACCAATGAGTTCTACAGAGAATTTACAATGCTAATTAACGAAAAAACTGGTGGAGGAAAGTTTGATAAGGGAATAATAGATTGGAGCCCAGATAAAATGAAGTTCTACTTGCAGTCATATCTTGGTGGTATGTACACAATGGCTGAAAGAACTGCTTCAATAAGTAATAAGGTTTATGACAATTTAGTTTTGGGAACAGATCAAAAAATAGAATTAAACGAAACACCATTTATAAGAGTGTTAACAGCAGAGCCAATGGATTATGTTGATGCATCTAATTTCTATGACAACAAAGAGATGATAGTGCAAAAGGCTGGAGAGTATCTTAATTACAAAAAAGATAATGATAAAGCAGCGTTGCAAGACTATATTGAAAGAACTGGTTTTGATAAGGAATATCTATCTCTTAATGATGCTGCAAAAAAAGCGGACTCAGAATTAAGAAAGCTGGGGTCGAGGGAAAAAACTATTCTCAACCTTAGAGAAAAAGATTATGTTAAATACGTAAGACTGTCAGACGAGATAGACATGCAGAGGCATGACATACATCTTAAATACAATAATATCTTTGTCAGAGGTTTTGAGAAAATAGAAAAGAAAAAGAAGAAAAAAGAGCAGGACTAGCAAACATACTAATGAGGGAGGTATGAAAAACATTACCAGCCCTGCTGAAGGTTTAAGTAACTAAGATATCAGAGTATTACTTGCCTCACAAGCATCGCTCAAATAATCTTTTGATAGGTGTGCATACCTATTTACTATATTGAAGTCGGACCACCCACCAAGATGTTGTAACGTATGTAAAGGAGTACCGTTTTGTACATGGTGAGTAGCCCAAGTATGTCTGATGTCATGCCATCTAAATCCATTAAGACCAGCTCTATCTAATGCACTATACCAAGCCGTGTTAGAAGCTCTGTTCATTTTTCTACCAGCATAGGTGAAAACATAAGGGCTAGACCTATCAATTGATTCTAAGAGCTCTCTGCATTTAGCATTCAAAGGCACTGATAAGCCTCTACCATTTTTAGTCTCAGTTCCATCTATTGATATCTGATCTTGTTTTATGTCTGCCCATTTAAGATTAAAGCAGTTGGACATTCTAACCCCAGTGAGGAGTGAAAATATAAATGGTTTCTGCAAATGAGGGGGAAGCTCTTTTTGCAATTTTTTTATATCTTCAAGAGTAAAATATTTATTTCTTTTAGGGGACTCTTTTACTCTTTTTATAATGGGCTTAGTGTCCAACCACCCTAACTCTTCATATGCATACATAAGTATTGCACGGAAGTAGTTTAAATATCTGTTGACTGTTCCTGGTGCTCCTTGAATACCAGATCTAGCCGCAGCTATTTGTTCTTTAGTAATATCTTTAATGTCCATGTTTTCAAACAATGGCTCAAAGTATTTTCTATAGGTAAAATCATTCTTACCCATTTTATTAAATCTATAATATTGTTTAATTGCGTCAGTTAATGTTTTCATTTTTTATTTTTTGCAACTAATATTTTTTCATGCTGAGTCCATATTTTTTTAAACTCAGGGTCTTGTGATTTTTTTTTAGCTTTTTTTATTGCGTTAATTTTTTTTGTTAAACCATTCATTGTTTTCCCCTATTAAATATTCTGTGTATACATTATAAACATGTATTACACACTATTGTCAATAACATATTTTTTAAATAGGTTTATAGGAATAAGGCAAGCTTTTTTAGTTTGAGTGTCTCCCTCTCCCAAAACATCTTTAACCTTTATATTATTTAACAAAATACATTCTAATATTTTCTTTGGTTTTATCCACAAGTTTTTTACGCCAGTGTGTATGATCCAGTAGTCAGCCTCAGTAGAAAGCAAGGCAGATGGTTTGCCAAACATATACAGCTCAATAATAATGTTGCCAGTCTCTTGGCTCTTGTAGTCAACCTTAACTTCTACTTTAAGATTTTTCTCTGGTATAAATATGTCGTAAGGTTTGAACTTTCCTGGTATCAGAACAGCACTAGGATATTTTTTATGAATTGATTTTAAGATCTTGTTTTCTAACTCTTGCCCAGTTAGAAGATCTTTTTGAAAAGCTCTACTCGAACTTGTTTTTAATTTCTGCGTAGTCATTTTCAGACATTATTGACTGCACTGATATATCATTAAACTTGTGTTTTGACTCAGCTATCTTGTTCAATAATGCTATGCATTTATGATCTTGTGGATACATTTCTGATTGATGGGTAGCGACTTGAGTTATTCTTTTTATCACATCGCCAACAGTCAAGTTGTCTATTGTTTTCAATTTTTGTAGTTCCCTCCATCTATCTTCTTGAGAAGACACCTGCCTTATTTTATAACCTTCAGCGGCATTCTTGATGTTTATAATTTTTCTTTTTAATTCTGGAAGTTTATTCCACTGGCGGATTTCATCCTCGTGTCTACCACAAGTCTTACATCTAATATCGCCTATTGTTGTGGAGCAGACTCCACCATTACAGGGTGACCCTGATAGGGAAGACTCCCCTAATACAGATGAGAGCCTCTCAGAACCTGAGAGACTCGTTTCTAGTTTTGCATTCATTTGCTTTCTTTAGATGAACCAGCTCCATTTGTGTTCTTTGTATCTGATTCTACCGCATCTTCAGCTTGTTGTACAACCGTGTACTTCTCTGGGAGAAGACCCGTAAGCTGATTCTGATCAACTTGATTACCTAATTGTACAAGCCTTATAATTTCAGTAAGCAAAGGCATAATGTTGCTTGAATGAAAGTTAAGAACATTCAAACGATTAATTGCTTCTTTAGATAGGCTATCGACTTCATACTCTCTAGCCTCTCCATCCACATTTAAGGTGATATTTTTTACAGCCTCTTCACCACCAGGCGTTACAATTTTACCCATAGTTCCTCCTAAAAAGGTAAGTCATCTTCTGTGATGTCCTTTGGAAACACCTCATTAGATTTTGGTTTAATACTCTGACTATCTTTAGGTGTTATAGCAAAGCTTAAGGCTGGTGCTTTTTCTGGAGCATCTGGAGCTCTTCTCCACGCACTTACCCAAAAATCTACTCCATCCACATTAAGCTCACCCCTAAAGTCAGGATGTCTTTCAGTTTCTTTTTTATCGTTTTTCCAAATCGCACCACGATTTTTATTATCAAATTCTGCCATTTTATTTCTCCTTATCAGCCCAGTCATCTAAAATCTTGTTAACCATATAAGCAACTTTACGATCATAAAACCTATGACCAGCCTTTTTAGTGGCAGACACTAGTTTATCGTAAGTAGATTTATTAATCCTTGAACTAATTGATTTTTTTTCATTTTTATTAATAGTCATTTATTCCTCCAGTAGTTTGGTATAAATTCTGGTGTCGCCCTCTGACCTATAGCCTTCCATAATATCAAAAGGAATATCCTGATCCTTTACCAGTCTGGCGTAGTTTATTCGACCCCTAGCTTGTGTCATATGACATTTCACTCTTGAGGTACTAAATGCTCCTCCGTGCTTTTTTACAGCCTCGGCAGAAAGTTCTTTCTTTCTTTTATCAAGCAAGCTTTTCCTTTCGTTAAGCTCATTTAGTTCGGTAAGTACATCTGCTAATTGTGATGTATTGTCATCATCATCAACAGGTTTGTAGTTGACTCCTGGTTCTTGTTTTGTTTCTGACCACATAGCAATATATTTTGGATCTTTAGACGCATCTGCATACCAATCCATAAATTCTTTTGCTTTTGGTATATATATATCAGCCCATCTAGGATCTCTTTCAACCCATTCTTGATAGTGTTCATGCTCATACCATTGAAAAAACAACATTTCATCTATATCCATGCACTCCATACCCATTTGCATTTGATGCCAATAGTTTCTTTTTTGTTCTTGTACATTTTTGACGGGCTTTGTTTGTGGGCATTTAATTTCTACAGCAGAAACTTTTCCATTTCTACCAGAAACAATTACTCCATCTGGAGACATTCCCAACCAATCATGTTTTGGATGCACAACAAAAGATGGTTGTGTAATTTTGTAGCCCATGCTTTTTAATTGTTCTAAAGCAACTGGCTCGTGGTCACTACCATATGTTATTGCAAACATAGCTCTTTGATCAAAAGGGTCCTGAGACAGGTTGTGAGCCTCTCTGTAGATATCTCTACCTAAAGCCTCCCATTGGTCTCCTTTTGCCCACATACACTCTTTAACGGCACGAGGTAGCCTCGTTCCTGTAATTCTATTTTTTCTTTGATCATGCCACTCAGGCGTTCCTTGCTTAATCATTTTTATAAACCTTTGTAAAAGCTAGTATAAGTTGCTTCTTGGTTTCATCGTCACCACTAAGGTTGGCTACCTTTTCATACTTTTTATAAATTTCTTTTGCTTTTTCCTTGTTTGCACATGCTTTAATTTCTTTAGTAAAGTCCTCAACCATGCTTGTTGTTTCATCTTCCTCTTCCGCCGGAAAGCTCTGATCAATTCCTTCAAGCTCAGGCTCAACCACTCCCTCAAAGGGTACGCAGAATGTTTCTAACAGTGCGTTACGATATGCAAAAGATCTTGCAGATTCTAAATCTTTTCCCTGTTGGGACTTACTGTGTCCCACATAAGACCTATCTACAAAAGAACCATCTTCAGTACAAATAAATCTAAGGGTTCCAACAACTCTAGTTAATGTTGATCTACCATCATCTAGAAATTTAGTTGATACCTTAAGATCAGGCTGAACCAAAGTTAGAACATTATTGTCATGCAGTGGTTTTGAAAAAGATTGTATGATCTGATCAATACCCCTGTATTTATATTTTTGAAATGTATTAACGCCCTCTTTTGCAATTGGGTTTTGATACATGTAGTTTTGCACATTTTTAAGTGCTGTATATATTTTTTGATTACTCATATAAACCTCCTGCATGAATTGTAAACTTTTATTAATTTAAAAACAATACTTTACAATGATTAATAATTAAAGTTAATATACGCAAGTGAGGGAAAAATATGTCGCTTGAATACATTACAAAAGTTTTACGGGTTGAGGTTAATTCAACACAAAAGCTATTGCTTATTGTTCTGGCTAATTACTCAGATGAGTTTGGTTGTTCTTATCCCTCCCATAAAAAGTTGACTGAACTTACTGGGCTTTCCCTCACAGCTATAAAAGATAATCTAAAGAAACTTAGAGACATGGGTCACATAGAATGGGACCAAAGAAAAAATACTAGCAATTATTACAAAATACTAGGGGGGTCGGCAGACGCCTATGGGGGGTCGGGAGGTGGCTACAATACTAAAGCTTATACTAAAAATGAATTTATATTAGATATTGATTTGATAAATGAAATTTTTAAAAGCAAATGTGATCAAGCATTTTATGTTCATTCACAAAACGCTCACAAATATGTAGTGCCTTATAAAAAACTAAAAGAAATAGCTAAATCAAAAAAAGGATATGTCTCTCCTAAAACGGGGAGAAAAATAGATTTCACATCAAATGATTTTTGGGAAGCATATTTTGAAATAGCTAACTCAGAAGGTCATAAGAAATGGATAAGATCTTTTTGGAATGGAAAGCCAACACTTGGAACAATGCTAGGGATTAACCAGTTTGACGCAATTATAGAGAGGAGACATGGATAAAGAAATATATGAACTGGAAGCAAATTTATTAGGGGCTATGGTTCTTGATCATAAGAGGTTTATGAAAGCACAAGAGGAGGGACTCTTGCCAGAAGACTTTGAGAACAGCTCGTATAAAAAAGCATATGAGGTAATGATAGACAACCAAGCATCAGACATAGTCACCTTGAGAAACAATATAAGCGATGATTTTGTTTTTGATGATATAAGACAGGCATCAGCTTATTGTATTAGTGCGGCTGGATATACACATTGGATTAAAGCAATGCATGACAAAACCGCTAACAACAAGTTGATGCAGCTTTCCTTGAAGATACCTGAAATAGTAGAAGACAAAATAACAATTGAGCAAAAGGTTGATCAGGTTAATCAATTGCTGATTGAAAACAAAATTACAAAAAATACTGAGTCACCAAAATCAGTTAAAGATATTTTGTCTGTTGTAAAGCAAGAGCTACAAGACGCTAATCTTATTGAACAAAAATTAATAAAGACAGGTTTTCATAATATAGATTCAAGGTTAAATGGTTTTAAAGATGGTGATCTTATTATTGTTGCTGGTAGACCAGGAATGGGTAAAACAACATGGGCTTTAAATATTGCAACAAACAATATACTTAAGGGCAAAACAGTTTTAATTTTTTCATTAGAGATGACTAACGAACAGTTGATTAAAAAAATAATTAGCTCAGAGTCTAATCTTTCAATGAAATCTTTATTAACAGGAAATCTTACACCAGATGAATGGAATAAGTTTAATGATATTGAAAAGAAACTATCTGATTCAAATTTATATGTGTATGACAAGTCACCAATAACTATTGAAACGCTTGTAAACAAAACAAAAGCAATACAATCTATCAAAGATATAGACCTAATAGTCGTTGACTACTTGCAATTACTTATGACTTCTAATAAAGCACCAAGTAATTCAGATAGCAGGGCGGCTTCAATGACCTATATCTCCAATCTTCTGAAGGGGCTGGCTAAAGACGTTGGCTGTCCAGTAATCTCGTTGTCTCAATTAAATCGGGGTGTGGAGGCGAGAGTGGACAAACGACCAGTCCTTTCAGATTTAAGAGATAGTGGCTCTATAGAACAAGATGCTGACATGGTTATAATGTTATACAGAGAAGAATATTATGATTCTCTAAACACAGGACTGGCTGAAGTAATTGTTAGAAAAAATCGCCTAGGTGAAACGGGTGACTTTAACTTAGCCTTCGATGGAGCTACATCAAAATTTTTAGACCCCGAAGAGGAGGCATTCGGGAAAAAACAAACAAGGAAAAAAGACTATGGAATCATCTGAAAACTTTCATCAACAGCTAAGAGATATAATACCAACTATATCAGAGGCTAGGGTAAACGTACTTAAGGCAGAGGTAAATCTCAAAAGAGTATTCTGGGTAGAGCTATGCCAAGCTAAAGACGATGGAGAAAGATCATACAACGCACAGAAATCAAAAGCTGAAGCTACAGAGTCGTATTACGAAGCATCAATGCTAGTGGCTAAAGCTAAAGCAAAACTAGATGCATTACAAACAGAAAAGTCTGCTGTAGATATGCAGTTTGAAGAGTGGCGTACAAAAATGGCTAACTTAAGAATGGAGAGAAATAGATATGGAGCATGATAACTTTAAAGATTTTTGTAGAATGATGTATGAAGAGTGTAAGTCTGAAAGAAGAAAGTATAATGAAGATCAAATAGATTTTGATCAATATGTTTTACAAAACAATAAATTTTTAGTTAAAGAATATGCAAGGCAGAGCACCAAATAAAAAAGAAAAACAATGGATGGATTCTATATCTAACTTTGGCTGTATTGTCTGCAAACTTTTTTATCAATGCAACAGCCCAGCAGAGATACATCATATTGATGGTAAAACAAAACCTGAAGCACATTTTAAAACACTGCCACTTTGTTACAAACATCATAGAGAAGGTGTTAACAATGATATGTATGTTTCAAGACATCCTTTTAAAAGGGAGTTTGAGAAGAGATATGGCAATCAATACAACTTATTAGAAAGGTTGAAAGAGTTAATTGAAAATGATTAAGGTGCATCTATGACAAACAGAGAAAGGCTTGGCTCTTGGCATGGTGGAAAGGGAGATAGAGACAGGGTATCAAATAAAAAAAAATACAATGAAGGATATGAAAGAATTTTTGGTAATAAAAAAGAAAAAAGGAAAGAAAAATGTCAGCAACAAAAAAACAAGTAGGCGGGACCCATTACAAAAAATATAAAATACAACCAGTAGAGTTTGCTCAAGCCAATGAACTTAATTACTGTGAGTCTAACATTATCAAATACGCTGTTAGGCACAAGGATAAGAACGGCATAGACGATGTTAAGAAAATAATTCATTATGCAGAACTACTGCTTGAGCTTGAGTATTCTGACAAGTGAAGCATGTTGATCAAACAGGTCAAATAGATACGCTACGCTACGCCAATCAAATAAGTTTACTAAAAACTCATCAAGAGAGAATTAACTATATGTCTGATATAGATGAAAACTTTCATGATTTGGTGTATCTTTTAAGTATGCAGATGGCTATTCCTAAAACCATTGCGAACCTTCCAACTCGGGAAGAAAGAAAAAAAGCATGGGAAGAATTGCCAGAACATAATAAAACCATGAAGGGTATGAAAGACATGGTTTATCATAGAGTGATAAGGATATTTAGAAAAAAATGAAAGGCGTAAATCATTACAAAAAAGATGGAACTATTTACAAAGGCGGAACGCATAAAATGCCAGATGGCTCTTTGCACTCTGGAGCAAGACATAGTTCTAGCAGCGTAAGACTTTTTCATTTTGGAGAACTGTCAAACAAATCTAAAACAAAAGCAAAAAATTCTTGGAGGAAAAAATAATGGGCTATGGCAAAAAAATGGGTTATGGAAAACCAAAAAAAAAGAAAACTAAAAAAGGTAAAAAGAAGTAATGCCTTTTAAAAAGTATTCTCCAAAACAAAAAAAATTAGCCAAGGTTGCAAAGCCTAGAAATAAAATAACAGGTGCTGATTTTAAAAAAATGAGAAAAGGAAGTGGTAAGAAAAAGTAGCAAGCCTACAAAGAAAAAGTCTACGGTCAATTCTGCTGGCAACTATACCAAACCAGAAATGCGTAAAAGATTATTCAATCAAATTAAGGCTGGGTCAAAGGGTGGTAGAGCTGGTCAGTGGTCAGCAAGAAAAGCACAAATGTTAGCCAAAAAATACAAAGCAAATGGCGGGGGTTATAGAAAATGATTGGAAGATTATTTGATAAGTTTATAGAGTGGTCACTAAACAGACATGAACAACGAATAATGAAAAAAGAAACTCAAAAAAGAAAAACATCTAGAGTTAGAAGAAAAGCAAATGCAAAAAGAAAAGCAATTAAAAAATAATTACACTTATTTAACATTATGCCATTAAAAAAATCACAGAAATCACTTAAAATGTGGACCAAGCAGAAGTGGCGAACTGCTAGTGGAAAGAAATCTAGTAAGACTGGCGAAGTCTATGCTCCAGCAAGAACAATAGCAAAACTTAAATCTACAGCTAAAGGTAGAAAAAAGTTAGCACAGGCTAATCGGGTAAAAAGAAAAGCAACCGCAAAAGGTAAACAGCATGCTAGACACGGATTACACAAGGGGAGGAAAAGATAATGGCAACAACTAAAGACACAAAAAGAGTCTCTGGTGGTGTTATGTATCGAGGTAAGAAATATCCAGGATTTAACAAGCCAAGAAGAAACACAGGATCAAGCAAGCACAAAATGGAAGTGCTAGCAAAAAAAGGTAATGAAATTAAAGTTGTCAGATTTGGGCATAAAGATTATGGGCATAATTATTCTAGTAAAGCTAGGAAGTCTTATCTTGCACGATCCGCAGGAATCAAAAACAAATCAGGCGGGCTTACAAAG
>Ga0070754_10000720_pt1 | contig 29261 bp, 28 predicted proteins | sample VirMetDEL_Sep_01_FD_75181 | JGI IMG/M metagenome (GOLD analysis project Ga0070754, IMG submission 75181) | Aqueous microbial communities from the Delaware River and Bay under freshwater to marine salinity gradient to study organic matter... | ecosystem: Environmental > Aquatic > Marine >...
CTCCGAGGCTTTAGTCCGCGCCATCGAGGCAGCGGGCTATACCGAGCCTACTCCGGTGCAACAGCGGGCTATTCCCGCCGTGTTGCAAGGTCGCGACCTGATGGTTGCGGCTCAGACAGGTACGGGTAAAACCGGCGGCTTCGCCCTCCCGATTCTGGAGCGGTTGTTCCCCAACGGTCATCCGGACAAATCCCAGCGTCACGGCCCGCGCCAACCGCGCGTACTGGTCCTGACCCCTACCCGCGAACTCGCCGCCCAGGTGCACGACAGCTTCAAGCTGTATGCCCGCGACCTGAAGTTCGTCAGCGCCTGCATCTTCGGCGGCGTCGGCATGAACCCACAGGTTCAGGCCATGTCCCGTGGTGTTGACGTGCTGGTGGCGTGCCCCGGTCGTTTGCTCGACCTGTGCGGCCAAGGCAGCGTTGATTTGTCCCACGTGGAAATCCTCGTGCTGGACGAAGCCGACCGCATGCTCGACATGGGCTTTGTCCATGACGTGAAGAAGGTCCTCGCCCGCCTGCCGGCCAAACGTCAGAACCTGCTGTTCTCGGCAACGTTCTCCAACGACATCACCGCCCTGGCCGGCAAGCTGCTGCACAACCCGGAGCGCATCGAGGTCACGCCGCCGAACACCACGGTCGAGCGTATCGAGCAACGCGTATTCCGCCTGGCCGCCAGCCACAAGCGTGCGCTGCTGGCCCACCTGATCACCGCCGGCGCGTGGGAACAGGTACTGGTGTTCACCCGCACCAAGCACGGCGCCAACCGCCTGGCCGAGTACCTGGACAAGCACGGCCTCACCGCCGTCGCCATCCACGGCAACAAGAGCCAGAACGCACGCACCAAGGCGCTGGCCGACTTCAAGGCCGGTGAAGTGCGCATCCTGGTGGCCACCGATATCGCCGCCCGTGGCCTGGACATCGACCAGTTGCCACACGTGGTCAACTTCGAGCTGCCAAACGTCGACGAAGACTACGTGCACCGTATCGGCCGTACCGGCCGTGCCGGTCGTTCGGGTGAAGCCATTTCCCTGGTTGCCCCGGACGAAGAGAAACTGCTGAAAAGCATCGAACGCATGACCAAGCAGAAAATCGCCGATGGCGACCTGATGGGCTTCGATGCCAGCGCCGTTGAGGCCGAAAAGCCTGAAGTGCGCGAACGTCCGGACGTGCGCAACCCACGCAATCCACGCGGTCCGAAGGGCGATGGCCCGAACGGCGGCGGTGGTGGCGGGGGTCGTCGCGACAAGGGCAAGGACAAGGGCGGCAAGGAAAAAGCGCCAACCAACGGCCGTGGTGAACGCCCGGCCCGTGAGCAGAAGCCCCGTGAAGGCACCCCGGCCCGCGAACAGCGCCAGCCGAGCCAGCCCCCACGCGCCGCAGCCGACCGCGCCCCGGACGAATTCCTCGACGACGACGTGGATAACTTCGGTAACCGCGTGGACTACGTGCCCCAGGCCAAACCGGCCAAGGGCCGCGGCCGTCGTCCAGGTGCTCCGGCACAGGGCGCAGGCGCCGGCGCTCCACGTGGCGGCCAGCCCCAGGGCGGTCGTCAGAACGGCCCGCGCAACAGCAGCGGCGGCACGACCGGCACTCCACCGGCCAAGCGCAGCGGCCCGCGTAACGGTGCACCGCGTGACGGCCAGGCGCGTCGCGAAGATTCGCGCAGCAACAACCGCCGCCCGGCCCGTGACGACCAGCCGCGTTTGTCCGAGCCAGCCGTGCAGAACCCGCGCGGTGGCCCGGCGCCGAAGATCATCCACAAGGAGGCGAAAGCCGACCGCTTCCCGACACCCGAGCAGTTGGATCAACTGCCAGGCCGTCCGCGTGGTGAAAAACCAGCATTGCTGACCCGCAACCGCTGAGTTTCAAAGCGCCATGAAAAATGCCTCGCATCGAAAGATGCGGGGCATTTTTTATCTCCTCCCCACACGTTCCCTGGGATGAGCGAACTGGTTGTGGTGAGCGAGCTTGCTGTGGTGAGCGAGCTTGCTCGCGCTGGGCTGCGCAGCAGCCCCAACACCTGTCACCGTGTTCTGCCAGAAGAATCATGGTGTATCTGATTAGGGCCGCTTCGCGCCCCAGCGCGAGCAAGCTCGCTCACTACAGGAAATACAGGCCAAAAAAAACCGGATCCTGAGATCCGGTTTTTTGTGTGCGGACAGAAATTACTTCTGCTTGACGCCTTCCAGCGAGATGTCCAGGTCGACAGTCTGGGAAGTCGGGCCAGGGCCCTTGATGCCGAAGTCGTTCAGGTTCAGCGTGGTCTTGGCGTTGAAGCCGGCACGTTCGCCGCCCCATGGATCCTTGCCTTCACCGTTGAACGTGGCCTTGAAGGTCACAGGCTTGGTCACGCCGTGGAAGGTCAGGTCGCCGGTCACATCAGCGGTTTTCTCGCCGGTGGATTTAACCGCAGTGGAGACGAACTTGGCATCGGCGAACTTGCCGACATCCAGGAAGTCCTTGCTGGCGATGTGCTTGTCACGTTCGGCGTGGTTGGACCACAGGCTGGCGGTTTTCACGTCGACCGCGATTTTGCTGGCTTCAGGCTTGGCGGCATCCCAGCTGAACGTACCATCCCAGTCCTTGAAGGTACCGTGGATGTAGCTGTAGCCCAGGTGGCTGATTTTCCAGTCGATGAAGGCGTGCTGGCCTTCCTTGTCGATCTTGTAGTCGGCAGCCATCACCTGACCTGCAGACAGCAGCGCTGTACCGATTGCCAGAGCGGCGAGGGTCTTTTTCAACATGCTTTCTATTCCTTGTGAGTCGAGGTTGAACATCAGGCTTTGCGCCCCAGCATTCGCGTGAGGGTCGCATCACGATCGATAAAGTGGTGTTTCAACGCAGCCACGCCGTGCAGGCCGGCGAAGACTACCAACACCCAGGCGAGGTACAGGTGCACCACGCCGGCTGTGTCTGCCTGGTCCGGTAGACCGGAAACCACGGCAGGAATTTCGAACAGGCCAAACACCGGGATACCGACACCGTCTGCGGTGGAAATCAGGTAACCGGCGATCATCACGGCAAACAGCCCGAGATAAAGGAACGCGTGGCCAAACGCGGCACCGATACGGGTCAAGCGGCTGTAACTGGCCAGCGGCGGAGGCGGCGGGCTGATCAGGCGCCAGACAATACGCACCAGCATGATGGCGAACAGCGTGATGCCGATGCTCTTGTGCAGGTCCGGTGCGTCCTTGCGCCAGGCGCTGTAGTAGTCCAGACCCACCATCCACAAGCCCAGGGCGAACAGGCCGAACACCACCAGGGCCACGCCCCAGTGCAAAACCATACTGACCCAGCCATAACGGGCCGGTGAGTTACGTAGCTGCATGTACTTAATCCCGTAAGAGCTGCGCCCAAGACTAGCGATTTACCTATCGAATTAAAGCGGAAAATTTCGCTTTGAAATATCGAGAAATATGATCTTGAGGGTATGAACAGTAAATTAACCAAGGATTAAGGACTATCCAGAAGAAACGTGACAGTCCGTCCTGTGTTTACTGCCAATTCATGCGTTATGGGTTGTGACACCGCCGCCCATTGCATAGGCTTGCGCGATTGTTTTACCTGCGCCGCTCGCAGGACCGCTTCGAGGAGATCACCGATTGGCTTGAACAACCAGTGGATGCAACGCGACCTCGCGGTGCTGTGGCATCCCTGCACCCAGATGAAAGACCACCAGCAACTGCCGCTGATCCCGATCAAGCGCGGTGAAGGCGTCTGGCTGGAAGACTTCGAAGGCAAGCGCTACCTCGACGCCGTCAGCTCCTGGTGGGTCAACGTCTTCGGCCACGCCAACCCGCGCATCAACCAGCGCATCAAGGACCAGGTCGACCAGCTGGAACACGTGATCCTCGCCGGTTTCAGCCACCAGCCGGTGATCGAGCTGTCCGAGCGCCTGATCAAGATGACCCCCGAGGGCCTGACCCGCTGCTTCTATGCCGATAACGGTTCGTCGTGCATTGAAGTCGCGCTGAAGATGAGCTTTCACTATTGGCTCAACCGTGGCCTGCCAAACAAAAAACGCTTCGTCACCCTGACCAACAGCTACCACGGCGAAACCATCGCCGCGATGTCGGTGGGCGACGTGCCGCTGTTTACCGAGACCTACAAGGCGCTGCTGCTGGACACCCTCAAGGTGCCGAGCCCGGATTGCTACCTGCGCCCCGAGGGCATGAGCTGGGAAGAACACTCGCGCACGATGTTCCTGGCCATGGAACAGACCCTGGCCGAGCACCACGACACCGTCGCCGCCGTGATCGTCGAGCCGCTGATCCAGGGCGCCGGCGGCATGCGCATGTACCACCCGGTGTACCTCAAGCTGCTGCGCGAGGCCTGCGACCGCTATGGCGTGCACCTGATCCACGATGAAATCGCCGTGGGCTTCGGCCGCACCGGGACCCTGTTCGCCTGTGAACAGGCCGGCATCCGCCCGGACTTCCTGTGTTTGTCCAAGGCCCTGACCGGCGGCTACCTGCCGTTGGCCGCCGTGGTCACCACCGATGACGTCTACGACGCGTTCTACGACGACTACCCGACCCTGCGCGCCTTCCTGCACTCCCACAGCTACACCGGCAACCCGCTGGCGTGTGCGGCGGCCCTGGCGACCCTGGATATTTTCGAAGAAGACAACGTCATCGAAAACAACAAGGCCCTGGCCCGGCGCATGGCCACGGCAACGGCTCATCTGGTCGACCATCCGCATGTCTCGGAAGTACGCCAGACCGGCATGGTGCTAGCCATCGAGATGGTCCAGGACAAGGCCACCAAGACCGCTTACCCGTGGCAGGAGCGCCGTGGTCTCAAGGTGTTCGAACACGCCCTGGAACGCGGTGCGTTGTTGCGGCCGTTGGGCAGCGTGGTGTATTTCCTCCCGCCCTATGTGATTACACCGGAGCAGATCGACTTCCTCGCCGAAGTCGCCAGCGAAGGCATCGATATCGCCACCAACAGTAAAGTCAGCGTGGCGGTGCCGAAGGATTTCCACCCTGGTTTCCGCGATCCGGGTTGATTGCCGGCACACCTACACCTTTTTCCAGAGAACCGACATGAGACTGTCCCGCTTTTTCACCGACACCCCGCTGAGCCTCGGCGATCACGAACTGCCCGAAGCCCAGGCGCACTACATCAGCCGCGTGCTGCGCATGGGCGAAGGTGACGCCGTGCAATTGTTTGACGGCTCCGGCCAGGAATTCCTGGGCAGCCTGCTGGAAGTCGGGAAGAAACGCGTCACCGTGCAACTGACGGAAAGCTTCGCCGGCCAGGCCGAATCGCCGCTGCACATCCACCTCGGCCAGGGCCTGTCCCGGGGCGAGCGCATGGATTGGGCGATCCAGAAAGCCACCGAACTGGGTGTCAACGCCATCACGCCGATCTTCAGCGACCGCTGCGAAGTGCGTCTGAAGGACGAACGCGCCGACAAACGCCTGCTGCACTGGCGCCAGGTGGCGATCAGCGCGTGCGAGCAGTGCGCGCGTTCGACGGTACCGGTGATTCACCCGCCGTTGCTGCTGGCGGACTGGTTGAAGCAGGTCGAGGCGGACCTGAAACTGGTGCTGCACCCGGTGGCCGAGCCGCTGGTCAGCCATGCCAAACCTGCGAGCCTGGCGTTTCTGATCGGCCCGGAGGGCGGGCTGACCGACAACGAAGTCGACACCGCCCAAGGCGCTGGCTTCCACGCCGCCCGCCTCGGCCCGCGCGTGTTGCGCACCGAGACTGCGCCCGTCGTCGCGTTGGCGGTTGCCCAACAACTCTGGGGCGACTTCTAAATGTGGGAGGGGTGATCAGTCCACCGGATCGCTGATCGGCTTGGCAATGATCGCCTTCAACTCACTGGTCATCGGGAATTCCAGGTTCAAGCCCTTGGGCGGAATCGGCTGTTCAAACCAGCGCTGGTAAATCCCGTTGATCTCCCCCGAACGGTAAAGGTCGCCGAGGGTCTCGTTGACCACCGCAAGAAACTGCGGGTCATCCTTGCGCACCATGCAGCTGTAGATCTCCCGCGACTGCTCCTCGCCCACCACCACCCAGTTGTGTGGGTCCTTGGCCTTGGCACGTTCGCCGTAGAGCAATGCATCGTCCATATAGAACGCGGCCGCGCGGCCCGTCTCGAGCATCTTGAACGCCTCGCCGTGGTCCTTGGCGCTGATCACGAACATATTGCTCTTATGCTCGGCGTTGTAGCTCTTTAGAAAACGCTCGTTGGTGGTGCCGGCGGTAGTCACCACGTTCTTGCCCGCCAGGTCGGCGAAGCCCTTGATGCCGCTGTCCTTAGCCGTCAGCAACTGGCCTTTCACGTAAATAAACCCGTAGGAAAATGCCACCTGTTTCTGCCGCTCGGCCGTGACTCCGGTGGAGCCGCACTCCAGGTCGACGGTGCCGTTCTGCACCAGCGGAATCCGCGTTTGAGAGGTCACCAGGTTGTACTTCACCTTCAGGTCAGCCACCCCGGTTTTCTGCTGGATACGCTCGACGATCTTGCTGGCCAGGTCCACCGAATAGCCCATCGGCTTACCGGTGTGATCCCCCACGTAGGAAAACGGCACCGACGCATCGCGATAGCCCAGGGTGATGGACTGGGTGCTGGCGATCTTGCCCAGCGTACCGTCCAGCGGCGCCTGGTTGGCATGGGCGTGTACTCCCAGCAAAAGGCCGATGCAGCCGGTCAACAGGATTTTTTTCATTGTTATTCTCCGTTGGTTTTTGACGTTATTTTCGTACCGCAATCACGCTGATTTCCACCAGCACGCTCGGCCGCGCCAGCTCCGCCTGCAGGGTGGTGCGCGTAGGCGCCATCCCGGGCGATAGCCAGGCGGCCCATACCTCATTCATCGGCGCGAAACCGCTGCCGATGTCTTTCAAGTAAATGGTCGCATTGAGCAAATGATCCTTGTCACTGCCGGCCTGGGCCAGCAGCGCATCGATCCTGGCCAGCACTTCGCGGGTCTGCGTCGCCACATCCTGGCCTTCGCCGGGCACCTGGCCCGAAAGGAATACCAGATCCTTGAACGTAACGGCGCCGGACAGTCGGTCGTTGCTGCTGATTCGGTTGATGGTCATGGGTCAATCCTCACGCGGCGCGGGGCGCCAGGCCCTGCATATCTATGGAAGGTAGGTGGTGGCCGATCAGCTCGGCCAGCAATTGGCCGCTGCCGCATGCCAGGGTAAAGCCGAGGGCGCCGTGGCCCAGGTTCAGCCACAGGTTGCGATACACGCTGGGGCCAATCAGCGGCACACCGGTCGGGGTGGCGGGACGCATACCGGCCCATTCCACAGCATTGGCATAGTCGCCAGCCGTAGGAAATGTCTCGACCTCCTGGCGTTTCATCAGCGCCAGGCGCTTGGGCTCAAGGCTGGCGTCAAAGCCGACGATATCCACCATGGCCGCCACCCGCAGCTGTTCGCCGATACGCGCGTAGACCATCTTGCGGTCGTAGTCGGTGATGCTCACATTCGGCGCCTGATGCTGTGCGCCAATCGGCACGCTGAGGCTATAGCCCTTGAGTGGATACAGTGGCAGTGACACGCCGGGCAATGCCAACTCGGCGCTGCGATGGCCGGCCGCCAGCACCAGATGTTCCACCGGCATCACTTCGTCGCCCAGCTCGATGGCTTGCACCGCGCCGTCGGCATGGCGAATCCTGGTGACCTTGCGCCCCAGCAGAAAGGTGCAGCGCCCCGACGCTTCAAGGCGTGCCGCCAGTTGTTGGCAGAAGGCATGACAGTTCGCCACTTCTTCATTGGGCGTATAGATACCACCGACAAACTCACCCGCCACCTGCGCCAGCGCCGGCTCCAGCCGCGCACAATCCAGCGCCGACAGCACCTGTTGTTGCAGGATGTCGGTGACCTTGCTGCGCGCACGCTCAAAGGTATCGGCATTGCGAAAGGTCACCAGCTTGCCGTTACGCCGCCAATTGAACGTGTCCAGGCGATCGTCGACGCGCCATTGCTGCAAGGTGTTTTGGCTCAGGCTCGCCAGGCGCAGCAAGTGCGCGGCGTTGCGCTTGTTCACCGAGCCACGGCAGGCGCAGATGAACGCGGCCATCCAGCGCCATTGTCGGGGATCCAGGCGTGGGCGCAGCTTCAGTGGCGAGTCACCGCGCAGCAACCAGCCAATCGCCTGTAGCGGCACTCCCGCATCCGCCAGCGGTGCGACGTAGCGGTAGGACAATTGCCCGCCATTGGCGAAGCTGGTTTCGCTGCCCACGGTGTCACGCGCGTCGATCACCGTCACTTCATGACCTGCACGTACCAACGCGTAGGCACTCGCCAGGCCGATAACGCCTCCACCAATGATGCAAACCTGCCTGGCCATTCAACACCCCCAGCCCTTGATCCAAGAAAGCCCCAGGGTAGGTGCAGGTGACAGGCCGCCGACAATGAATAAAGATGGGGCACCTATAAACAAAGGTTATGGACCTGCCATGCGCTTGCGTCATATCGAAATCTTCCAGGCCATCCGCCAGACCGGCTCCATCAGCGCCGCCGCGCAGTTGCTGCATGTCTCCCAACCAGCGGTGACCAAGGTGTTGCAACATGCCGAGTTACAATTGGGTTTCCCGCTGTTTTTGCGGGTACGCGGCAAATTGCAGCCCACGCCCGAAGCCCTGGCGCTGGAAAGTGAAGTCGAAAAAGTCACCGCGAGCCTGCAAGGCGTGCGGCGCCTGGCCAAGAGCCTGCGCCGCGCCCCGGGGCAAAGTGTACGGATTGGTGCAATCCCGGCATTGGCACTGTCGTTGCTGCCCCCGGCGATCCTGGAATGGAAGCGCGACTACCCGGACATCGCCTGCGAACTGTCCAGCGACCATAGCCGCGAGCTGGTGCAAAAACTGTTGATGCGCGAGATCGACCTGGCACTGACCCTCAGCTTCTCCGGCCATCCCGGGTTGACCACACAAGTGTTGGCCAACGGTGTGTTGGTGGCCCTGGCGTCGAAAAACTACTGGCCGGACGCTGAGCTGCATCAAGCCCTGCCCCTGGCAGACCTGGCGGGGGCACCGTTGATTGGCCTGTCCAGCGCCGACCCACTGGCGGCGAGGCTCGACAACTACCTGGAGAGCGTCGACCCGCCGCCTCGGGTGACGATATCGGTGCAAACCTATTCCCTGGCACGGGCGATGGTGGAGTCCGGCGCCGGATTGACGGTCATCGACCCCTTTACCGCCCTCGGCGCATCGACGGCGACCACCTGCATCCGCACGCTTACACCGCCGCTGCCGATCACCCTCTACGCCCTGACCCGTGCCGATGAACCGCCGCCGCATATGCTGGCCAATCTGCTACAGATCTTCGGCAACCGGGCTCGGGAGCTGCTGGAGCGCCTATAACACGTAGTGCATGATCGCCACGAAATGCAGCAGGCTGCCGCCGATCACAAACAAATGCCAGATCCCATGGGAATGCCGCAGGCGATCCTCCAGGGCAAAGAAGATGATGCCGACGGTGTACAGCACGCCGCCCGCCGCCAGCCAGATAAACCCGGCGGTGCCCAGCGCGGCGATCAGTGGCTTGACCGCCACCAGCACGATCCAGCCCATCACCGCGTAGATCACGATGGACAGGATGCGCGCCTCGGAGCGCGGCTTGATCTCCTGCAGGATGCCGATCACCGCCAGCCCCCACACGATGCCGAACAGCGTCCAGCCCCAAGGGCCTCTCAACGTCACCAGGCAAAACGGCGTGTAGCTGCCGGCGATCAGCAGGTAGATCGAAAAGTGATCGACCTTCTGCATGATCTCTTTTCGCCGCCCCTGTACGCTGTGGTACACGGTCGACGCGCTGTACAGCACCATCAGCGTAAAGCCATAAATCGCCACGCTGACGATCTTCCAGGGGCTGCCATCCAGGCTCGCCACCACCAACATCCACACGGCGCCAATACACGCCGCGACTGCACCGAGCAAATGGCTCCAGGCGTTGAATCGTTCCCCGTGATACATCTGTCACTGACCTCCTGTAGCCGCTGGAACTGGCTGGCAAGCGTCCAGCCTTGCGCATAAGAGTGCAAGCGACTTGTGACGTTCCGAGGACGCCGCCGGGTTTTGCGGGCACAATCGGACGCATTCGAACAAGAGCCCACGGCCATGCTGATCGACGAAGAATTCACCCTCAAGAAGCTGGAAATCTTCCTGGCATTCATGCGCACCGGCAACCTGGCCCGCGCCGCCGCCGAGCTGCAAACCAGCAATGTCAGCGTCCACCGCGCCATCCACTCGCTGGAAAATGCCTTGCGCTGCCCGCTGTTCAAACACGAGGGCCGCAACCTCACGCCGCTGGAAAGCGCCTACGTGCTGGAAGAACGCGCACAGAAACTGATCGCCGATGTGGTCGACAGCGTACGCCTGACCCGCGAAGCCGCCGGTTTCTCCGCCGAACGCTTCAAGCTCGGCTCGCTGTATTCACTGACCGTCAGGACCGTGCCGCAATTGATCATGGGCCTGAAGATCAGGCGCAGCGAACTCAATATCGACCTGATCCTCGGCTCCAATTTCGACCTGCTGTACAAGCTCAAGAACATGGAAGTCGACGCAATCCTCATCTCCCTCGACGAACACGCCAACGACCCCGACTGCGAACAGATCGAGCTGTTCTGCGACGACATCTTCCTCGCCACCCCGGCCGACTCGCCCTTCGACCGCGCCCAGGAAATCGACCTGGCCGACGTGCGCGACGCCACCTTCATCACCCTCACCCAAGGCTTCGCCACTCATCAGGATGGCAACCGGGTGTTCAAGCAGGCGGGGTTCGAGCCGAAGGTGGCGATGCAGGTCAATGACATCTTCACACTGCTGAGCATGGTCAGTTCAGGGGTGGGTTATGCGTTGCTGCCGGGAAGGATCGCGGCGGTGTACGAGAACCGCGTGAAGCTGATACCGCTGCAACCCAGGTATCGGTTGCAGCAGCATATCGGCGTGGTGTTCCTGAAGGCCAAGGAGCGTGATCCGAATTTACTGGCGTTGTTGGCGGAGTGTCGGATGTATGCCAATCGGCAGGGAACAGCCTGACACTCCGCAATCCCCAAGGTCAGCCCACCAACCCACGCACAATGAAGTACAGCAACGAAGGCCCCAGCAAACACCCAAGCCCGGTATGGAACGTCGCCGTCAACGCGCCATACGGCACCAAGCGCCGATCCGTCGCCGCCAGCCCTGCCGTCACGCCGCTCACGGTGCCGGCCAGGCCACCAAACACCATCGCCGAACGCGGGTTGTCCAAGCCCATCCAACGCGCCGCCACCGGGGTACCGACCATCACCAGGATCGCCTTGATCAACCCGGTCGCAATGGACAGCGCCATCACATCCGAAGTCGCGCCAATCGCCGCACCGGTCACCGGGCCGACGATGTAGGTCACGGCACCCGCGCCGATGGTGGTCATGCTGATAGCGTCGCGATAGCCAAACACCCAGGCCATGCTGGCGCCGACGATAAACGGCAGGATCGTGCCCAGCAGCAGCGCAATCACACCGATCATCCCGGCCTTGCGCGCTTCGGTGGCCTGTACCTCGAACGCCGTGGCAACAATGGCGAAGTCGCGCAGCATCGCGCCGCCCATCAGGCCGATGCCGGAGAACAGCGCCAGGTCGGCCAGGCCTTTTTGCCCGCCGGTAAGGGTGCCGCCGACCCAGGCCAGGACCAGGCCGATGACGATGGCAATCGCCGAGCCGTGGATGCGCCCGAACGTCAGGCGCTTGGACAGCACCACGGAAATCCACATCACCACGCCAACAAACGCAAACGCGGTGATCAGGCCGTTATGTTCCAGGCCTTTTTCGATGAGATCCCACATATCAGCGACCTCCCGCAGGCACGATCAACGGCTCTTCGGCGGGCAGAGGCTCGCCCTTGTGGGTACGGCTGATCAACGCAATGGTGCAACCGCAGACCACTACCGAACCAATCGCCGCCAGTACCGCGACCGGTCCGCCGTGCAAGGCGGTCACGACGTTTTGTTGCGCGGCCATCGCCACCACCACGGGGATATACATGGCGCCCCAAAAGCCCACGCCCATCTCGCATTCCTTGGTCATGCCGCCGCGTTTTTGCATCCACAGGCGGGCGCAGATCAGCAGGATCATGGCGATCCCCACCCCGCCCACGTTGGATTTGACGCCCAGCAACACGCCGAGCATGTCGCCCATGATCACACCTGCCAGCGTGCAGATCGCCAGCAATGCCACACCGTAAATAATCATTGTTGTTGTCCTCGAAGTGCTCGATCGAAATTGTTGTTTTTGTGCTTCGACAGCCTTGGGAGGTGCTTTATCGGTGGCGGCGCTCCTCCTCTTCCAGCAGGGCCTGCAAGGTATCCAGGCGTGCGCCTTCGCAGGCGATCACGGTGCCTTGTTCGAACACGCGGCGTGACAGGCCGGTGAGCACGGCGCCCGGGGCAGTTCGATTTGCAGGCGCACACCGCGCTCGTAGGCGCTTTGTACGGTGCCGCGCCAGTCAACGACGCGGCACATGTTGAAGGCCAGGTCGTCGCGAAGGTGTTCGGGGTTGTGGATCGGCCGCGCGCGGGTGCTGCTCAGGTAGGTGATGCGCGGCGCCTTGAGCGGGACAAATACCTGGGCCAGGGCCTCGGCCGGCTGCGCCAGCAGCGCGCAATGGGACGGCACACTGACGGCCAGGCGTTTGGCGATGCCGTTGCCCTTGATGCGCGCGGCGACACGCTTCATGGCCTCGTCGCTGCCGGCGATCACGCTCTGGTTATCGGCGTTGATATTGGCCAGGTACACCGGGGTTTCAGGGCTGTGGATGTCGGCGAGGAGTGTTTCGACGGTGGATAACTCCACGCCGATGATCGCGGTCATGCCGTAGCCGTGTGGATAAGCGTTTTGCATCAGTTGGCCGCGCAGGCTGACCAGCTTTACCGCATCGGCAAAATCCAGGGCCCCGGCGATGACCGCAGCCGGGTAGGCGCCGATGGACAGGCCCGCCACGTAATCCGGGGTGCGCTCCAACAGGCGGGCGTGGGCGACGCCGGCGATCAACAGGCACAGTTGCACGGCGCGGGTACTGGCCAGGGCTTGCGCTGAATCGAGCCGGCGCACGTCTTCGCCCAGGGCATCGCTGGCTTCTTCCAGCACAGGTTCGGGCAGCGACTGGAGCATGCCGAGTCGCTGGGCACCCTGCCCCGGAAACACCAGGAGGCTGCTCATGCCACGGCCTGCCAGGGATCGTCGACCAGGCGCGCGCCGCTGATGGTTTTCAACAGCACGCGACGTGATCCGCCAGCCCATTCGCGCAAGGCCACGGCGCCAAACGGCGTTTGCAGTTGCAGGTCCACAGGGCACACCGCCGTGTCCAGGCTCGCCAACAGGTCCTCGGCATCGGCGCGTTCAAGGCGCTTGGGCGTGCGCAGGATCAAATCCAGATCACTCTGGGCATGCAGTGCTTCGATGCCGGTGGCCAATTCAAAGCCTGCGCTACCGCTGACGCCCCATGCCTTGTGCACCAGCACCGAACGCAATTGAGCAAGCGCTTGCAGTGCGGGTATGTCCCGTAGCGAAACCACGTCGCGCAGGGCTTCCGGTGCAACGCGCCGCTGCACCGCCGCCAGCGGCATCTCGGCGGCGAACCGCTGCTCACGCAAACGCCCGCGCACGCCGACCGCCACATGCCCCGGCGCGGCAATGGCGCGGCGCACCACCACCGGGTGGCCGGCGCCAAGCGCCTCCAGCACCCAGGCCGGTGCATCGGCGGGCGCATGCGCCGGGGTCATGCCCCAGAGCAAGTCGTGGGCGTTCACCATTGTTCCCGCAGCAGTTGGCGAACCTGGCTGGACGCTGCGCGATTGGTCGCGCCGAGGCGTCCGCGCAGATCGGCGCTGCCGACGTCCTTGATCGCATTCACCAGGCAATCGCTGACCCGCGCTACATCGTCCGCCGTGGGCTGTTCAATCTGGCAGACCGACAAGGTCTCCCACAGCAAGCCGAGGCTGGCATAGCTGTCGATGTCATAGGCCATGGGCGGCACACTGGCGGCCAGGGCTTCCAGCTCTTCGACGCTGCGCAGGGTCACTCGCGCGGCCGAGGCCTTGCCCATGGCGTGCACCATCACGCCGGGATCGCGCAGGGCAATCAGGCGGTTGGCCTGGTAGCCATGGGCGAGGAACGCACCGGACATGGCCTTGCCAACCAGCAGCGCAATCACCGGGTGCCCGGCCAGGCGCGCGCGGGCATAACTGTCGGCGGCAGCGGCCAGGGCCTGATGGATGCCGAGGGCTTCTTCACGACGGCCGTAGGCCTGGCTGGGCACGTCGACGATGGCGATGATCGGGCGCTTGTCACCCCGGGCGATGGCTTCATCGACGGCCTTGGCCAACCCCCAGCCCTCCAACAAACCGACTTCGCCATTGCGTGCCCGAGGGAAGCGGTTTTGCGCGTCGGTCACTACGGCGACAAAGCGCACCTGTTGCTCACCCAATACACCGTCGGCCACCCTCAGCGACGCCGGCAAATCGTCTACAACTGGAGCGCCGGCGCTCAATGCGTTGAACCACTGCAAGCCTCTCATGAGCGTTCTCCCTGATACAGCTCGCGCACCGTCGCCGGGTCGATTTGCGCTACGGCGTCCAACTCGGCCAAGCGTGCGAGGTAATCATCAGCCTGGCGACTGCGCTGTTGTGCGGGCACACCCTGCTGCAGCAACGCGCTGACCGTCTGCTGGATCTGCGCCACATCATCGGCCACGTAACGGTCGGCCAGGCCACTGTTAAAACGCTGTTCGCCGCCCGTGAGGCTCCAGATAAAAGGACGGTCGCGGGAGTCGTACTCTTCCAGCCCGGCCTCCTGCTCGATCACCTGCGGACCGTTCAGCCCCAGGCGCGCTTCACGGGTGACGACGAGATAACTGCACAGCCCGGCCGCGATGGACATGCCGCCGAAACAGCCAACGCTGCCCGCCACTACGCCGATCACCGGCTGGTACTGGCGCAGGTCGACAATCGCCGCGTGTATGTCGGCAATCGCTGCAAGGCCAAGGTTGGCTTCCTGCAAGCGCACGCCGCCGGTTTCCAGCAGCAGCACAGCGCGGGTCGGGATGCCCTTGCGGTTGTCTTCGGCCGCCAGTTCCAGGGCGCCGGCGATTTTCGCGCCGCCCACTTCACCGAGGCTGCCGCCCTGGAAGTTGCCTTCAATGGCCGCAATCACCACAGGCAAGTCGCCGAGGCTGCCCTTGGCGATCACCACGCCGTCATCGGCCTGGGGCACCACACCTTGGCGGCTGAGCCAAGGCGACATGACCCGCTGGAACGGGTCGATCAGTTCGCGAAAGGTGCCGGCATCCAACAAGGCCTTGGCCCGCTGCCGCGCCCCCAGTTCCACGAAGCTGTGTTTAGCCAGCAAGTCAGTCATGGTCGATCTCCTCGAAACCCTGCTCCAGGCGCAGGCGCACCACGCCGGGGGTGGCGCCGAAATCGTGAATATCAATGTTCAGGGCCGGGGGCGTCTGCTCCTGGAAGATGCGTTCAAACAGGTGCTGCCAGCGTTGTTCGGCGCCATTTACCGAGGTCTGGACCTGGATGGTCAGCGTGCCGGCCGTGCCCGGCTCCAGCAGCACTTCCAGGTCGCCCGAGCCGACGCAGCCCACCAGCGCACGGCCTTTTGGCGGCTGCCCGGCGGGGAATTCAAAGGATAAGGTTTCCATCACAACGCTCCGTCGAGGCGGTCGATAAACAGGCAGGCGGCCAACAGGTCGGCGGCGCCGCCGGGGGAGGCATTCAGGGCCAGCAGTTGGTGGTCCAGTTCATGCAATTGGCGGCGCCCGGCGAGGCTTGCGCTGCCGCCCGCGTCCAGCACGGCCTGGGCGCCGCGCTGCATGGCATGCAGGCCTTCCACGCCGGCGCGATAGAGCACGCAGGTGTCGGCCAGCTCGGTCATGATCGCGAGCAAGGCGTCCAGGCGCGCGTTCTGTTCACCAGCATTTTGCTGGCGGCTTTTGTGCAGTTGCGGCAGACCACGTTGGGTCACGGCGGGGAAGCCCAGTTGCGCTTCTTCACGGGCACCGCGTGCGCCATAACGCTGGGCGACCTGGGCGCCGTGGCTCGGGGTTTGCGGCGCGTAACGGTCGTTGAGCAGGGCCAGTCTGGCGGCGTTCAGCGTTATGGCACGCGGTTCCAGGGCAGCCGCTGCGGTCAGCAGGCCGAGGGCCCAGATCGCACCGCGATGGGTGTTCACGCCGTGGGTGGTGACGAGCATCGCCTGTTCGCCTTCGCGCCCGATACGGCCGAGCGCTTCGCGCAGCGGCAAGCCGACCTCGCCGAATTCAAGCGCCGCCTCGGCCATCGCCTTGAACATCGGCCACAGCGACAGCGCCGAAGCGTGCATCAGCCCCAGGTGCAGATCACTGTGGGCGCCGTTGCCGCGGCGATCCACCAAGGCGGGCTTGGGTGACAGGTCGGCTTCATCGATCAGCGCATCGACGGCCATATCCGCCAGGCGATCCGCGAGGCTGAGTTCGTGCAGTTTAAGGGCGCGCATTTACCAGCTCCTGAATTTGGCGGGCGGGTTGTACAGGCCACCGGACCACTCCACCAGGTCGGCCACGCTCTTGGCGGCCAACAACTCGCGGGTGGCGTCGGTACGGCGGATGCCCAAATCTTCGGGCAAGGCGATCAGGCCTTCGCGGCGCATGCGTGCGGTGTCCTTGGGGTTGTGGCGCATGCCGATGGCGGTCACCCCGGCGACGGCGGCGATCATCGCCTGGCGCTCTTACAGGGACCGCGCCTTGTACAGGTAGGCGATGCCTTCTTCGGTGAGCAGGTGGGTGACGTCGTCACCGTAGATCATGATCGGCGCCAGGGGCATACCGCTTTTGCGCGCCACTTCCACGGCGTCGAGGGTGTCGACGAAGGTGGGCTTGCCCCCTTCCTGGAAGGTCTCGACCATCTGCACCACGAGCTTTTTGCCGCGTTCCAGCAGCGCTTCCGGCGCGTCGCCGTGGCGCATGTCCAGCCATGCCGGCGTGCCGTGACGACGACCGCGCGGGTCGTGGCCCATGTTCGGCGCCCCACCGAAACCGGCGAGGCGGCCACGGGTCACGGTGCTGGAATGACCGTCGCCGTCGACTTGCAGGGTCGCACCGATAAACAGGTCCACCGCGTATTGGCCGGCCAGCTGGCAGAACATTCGGTTGGAACGCATCGAACCGTCGCGGCCGGTGAAGAACACATCCGGGCGCGCGGCGATGTAGTTCTCCATGCCCAGTTCGGTGCCGAAGCAGTGCACGCTTTCCACCCAGCCGCTTTCGATGGCGGGGATCAGCGTGGGGTGCGGGTTGAGGGTCCAGTTGCGGCAGATCTTGCCCTTCAGGCCCAGGGATTCACCGTAGGTGGGCAGGATCAATTCAATGGCGGCGGTGTTGAAGCCGATCCCATGGTTGAGGGACTGAACATTGTGTTTTTCGTAGATGCCGCGGATCGCCATCATCGCCATCAGCACATGCACCGGCTTGATATGGCGCGGGTCGCGGGTGAACAGCGGCTCGATGTAGAACGGCTTGTCGGCCACTACAACGAAATCCACCCAACTGGCGGGGATGTCGACGCGTGGCAAGTCGCTGACGTCATCCACCAACTGGTTGACCTGCACGATCACGATGCCATCGCTGAACGCGGCGGGTTCGATCAGCGCGGGAGTATCTTCGGTGCTGGCGCCGGTGTAGATATTGCCAGCGCGGTCGGCCATGAAACCGGCGGACAGTACGACGTTGGGGATCAGGTCCACCACCAGCCGTGCATAGAGTTCGATGTAAGTGTGGATCGCACCGATTTCCAGCAGGCCGTCTTCGAGCAGTTGGCTGATGCGCAGGGATTGGGTGCCGGCGAAGGAAAAGTCCAGCTTGCGCGCGATGCCCTTTTCAAACAGGTCCAGGTGCTCGGACCGCCCGACGCTGGGCATGATCATGTGCAAATCGTGGAGCTTGGCCGGGTCGGCCTTGGCCAGGGAGCGCGAGAGGAAGTCGGCCTGCTTCTGGTTGTTGCCTTCCAGCACCACGCGGTCGCCGGGGAGGATCAGGGCCTCAAGCGCTTCGACAATCCTGTCACTGGGCAAAACCGCCCCGTCTGCATACTACAAAACCCGCCCGAGCCGCCGCTGCTTCTCGTCACGCCGCCGCGTCCAGCGCGAGTCGGGGGTAGTTATTGTTGTCATGGTCGCTCCACGGGTTTGCTGTCGTGGGCTGTACCTTAGGAGTGATTCGGGGGGCCATCAATCAAGCTTAGCGGTGGATCGTTACGGTTGGAGTAATGGAGAATCAGCAAACACTGATCCGAGCCAAAAGATGATCTAAATGTGGGAGGGGCTTGCCCCCGATAGCGGAGGGTCAGCTAAGTGATGTATCAACTGACACTCAGCCATCGGGGGCAAGCCCCCTCCCACATTTGTTCAGTGATGCCTGTTAGATAGCGGTCCCAAACAGGGGCTGATCAGTCCCTGTTTGGGACCTTTTCCAGCGAAGGGCTGACCTGCTCCAGCGCCCGATCCACCAACAAATGCCCCAACTCGGCCATTTGCTGGATCCCGAGCATGATGGCGCGCTGGGAAGTGTCCAGGTCGAAGGCCAGGTTGCAGGTGAGTGCGTTGAGGGAGGACAGGGTTTCGCTGGCGTTGACCAGCAGCGTTTCGGTGGTTTGGTGGGGGTTTACGGCGAAGAGAGGCAGATTAGGGGTAGGTTTGATCATGATGAAACTCCTAAACAGTCAGTAAGGAGCGCCACCGTTCGCTTGCACGCGAATGAGGGTGGCGACCGTGCGCAGGTGTGCAAGACCGGGCCTGTTTAGGACACCCAGCAGGTCCGAAGACATCCCGCGCGCAGCCGCCATAAAGCAGCGAGCACAAAAAACGCCCGTTGGTTGGCAGGGCGTTTGTACGCCTAAACAGTTTCGTCGGACTTGCACGTCCGTGTCACCGTTTTTTGCGATGACGGGACGAAGACTAGGCGCGCGGGCTGCACGCGACAAGTTCATGCACAGCCCAAAATCTTGCAGGAAAAATCCTAAGACCACCCGCAATCCGTCAAACACCGGCACTTTAATGTGGGAGGGGGCTTGCCCCCGATGGCAGTGGGTCAGCCACCAGATGCAGTGACTGACACACCGCCATCGGGGTGCCCCCTCCCACAGGGGATCCTCACATGACTTAGATTCAGGCCAGTCCGGACTCGACCAATAAGGCTTCAAGCCCCATCAAATCCGGCACCTTAGCCACATGTTCCCCCACCTGCACCGCCGCCAGTTCCAGCGGGCACAGCGGCACGTCCACGTAGCTCAATTCGCTATCGAGCTTGTACGACCGTGGAATCCCCTGGATCACCAGCGCAATGAACTTCAACGTCGGTCGGCCGCCCAGTGCATTCAACACCACGATCCGCGAGCGTTCGCCGGTCACGCCGGCCTCGCCGCACGCCGCTTCAAAGCTGATCAACGGGATTTGTCGATCTCGCCACGTCACTTGCCGCAAATACCACGGCGGCGCATCGCTGGCCGGTTCGCCGCGCTGGAAGTCGATCAACTCGGCGATGGCGACGTTGGGCAGTATCAGGTGGCGGTCGGCCAGGGGCAGGAGCAGGCCGGTGAGTTGGCTGGTGCGGTGGTCAAGCACGGGATTTGCTCCAGTAGGCGATGCTTTCGAGCAGCACCGATTCCTGGTACGGCTTGCCCAGGTAGTCGTTGACGCCGATGGCCATGGCGCGGTCGCGGTGTTTCTGGCCGGTGCGGGAGGTGATCATGATGATCGGCAGGCGCATCAGCCGGGGGTCATTGCGCACCTGGATGGCCACTTCGAAGCCGTCCATGCGCGGCATTTCGATGTCGAGCAGCATCAGGTCGGGGGTATGTTCCTCGAGCACGGCAAGGGCGTCGATGCCGTCCTTGGCGGTGAGTACGTTCATGCCGTTGCGCTCCAACAGGCGGCTGGTGACTTTGCGCACGGTGACCGAGTCGTCCACCACCAGCACCAGCAGCGGGCGCTTTTTCAGCGGGTCGTTGAGGATCAACGGAGCATCCACCGCCTGGGCCGGCAAGGCCGGTTGCCGGGCGCGGATGTGCGCGAGCAGGTCGATGATCAACACCACGCGCCCATCCCCCAGGATGGTCGCGCCGGATAACCCCTGCACCCCGGAAAACTGCGGGCCCAGGCCCTTGACCACAATCTCCCGGGTGCCGGCCATGGCGTCCACATGCACCGCCACACGGCGCTCGTTGCACTGCACCAGCAACACCGGCACGGGTTGATACTGGCCCAGTAATTTCGGGCGACCGACGGTGTGCAGCAGGTCACCCAGGTAAAACAGCTCGTAGCGTTGGCCGGCATATTCATAACACGGCGGATCCTGCTGGTAGTGCCCCGCCAGCTCATGGGGCAGCACCCGCACCAGACCTTCGATGGTGTTGAGCGGGATCGCATATTGATCGTCCGCGCAGTGCACCATCAACGCCCGATTGACCGACACCGTAAACGGCAGGCGGATGCGAAAGTGCACGCCCTCCCCCGGTGTCGAGTCAATGAACATCGAGCCGCCGAGCTGGCGCACTTCTTCGTGCACCACGTCCATGCCCACGCCACGCCCGGAAATCTGCGTGATCTTTTCCGCCGTGGAGAACCCCGGCTGCAGGATGAACTGCAACACATCACGGTCGCTCATCTCTTGATGAGGGGCGAGCAAACCGCGCTTGATCGCCTTGCGCCGCACCGCGTCCAGAGGCACACCGGCACCGTCGTCGCGCATGTCGAAAACGATATCGCCGCCTTCGTGGGTCAGGTCCAGGGTGATGCGGCCCTTCTCCGGCTTGCCGGCCAACAGCCGCGCATCGCGGGGCTCCAGGCCATGGTCGACGGCGTTGCGCAGCATGTGTTCCAGCGGTGCCGCCATGCGCTCCAGCACATTGCGGTCCATTTCACCCTCGGCATTGCCGACGATGAACTCCACGTCCTTGCCCAACTCGCCCGCCACCTGGCGCACGATGCGTTTGAGGCGCGGCAGCATGCGCTCGAAGGGCACCATGCGCGTGCGCATCAGGCCTTCCTGCAACTCGGTGTTGATGCGCGCCTGTTGCTGCAACAGGCCATGGGCGTCCTCGTTGCGGCGGTCGAGGGTGTCCTTGAGGTCGAGCAGGTCGGAGGCCGATTCCGACAGCGCCCGGGACAGCTGCTGCAACTGCGAATGACGGTCCATTTCCAGCGGATCGAATTCTTCATAGCCCAGGCGCTCGGCCTCGGCCTGTTGACGACTGAGGATGCGCCCCTGGGTTTCGGTGTCGAGGCGGCGCAGTTGGTCGCGCATGCGTTCGATAGTGGTTTCCACCTCATGCAGGGCAATGCGCGCGTCGTTGACTTGCTGCTCGATACGACCACGGAAGATCGAGGTCTCGCCGGCCAGGTTGACCAGGTCGTCCAGCAGGTCAGCGGAAATCTTCACCATGTCGGCGCCGGGATCAACCACCGCTTCGGCCTTGCCTGCGGGCAGCGCCACGGGCGTCACGGGCTCATCGCTGGGGTGCACCAGGCTCTTGATACGTTCGATAAGCTTGTCCACCGAACCCACCGGCAGCCCATCCGCCACGGCGTCGATCATCTGCGCCAGGCGGTCGTGGCAGCCCTGCAGCAACGCGAACAGTTCGGCGGACGGCGCGAGCAAACCGGCGGACAGCCCTTCGTAGAGAAATTCCAGCTCATGGGCCAGGTCACCGATCGGCCCGATCTCGACCATGCGCGCGCCGCCCTTGAGGGTGTGCAGGTCGCGCAGCAGGGTTTCGACTTCCTGGCGATTGTTCGGCTCGGCCTGCCAGCGCAGCAAGGCGCTGCCGGAGCTGTCGAGAATGTCGGCGGCTTCTTCGAGGAAGATGTCCAGCAATTCGGGGTCGGTGCCCGGCGTTTCCGCAGGTGGGGCGGCCTGTACAGCCGGCATGCCGCCCTGGCGTAGCGCGCGCAACCGGGCGACCAGTTCGGCGCTGTCGCTCAAGGGTTGATGGTGCTGCAGTTCCTCCAGTTGCAAGGCCAGTCGCTCATGGCTGGCCATCAGCACCTGCGACAACTCGCTGGAGTAGCTATAGCGCCGATCCACCAGGCCTTCGTACAGGCATTCCAGTTCATGGGCCAGGTCGGCCACCGGTCCGATGTCGGCCATGCGCGCGCCGCCCTTGAGGGTATGCAGGTCGCGCTGCAGGGACGACAACGGCGCGGCACTGTCCGGCTCCAGCAGCCAGCGTTTCAGGGACTGCCCCGCACTGTCGAGAATATCCACGGCTTCTTCGAGGAAGATTTCCACGAGTTCATCGTCGATCCACGTGTCATCCTGCAGTTGCGCGGTGGCGGCGCCCAGTTCGGAGATGCTCAAGGCGCGGCTGCCGTCGCTTTTGATCAGGCCGGTGGCAGAAGGGTCCAGTGCATCGTCCAACAGTTCGCGCAGGGCGTGTACACGTGCCGGTGCCGGGATGATATCCTGGCCGGCGGCCAATTGATCGAGCATGTTGATCAGCGCTTCATGGGCCTGCTCGGCCTCATGGAAAAATCGCTCGCTGACCGCCAGGCTGCTTTCTTCCACGGCGCCGTAGAGGTCGAGCAAGGCTTCGCAGAGTTCATCGATGGCGTGCAGGTCAGCGACATGGGCGCCCTCCCCCAGCGTGGTCAATTCATCCAGCAGCGCGGTGAGTTCCTGGCGTTCGCCGGGGTGCTGCTGCCAGCGGCGCAGCAGGCTTTCGGCGTCGAGCAGAATGTCCATGCCCTGGGCCAGGAAGTTGGCGATCAGTTGCGGGTCGCGCTTGATCCGCAACCCCGTGTTGGGGGCGTCGAGCAGCGCGGCCAGTTGATGGTCGAGCAGGGCCTGGGTCCGGCGGATCAAGTCATCCGCGCCCTTGATCGGCACCAGGGGATCGCGGTCCAGTTGACGCAACCCACGCTGGAACAGGCCTTCGGCTTCCAGCAGCAACTCGACTTCGTCCAGGTACAGCGGCAGGCGATGGGCCTTGTATTCGCGGGTCAGGTGATCCAGTGGGCGCACCAGCTCGGCGATCGGCAACACGCCGGCCATGTAGGCGCTGCCCTTGAGGGTGTGCAGGGCGCGTTGCAGTTCATCGCTGACTTGCAGCGGCACATGCTCGGCGGCCTGTTGCAGGAAGTGGTTGAGGCTGTCCAGATGGCTCTGGGCTTCGTTGCGGAAGATCTCCAGCAACATCGGATCGTGGGGTTCGCCGACCGACGCTGGGGCGCCGTTGGCCCAGGCGTGGGCGCGGGCGGCCAGGGCGTCGACCTCATCGCGCTGGTGTTGCTCGCCCGTCGCGAAGTCGGCGATCAATGCCGGCAGCAGGGCCACGGCGTCATCCAGCACCTGTTGGATCTCGGGGCCGAGGGCCACGCTGCGCTCGAGCACACGGTTCAACAGGTTTTCCACGGCCCAGGCCAGCTCCGCCAGCACCAGGGCGCGCACCATGCGGCCGCTGCCTTTCAGGGTGTGGAAGGCGCGGCGCATTTCGCCCTGGGCGGTTTTGTCCGCGCTGTTGGGCAGGTGACGGTGCAGCACCTCAAGGACTTCCTCGGTTTCTTCGAGGAAGACGTCGCGCAGTTCATCGTCGATGGGCGCTTCATCGGCCGGCGGCGGCAGCAGGCTACCGGGGCGTTGCAAGGCCGGCGGATTGAGGCCCGAAGTGGGGTTGGCCAATGCGTCGAACTGGGACTGGCTGGGCGCAACCTCGCTCGACAGCGCGCCATCGGGTGCTGCCAGCGCCTGGCGCCAGGGTTTTTCGGCGGGCAGGTAACCCAGCGCAGCCAGGCTTTGGGTGGCCAGTTCCAACACCCGCTCACCGGCGGCGTCCGGGTCCTGGAGCATGCGTTCGAGGTAATACTCCAGGCTGCTGATCACGTCAGCGAAATGCCCCAGTTGCAGCTCCGACGGCGGGCTGTCGTTGACCATCAACTGTTCGTCGACGTAATCGGTGCAACCGCGCATCAGGCTGGCCGCGCGGGGCAAGGGGATCATCGCCAGCGCGCCGCGCACCTGGCTCAGCAGTTCCGGCAGGGATTCCAGGCGCTGGCGGTCCCAATCGGCTTCGATACAGTCGATCACCAGCTCCTTGGCTTGCTGCAGGCACTGGCAGGATTCGCGGATGACCAACTGGTGGATCTGGGTCAGGTCGGTGGTGGGCAGGCGGCTTTCTTCGTGGCCTTCCGGCTCGACGGTGCCGACCATTCCCGCCAGCGTGGCTTCCACATAGAGCAGCGCGCCGGCGACGTCCATCAACACCGCATCGTTGGGCTCGCGATGCCCCTGGGCCAGGCTCAATACCACGGCCAGCTGGTCGATGATGACTTTGCGCGGCTGGCCAAACCCCAGCACCGCGAGGGTATCGGCAATCTGTCGCAGGGGCGCCAGCAGCGCGTCGAGGTCGCTCGTGTGCTGGCGGTCGCTGCGCACGAACAGGTCGAGGCGCTCTTTGACCCGCACCAACTCTTCACACAACGCACCGAGCACCGAGCCCATGGCGTTGCGATCCGGCCCGGCAAGGCGCGCACGTTCGGCGTCCACCACTGCGCTGTCGGGCAAGGCCTCATCCAGGCTGTAGCGCTCTTTCAGACTCTGCATGCGTGGGGTCGGCCGGGTGACTTTGGCGACGTAAAACAACAGGCTCTTGAGCAGTTCATCCGGTGCGGGCTGGTTGATCCCGCCGATGCCCTGCGCCAGCAGGCGCTTGAGCTGCTTGTCGCTGGCCTTGAGCAGGCTGCGCAGCGCCGGGCTGTTGGCGACCACGCCGGTGAGCATGCCCTCGACCAGCGCCGACGCCACTTGCCACAGCGGCAACAGCGGCGCGCCCTGGCACAGCGCCTCAAGGCGCGCGAACACCCGCGCCATGTCTTCCAGGTTGCTCGGCCCGTGGTCTTCACGCAGCAGCCCGGCGAGGGCTTGCTGCAACAGTTGATGCCACTGGCGCAGTTGCGCCTGGAGGTCGGCCGGCGCGCGTTGGGCCAGGGCGTCCTCGGCAAGCGGCGCAATCGACAGCAGTTGCGGGCTGAACAAGCTGGTTTCCGACAGCAGGCTTTCGCCGTGGGCACTGCGCAGGTCGTTAGCAGCGGCAGCACCACCAGCGGTAAATCACGGCGAGCGCTGTGCACCCGGTCAAGGTACAACGGCAGTTGGCCCAAGGCCTGTTGCAGCAGGCGGATACTTTCCTCGCGCTGGCCGACATGCCCGGCCTGGAGCGCCAGGGCCAGTTCCTCGATCTCTTCGGCCAGCAGCGCCGCGCCGTAGAACTCGACCATTTGCAGCGCACCATGCACCTGGTGGATAGCGTCCAGGCACTGGCTGATCACGCCATCGTCGTGGGTCTCGACAAATGCATCCAGCGCCGAACGGGCCTGCTTCAGGGTTTCGGCAATGTCGCCCTTGACCCATTCAAGGGCCACGTAGTCGTGCCGATCAACCATAACTGCTCCGCTTAGAATTCGTGGGTTGCCTGGATCTCAAAGCCAATAGAGATCTAGTGTGGGAGGGGGCAAGCCCCTCCCACATTTGGATCGCATTTCAATCATCAACCTGTTTGGCCGCAGGCAAGGTGAAACCCGACACCGACCTGCGCAACTGGCTGGCCATCTTCGCCAAGTTGCCGATGCTTTCGGCGGTAGCGGTGGAGCCCGATGACGTCTGCGTGGTGATCTGCTGGATCACGTTCATGGTCAGGGAGATCTGCCCCGCCGATGAGGTCTGTTGCTGCGCCGCGTTGGTGATGCTCTGGATCAGCGCGGCCAGGGTTTTCGATACGCCTTCGATCTCTTCCAGCGCCACCCCGGCGTCCTGGGCCAGCCGTGCACCGCGCACCACTTCGGTGGTGGTCTGCTCCATGGAAATGACGGCTTCGTTGGTGTCGGCCTGGATCGCGCGCACCAGGGTTTCAATCTGCCGGGTGGCCGCCGACGAACGTTCGGCCAGCCGCTGCACTTCATCGGCCACCACCGCAAAGCCGCGCCCGGCATCCCCGGCCATGCTCGCCTGGATCGCGGCGTTGAGGGCGAGGATGTTGGTCTGGTCGGCAATGTCGTCGATCAGGCTGACGATGTCGCCAATCTCCTGGGACGACTCGCCCAGGCGCTTGATGCGCTTGGCGGTGTCCTGGATCTGTTCGCGGATGTTGTCCATGCCGTGGATGGTGTTGTGCACCACCTCGTTGCCTTTGTTGGCGATTTCCACCGAACGTTCCGCCACCGCCGAGGACTCGGCCGCGTTGGCCGACACCTGGTCGATGGACTGGGCCATCTGGTTGATCGCGGTGGAGGCTTCGGCGATCTGCTGGGCCTGATGCTCGGAGGCCTGGGCCAGGTGCATGGCGGTGGCCTGGGTCTCTTGCACGGCGCCCGCCACTTGCCCGGCGGTGAGATTGATGGTGGCCACCAGGTCGCGCAGCTGGTCCACGGAATAGTTGATGGAGTCGGCGATGGTGCCGGTGAAGTCTTCAGTCACCGAGGCGGTCACGGTGAGGTCGCCGTCGGCCAGGTCTTCGATTTCATCGAGCAGGCGCATGATCGCGTTCTGGTTGCGCTCGTTCTTCTCGGCGGTCTCGTGCAGTTGGCGGTTGGTTTCGCGCACCATCACCAGGCCGATCAGGATGATCGAGGCCAGCGCCAACAGGCCCAGCACATAGCCGCCGATGGTGTCGAAGCTGCGTCCGCTGGCGAGGTTTTCAAAACCGGTGGCCAGGTGCGAGGCTTCATCGAGCAGGGTTTGCGACAGGTTGAAAATATTGCTCGCCGAGGCGCGGACCTGGAACAGCTGCGGCGAGGTTTCGAGAATTTCATCCACGGAGCCGGAGACAAACTCGAACAACTCGGCGATTTCCGCCAGCCGCGCGCGGGCATCGCGGTCTTCTACCTGAGTGATGCGCAGCCCGGGGTTGCCGTTGAGCATGCCATTGAGCACCTGCCCGAAGCGATTGGCATCGCGGCCAAAGGTGTCGGCGGCCTGGACGGCGGTTTCGTCACCGGCCAGCACCGTGTTGACCGCGCCCAGGATACGCTCGGCCAGCAGCGACTGGCGCTGGGCCAAGGCCACCTGGCTGGCCGGCGCGCCGCGTTGCAGCAGGATGTCGACGACCTTTTCCGACTCCATCTGCAATTGCGGTACGGTTTCGGCGAGGGTCGCGGCCACTTGGTGCAGGGACAGCACGGTCTGTTCGCTGGCGAGGATCGCGTCGGTGTTTTTCAGCAGCGCCTCCCAGTCGGTCTGCACCGCGCGCATTTCGGCACGGACCGCACTGGGCGCAGCGGGCAGGCCGGTTTCCGGGTCGCCTTTTTTCAGGTAGCCCCAGCGTCGGGCAAAGTCGTTGCGCGCATCGCCCAACAGCTTGAATGCGGCGGCCTTGCCGGCGGCGGCTTCGGTAGCGTTCTTGGCAATGCGTTGGGACAGCACGCGCAGTTCACCGGCGTGGCCGATGTACTGCTTGTCATAGGTGGACTGGGTGTTGAGGTAAGCGAAGTTGGCGAACAGCAGCATGATGAATACGATCAGCGCGATAAACAGCACGATGATCTGTGAACGGCTGCGTGAGCCGGCCTGGGGTTTGGGCGTAGTAGCGGTGGTCATGCGGCGACATCCATGAAGCCAGGGGCCTGGGCCAGGGCGAAGGGGCTGAAGACCTGCCACAGCGGCTCGCCGTCGAATTGGCCCTGGATAAATGGCGCGCCGGGGCTGGGGCTCACCAGCAAGGCGTCTTGTGCAAAATGCTGCATCCCCACCACCTCGTCTACCAGCAGCCCGACAAACAGATCGTTGTATTCCACCACCAGCACCCGCCGTTGCTTGCGCGCCTTGGACAGCTCAAGCCCAAGGAAGCCGCCGAGGTCCATCACCGGCAGCAAACGCCCGCGCAGGTTAGCAACCCCCTTGACCCAGGCCTTGACCCCGGGCATTAAAGTGCAACGCGGCTCATGCAGGACTTCGGCGACTTCGCCCATGGGCGCGACATACCAATGCTGCCCCAGGCGAAAGCCAATCCCGCTCCAGCGTTGCAGGCGGGTTTCCTGGGATGGCAGGTCGGCGGCCAGCAGGCGGCAGCGGCGGTCGATGTCCAGCAGCAACTCGAAGGCGGTTTGCGACTCGGTCATGATGGCGTGCCGTCAGCCGGCCAGCACCTTGTTCAGGGTGGCGATCAGGGTTTCCTCGTCCACAGGCTTTGTCAGGTAATCCTTGGCACCCTGGCGTGCGCCCCAGATCTTATCGGTCTCCTGATCCTTGGTGGTGATGATGATGATCGGGATGCCGTTGGTTTCCGGCTCCTTGGACAGCTGGCGGGTGGCCTGGAAGCCATTGAGGCCCGGCATCACGATGTCCATCAGCACGGCGTCAGGCTTTTCCTGGCGGGCCAGGGCCACGCCGTCGGCGCCGTTCTCGGCCTTGAGGACCTGGTGGCCGTGCTTTTCCAGCATGCCGGTCAGTTTGTACATTTCGGTCGGCGAATCGTCGACGATCAGAACACGTGCCATGGTTTTCCCCACTACATTGGTCGGCGCCGGCCCTTGTGAGGCGGCGTCAGTGTGCTTGTTCCACTGCGGCGAACCCGGGCACATAGGCCTTGATCGCACTCAGCAGTTCTTCCTTGCTGAAAGGCTTGGTCAAAAACTGATCGACACCCACGATGCGCCCCTTGGCCTTGTCGAACAGACCGTCCTTGGAGGACAGCATGATCACCGGGATCGACTTGAACACCGGGTTGTTCTTCACCAGGGCGCAGGTCTGATAGCCATCCAGGCGCGGCATCATGATGTCGACAAAGATAATGTGCGGGTGATGATCCACAATCCGGGCCAGGGCATCGAAACCGTCGATGGCCGTGATGACATCGCAGCCCACGTTCTTCAACAGCGTCTCGGCGGTGCGGCGGATCGTCTTCGAATCGTCGATCACCATCACTCTCAAGGCGTTGGAATGCTGTTCCATATCTGCTCTACCATCGCCACAGCGAATCGGTTTTCGGTGTGTACTGCCTGATGTTGCACAGGATGAGCGCCGCAGGCCTTGGAATTCAAGGGCTGCTGCGCCGTGGCAGTCTTTTTAGCACAGTCTCGGGGAGCAATCTATCGAGGCACCCGCCCGGTGGTTTTTCCTTGACCCACAACAGCCGCAGCGCCACTCTGACGCCACTTTTATGCGCCCCAATTTTGCTAGAGGAAATCCCCCATGAGCGTTCGCGTCGGCATTGTCATGGACCCTATCGCCAGCATTTCCTATAAAAAGGACAGCTCGCTGGCCATGCTCCTGGCCGCCCAGGCCCGCGGCTGGA
>Ga0070754_10000724_pt1 | contig 29216 bp, 22 predicted proteins | sample VirMetDEL_Sep_01_FD_75181 | JGI IMG/M metagenome (GOLD analysis project Ga0070754, IMG submission 75181) | Aqueous microbial communities from the Delaware River and Bay under freshwater to marine salinity gradient to study organic matter... | ecosystem: Environmental > Aquatic > Marine >...
ACTGCCACGAAGAACTACGACGGAGTTCACACGGTCAATTGGGCCAACCCACGCCAACATCCAACGGATGAGGCTTATGCTATTGTCGCCTGCTCAGGTGTTGAGCCTGACGAGGAGAGCAGCCTTCAGCTTGTTGAGCAGCTTGGTGAGGATTGGACTCCTGCCGAGCCATGATGAACTGCACACTCAATGTCAAAACCGTCAAATACGACTTGATTAGGAATGAGCGAGATAAGTCAGGATACCAAGATAAAGTTGAACGTGAAGGACTTCGCGGGATTAGCGGTGGGTATGGCATCCGTGATGGGCGTGTATTTCAGCTTGAAGGCTGAGATTGCAGAGGCGAAGGAACTACCCAAGCCCACAGTCACCGTACAGGAGTTCAAGTACAAGGACGAGATTGTCCGTAAGACCATCATGCTCACCCAACAGGATGTGGAGAAGGTCAAGTCAGATGTTCAAGAGATTAAGGAATCACTTAAAGTCCTTGAGGACAGAATCTATGAGATAAAGAAATGAAAACTACCTTCGGAATCTTTATGCTTTTTTGCTCTCTCCTGTTTGTCGGGGGCAGCCTGAACAGTAAGGCTGAAACCAAAAAGCATATTGTCGTCACTCAGATTAACTCCAAGTGGAATTGGCACAACAACCTCAAGCTTGAGGGCCTGAAAGGGTGTAAGTACAGGTACGCCTACTTGGAGGACCAAACCATTCACAATCAACAGGCACTGCACATGGTCCCCGTCATACGGGTCACCTATGACAACGTGTTTGATTTTGTGTATGAGGGGAACATCATGCTTGAGCCAACCATCACAGTCGATTCTCTTCAAAGGGTTGTCGATAGCATAAACTCCATAGCATGGCAAAAGTAGTGTCGTCAGTAAAGATGGATAAGCCAAAGACCAAGAGGCCGGGGGTACATAGCAAGAATGCGTCCAAGGGCAAAAGAGGTCATAAGAATAAGTACAAAGGTCAGGGACGATGATAGTCAACGATGAGTTCAAGATAATTGTCCACTGCTCCGCTACAAGAGAGGGTGACAATTCCATAGATGCCGAGGTCATTGACCATTGGCACAAGGCGCGAGGATGGAAGGGCATAGGGTACCACTACGTCATCTTGATTGACGGTACCATACAGAAGGGTCGCAACTTGGACAGGTGCGGTGCGCACACCAAGGGACTCAACTGCAAGTCATGGGGCATCTGCTACATAGGAGGTGTTGAGTCAGATGGCAAAACGCCAAAGGATACCCGCACAGACGCTCAAAAAGAGAGTATGCTCATACTCCTCAAGAAGCTAAAGAAGATGCAGCCACAGGCAGAAATAAGGGGCCACAGGGACTTTGCTCCCAAGGCGTGTCCAAGCTTTGATGCCACGGAAGAATACAAGGACCTATGAAGGACATAATCAGCAAACTGTTTGGTGGTGCGGCAAAGGATGTCGGAGAGGGAATCGGAAACCTTATCGATAGGTTTGTACGCACTCAGGATGAAAAGGCAGAGTTTGAGAAAGAACTCACTCAGATTCTCATCAAAGCGGAGGCCGACATTCAGCAGAATGTCACAGAGCGTTGGAAGGCGGACATGAACTCCACGGGGTCTTGGTTGTCTAAGAACGTCCGCCCTCTTGTCCTTTTGTTTTTGGTGGTGTCTACCGTGACCATGGTGTTCATCGATGCGGGTGCAATCAGTTTCGATGTCAAAGAGAATTGGGTAGACCTTCTTCAGATTGTACTCATCACCGTCATCTCCGCTTACTTTGGCGGCAGGTCGTTTGAAAAAGTGAAGGCCAAATAATCCCTAACTTTGTGAGTAAATTGAATAAAATGAAACTTGAGAAGCAAGAGTTAGAGACCCTCCAAGAACTAAACAACGAATTTACCCGTCAAAAGCTGACGTTGGGAGAACTTGAAGTTCAGAGGGCATTGGTAATCGATGAGGTGAAAAGGATTAAGGCGACATTCCTTGTCGAGGAAAAGAAGCTTATAGACAAGTACGGGGAGGACTCCGTCATTAACTTGAACACGGGAGAGGTTCAGAAAAAACAAGACTGATGGCAAAGATTTCATCGTATGCGGTAGACGGCTCGGTATCACGTTCAGACCTTTTGATTGGCTCCGACGCTGAGGCTAACAATGAGACAAAGAACTTCCCGGTAGGTTCTCTCCTTGGCCTGACACAGGTCGAAGAGGTACTCAGCACCCACTACGACGTAAACCAAGTGCCTTCGGGATTGGACTCCCCACTTGATATTGTGTTTGGTCCGGGTGGTACGGGCACCACCGCAGACCCTGTGATGATGGCGGCCAATGGTACGCTGACATTCAATCAGGCGGGGTTCTACTTCATCGAGGTCTTTCTCAATATCGAGAGGCAGGGTTCATCAGGAAATTTTACGGTCACTGCATTCAGGGCACTTGTTAATGGCACTCAGTTTACTGAGACGAAAGCGGTTGACCTCAAGGAAACAGGAGTCATGGTTCCCTATGAGACCACCATCCCCTATCAGGCGACTGCGGGAGACACGATGAATTGGGAGGTCATGCGGGATAGTTCGGGAATAGATGCAGGGGGGCTATACACGCACACTATTAACGGGCCTTGGAGTAATGTCCCATCTGCTGAAATGCGCGTGTACAAAGTAGGGTAAGTGAGATGGATATTCGAAAAATTTCAGTTGGCCCTGACTACAAGTCGGGTGCTATGCATTATATCGTTGGGCAGGATGTATTGGGAGGCAGTCACAAGATTCACCTGATTAAGCACTACCCCGAATCTGACTCCGTAAAGATTTGGATTGAAGACGACAAAGAGGTTGTCAGGTGTTGGAAGGAGTTCAACAGTACAGTGCCTATTTCAATCGAGTTCAATATAAATTTTTAGGTGAAGTCTATCTATCAGTTTATAGTAGAGCCTGTAGGGGATAGGAGGTACAACAACACCAAGGACATTGGCGGCATCGACTTTGTTGTCAACACATCCGAAGAGGATTTCAGGTTTTCAAACAGAGAGGCGGTCGTACTCTCTACACCCATCAGCTATTCAGGTCCGATTAAGGAGGGAGACATTGTCTTGGTACACCACAACGTGTTCAAGTTCTACAACGATATGTACGGCAGGAGGAAGAGCGGCAAAAGCTTTTTGAAGGAAAACATTTTCCTCTTAGACCTCGAACAGTTTTTTGCCTACAAAAGAGATGGCAATTGGGTGGGGGTGGACAAGTTCTGCTTTGTCAAGCCCGTTCCCAAAGAGGACACCTACATCTACAAGCCGACCACGCATGAGCCTCTTGTTGGCGAGATGACCATCCTTAATCAGACGCTGAAAGAGGCGGGGATAAAGGTGGGAGACAGGGTCTGCTTCAAGCCTGATAGTGAATACGAGTTTCATGTAGATGGTGAGTTGATGTACAGACTCTACGACCAATCAGTCACCCTTACGTTGTGATGGGCTATGGCGGCAAGTGGTGGGACGATGATGAGGCTTACCGCCTCGCTATAGAGAGACTTAAAATGAAATTAAATGAAGTCAACAGAGATAAGGCTAAGGATAATAGAAGCGGGGGAAATTGCCGTGGAGCAACTCATCAAGGTCGCCAAGGAGAAAATCATAACGGGTGACCCCGAAGATGACTTGGCCGCTGACAGGTTGAAGAATGCTGCGGCCACAAAGAAGTTGGCAATCTTTGATGCATTTGAAATACTCAAGCGCATTGAGGAGGAGAAGGACGCTCTGAGTGGAAAGAGTGCGTCCCCTTCAGATTCTAACAACAAGCAGGGGTTTGCAGAAAGAAGGTCAAAGTAGTGAACTGTATCGCGTCTTAGAAGACGTTGTGCCCAAGGCCGTCCTGTCCAACAAGAACAGGAATCGGAGTTGGTTATATGGCTACAATGACAAGTACGATGTGGTGGTCATCTCCAAGTCAGGTCAGATTGGCGACATCGTTGAGATTTCAGGTCTAAGGATTGCCTTGCCCCCTACCCCTAAAGAGTGTCTTCAAAGACACTCGGACAAGAAGGAGCAGTATTGGGAGAGGACGGAAATACCTCAGCAACTCAAGAGGATACAGTCAATCTTCCAATGGAACGAGATGCCCTCTGAGTTCAAGGACAAGTGGGTAGGCTACATCGAGAGGGAGTTTGACTACAGGGAGGAGGGCTTTTGGTTTATGAATAATGGGAAGCCCACCTACATCACGGGGTCCCACTATATGTACCTTCAGTGGACGAGCATTGACGTTGGCTATCCGGACTACCGGGAGGCCAATAGGATTCTGTTTTTGTTTTGGGAAGCGTGTAAGGCTGACCACCGAAGCTTCGGGATGATATACCTGAAGATTAGGCGGTCGGGCTTTTCGTTCATGTCATCCTCTGAGGCCGTGAACACGGCAACACTTGCTCGTGACTCACGCATTGGCGTGTTGTCAAAGACGGGTGCTGACGCTAAGAAGATGTTCACCGACAAGGTCGTGCCCATAAACAACAGGCTGCCATTCTTTTTCAAGCCCATCATGGACGGGATGGACAAGCCGAAGACTGAATTGGCATACCGTATCCCCGCGTCCAAGATTACCAAGAAGAATATGTACGATGTGGATGAGGAAGCCATGGATGGTTTGGACACCACAATCGATTGGAAAAACACGGACGACAACAGTTACGATGGAGAAAAGCTGCTGTTGCTTATCCACGATGAAAGCGGTAAGTGGATAAAGCCAAACAACATCCTGAACAATTGGCGAGTGACCAAGACCTGCTTGAGGTTAGGTAGCAAGGTCATCGGCAAGTGCATGATGGGGTCCACGTCAAATGCTCTGAACAAGGGTGGTGACAATTTCAAGCAGATGTATCACGACTCCGACATCTCCACAAGGAATGCCAATGGTCAGACAAGGAGTGGAATGTACAAGCTATTCATTCCGATGGAGTGGAACATGGAGGGATTCATCGACAGATATGGTGCGCCCGTGATGCATAAAGACACCACTAACCCCGTCAGGGGCATTGATGATGAGTTTATCCATCAAGGCGCGGTTGACTATTGGGAGGCTGAGGTAGACTCTTTGAAGAATGACCCCGATGCGCTGAATGAATTTTACAGGCAGTTTCCGAGGACAGAGTCTCACGCATTCAGAGACGAGAGCAGGGCATCGTTGTTCAACCTGACGAAGATTTATCAGCAGATAGATTACAACGACTCCATGATTACTGAGCATCATGTCACACGTGGTTCTTTCCATTGGAGGGATGGGGTAAAGGATACGGAGGTGGTGTGGTCCCCGGACAAGCGCGGGAGGTTCTTAGTGAGTTGGATTCCCAAGAGGGCGTTGCAAAACAATGTGTCTACGCGCAACGGCACAAAGTACCCCGGCAATGAACACGTGGGTGCTTTTGGTTGTGACTCATACGACATCAGTGGCACGGTGGGCGGTGGAGGCTCCAATGGTGCGCTGCACGGACTCACCAAGTTCAGTATGGAGGACGCACCAAGCAACGAGTTCTTTCTTCAGTACGTCGCGAGACCTCAGACTGCGGAGATATTCTTTGAGGAGGTATTGATGGCCTGTGTGTTTTATGGTATGCCGATACTGATAGAGAACAACAAGCCAAGGCTTTTGTACCACTTCAAGAACAGGGGCTACAGAGGGTTCTGCATGAACCGACCTGACAAGCACTCTTCAAAACTTTCAAAGACAGAGAGGGAGTTGGGGGGAATACCCAACTCAAGTGAGGATGTAAAGCAGGCTCATGCTGCTGCTATAGAGTCCTACATAGAAAAGTATGTGGGGATTGATTTACAGGGGGACTACAGGGATGCGGGGGACATAGGCTCTATGCCATTCAACAGAACCTTGGAAGATTGGGCAAAGTTTGACATATCGAACAGGACAAAATTTGATGCTTCAATTAGTTCGGGCTTGGCCATCATGGCCTGTCAAAAGCACCTGTATCAGCCCGAAAAAACAAGCAAGAAAATAAAGGTTACCTTTGCAAGGTATACTAATTCGGGCCATTTAAGTCAGATAGTTAGATGAGGGATGTGAAGCCAAACATTGCATCTGTGGGCTTTCCAAGCCAATTTGTATCAGATGCTGAAAAAGCAGATGCTGAGTTTGGGCTACAAGTTGGTCAGGCTATTCAGTATGAATGGTTCCGTAAGGATGGAAATCAGTGCAGGTACTACAATCAGTGGAGAGATTTCCATAAGCTGAGGCTTTACGCAAGGGGTGAGCAGTCTGTAAAAAAATACAAGGATGAACTCGCTATTGATGGCGACCTATCCTATTTGAACTTAGATTGGACACCCGTTCCAATCATCCCGAAGTTTGTTGACATCGTCGTCAATGGTATGTCAGACCGATTGTTCAAGGTCAAGGCGTACGCACAGGATGCTTTGTCTCAATCCAAGCGGAGCAAGTACCAAGACATGGTACGTGGGCAAATGGTTGCCAAGGACACTCTTGAGATTATTCAGGAGAAGACGGGAATCAATCCTTTTATGATGTCCCCTGACGAGTTGCCCAACTCAGATGATGAGTTGTCATTGTTCATGCAACTCAACTACAAACCCGCGATAGAGATTGCGGAAGAGGAGGCCATCAACACCATACTTGAAGAGAACCATTACCTCGACTTGAGGAAAAGGTTTGACTATGACCTCACCACATTGGGGATAGGTGTTGCCAAGCACGAGTTTCTCCCCGGTTCGGGTGTTGAGGTGAAGTACGTGGACCCCGCCAACATAGTGTATAGCTACACTGAGGACCCGCACTTTAAGGACTGCTTTTATTGGGGAGAGATTAAGACAGTTCCTATGACGGAACTGATGAAGATTAACCCCAACCTCACTCCTGAGCAGTTGGAGGAGATTTCTAAGTACAGTCAGTCTTGGTACGACTACTATAATGTCGCTCAGTTCTATGAGAGCGATATGTTCTACCGCGACACTGTTACCCTGATGTACTTCAACTACAAGACCACCAAAAAGATTGTCTACAAGAAGAAGATTCTTGAGACGGGTGGGTCCAAGGTGGTTGAGAAGGACGACCAATTCAACCCACCCGCTGAGATGATGGAGGAGGGTAGGTTTGAGAAGATTGAAAAAACTATCGACGTTTGGTACGATGGAATCATGGTCATGGGCACCAACATAATCCTCAAGTGGGAGTTGGCCCATAACATGGTAAGGCCAAAGTCATCAAGTCAACACGCCCTCCCTAACTACGTTGCCGTTGCGCCACGTATGTACAAGGGGGTGATTGAGTCTTTGGTACGTAGGATGATTCCGTTTGCTGATTTGATTCAGCTTACGCACCTGAAGCTTCAGCAGGTCATTTCACGTACGGTACCCGACGGTGTGTACATAGACGCTGATGGACTCAACGAGGTTGACTTGGGAACGGGGGCGGCATACAACCCCGAAGATGCTCTGAGACTTTACTTCCAAACGGGTTCCGTTATTGGAAGGTCATTCACTCAGGACGGTGAGTTCAATAATGCGAAGGTGCCCATTCAGCAGTTGACATCCAACTCAGGCGCATCCAAAACGCAGATGCTCATCACCAACTACAACCACTACCTAAACATGATTAGGACGGTGACGGGGTTGAATGAGGCGCGTGATGCATCGACACCTAACCCCGATTCGTTGGTGGGTCTTCAGAAGTTGGCTGCACTGAACTCAAACACTGCCACAAGGCACATCCTTGACGGCAGCTTGTTTATATTCAGGACCCTTTCTGAGGCACTGACCTACAGGGTGGCTGACATATTGGAGTACTCAGACTTCAAGGACGACTTCGTCAACAAGATTGGAAAGTACAACGTCAGTATTTTGACTGACATCTCCGACCTGTACATCTACGACTTCGGTATTTTCATTGAGGTCACCCCTGATGAAGAGGAGAGGGCGCAGCTTGAGCAGAACATTCAGATTGCGTTGTCAAAGCAGGACATCAATCTTGAGGACGTTATTGATGTGAGGGAAATCAAGAACATCAAACTCGCCAATCAGTTGCTCAAGTTGAAGCGTAAGCAGAAGCAGGAAAGAGAGGAGATAATGGCTATGCAGAAACAGGCCATGGCCTCGCAGCAGCAGATTCAATCTCAGCAGATGGCTGCGGAGGCTGCAATGCAAAAGCAACAGGCAGAGGCACAGGCTAAGATGCAAATCAAACAGGCTGAGATTTCCTTTGAGATTGAGAAGATGAAGCAGGAGGCTATGCTGAAGAGTCAGCTTATGTCAGAAGAGTTCAACTACAACCTTCAGTTGCACGAGATGGCTGAGAAGGGACTCAGTAGCAGGGAGTCTGCGCGTGAAGAGGCTAAGGCCAAAAGGATTAGTCAGCAGAACAGTGAGCAGTCCAAGTTGATAAATCAGCGGAAAAACAACCTCCCGCCATTCAGCTTCGAATCGAACGAGGATAGCTTAGATGGATTCGATTTAGCGCAGTTCTCACCTCGCTAATTTGAGTTCATTTATTTTCTAAATTTGTAAAAATCAAATCAAATGGAGTTTAAGGTTAAAGCCGTAGAGGTCGGAGCGGACAAGTCCACCCAAGAAGTTGAAAAGGAACTGCTTGAAAAGCACGAGCAGGAGACAACCTCTGAAAGTGAACCACCTGCCGAGACAGTTGCGGAGACAACCCAAGAAAAGTCCTCAGAGTTAAAGGAGGAAGACGTTCTTACTTTTTTGAAGAGCAGGTATGATAAGGAGTTCACCTCGGTGGAACAACTCTTTGATGAGCGCGAGAGCGCAGAGGAGTTGCCCGAAGATGTGGCTGCTTATTTTGAGTACAAGAAAAAGACCGGGAGGGGGATGGAAGACTACATTAAGTTGGGTCGGGACTTCGCCTCCATGGACGAAGAGCAGCTTCTCAAGGAATATCTTTTGGCATCGGGTGAAGCACTCGATTCAGAGGATGTTGAGATTCTGATGGAGGACTACTCATTCGATGAAGATTTGGATGAGGAGTCGGACATCAAGAAAAAGAAGTTGCGCAAGAAGAAGACTATTGCCCAAGCTAAAAAGTTCTTTGATGAACAGAAGGAAATGTACAAGCAGCCCCTTGAGTCAAGTACGGCTGATGTTTCCGGACAGAGCAAAGAAGAACTTGAAGAGTACAGGCAGTATTTGAGTGAAGCGAAGACTCAGCAGGAGGAAGTTCAGAGAAGGCGCGATTGGTTCGTAAAAAAGACCGACGAGGTGTTCCAAGATTTCAAAGGTTTTGATTTCAAAATTGGAGACAACACTCTGACCTACAATCCGGGCGATGCTCAGGACATCAAGAAGGCACAACTTGACACCCAAAACTTCATTGGCAAGTTCATGGGAGAAGATGGTTTGCTGAAAGATGCTTCGGGGTATCATAAGTCATTAGCCGTTGCAATGAATCCTGAAAGGTTTGCCGCGTTCTTTTATGAGCAGGGCAAGTCAGATGCCACAGAGGATGTCAGCCGCAAGATGAAGAACATCAATATGTCTGAGCGGAGGGCACCCGAAGTAACAAAGAGTAAGGATGGTTTGCAGTTCAGGTCTGTTAACCCTTCAGAGGGCAGGGGCCTAAAGATTAAGTCAAAGAAAAGTTAACCACATCTAAAAAAATTAGAAAAGATGGCAGGTGCATTTACAGGTGGTGGGTTTGACCTTCAACCGTCCTCGCAGCAGGTACCGTTGGCAACCAACTACATCACCAATTTCGACTTCTTGAATCAGTATCTTCCCGATACTTACGAGAAGGAATTTGAGCGTTACGGAAACAGAACGATAAGTTCTTTCCTGCGCATGGTAGGGGCTGAATTGCCCTCAAACTCTGACCTTGTAAAGTGGGCGGAGCAGGGTCGTCTGCACGTCAAGTACACTTCGGTTGGAACTGCAGCGGCTTTAGCGGCTGACAGTGCGACTTTCCAAGTGAATGACGCTCCCAAGCCCACAGGTACTGACACCACGGGTGGGACTCCATTCAACGCAACCAACGGTATCGCTTTGCGTCCCGGACAGACAGTTGTTGTTTCTCAGAACGATGGTTCGGGCGAGAACAAGGGAATCGTCACTGCGGTTGACTTGGCCAACAAGCAGTTCACTGTTGCTTTCTACGAGGCAGGTGGACTTGTTACTGCAGGTACGGGCGTTGGAAACGCTGACGTGACTGTGTTCATCTACGGTTCTGAGTTCAAGAAGGGGACTGTAGGAATGAGTGGTGCCCTTGAGGCTGACGACTACATCTTTGAGAACTCTCCGATTATTCTCAAGGACAAGTATCAGGTCTCAGGTTCTGACATGGCTCAAATTGGATGGATTGAGGTGACCACTGAAAACGGTGCTGCCGGGTATCTGTGGTACATGAAGTCCGAGCATGAGACTCGTCTTCGTTTCGACGATTACATGGAGACTTCCATGGTTGAGGCAGTTCCTGCTGAAGCAGATTCAGGTGTTGTCAACGGCACTTTGAACGCTAACTATGGGGATAAAGGAACTGAGGGTGTGTTCTACGCCATCAGCGACCGAGGAAATGTTTGGGGCGGTGGTAACCCAAGCACTCTTTCAGAGTTTGACACACTTATCACTCGATTGGACAAGCAGGGAGCGATTGAGGAAAACGTGCTTTTCGTTGACCGCGACTTTGGCTTTGACATCGATGATATGTTGGCAAAATTGAACGGTTACAATGCAACCGGTGCTTCTAACTCCGCATCTTTCGGTCTGTTTGACAACGACACCGACATGGCGTTGAACCTTGGGTTCACAGGATTCCGTCGTGGATATGACTTCTACAAGACGGATTGGAAGTATCTGAATGACCCAACCATGCGCGGTGGATTGTCCACTACTGCAGGGTCAGGACGGATTAACGGTATGCTCGTTCCTGCAGGTTCTACCTCAGTGTACGACCAAGTGATGGGAATGAACGCCAAGCGTCCTTTCCTCCACGTTCGCTACCGTGCTTCTGAGACTGAGGACCGTCGGTACAAGACATGGATTACAGGTTCTGCGGGTGGTGCTGCCACAAGCGACCTTGATGCAATGGAGGTCAACTACCTCTCTGAGCGTTGTGTCTGTGTCATGGGTGCAAACAACTTCGTGTTGTTCGAAGCCTAATCAGCGATTGCTAATGGGGAGGGGTCACCCTCCCCTTTTTTTTGTAACAAGTGTCTTTGAAGACACGCTCTAATTTTGAATCAAATGAAAAACTCCGAACTGAAAGACAGGGTGTACAAACTCACAAGAGGCCGTGCCCCTTTGTCATTTATCCTGCCTACCTCAAACAGTCGCAGGTCTCCATTGCTTTACTTCGATGAAGAGAAGGGCTACAACCGCCCACTTCGTTATGCCCGAAATCAAAAGTCACCCTTTGAGGACGAGCAGGATGGAAACGTAATCCTTGAGCCTGTAATCTTTGAAGATGGTATGCTCTCTGTCCCAAGGACAAATCCTGTTTTGCAGGAGTTTCTGCACTACCACCCAATGAATGGAAAGAAGTTTGTTGAGGTGGACAACACCAAAGACGCTCAGGAAGAGGTTGACTTTCTCGTGGCTGAACTTGATGCCATGGTGGAGGCACAGAAGCTTTCAATCGAGCAGCTTGAGATGATGGGCCGCGTCCTGTTTGAAAAGGACGTAACCCTTGTTTCAACTGCAGAACTCAGGCGCGACATCTTGGTGTTTGCCAAAAGAAACCCGCAAGTATTTCTCCGGGCATTGTCTGACCCATCTGTGAAGCTTATGGCCACTGTTCAGCAGTTCTTCGACATGAAGATGTTGGGCTACAGGAACAACAAAAAAGACGTTCACTTCAACCTTGAGGGGAATAAGAAGAGGATGGCCACCATACCGTATGGTGCAGACCCCATCGAGTACTTGTCCGAATGGTTCAAAACTGATGATGGTGTAGAGGTCCTTCAGTTCCTTGAAGGTCAGCTATAATGCGGGATTAGCTTAATTGTTACGGGGGGTCTCAAAAATAGACCCCTCTTTTTTTTATCTATCTTTGCAGCAAAGAGTTTGCAGATGATAAATTCAGTTAGAAATACCGTATTGTCTATACTGAATAAGAATAACTATGGTTACATCTCGCCCCAAGACTTCAACCTGTTTGCCAAACAAGCGCAGTTAGACATCTTCGAGGACTACTTCTATCAGTATAATTATCAGCTAAATAAGGAGAATGCGCGTCAGTCGGGTACTGATTACGCGAACATCTCAAAAACATACGCTGAGGTCATCGACACTTTTTCGGTCACCAAGGCATTGAAGAAGACTGTAACTTCTATCCCTGCGTACAACAACAACTTTTATCTGCCGAGTGAACTAAGCACAGGGGAGACATACTTCCTCATCAACAAGGTGCTTATCTATACAAAGCTGCTTACAAGTGGAGAGGGTAGACAGAATGGAGGCGTTCTAAATACCATGGTGGACGTGTCTGCAGATTTTATTTCTTCGGGAGTATCTGTTGGCGATGTCGTTGTAAACACCGCCAACGAAGAGTTTGCGTACGTGGTTAGCCCTCCAACCAACACCGTGTTAATTTTGAGCGATGACATCTTCTCTGATGAGCAGACAGAGCCCTACAGGGTTTACGACGCAGACAGTATTAAGATTTCTGAAAGGCTTACCCACGACAAGGTCAACTTGTTAAATATGGGGATGAATACCAAGCCGAGTCTGATTTTCCCTGCCTACACAGAGCAGGGTCTGTTTCTTACTGCACTGCCTGAGTCTGTCACCGACTATGGTCAGGTGTTCGCTCAGTACATAAGGTACCCTAAGGCACCCAAGTGGACATACATCTCCCTTAATGCAGGAGAGCCGTCGTTTGACCAATCGCAGCCTGACTTCCAAGACTTTGAATTGCCTCTTGAGGATGAGCCATCATTGGTGATAAAGATTTTGCAGTATGCGGGTATGTCCATCAGGGAGATGCAGCCCGTTCAGTTTGCCACTCAATCTGAGCAGAAGTCAGATATGGACGAAAAATAATAAAGCATGGCCTACATTACTGATTATCAATACTATGAGAATGGAGGCAGTGCGCCCGAAGACAAGAATTGGGGTTCGTACCAATATGTTTCTTTGGAGGACATAGTCAACAACTTCATGCTCATGTATTCGGGGAACCATAGCCTCGTGAACAACGAGGAGCGGTTCAAGATAATCTTCCACGCCAAGAGGGGTATTCAGGAGTTGAACTACGACGCATTCAAGGAGATAAAGGTTTTGGAACTCAATGTCTCCGACAGGCTTCGCTTTGTGCTGCCGCACGACTACGTGAATTGGGTGCGCATCTCCCTTTACAAAGACCAAATTCTAAGGCCACTCACTGAAAACATTCAGACCAATTGGAGTCGCGCCTACCTGCAGGACAACAATTCCAACATCCTCTTTGACCAAGACGGCAATGCGCTGAGTCCTGAGAACTCAAACATTGACATGGACAGGATTAAGGGTAGCAAGAGGAGTATCTACCTTAATGAAGGAAGCCCGTTCAATGGTTTGGAGGGCTACTACTACGACGGCCTGTGGTACTTTGACTATCAGATTGGTGCCCGTTTCGGACTCAACACCGAGACCGCCAACTCCAATCCAACCTTCACCATTGACAAGAGGGGTGGCGTGATAAATTTCAGTTCGGGGATGGCGGGTGAGTTGTGCATCCTTGAGTACGTGTCAGACGGAATGGAGGGTGGTGACAACTCCCTGATTACCGTAAACAAAATGTTTGAGGACTACATCTACGCATACATTGAGTACGCTATTCTGAACTCCAAGCTTGGTGTACAGGAGTACATCATTAACAGGGCGAGGAAGAGAAAGACCGCGCTACTTAGAAATGCAAAGCTGAGGCTGAGCAACATACACCCATCAAGACTTCTAATGAATATGAGGGGTCAGGATAAATGGATAAAGTAATATGGCGAACACGTCAAGAAATTTTGTCTTAGGGCGAATGAACAAGAGCCTTGACGAAAGGCTCGTTCCAAATGGGGAGTATCTAAACGCTCTGAATGTACGTGTTGGCTCAACTGAAGAGTCCGAGGTAGGTGTTGTAGAAAACACAAAGGGGAACCTGAAGGTCAGCCCTAACATTGAGTATAATGGTGAGACCGTTAGTGGAAACGCTAAGTGCATAGGCGCGTACGCAGATGGTGCCAACGAGACAATCTATTGGTTCATCAATTGGCCCGACTACACCGCCTCGATTGCACTTGACCTTGTGTTGTCGTACAACACCAAGGGTCAGATTCTTACCTACCACCTCATCAGTGTTGATGACGGCACGGGTACCAAGACCACACTGAACTTCAATCAGGAACACCTCATCACAGGGGTGGACCTTGTTGATGGGAAGTATCTGTTTTGGACGGATGACATCAACCCACCAAGGTTTATTGATGTCGATAAAAGCTACGGGAATCCCGACCCCACTACAGGATTCGATGGGTTCAGCCCGGAGGACATCCTCGTGATTAAGAAGCCGCCCGTCACATCACCCACGTCAGTTGCTACTATCACGTCTTCGCAGAACAACTTCCTGCAGGACCGATTCACCTGCTTTGGCTATCGGTACAAGTACGACGGGGATATGTACTCTGCCACATCTCAGTTTTCAAGCCCCACCTTTATCCCCGGTATCTTTGACTACGACTTTGGGACAGGGTTGAACGAGGGGATGCTCAACTTGGCCAACACCGCAGTCATCACGTACAACTCAGGTGGGCCGCTCGTCAAGACTGTAGACCTTTTGTGGAAGGATATGCAGACAGGCTCTATACGAGTCATTGAGAAGTTGAACAAGGAGGAGTTGGGCCTCGTGGACAACACGAACTATACCTACACGTTCAGCAACAGTAAGATTTACACCGTACTTCCTGAGAGCGAGATACTCAGGTTGTATGACAATGTGCCAAGACTCGCCAAGGCGCAGACCATGATGGGCAACCGATTGGTCTACGGAAACTACTTGGAGCAGTACGATACAGTCTCTTTGAGTGGATTCCCAACGCGGCTTGAGTATACCCTCACTCTTCAGTCAGAGGAGATAGGCGTTGAGAATTTGCCCGACACTACTGCCAATGGCAACTATGCTTGGGACGGAGCGTTTACTTCTAACAACGCTATTCTGCAGCTTGACTTTGATGGCATAGACCTCAAGGCAGAGTCAATCATTGACATCGTGCTAAGGTTTGAACACTTTGGCTTTAGTGGTGACACAACGCCCACTCAGCAGACTCTTGATACTGAGATAAACTTTCAGTACGTCCTGCCACAGGACTTTGCAAGTCCATACGACCTCGCAACGAGTGCGGACTTTCAGGAGAAGATAGGCACCCTGTCAAACATTCAGACTGTGTCTGCAGCTTGTACGGGCATAACTCTTACAGATGAGTTCAATTGTGCGGCCACAAGTACTTTGTCAGGGCTTCAGAAATACGAGAGTGGAATAAATGGTCCGAGCGAACCGATTACCATAATATCCACCCCATCATCTACGGTGATAGGTTTTCAGCTTCCCGCCATACGTTACGTGGATGACCCAACGGGCGTGGCCATCACACAGAACGCATACGAGTACTATCAAATAACGGTCGCTGAGGGTACGTACCAATCGATTGGTAACCCCGCGAGTCTGCATAGCAACCGAAGCTATGAGGTGGGCATCATCTACATGGATGATTTTAACAGGGCGACCACCGCTTTGGTCAGTGAGAACAATACGGTACACGTTCCGTGTTCGTTGTCGAGCAGCAAGAACAACATTAGGGTAGAGATACCAACGCAGCAACTCGCTCCATTTTGGGCCACGAGGTACAAGCTTTGCATAAAGTCAGACAAGGAGAAGTTTTTCACCGTCTATAGCAGCTTCTTCTTCAGAGACCCAACATCGGGTGCGGACTACTTCCTGCTTGAGGGGCAGAACGCACGGAAGGTGGAAGAGGGGGACATCCTCACGGTAAAGACTGATTCTGCCGGACCATTGAATAGGTGCGTGAACGCCACCGTCTTGGAGAAGAAGGCGCAGCAAAGGGACTTCCTTGACCCGCCCCCAACAGATTCGGATGGTAATGACTTGGTCGTACCTACGGGTACGTACATGAAGATACGTGCGAACGATTTTGCAACGTCTGTGGGGGACCTGCCCGTTGTAGACTATGGAACATTTAGTGAGAGCGGTAAGGGGTGTATGGAAATCTACTATCCCGTGGATACCAAAGACCCTTCGGGGGCAGGATACATCGACTACACAATCCCTGCGGGTTCTCGTATACGGATATTGATTGACAATGAAAGGCGAGGCAGGGGTTCAACGCCAAGGCGTTCATTGTTTGTGGATGCAAACTTTACCGCATCTAAGGAATATAGCAATTTCAAGGCTTGGTTTGATGGCGACAACATTGCCGATGCCTTAGAGGCTCAGGCATCAAGAACCGGGACCAATGGCCCCCACTACGATATTGTGAACGGCAACCTGTCCGCAAAGCCTTGTAACTGTTGTAACATCTACACACGATTCAACACCTTCGGGGGCAGGACGTATTTTGGCGTGAAGAGTTCCGAGGGTACTGCAAACACGACCAATAAAAAGGTCAGGCTCAAGGTGCAGATTGAGGTGATGAGGAGTACGTCTCTTGTTGTCTTTGAGACGGAGGCGCAAGACTCTGCTCCTGACATTTGGTACGAGTCTCCCGTGTCGTATGCTATCGACCCCGTGTCGGGTACGCACGAGGGCAACGTCCAAAACCAAACCGGGTCTCAGGCGGCCATCATCGACACTGCATTCTTCAACTGCTATGCCTTTGGAAATGGTGTGGAGAGTTACCAAATTAGAGATGCCATCGACGGCAAGGAGTTGACGTTAGGCAATAGGGTGACCACCACATCTGCTCAGGACTACAAGGAGATGAGGCGTTTTGCTGACCTTACGTATAGCGGTGTCTACAACGATGAGAGCAATGTCAACAAGCTAAACGAGTTCAACCTCGGCCTTCTTAACTTCAAATCATTGGAGGATAGCTACGGGCCTGTGTTCAAGCTTGACTCACGGGCTACAGATATTCTCGTTCTTCAGGAGGACAAAATATCCTATGTGTTGGCGGGTAAGAACTTGCTGACAGATTCTACGGGAGAGAGTGTCGTTTCCTCCATACCCGAAGTGTTGGGTACTCAGGTGGCAAGGACCGAGGATTATGGAATCAGTAGGAACCCTGAAAGCTATGTTCGTTGGGGGTATGACAAATACTTCACCGACGGCAAGAGGGGTGCCGTCATACAACTCAAGGGTGCTGCAGGGTCAAGTGAAAAGCTTACCGTTATCTCTGAGTTGGGTATGCGTTCTTGGTTTAGGGACTTGTTCATCGACAAACTCGATACTCAAAAGCTTGGTGGGTTTGACCCATACTCTAATGAGTACGTCCTCACATCAAATGACAATCCATTGCCTGATGACACCCCATGCATTGAGTGTGGAATCACAAGGACTGTCTATGCGTTGGGGAATGGCTTCCCCGGAACGGAGTTCTGTGTCAACGTGGGCTATCTGATTGGAGATGTGGAAATCAATTGGTCAGCCTCTGCTGATGCTCGAATAGATGCCACCTTCAATGGTGTGACAGTCTCATCGACGAATATGTTGGTGCCATTGGTGGTAGACAAAAATGTTCTCACAGAGCAGGTTGTAGACATCGTTGTGACCGCCACGGACATAGACTCTGTTCAGGCGTACATCACCGTAAACTGTCCCGATGCTCAGGAGATAACCATTGTTCAGGTCTGCCTGTCCAATAACACAGATAGCGGTCAGTTTATCCACAATGAGTACAGGTGGGTGGATGGCTCGTTTGTTTCTCCGTTGCACTCTTCAGCGGTCACGCTGCAGTCGGGCACAACGAGTCCACTTGTGTCGCAGTACGATGTGATTACAGGCCCACAGGGGTCAGGATTCATTCCTGCTGACGGTGCCACCGTGTCGATTATTTCGAACAAGATTCCTCCTACCGATGACTTTGTGTTCGACTCATCTGAGGATGAGTTCCGTTACTTGAGGAGCAGCACGTTGTATGCAAACAACCCCACTGACATAGCCGCTTTGTTGGCTGCGTCTGCGGGTGCAACTCCAATCACGGGTGGGCCTAACACGTACGAGGCAGCGTTCACTATGCCGAGTTCAAGCGACCAATACCTGTACTTGATTTACGACTACAGGAACTCTTCTTCCGTGGAGTTATGCTACTCCACAGTGAGCGTAGGTGATGTGTGCTGCTCGTGCGAGGGAAGAAACAACTTGTTGGTCGAGGAGTGTCAGCACGATTCTTCTGCTACTGCGATTACTCAAGTAGTCCCTGAGTTGGGCGGTGTCGGAGTCGGTGACTTCGTTGAGTTGACAATTGCAGGGTGCGTAGGACAGGTTATTGCTCCTTCAGATGATGCAGCCACCGACACGATAAGGATTGTCCGCTCTGATGTAACGGACTGCAACGATGTGTGCTTGATGTACAGGTTTACAAACACAGGGGCGAATCCCAAAGATGTAACCTTCTACACTTGCTCATTGATTGAGCCGCAGACCATCACCTTGGGTGTAGGTGGTACTGCAACGGCCTGTGTAAAGGAGATAACATTCTTGCCCGGTGTGGTCACGACAGAGAGGTTGGGCTGCAACTGTGGTGATGTATGGCTTGTGACTCAGTGTCGTCTTGATGGGGTCACGAACAATCAGTACATAGACGGAGCAGGTCTTCTCTCAGGCGGAGAGTTTGTGTCTCTAACGAGTGATACAAACTGCAGGTATGAGGTCAAGTACAGGGTGTCTGAGACAACGACTGACACGCTGAACAGTGTGGAGTCCGAGACAAGCTGCAGCGAGGTGTGTCAAGAGTATGTCGCAACTAACACGAGCGAGACCACCGCTTACACTATTGCGTATGTAGATTGCAATGGTGACCCTCAAACTCAAGACATCGCTGCGAATGGTGGTCAGTTTACATTCTGCGCGAAGGAAATCACACCTCCAAACCCCAATATTACCTTGGAATTTGCTAATTGCGACTGCACACTTCCATAATAAATAGACCATGGCGACATTAGGAAACTACTACATAGACGGCCCATCATTTGCGTCAGCCACGGCAGTGTATACTGATGCGGCCATGACCACTCCTGCTGCCGACGGTTGGTATTCTGATGGAACGACCGCACGGGAGCAGATAGGCGGTGTGTTGGGATTTTCTACCTCATGTCCTGACTGCATCTTCCCTTGCGGCTCCGCTATTAGTGCATCAGGCGCAGCGGGTATGTACGACCTGACCTTCAACGCAGGAGTAAGCACGGGTTGTACAATCATTTACTTTGACCCAAGCAGTGTGCCCGAAGGCATAAGGGTGCAGTACAACTCCAATACTTTCAATGGTCTGACAAGCCCAACAGAGGGCTTCCTTGGTAGTTCATCATCCACCAACTACACCTTCATAGGGCGCACGTCTAATGACTGTGGCATAGCGGCAGCCCTTACGGGTGGAGGCTACACAGGTCAGAATCAGTATCAGTGGGATGGTGGAGGATTCACCATTGTTGGCACGTCGGGTACGGTCACGGGCGCAGCGGGTGACGTTCAGCTTACCACGAGTGCCCCCGGATATTGTACCCTGTATGTCCCCAAGCCATTGGCATCGCCTGAAGATATGTTGGTACAGATTTTTGGACCATGCTCAGGGACTGCCTTTGACATTGAAATCAACTGTCCCGTTCAGTTGACGGGCATGAGCGTAAGTGACAAGCAGCCCACATCCACTTCCGACCTTACCATTTGCACTACGGTGGGCACGTACCCCAACACCTACTACAATGTCCCCAACAGAGGGGGCGAAGCGGGCATACCTCAGTTGCGCGAGTTTTTTGTCCGTGATGCAAATGGAAACACCAAGGTTCCATCGGGCAAGTACAAGATTCAGGCTGCCCCACCAAGTCGACCTGATGCTTTGGTTGTCGAGGTTGACACGAACGGAGTGATTATTGGAATAACAACCTGCCCATAAATCGTTTAGGATATGCCTACATTATCATACAGTGAGGGAGCGCAGGGGTTCCCATCTTTTTACTCGTACGACCCCGACTTTATGATTGGTATGAACCAATACTTCTACACCTTCAAGTCGGGCAGTCTGTGGAGACACAGTGTGAATGAGAGGTATAACGAGTTCTATGGCGCAGACTATCCGTCCTCGATAAGGACGGTGTTCAACGAGCAGGTGCTTGAGAACAAGTTGTTCAAGACAATCAACATTGAGGGCGACAAAGCTTGGAAGGCCGACCTGAGTACCGACCTGCAGACGACAGGGTTCATTGATTACAAGTGGTTTGAGCGGAAGGAGGCATCGTTCTTTGCTTTTGTCAGGAACTCTCCGAGCGAGAATCGACTCAGAAGTTTGAATGGTATTGGCAACAGTGTGGATGTGGGTGGGGGTTCAAGTACTCTCACTGCCTATGAGATAGACTTTGCCGTTACCATTAACATTGGCGACATCCTCAGTGTTGGAGACCTCCTGTACCGCGTTGCATCCGGGGGTGGGTCTGCCATCTTTGTGGGGCAGGTGATAGAGATTCGGGTGGACAAACCGAAGGGCATCAACAAGCTTGTTGTAAACACAATAGCAGACCAAGAGGGTGTTAATTTTGTCCCACCGGGCAGCATCCCCGGAAACCCCATCACGTACTTCCTGTACCAAAAGAACTCCATTGCCGAGTCTCATGGTGTGTTGGGCCACTACTGTGTTGTTGACCTGTACCTAAAAACACTCACCTACGAAGACATTGATTCGAGGGCGCAGGGCAGGACAGAGTTGTTCGCGGTGGAATCTGAGGTGATGAAAAGCTATCCGTAAAAAGAATATCTTTGTTAGGATATGGGTCTGCTCTCATTATTCAAGAAAAAACAAGCCGATAAGCCCGAACGCATTCTTGACTATGTGGTTCAAAATCGGGGTGTTCTGTGGGAAAAGATAGCAGAATTTACTGAGCAGGTCCAACTTACGGGGGGTGCAGTAACCGCACACACCAAAGAGATGGAAGAGCAGTTCCCGACGAAGCACCATTTCAGGGATGGCCTCTACACAAGGGAGGTGTTTATGCCGAAGGGGTCTTTGGTTGTGAGTTTCATTCACAAACAAAATCATCCATCATTTTTTATGGAGGGGGATATGTCCATTGTAATGGACACGGGAGAGGTGAAGAGGATGAAGGCACCCATGGTCGTGCAGACGGATGTCGGCACACAGAGGGTAGCGTATATGCACGAGGACACCAAGTGGGTCTGCGTGTACAAGACGGACAAAGAAACTATAGAGGAGGCCATGGACGAGGTGTACACCACCGACTTCAGGGAGTTGCCTCAGTCGGTAATTGAAAGAAAAGGAATGATATGTCAGGATTACTGTTAGGCATAGGAAGTGTCGTCATAGGTGGCGTTAGTTCCGGCATCAGCTTTAGTCAGGCCGCAAAGCAGAAGAGGCTTCAACGCCAAGCAGAGGCAGAGGCTGAAAAGATGGTCAGGTTGGCGCGTAAGAAACTTGACGTAAACGTGTACGAGGAACTCGCTATCCCCAAGGAAGCTTTTGAACTTGAGAGAGAAAACCTACTCACTCAGGGAGCCACTGCTCTTCAGGCAGGTATGGAGGGAGAGGCGAGAGGTGCTGCCGCTACGGCAGGTCGTGTTCAGATGGCACAGGGTGCTGCCGAGGCGAAGGTTCGCGCAGCTATGGCCAAGGAGTTGGCCGACCTTAATAAGTTGACTGCCGCTGAAGCGTCAAGGCTACGTGATTTGGATGTGGGCTTAGACCTTCAGGTTGCTGAGGGTGCGCAGTTGGCTGCAAGAGATGCTGCCGAGGCGAGGACCGCAGCCATACAACAGGGTATGCAGTCTGCAACAAGTGGTCTTCAGGGCGCACTCTCTATGATGCCATTGTACATGGGCAAGATGGGAGCGCAGAGGAAGGCACTTGGTGCAATGGAGTTTACGGGTGATGAGTACAGAAGGTTTGGAGATGTTCAAGGATTTGATGGCAGTAGGTCACCATCGCAAGGACTTTCAAACTTAGACTTCAATAAGATTGCGGACATGAATTTCTTTGAGTTCAGAAAATTCAAGAAAGCCCTCACTCCTGAGCAGGAGAGAATGCTTTTCTTTAGTCCTCAGTACACTCAGAATCTTCAGGCCGCCATGGGCAACGACCCATACATGGATTTCTACAGGTCAGGTCTAAAGGAATAACAGGACATGGCTACCTATTTTAAGTACGCAGAACGCAATGTAGATTCTCAGGTCAATTGGGCTGAGATTGGCAAGAACATGACGGATATGCTCCAAGAGGAGGGGCGCATTCGTCAGGAGAAAAAGGCGGCAATCGACGAAGCGTCGAGGGAGTTTGGGAAGACCCTGTCGGATGCACCCACGGGTGATTTCGATGCGGGTAATACGTTCGCTCTGAACCACGCCAACAATGCTCAGGAACTTAGACTCATTCAGGACACCCTGTTGAAGTCGGGTCAGCTTAGTGTTCGTGACTACACCATCGCACGACAGAACATAAACGATGGCACGGGTCAAATCTTTGACCTCGCAAAAGAATATCAGGCTGAGTACTCCGACAAGATGGCCCGTTGGGATGGTGATGAATCCTCATTCCGCGAGGTGTGGGAGATGGAGCAGGCCGAGGGACTGTCCAACTTAGCCAACGTAAACTCTTACATCAACCCAACAAATGGTGTCATCAGCATTGGGAAGATGGTCAAGGGGAAGGATGGTGTGATGGTGATGAGTACGAATGAGAATGACTTCAGCACCGTATCTGACTTGAAGAGAAGGCTAAAGCAGAAGTACGACAGGTTTGATGTTGACGGGTATGCCGTGGAAGCAGCCGAGCAATTAGGGGAGGTTGTTGACACAACAGTGCTGCCGGGCGTAGAAGGTGGTATTGACCAAATCATAAAAAGAGTGGATGCCAAGAAGGGCGACTACACTGATGCGGAGAAAGAATTTGTTGCATCGTACAAAGATTATGAGGATGACAAGGTGGAGGCCGCCAAGGTCAACCCTAATGATGTAGCGTCTGTGCTTACCGATGCCAAAAGAAAAGCCCCTAATGGAAAAACGTACACCTTCACGTACAACAAGGGCGATGTGGAGAATGAGGATGGTACTCGCAAAGAGGATACAGACCATCTTGTTTTCATTGACCGCAGCGAGAATCCTGCAGGGACGGTGAAGGCCACGCCTGAGCAAGAGGGGGAGGTTGACGATTTAATTAGAACCAAGATTCGTGCTGCAATAGATGTGAAGAAGGAGACAAATGTTTCCCGCAGGGGCTACAAGCCAAGCGGGGCAGCATCGGGAGCAGCAAAAGAAAAGGCTCAGATTGACATCATGTCGAACATTGGCGCACTCTACTACGGTGACGACAACGAGGTGAATACTGCGCTGAGTGCGTTGCGAGGATTCAACTCCAATATCGTCGAGACAGACCGTACGGGCGACGGAGGTGTTGTCATTACGTACGCTGACGGAACGAGCGAGACAATAAGCTTCAGGGATGCTAATGGTCAAGTGATGAGCCAAAAGCAGTTCATTGAGGCTGCAGCCAACAAGCTATTGAGGGGCAACGAGCAAGGCTACGTGATTTCTGATTACGATGAGATTGCAAGACTTGGTAAGCTTGACCTCACCCGCGACTTTAATGAGGCATCTAAAGGCCATGACGAACTTCAGAAGCCAACGAAGATGCCTTTTGAAGAAACCTTTATGTCCCATGAGGGAGCGAAGCTTGACATGACTGCATTTAGAACAGGCAGTGGTATTAGTGAGACTGAAGAGAAGGCAATGGCCAATGAGGTTAGCACCTTCGTTAGTGGACTTCCGGGAATGCAGGGAGCGACTGCGAGGGTATTTGGCTACGGAAGAGGTATCAAGGTCAAGGATGCTAAGGGCAACGTGATAGCGGAGATTGACTTGGAAGATGCTGATGTTAATGCACTCGAAAACTTCAAGCAGACAATACTCAACAAGGCATTTAGTGTCTATGACATATTGTTGCAAGGGAATGAAGAAGCCAAGGAGAAATACGTAGAGGATTACGGAAAGAGTAACACCACATCAGGCGGAGCCGGAAGCGCATCAGGAGCAGGATTATGAACGAACTGAATCAAGAGTACTTAGACAAACTGTACAAGTTTATCGCCACCAACGACCCTGAGTGGAAGGAGAAAAATACTCCTGAAGCCTTTGCCGCTAAGTTGATGGACCAATCCTATCAGGCGAAGGTCTATGAGTACATAAACACCATAGACCCCACCTATAGCAGCAGTACCACCGTCACAGAATTTTTCGGAAAACTGCGAAAAAAAAAAGAAGGTACGGAATCGCCCTCGGCAGGTGGTTCATTGGTGTCTCAGAATGGTGAGGCCACTGCTCAACCTGTAAAGCCCCAAGAAAATCAGCCAACCGTAATGGTTGATGGGTATGAGGTCACCCCTCAAGACCGCAGGGCGACGGGCTACGTTGACCCCACTGATGAGATAGCAAGTCTTCAGTCTGCAATGCACACTGTCGCTCCCGGTGCTTACGGAGTCGGGGCTATTGGCAGGCCCATGTCTGACAATGAAAGAGAAAGACTCAAGCTTTTAAGGGCGCAACTGAAGGCGGACCAAGAGTTCACTCAGAAACAAATAGAGGCGGAGGCTCCCGCGCTTGAAGAAACTCAGCTTCGTGAGCAAGAGGTTCTTAAATCCAAGAACGAACAACTCGAAAAGGTAAGGGAACGCACCATCAATTACGGTGGGTTTACTGAGGCTATCAAAATATCGGATGCGATAATAAAACAAGGATACGAAGAAGAGGAGGCCGTCCCCTTGATGAACCAAATTTTCGGAAAGTTTGGGTTCATGTTCAGGGAGATAGGTATGGGTGATTCAATGGAGGTGGTAGCCCCCAACGGTGCCACCACTGAGATTGAACTCGACCCCAAGATAGCATCCCTGTTCCGTGGTATTAAGGAAGGTGCCACGCCACAAAACGCTTATGATGCGCTGAATGCTGAGGAGTCATTGAAACTCAAGAAGTTCGTGCAGAACAATGCCCTCACGTTGCCGTCCGAATCACACATGGATTTTGAGAGCCATCAGCAACACATGAAAGCGCAAAGGCTGAGGGATAAGTCACGCTTAAATGGTGATGGCACTGAGTCTACAGTCTTGATGGAATCGGCAGAGGTGGATGGGAAGTACGTGGCCTACCCCACACTCTTCCCAAAGAACCCCGACCTTTACGGCAGAGACCCTAAGTGGTGGATGGAGTTGAGTGGTGATGAGGCTTATGAGGAAGCACTCAATCGAGGGGAGGTATTCTACTTTCCTACTGACAAGGCTGCAGAAAGATTTGCTGAGGGAAGTTGGAAAGACTTCACCTCTGCAGATGCTGAGGCAGAACGATTTTACAGGGAAAGAGGGCAGTCCTACACAGGGTACAAACAAGCCTTTGACCAATACGAGGAGGCCATGGAGGCCATCTCATTCATCGACAGGGCACCGCTTGAGTATGACAACCTCAATGATGAGGAGAAGGCCCTTTACTCAGACTACTACATAAACGGAAAGCGCAGGAACGACCTCGGTGAGATTAGGGAGAAGCTGACCAACATCAGCGATGAGTTGAGACCATCTGTCAACGACTCTGAGATGCGCACAATCCGTGAGGACTTTGACTCCTATATGCAAAAGGAGTTCGCCAAAAAGACAAGCGAGGCGGTTCAGACAAACCTTGTTGCAAGGGAGCAGGAGAATGACTTGCAGCGCGAGTCGCTGAGGTTGTTTGGCCTTACGCTGAATGAACTCAAAGACTTCGAGCCTACCGAGTCATATCAGATACGGGCTAAGGACGCGCTACTTACAGGTCTCAAGGACGTGGAAGCGGTAAAGGATATAGCTTCGGGTGAGTATGAGGTGGCGGAGACGTTCTTTGATTCAAAGTTTGACAAGGCGGTACACGGAGAGTGGGTTGATGATTGGAGTTCAATAACCAACGAGTGGAACAAGGGCTTCGCAAGGGGTGAGGCTGCAGAGGCCATCCTCAAGGTGGCCTTGGGCATAACAGACCTTGATGACGAAGCGTCCCTTGAGGATACTGTCGAGGCAATCATAGGTAAACTTGGCGAGGCACAGACAGGCAAGGAGGGCAGAACGTCCTACAGATTCCATCAGGCGCGGGGCTTCAAAGAAGTCTTCGACGTGCTGAAGGATGACCCTGCTCAGTTGGCTATAGAGTTGGCCGCTCAGTCTATGTCTCAGATGCTGCCCTATGGGTGGAAGATGTTGTCCATAGGTATTGGTTCGGGAGCCGCTACAGGTGCGGCCATTGGTTCCGCAGGATTTGTCACAGGCCCCGGAGGTGTTGTGACCACGGGTGGAGGAGCATTGACCGGAGCAGGTTATGGTGCCCGTACTGCATTTTCAGGGGTTATGTTGGCGTTGGAATACACCAATGCGGTATTGGATGCGGTAAGTAATCAGGGCTATGAGGTCATGGACCCTCAAGAGTTGAAGGACGCTCTTCAGGATGAGAATGTTTGGGACGAAGGCAGGGAGATTGGACTCAAGCGGGGTATCCCGATTGCTGCTATGGACTTCCTGTCCGCAGGTCTCGCGGGGCGTGTGTTCAAAGTTGGAAGCATAGCGAGTCGGGCGACCAAGATAGGTGCCCAAGTGGGTGAGCGCATGGTATATGACCCACTCGCGGAGGCCACGGGTGAATACTTGGCGCAGGTGACTGCGGGTCAAAGTGTTGACGGCAAAGAGATTTTTGCTGAAGCTTGGGGTGGTATCGGTAACAACGCTCCCTTCGCTGCATACAACACTATGCGCGATATAAAGAGCAGGAACAACGTCGAGTTGGCAAACAACCTGACCAACTTGAGATACATGGCCCGTGAGGTAGCCTCCGATGAAAGGATTTCATCTTGGGGCAACAAGATGGAGAAGTTGGGTAAGATTAGTGCCGAGCAGAACCAACGCATCCAAGAGAATGTGGGCCTGAGAAGAGATGCCAAGGAGTTGTTGGACATAGGTCTGAATGGAGGACGTACTACCAAGGAGGTGCGCGGACGCGTCATGGAGTTGATGGCGGCAAAGGAGGAGTTGTCATCCACACCATCGAGGCGTGATGTGTTCTCCGACAAAATCAAACGCATCAACGAAGAACTTGCGGAGATTGCACAGACGGGTAAGCTAAGGAAGCCTGAAGCCCAAACCGTTCTTGCGGAGGCGGGAGTCTTGGGCATTGGTGAGCAGTCAACGCCAACGGACATCCGTCAGGGTGTAAAGAAGTACATGATTAACGGCAAGGCGTACACGAGGGCTGAGTTCCTGTCGCGCCTTGGTGAGATGAACAAGAGGGCCTTGATGAAGGCTAAGTTCAGAGTCTTCAATGATGAGGACACGCAAGAGAAACTTGAAAACAGATTACAAAATGCCCTTTCAGTCAGAGAAGCAGCGCAAGTGGATGTGGGCCAACAAGCCCGAATTAGCGAGACGGTGGGAGAAAGACTATCCGTCGGAGAAGACGGCACCGTCGAAGTCGAAGAGGTCGCAGAGGAGGCCGCAGAACCTGAGACCAAAGCGATAGAGACTACGGAGCCACTCGCTCTACCACCTGCAGTCACTGCGCCCACCAAGAAGGACAAGGAGGCGTTTGAGCAGGACAAGCTTGAGGGTCCTCGACTACTTGGTATCCTGTCGGGCATCGCTGACAAGCAGAAGGAGGGGAAGAAGCTTACGCCATTCCAACAAAGTGTTGCCGACAAGTTCAAGGAGCAGTTGGATGAGGTAGTGTCTTCGAAGACACTCAAGGAGGAGAAGGAAGACCTTCAGGAAATGCTTGGCCTACCACAGGGTCCGACCGAGACTACCACAGAGCAAGAGGTTGTTGCCACGTTTGGTGAGGAGAACACAGAGAGTGGCGTGTCCTTTGTCATTGAGGGCACAAAGGAAAATCCTCGGTATGTAAGGAAGTTCCAAAACCCTGACGGCACGGAAGGGACTTTCGAGTACTCCAATGAGAAAGGATTCAGACGCGCAATAAAGCGACTCAGGGACAAGGGTGTCACAGAAAGAGAGGTGGCCACTACTGAAGAAATTAGGTTGATGTCAGCAGAGGAGTACTTGGCCGCTATCGGTGTGCCTGAGTACACTGTGATGAACTCTCTAAGAGAACTTGCCATCGAAAGAGGAATGGGCATTGGAAGGGATGCAAAATTAGCCCATGTGGTTGTAGATAAAGACAACAATTTACTTGGGGGTGCGGTCACTACTTTCGATGAAGAATCAGGAAAGTATTCTTTTGACATTGTTCTTGGTGAAGACGTGTCAGCACAGGGCTATGGCTCGGCTTTGCTTAACAAAGTCATCAATATACCTGAAGAGATAAAGCAACAAAACCCGAATGCTTTTATAGAAGTTGAGGTGGTAAATCCTGTGGCGCAGCAAATGCTTGAAAGGAGAGGATTTGAGGTTATTGGGAAGCGCGGCAAGATTACTGATATGGCTCCTAAAAAGGGAGTTGAGCCTGTGGCTGAAGAAGCTGCACCTGTAGCTGAAGAGGCTGCACCGACACAAGAGCGGACTGATGTTCAGATTGACCTTGACAACAGGATAGCGGAAACGGAGCAGCAGATTCAAAACCTTGAGGAAAGACGGGAGACCCTGCGGCAGTCAAGGGAGGAGATGCTGCGAGAGGACGCGGAGTTTGACCCTGAAGGAATGAGGGCCAACGACAACGAGACAAGGCGGGTACGAGAAAAGCTTGAAGACCTCCAAGACAAGTTGGCCGCACAAAAAGCCAAGAAGGAATCCTTGGAGCGTCCCGCAGTAGAGGAGACTACAGAAGAGGAGGCTGCACCCCAAACGTCAGTTCTTCAGGAGGACATAAACCGACTTGAGAGCGACATCGACACTTACGAGAATGAGATTGTGGATGCTCAAGACGAGATTGCGATTGAGCAGGGCAACACCAAGGAGGGCATAGCAGAGTTCAAGGAAAAAATAAAGAAGGCCAAGACCAAGGCGCAGAAGGAAGACCTCAAAGCTGAACTACAGGATTTCAAGGACGACCAAAAAGCCCTCATCGATGGCTACAAGGAGGACATCAAGTTGCTGAAGAAAGACCTGAACACTGCGAAG
>Ga0070754_10000730_pt1 | contig 29078 bp, 48 predicted proteins | sample VirMetDEL_Sep_01_FD_75181 | JGI IMG/M metagenome (GOLD analysis project Ga0070754, IMG submission 75181) | Aqueous microbial communities from the Delaware River and Bay under freshwater to marine salinity gradient to study organic matter... | ecosystem: Environmental > Aquatic > Marine >...
CATGGACTATTGATGTGCCTGATAAATTAACGACAGTATGTTAGATCGTGTTGAAGTAAAAGAAATATTAGATAAGTTTGGTAAGTACTTAGTATCACAATCACGTGCTAATTTAACACGTGCAGGGCGTAGGCATACAGACGCTTTATATACTTCATTGGATTATGAATCAAACGCATTTGAAAACTCTATACAATTTGATTTTGGAACTGATAAAGAAGAAACATCTAAATATTTAGACTTTATAGACAAAGGTGTAAGAGGTGCTGGAGGTGTAAGAAAAACAACATCTACTTTTAACAATAGAAATAATAAGGGTAAACTTTGGAAGATAAACGCTAAAGATTCACCATATAGATTTACAAATAAAATGCCACCATTAGGAGCGTTAAAGAATTGGGCGCAAGATAAAGGATTGAGTGCTTACGCAGTACAAAGAGTAGTTTATCATCAAGGAATTAAACCAACATACTTTTATAGTAAACCATACGAAAAAGCATTTGAAACACTACCAGAAGAATTAGTAGAGGCTTATGGTTTAGATTTAGAAAGATTTATGGAAATAACATTAATAAAGAATAAGGATGCCAACATATAGCGAAATGGAGATAACATTTACTACGGATTTTGTAGTAGATGATACATTGAAAATAACAACTGATAATTTTGGTGAAGAATGGACATGGGTATTAACTAGAGGTGCATCTTATGAGGTTAGTTCTGCAATACTACCAGGAATAACAGGCACATCAACTGCAACACAATTTGAAACAGCTTTTGATTTAGATTTTCCTACTGGTTATGTAACTACACAAGTAGATAATGTTTTAACTATACAATCAGAAACAGATGGTGAAGATTTTTTAGGCATAAAGGGAGGTGATGATAATACAGGCGAATTTACAGTAGTATTTACAAATGTGGTAACACCTCCAACACCAGCCACTATTGATTATGCTTTAATGCGTTCACCATATTATGTAAACATTCCTTTTAACTTTACAACAACAACATCAACTACATTAACATTATATGTTTGGGATGGTGATTTAACAGTAGTTCCTGGTACTGCATCAAGAACACTAACTAAGATAAGACCTACGGTAGATTATGCAGAATTTAATATAGATTTATCTAAGTTAATAAGAGAGTTTTTAAATCCAGTACCTAAAGTAATATTAACTTCATCTAGTCAAATAGTAGATGTTTTAGATGATGGTTTAAAATGGGCGAAATATACAGCAAGTTATACTGATCCTTCTGAAATTATACCAGACATAGAAGGCACGCTATCAGCTATTGATGGTTATGGCTATATGCAAGAGGGCGTTAATCCTGATGTACCAACATCTAAAGTATTAACTAATTGCGCTAATCGTAAAGTATCAAGGGATGGTTTTATATTGTTTCCTTATTTAAACGAGGGTACAATTACGAGTATAGAAGTTGATAGTGAAACAGGCGAAATAAACGACACATTAACAATGACTACTTCAGATGAAAGTACTGACGCATTGCAATATATTAGTATAGATGTTTCGACAGTTACAACAGATGAATACATAACAGTAACAACCAAACCAAATGATGATGCTTTTGTTTATGAGGTTATAGATGAATGTAAATTCACACCAGTTAGTGTTGTATTCTTAAATAAATATGGTGCTTACGAGGTTATCACAATGTTCAAGAAAAGAACAGACGAACTAAGCGTTAAGAGTGAGGATTTTAAAAACAATTATATTTCTGGCGGTACTTACGACATAGCAAAACATCAGATTCAAAAACTTAATGTAATAGGCAATGATACTGTAAGTGTTAATAGTGGTTATATTAATGAGGCTGAAAACACACTATATAAAGAATTGGTATTAAGTGAAAAGGTATTCTTTTATGAGAACGATTCATTTGTACCAGTAAATGTAGATACTAAAACGTTTAAGCCACTAACTAGAACTAATGACAGATTAGTAAAGTATAATATTGATTTTAGTTATGCTTACAATACGATAAATAATATTTAATGGCGGTAGATATTTTCTTAGAAGGGCAACGTTTAGACACGTTTGGCAAAGATGAAAACATAGAGGTTACTTCAGCGGTTCAAGATGTAAAAGATATATCTAAAATTCGTGGTGACTTTTCGCAAAGCTTCACTTTACCTGCCAGTAAGAGAAATAACGGTTTATTTGCTCATTATTATAATTCTGATATTGATGGTGGTTTTGATGCAAGAGTAAGAAAAACGTGTACTATTGATGTAGATACTTTAGATTTTAAGCGTGGTAAACTACAATTAGTAAACGTTGTTATAAAAGAAAACCAACCAGCATTTTATAAGGTTGTTTTTTATGGTAATACAATCAAGGTAAAAGATTTAATAGGAGAAGATAAATTAAAAGATTTAGATTGGTTAGATAATTTCAATCACGATTATACAGCAGCGAATGTTAAAATTGGATTAACTACTGGCTTAGATTTTACAGTTGATTCTGTTAGTTATACTAAAGCTGTTTGCTATCCTTTAGTATCTTATAAAAGGCAGTTCTATTACAATAGTGATGTAAGTGATACAACAGCAACGGACACGCTTGTAAATATAGCGTATGATGCAGGAAGAACAGATGGTATAGGTTTTGGCGAATTAAGACCAGCGATACAAGTTAAGTTAATTATACAGGCTATTACAGAAAAGTATGGTTTAACATTTAGTGGTACTTTCTTTGATGAAACTAAGTTTTCTGAATTGTACATGAATGTAAACAATACTAAGGATGATTTATCTAATGGTTTAAAAGTTTATGAAGACTTAGCAGGAACACAACCATCTTTAGGAGGTTCTGAAAGATATGTTTATGAAACAACAGTAACACCAGCAGCAGGATTTGAAAGTGTAGATTACAAAATAAGATTAACTATAAATGGTACGGTTGTATATGAAAGTTCTAACTGGCTAACAGGTGCAAATACAAAACTAGGAAATAATTTAAACTTTACAGAAGATTATACTGTCAAGGCAGAAATAATAACAGAAACAGATTTTGATTTTGGAGCAACAACAAAACTAACTTACAAACATGGTGCTTTAGGCAATGTATCAACAACTGTTTTTAGTAATAGTTATACAAGCCAATCAATAGACTTAGATACAATTATAACAACATCGTTTAAGGATATAAAAGTATATGATTTTTTAACATCTATTTTTAGAATGTTTAACCTGGTTGTAGTTCCTGATGGTGACAATCTATATGTACAAGATTTACAGAGTTGGTATGCTGAAGGTCAAATATACGATGTTACAAAATATATAGACACTAAACAAGTAACAGTTAGTAGAGGTAAGATATTAAACCAAATCAATTTTAAATTTAAAGATAGTAAGCAAATATTAGCAGATTTTTATGCACAAGAAAACGGTGTTTATTATGGCAACTTAGAACAAAAATTATATGATGCAGATGGTGAGCTGCTAAGCGGTGACAAACTAGATATAGAAGTAATATTTGAGCAACCAATATTTGAAAGGTTAAACGATACTGATGATAATAGCCAAATAGAATTATTGTATGGCCTAATGTTAAATGATAGTTCTAGTCCTTTTGTTGGAGAACCTTTTTTAATGTATTTACCTAGTGTTTCAGTATCAGGAAACACATTAGGTTTTAAAGGTGCTACTTATGAAGAATTAAGTGGCAATGTATTAATGCCTTCTCATAGTATAGAGTATGACACAGATAGTTTTAATATCAATTTTAATGCAGAAATAAACGAGTTCACAAGTCAAGTATTTACAGATACGATTTATAATTGGGGTTTTAGTGATTACATAGGTGATATTTTCAGTATTAAAAGAAGAATTTATGACTATGAAGCAATACTACCAAATTGGTTATTAAACAAACTAAAGTTAAATGATAGGCTAGTAATAAACGATAAACGTTATTTAATAAACACAGTAAAGAGTAATATAGTAAATAGAAAAGATAAGTTAGAGTTAATCAATGATATTTATAGCGCACCATTAGCATCAGATACTTTAAATAGTAGTTTATGGACACCAACAAATAGAACACTAAGTGGAGGTGCAGTAAGTAGTGATTCAAGATATATAGGATTAGCAACAGCAACATTATCAAAAGTAGATACTGGAGATGGTGTGGCTTGGCTAACAATAACAGGAAGTGTTACAGGTGTTATAAACACAATAACGTTTGATTTATTAACTAATGAAACAGGGGTTCAGAGAACAGCACAGATAAAAGCTACTGATGGCGTGAACGATCCTAAATTTACAATAACACAAACTGCAAGCGGTATAGCATTTGATAACGACAATATAACATTTGACAACGATAATATAACATTTGATAATTCATAAGAAATGGCACAACAAACAATAAATTTAGGAACGATAGCAAACGATGGCACAGGAACACCTTTAAGAGATGGTGGCGATATAATAAACGATAATTTCACAGAATTATATGATGTGGCTGGATGGGCAAATTATTCTGATGGAGAAACAACACCAGCAACTCAAACTGTAAACACAACACCATCAATCCTTTTGATAGATGGACTTGGAAGCCAGAGTTCAAGTGCTTATCTACCACGTGAGATTAGAGGCATAAGCGAATTGTGGGATAATGTGGATTCTATAACTCCAGTAAATGTTGGTGATGCTTATGATATTAGATTTACCTTAACAATAACAGCAAAAAGTGCATCGCCTAACGTTATAAATGCTGTTTTAGACATAGGCGGAGCAGCAGGTATAACAATACCAGTAGCAGAAGTTCAAATACCAGTAATAACAACACCGCCGTTTACTGTTACTGGTTCAATACCTATTTTTACTTTAGCAACATTTGTATCAAACGGTGGCAGATTATTCTTATCAACTGATGCAGGAACTTTAACATTATCAAAAAGGGAGGTGTTTATTAAAAGAGATTTTAAAGGCGATTTATAGTATGTTTGATTTAATAATAAAGACATTAGAGATAGGAAAATTAAGAGGTGTATCAAAAGAAATTGATATAGCTAAGGGCGTTAATAAACTACAAACCACATGGAAAGGTAGTTGGGATCAATATAAAAGAAAGAAAGCATGGTAGAAACAACTATTAGAATTAAGGTCATAGATGGCGAGGTTCAACTAGGCGCAGAAGAAATAAAGAAGTTAGGTCGTGCTATTGATGATGTAGAAAAGAAAGCTAAAAAGGTTGGTGGTAAGGTAAAGGAATCAGGAAGCGACATTGAAAAAGGTTTTGGTAAAGCAGAAGAATCTGTTAGAAATCTAAATGATGGACTTGAAGGCGGTGTTAAAGAAGCTGTTAAATTAACTAAAGCAGCGAAAGTTGGTGGTGCTGCTATGCGTTCTGCTCTTATTGCAACAGGAATAGGTGCATTTGTTGTTGCTTTAGGGTTTATTGTTTCTAATTGGGATGCTATTGGCGAGGCGTTAGGATTTATAAATAAAGACTTAGAACATCAAAAAAGTTTATTAAAAGATAATAATGATTTATTAGATATTCAGCTTGAAAGATTATCTCTACAAAAAGACATACTAAAACTTCAAGGTGAAAGTACAGAAGATTTAGTAAAACAAGAAAAATTACTTTTAGAAGAAAAGAGAAAAAACATTCTTGCTACAATAGAGAATTTGAAATTAACCATTGCAACAGAAGAAGCAAAAGCAAAGGAACTTAAATGGTGGCAACAAATATTCAGAATACCAAAATCATCAGGAAAAATAGATGAAGAAGAAAGGCAAATATTAGCAGATAAAAACGAGGAGTTAGAAAAACAATATAATTTACTTCTTAAAATTGAAAAGCAAGTATTAACGCCAGAAAAAGAGGCGAAAGAGAAAAAACCTAAAGAAGAAAAAAATAGAAGTGCTGATATATTACGTGAAGCAGAACTATCTTTATTAGGCGAAAGACAACGTGAAATAAGAGAACGTGAGGAACGTTTCCAGAATGATTTACTAGAATTAAAGAAAGCAGGAATAACAGACCTAACAGCAGTTGAATTAGAATACAGACAAGACTTACTAGCAATAGATGAACAATATAGACCATCTTTAGAAAGTGGTGGTGTTGCTGATCCATACAACGAACAAAAAGAAAAAGACGCTTTAAGATTAGAGGCATTAAGAGAAGGCACAGAAGAATTTGCAATAGCACAAAATGAACAAATAGATTTAGAGGTTCAAGGTTTAATAAAAAGCGCTGAAATACAAAACAGAAAAACAGAAGATGAAAAAGCGAATGCAGATGCAAGGGTAAGAATAGCGGAGGCTGAATTTCAGGCTAAACAAATGTTATTAGATGGTATTAGTGGTTCTTTAGATGCAGTTAGTGAATTAGTAGGAAGACAAACAGGAGCAGGAAAAGCATTAGCAGTAGCATCAGCTTTAATAGATACTTACGCTTCGATAGCAGGACAATTAAGAGCATTTGCTGGTGTACCAGTCCCAGGTTATGCAATAGCACAAGCAGTAGCAACAGGATTGGCAGGATTTGCAGCGGTTAAAAACATATTAAAAGTAAAAGTGCCTTATGATAAAGGAGGTGGTTCTGGTTCATTTGCTGGAGGTGGTGGAGCAGGAACAACAGCAGCACCATCATTTAATGTAGTTGGTACAAGTGGCGTAAATCAATTAGCACAAACATTAAACCAAGAACAGCAACCAATACAAGCGTTTGTTGTAGGCGGTGATGTTACTAGCCAACAAGAATTTGAAAGAAACGTAGTAGAAACAAGTAGTATATAAACTATTTATGTAAAATCATAATTAAAACAAATAGAAGAATCAAACAATGCTTTAAATATTTGTATTGGTTCTTCTATACTTAAACATAAATTCATAGAATCATCTAATCTTTCATCTTCTAGCGAAATTATTTTTTCATCATTAAAATAATGTTGTCTTTTTACAATTATTTTTGGTCTAGGACTTATAAGTGTAGGGGGCTTACCTGCCTCATGCAAACCAAAACAAATAACACCTTTTCTATCTTCCCAAGTAAAATCATCATCCATAACACTTTTATCTTGCTCTATCTTTTTTAGTATAACTTCATCTGTTTTATGTATGTATCTATGATCTAAATTTACCATAGTAGATATTGTGTGTTTATTTGTTATTTCATATTTCATGGTTTTACAATTTAGTATGTATTTTATATAACCATTATCTATTAATATCTTTTCAAATCTTGTCATTTTGTTACTTATTTTTTTAATAAAAAGAAAAAGAGCCATAAAACTAATTATGACCCTTTAACACCCTAACATAATTCTATTAATCAATTATTTATTCCAACTAAATCCAAGTGCAATGTACAACACATTATTCAATTAACAAAATAGATTTTATCTATTAAAAAGTTGAACACTATAATAAAAAGTTGTTATTATAATGTATGAAAGTATATGAGGCAATTTACAAAGAAGGTGAAAACGAAGGAGTTTACGCACTTTCAGTAGTAGAAAATCCAGCAATGGAAGACATGTGGATAGCACTTGCTGAACACCCACAAAAAATAGAATTAGCACAAGTAAACGAAGAAAAGCGTTTATTGCTTGGTGCTGCTCTTATTCCCAACAAAAGAATTTATAGAAATATAGATGGTAATGAGTTTGAAATGTTTTTCACAGCAGAAACAATTGAAAAACTTGCTCATTCATTTATGAGAAACCAAAACAACAATAATTCTAGTTTAGAACATGAACTAAAATTAGAGGGAATGAGTGTTGTTGAGGCGTGGACAGTTGAAAACCCTGAAACAGATAAAAGTGCTAATTATGGTAAAACATATCCTAAAGGCACATGGGTAACGATGATGAAAGTTGAAAACGAAGATATGTGGAGTAAAGTAAAGAATGGAGAAATTAAAGGTTTTTCTATCGATGCTTTATTAGGATTGGAACAAGTACAATTAAAAACAAATATAAACAACATGAATGAAGAAGTAAAAAAATCAATAGTACAAGAAGTACTAGATGGTGTTAAGGCTCTTTTTTCTGCTAAAGAAGAAACTCCAGAAGTTGAGAACATGGAAGTTCAACCAGAAGCGGTTACTGAAGTAGTAGAAGAATTTGACAAAGAAGCATTTATGGCTGAAGTTATTGAAACTGTTAAAACTGAATTTTCAGCACAAGCAGATGAAAGGCTAGAGGCTGTTAAATTAGAATTATCTACTAAGATAGATGAATTAACAAAAGAGAACGAAACTCTTAAAATCGAATTAAACAAACAACCAGAAGTTGAGAGTGTTAAACTTAATCAACATGATGAAGTTAAGCCTAGAATAATGGTAGGTAAAACTATTCATGAAAGAGTTATGAACGCTATAAACGGATAAATCAAAAATTAAAATGGAAAACAAAAAAATTCAATTAGCTACTACTGAAACAATCTCTAGTAACTATGCAGGTGCAGATGCAGGTAGATTTATCTCAGCAGCGTTATTAGCACCAACTACAATCACAAATGGTGGTGTGGAAGTTATCGAAAATGTACCTTACAAATGGAATGTACCAAATGTAAATTTATCAGGAATTGTACAAGATGCAACTTGTGATTTTACTCCAGGTGGTACTTTAACAGTAGCGGATCGTGTTCTTACAACTGAAAAGTTTGAGGTAAACATGAAATTATGTAAAAAGACTTACAGACCAGTTTGGCAGTCTATGTACAAAAGTGGCCGTTTCACAGGTTCTTTTGAATCTTATTTAGCTGGATTAGCAGCAGCAAACGTTGCAGCATCAAGAGAAACGGTAATATGGCAAGGAACTAACGGAACAGGTGGAGAGTTTGAAGGTATTGAAGGTCTTTTGACAGTAGATGCAGCTTTACCAGCAGCAAATGAAGTAACAGGAACAACTTTAACAGCAGGAAATATTATTGCTGAATTAGGGAAGGTTAAAGCAGCAGCTCCAAACGCTATTTATAACATGCCTGGGTTTGCTATTAGAGTATCAACAGCAGCAATGAAATTTTATATTACTGCACAAGCAACTTTAGGTGCTTACGATGCTTTTCACGAAAGAACAGCAACAGCTAACTTTGAAGGAATACCATTAATTGAGTGTTCTGGATTATCTGATGATGTTATGATTGCAACAGGTTCAAATGTACTTTGGTATGGTATTGAAGATTTAGCATTGAGTGGAAACGTAAGATTGTTAGACCAATCAATGATAGATGGTTCTGATAATGTACATGTTGTTATGGAATGGGGTGATGGTGTACAATACGGAAATGTTAGTGATATTATCACTTACGAAATCGTTAATGCAGCCAACTAAGAATAATTAATTAACTAATAAATAAGGGTAGTCTAGTGATATGCTATTCTACCCTTTTTTTATAAAAAACAAATAATAATATGGCATGTGTATTAACAACAGGTAGAGCCGAACCTTGCTTAGATGCAGTAGGTGGTTTAAGTACTGTTTACTTTTTTGATAGAATAGCTGATGCTTTTACAATTACAGCAGGAGAAGCAACAGCAATGAATGTGGCTTTAACAGACGCATATCAGTACGATCTAAAGAGTGATAACAACAACTTAGAAGAATCAAGTGTGACATCTAAAAATGATGGTACAACAGTAGTAAATCAAACTTTAACTTTTTCATTAAAGAAACAAGATAAAGATACTGCAAATGAAATTAAATTATTAGCAGCAGCACAACCAGGATGTGTTGTAAAAGATAGAATGGGAAATTATAAAATCGTTGGTTTAGAAGATGGTGTTGTAGTTTCTGGAACAGGTTTATCAGGTGGTGCTAAAGGAGAATTTAACGGTTATAATTTAACTGCTATTGGTGAAGAAACAAGTTTTGCACCAACATTAGATTCAGCAACAGTAACAGCATTTTTAGCAATAGTAAGTGCTACACAAATTTCAGTATAATTAACCTACTTTAGTGTAAATTAAGGCTAATATTTAATTATATTAGTCTTTTTTTGTACAAAATAGGAAAATGTTGTTATTATAGTATGATAGTCATTGATTCTGGAAACACAACACATAGTATCTATATTATACCAAGATATTACAATATAGATAACGCACATACATTATCAATAAAAGATGATGCAACTACAATAAGTGTTACGCCTTCAGTTACTAGAACTTTGGCTAATGGTTACATTAAATATGATTTTGATTTAACAACTGCTGAAGGTAAAGGATATGATTTTACAATTTCAGACAATACAACTACAAATGTGATATATAGAGGGCAATTGTTCGCAACTGCACAAGTTTCACAAAATTACAAAATACATGGATAAGAAACATGATGGAATAAGTTTAATCCAATTATCAAGTTACGTAAAACCAGCGGTTGAGGAAATACCAGGTCGTAAATGGGTTTTAAATGGTAGAGATAATTCATTCTTTCAATATATCATAGATAGATATAATGGTTCACCGACAAATGAGAGCATCATAAACACGATGTGTGAATTGGTATATGGAAAAGGTATTGAAATAAATGGTACTAATGAAGTATATGATGAATTAAACGAAATATTCAATAAAAGAGAACAGAAGAAATGTATTGCAGATTTTAAAATATTTGGACAGTACGCGATGCAGTTGATACGTTCTAAGGGTGGTGGTGTTGCTAGAATAGAACACTTGCCATTTGATAAGCTAGGAATGGAAAAGGCAGATAAAGATGGTGTAATTAACAGCGTTGGATTTTGTGAAGATTGGACTAAGACATATAAATATAAGGTAAAAGAATTACCAGTATTTAAGGGTAAAATGACTGAAAGTTTAATGGTTAAATTAGTACAACCTTATAAGCCTGGTAAATTTTACTACTCTGATCCAAATTATCTTGCTTCTTTACAGTACGCACAGATGGAAGAAGAAATTGCTAACTATTCAATTTCACATATTCTTAATGGTTTGTCGTTTGGTTATATAATCAACTTTAATAATGGTGCTGCTTTAGATGATGCACAAAAAGACAAGCTAGAACGTAAGATTAAACAAAAACTAACAGGAAGTAGTAACGCTGGAAAGTTTATATTATCGTTTAATGATGGCAAAGAAGCGGAAGTTACGGTTGTGCCTTTAGAAGTTAATGACGCTCATAGTCAATGGGAGTTTTTATCTAAAGAGGCGATGAATAAAATAATTGTAGGCCATGGAGTTTTCCCTGCATTGTTTGGATTAGAAACATCAAGCGGTTTTAATAGCAATGCAGATGAATTAGATGTACAAAGTAAATTAGTACAAGATTATCAGGTTTCACCAATACAACAAACATTTATAGACGAATTAGCACCAATATTAGAATTAGCAGGATTAGAAACAGATTTAACATTCATACCGTTAAGAGATACCTACAAAAGTACAGAAGAAGGTACACAAGAAAAAGCAGACGTAATAGATGATACTATTGATGATGAAGTTGATGATGTAGATGTTAAAATGAGTTCACAGAATATAGAAATGCTTATTAATTTAGGTGAAGATATAAACTATGATGACTGGGAGTTAGTAGATGATAGAAGATGTGACGAAATAACGTTAAAAGAACACGATTTAAACACAGTTTTCGAGTTTGCAAGTGTACCTAAGACAAGTGATAAAAAGAGCGTACAAGACACCTCTTTGTTTAAAATACGTTATAGGTATGCAGGAAACCCAAAAGGTGATAGAGAGTTCTGTAATAAACTAATACAAGCGAAAAAACTATTTAGAGCAGAAGATTTAGATGCTAACTATAATTATAACGAAGAATTTGCACCTAAAGATACTGATAGTTATAACATATTTAAATTCAAAGGAGGTGTAAACTGTAAACATTGGTGGCAAAGAGTTATATTTTTAAAGAAAGGCAATACTAAAATTAGTGTTAATCAGGCTAAGAAAATGATTTTAGCACTTGAGCCAGAAGATAGAAAAGATGCTAAATGGGAAACTAATGATAAAAGAGTTGCACAAGTAGCAGAAAAGCAAAATAACTATTGGAGTTTAAAACCTAATTATAGAAATAGTGGTGTAACAGATATAAATAAAATTTAATGGCAACATATTTAATAACAACACAAGAGATAAAAACAAATACACCTATGGGTGGTAATGTTGATAGTGATAGGCTAATGAGTCTAATATATGATGCACAAGTTTTATTATTAGAACCAATATTAGGAACTAAACTTTATGATTATATAATTGCTAACTATAACACACCATTAACAGGTTTATATTTACAGATGTACACCGATTACATCAAGCCAATTTTATGGCATAGTGTGTATGCAGACTACTTGCGTACAGGAAACGTTTTAGCATCAAATGGTGGTATATATACCAACCAACCAGAAAACGCAACTACAAGCGATGTAGAGAGTATTAAATATAGTGTTAAACATTACCAAAGTAAAGCAGATAGTTACATTGATAGATTGGATAGGTTTTTATGTGATAAAGAAGATGAAATAGCAGAATACACACCAACACAAGATAATGACTATGATATTAAACCAGATTCTAATATAAACACAATTAGTAGTTGGTTTTTTGGTAATGAAAGAATTGATAATAGCAATACGACAGGCGCAGGTGGTAATGGTGAAGAATATTTAGAATTAGAATAAATGGCAATTTTAACAAGTGGACGAAGCGAACCATGTTTAGATAATGTTGGAGGCATTAAAAGGGTTTATTTGTTTAAATATGAAGATTACACACATACACAAATAGTAGGTGTAAAGGGTTCGACATTAACAAGTTTTCCTGGTACTGCTATTTATGGTTATGAATGTGTATTAGCAACTTTTGAAGAAACGATTAATAATGATGTTGATGGTATTAGTGTAGATCAAACATTAAAATTTACATTAACAAAACAAGAATTATTAACTACTAGAAAGTTAGAAGATTTAAGAAAAATAGATGTTCGTTATATAGTACAATATAACAACGGAAAATATAGAATAGGTGGTTTATTTAATGGTGCTGAAATCACAGAAATAAAAGCAGTAAGTGGAGGAAATAAAGCAGATTTAAACGGCTACCAAATAACTATAAATAGTGAAGAAGAATATGCAGCAGCTTTTATAGATGATTTAGATGCAACAGGTTTTAGTGAATCATTGATATTATTATTAGAAGATTTAGACGCTTTATTACTAGAAAATAGTGATGAATTAATATTAGAATAAAATGGCAGGAAGAAAATTAACAGAATTAACCACAACTGAATCACTATCTAGTGAAGATTTAGTTTATGTAGTAGATATAGATGCAGCAGCAGGTTTAAAATCTAAAGGTATAACAAAGGCAAATCTGGCTGCTCAAATGGGTACTTCAGTTGCATCAAGCGAACCAGTCGAAAATGAATATGCAAATATAGCGGCTCTAATCGCCGATCAGGGCAGCCAAACAACTTCGTTCCTACAATACGTTGTGGACGCATCAGCTGATCCAAACATTGCTAGCGGTGAAGCATACTATGAGAAACTTGCAACATCAACAGGTATTTTAGCAGATGATTATCGTTTACTTTCAGATACAGAAGTAGAGGTTGTTAGAGATTCAAACAGTTATAGGGTTTTTAGAATACAAGCAATACAAGATGATGGCACACCTTTAACATCAGTAAATGGAGGTAGAATTTCTTTTGAATATAGTGGAACGGATGTAACAGCTATTTTATTTAATCAACGTTATACAGATGCGATACTAGAATTTTATGGTAAGGATGTTAATGTAAGATTTTATAATAGAAGTACTAGAGTTTACCAAACAGAAGCAGTAGCAAGTGGAGCATGGACAACGGTAAGCACTAATTATTATCGTGCAGCAGTAACAGGAACTAATATACAAATAGCAGATTTAAGTGTAAATAATAGAGTTGAGTTTTTTATAGTTGAGGCTAGTTCTGGTGGATTAACAAGTATAGTAGAAGATACAACACCACAATTGGGCGGTGAACTAGATACAAATGGGCATTCAGTTGGTGGTGATTCTCAAAGTGCAACAGGTGATGGAACAACCACAATAGATTGGAAATTAGGAAACATCTTTGATTTTCAATTTGGAGCATTTAATGAAGTCTTTACTTTTACAGCACCAACAAAGGCAGGTACTTTTATTTTAAAATTAGTACAAGATTCAGTTGGCAGTAGAACGGCAACTTTTCCAGCAGCGGTTAAATGGACAGGAGGAACAGCTCCAACATTAACAACAACAGCAACAACAGGAACAGATATAATTACATTTTACTATGATGGCACAAGTTATTTTGCTGTTCAATCTTTAAATTTTAGTTAATATGATTCCAATACCTTTAGGATTTTTACAATTAAGTGGAGAAGATTATTTGGGGTTACCTTATGGTGAGATATTAACAGAAAGTGACTCTCCATCAACAAATTTTTTTGGGACTCCTTGTATTTTAAAATCTACATCAGGGAGATATTTATATAGCCATGATATTTATGGTGGTGGTACTGATGATAAAAAAACAAAAATATATTATAATGATAATTTAGGATCTAACTCGTGGACATTAGCAGATACTTTTACAGATTTTTTATGGGGAACATTATTTGAATATAGCACAGATTTATATATTATAGGAGTTTCAGATTACCCAACAGGAGGGGTTGTAAAAATAAGTAAAAGTACAGATGATGGTGTTACATGGAGTACTCCTGTTCAGATATTAGCTATTCCTGCAACTTATGCTGGTTGGCATACATCAGCTATTAATCCAATATTTAAAGATGGTTATTTAGTTAAAGGATTTGAATTAAGAAAAACGCCTTTCCAATTTAACGATGAAAGTTATTCTGTACTTGTTTTTTGTGACTTAACCGATTTAACTGATTCTGGTAATTGGAGTTATAGCAATATTATTTCTTTTGATGGTACGGCATTTGCTAACACTAAAATTTGGACTGATACATCTGCATCAAAAAAACCACCTTTAATTGGTCAAACCGTAAATAAAGGAATGTTAGAGGCTAATATTGTTGAAAAATCTGATGGCGATTTAATTTTATTTTTAAGATTAGAACAGTCAAACAACTCAAACCATGCAGTTTATTTAGATGTTACTTGGAATAGTGGGACGCCTACTTCATCAACATTATCATCAACACATAATTTTGTTGATATGGCTGGTGGGAATGTTAAATTTCAAATACTATGGGATAGTGTAAGCTCAAAACATTGGGCTGTTTCAAACTTAAATAAATATAAATATTTTTCAGACAATAGAATTGAGGAATATTTGTTATCAAGTGATGATAATTGTGTTACATGGACAGTACACGAAAAAGTTTTAGGCTATGTTCCAACCATAGATTGGGAAACAGAAATACTACAATATGGAGTGCAATACACACATTTTATAATAGATGGTAGTGATTTATTGTTAATTAATAGAACATCAGATGTTAATGCAGATGATTGGCATAATTCAAATTTAAACACATTAACAAGAATACAAAATTTTAGGACATCAACGGAAGAAACTTATATTGATGGGTGCATGATTGTAGATGAAAATTCATCAAGAATTGAGGATGTTAATGGTATCGCTATAATAAATGACCAATCAAATAAATTAAATAGTCCTTTTATGCTTACTGCTGATAATGCAAGTAAAGTATCATGGTCTAGTGGTTTAAATTTTACAGGTTCGGAATATTTAAGATTATCTTACGAGAGAACTTTAATGTTAGATTATTCTACTGGTTTAACTATCTATGCAGTAGTTGAGAATTTACAAGATACAGGAGGTAAAAGAATCTTGTCTTTTGGTGATACAGGAGCACAAGACAATAGCACTGGGAATTGGTTTTATAGTGTAAATGTAGGTTTAGGAGTAGAAGATGCAAGAGGTGTTTATACTGATACATCAACAACAAATGATTATATTTTTGCATCTTCTTTTGATTCAGCAAATGACCATATTTATAACTTTTTAAATGGTGCTAATAGAGGCAACCCACCAACAAAAAACGCTGCTACATGGAGTACAGACCATTTAGTTATGACCACAGGATACACAGGTAGTTATATTTCTGAAATGAGAATAGGGAATAGAATTGTTGGAAGCTCACTACCTTTTACGTCTTTAATAAAAGCTATACACATAGTTCCTAGTTATACAACTCCAGCAAATGTAATAACATATATGGGAGCATTAAACACAATTTATAGTATTTACTAATGAAAAAACTAACCTACATATTGCTCCTTTTTATTTTAAGTTGCAAACCAGAAACAACAGAAGTTTGGGTTAAAAGTGAAGTGAATCAATATAATAAAACAGCTTCTAAAAATGCACAGATTTATGAATCTATAACCTTAGACACGTTAGATTTTAGTAATGGTGGCTGGAGTATTGGTAACGGATTTTATGATAAGTATGGAGATAGAATGCAAAATGGTAATCTTAAAGCGTGGGTTTACCCTTATGATATAGATTTAAAAGGAAACGATTTAGAGGTTAATACAGCTTATATTTTTATTGATGGTAATATTTATGATAATGGAGTTTTACAAAGTATTACAACGTTAGAAAGTCAAGGTAGAATTAAGTATGCTAATAATTTATCAAAAGTTAAAAATAGATAATGATTTTACCGATAGCCATAACAAGACAAAATATAAACCAGTTAAACGGTTGGAATTATGAAAATGAAAAGGTTTATAATACTTTAAATTGGAAAGAAAAAGAAGCGTTACACATCTTAATAATTGAACAGTTTAAATTTTATAAAAAACATGAAAGATTAGGTTTTGATGAATTGGTTAGATTAGTAAAAAAAAACAGTTCGGTTATTAAAATAAGTGACGAATTGATCGACAAAACACAGATGGATTTATTGGTTAATGAGATTAAAAAGATGAATAAAAAATGAGCGAATCAAATACAGACTTTATAAAAAAGAATTGGTTATCATTCTCTAATGTGGTAGTGCTTATTACTTTTATTATTTATCAAGCACGTTGGCAACAAAAAATAGATAGCGAATTGAGAGAATTACAAGCATCATCTATAATGCACAAATCTGATTCTGAAAAACACCAAAGTGTTAAAGATAAAATAGAAATGTTCGTACCTAGAACAGAACTCGATGGTAGGCTGAAGGCAATAGAAAATATTTTAGAAAAGATTGAGAAAAAATTAGACTAATGAGCAGCAAAGATAAAATAACATTTCTTGATTTAGTATTTCCAATTTGTTGTATTTATTTATCAGGTTTATTTTTTTGGGCGTACTTTATAAAAGGAGGTGATTATACAAACCCTTTAGTTGATGTTGTGATAATTATGATAACATCTACATTTTTTACTTATGGTGTATTTGCGTTCTTTAGAGATTTAAAAAGATTAGGAATAGTTGAATTTATTAAAAACTTTATAAATATAGACAAATGAGAAAACTACTATTATTATTAACTATTTTTTTCTTTTCTTTTACACAAGCACAGATAAATGTTGATGGTTTTGTTTTAGGTTTATTTGATGATTCAATAGATAAGCCTATTGATATTGCAATACATCCTGATAATGATAAAATGGTAGTTGCTGAAAGAAACGGTATTTTTTGGCTATATAATTTAGTTGGTGATGAATGGATTAAAGAAGACATACCTTTTTTAAATATTTCAAATCAAGTTACCACATATTTTGAACGTGGTGTTGAATCTATCTTAGTAGATAGACATTTTGTATATGTGTATTATACAGTAGAAGAAAGCTATTTATTTCCAGATTTACCAATAGAAGATGATTCAGCAACAGTTAATAGAGTTAGCAGATGGGAGGTTGCGTGGAGGCAAAATATAACAGTATTTGGTGAACATATATTAGTAGACGGTATTCCTTCGTTAGCTGGTAATCATCAGGGAGGAGGTTTGTCATTTGGCAAAGAAGGCTATGGTTGGTTGTTTATTTCAACTGGCGATGGTTCAAATGCAGGATATTTAGCAGAAGCAGTAGAGAGAGGTATTATACCAGAAGAACATAAAAACCTTGAAGGTAGATATAGATCACAAATAAAATCATCCCCTAATGGCAAGATACTTAGAGTTGTATTATGGAATGGTGATGGTATGGTAGGAAATCCATATTATGATATAAATAATAAAAGTTCATGGCAATCTAGAATATATGATTATGGTTATAGAAACCCTTTTAGAATATTCTATGATAAAGCACAAGATTCTTTATTTGTTGCAGATGTTGGAGCAGGAGCAAAAGAAGAAATTACAATAGCTAAACCAGATGGAAATGCAGGTTGGGGAAAATACGAAGGGTTTAATGAAAATTCATTTTCAACAAGCATAATTAATCCAGATACAAACCAACCATTTGAAGTTGATTATCAAAACAAACCTATTTTAGATTATGGACATAATGGTAATCCTTTAACAAGATTATTAGGTGAAGATGGACAACCATTTACAGATACAGCAAACCCAATACAAGGTAACTCTATTACTGGAGGTGTTGTTTTAAAAGAAGGTTTCGGGCAGTTTACAGGGTTTTATATGTTTACAGATTATAGTAATGGAGCAATAAATTTACTTTCACCTGATAGAACGTACACAATTAATTTTGCATCACCAGGAACTATATTTACACCTATTAGTATTAAACAAGGTGTTGATGGTAGTGTTTATGTTATTAGTTTATTTGGAGATATACAAAGGATATATTTTGAAGGAAGTTTAAGTGTAGATGATAAAGAGTTTTTTAATAGAGCTAAATTAGTTGGTTATTATGATATGTTAGGTAGAAAATTAAAAGAGCCAAAATCAACAGGTATTTATATAGCACACTATTTAGTAGATGGCAAAATTTATGCACGTAAAGAAATTAAAAACTAATGCAATTAACACATAATTTTAACCTTTCAGAATTTCAATGCAAATGTGGTTGTAAAATGCCTGATGCAGTTTTTGAGAATATAAAAGAGTTGGTTATCTATTTACAGTACATTAGAGAGTATTTAGACGAGCCAATTAAACTAACCAATGCTTATAGATGCCAAAAGCATAACGATAGCATAAAAGGTAGTTCTAAAAACAGCCAACACATATTGGGAAAGGCAGCAGATATACAATGCAAAAAAATATACCCTAGTGTTATGGCTGATTTAATAGAAGATTTAATAGATAAAAATTACATAGAAGAAGGTGGTGTTGGAAGATACAACACTTTTACACATTATGATATTCGTGGTACAAAAGCACGATGGAACAACGTTAAATAAATAAATTAAAAACAATTATTATGGGAGAAGTAACAGATGTAGTATCAAACGCTAAAAAGTGGTGGAATTCGCAAACTTATTTAGGATTATTATTTATGGTAATTCCTGGCATTGTTAAATTAATTAATCCAGAGCTTACTATTGATTTAGAGGCTGGAACGGAAGAAGTTTTCAACCAAGCTGGAGCAATAGCAGAACAAGCTGATGCTTTATGGTACACACTTAGTAATTCTATTGGTGAAATACTATTAGTTTTAGGTATTAGAACAGCAGCAGGAGGAACGACAGTTAAGAAAAGTATTATTTAATTAAACATGGGAGGGTAAAACCTCCCTTTTTTTATCATGGATTATATTGAGTTTCACGAAGATGATTTGTATTTATTTAAAAATGCCAATCATTTTTATAAATGGCTTTTAGAATTGCACGATGAATGTGAATTAATAGAAATTGAAGAATTAAAAGAATTAGTTGTACAATTAGAAATGTATGACTTTTATTTAGTTTGTAAACAGTTTGAACAGAATTATTTAAACATGCCTTAATAACTGCATAATCTTAAATATGCACTAAAAACAGAATATGAAAGAAATATTTTTAATTATACCATCACTTCTAAAACTTATAACGCCAGACCCACAAATGAAAGGTATCAGATTAAAGCGTAAAGAGTTAAAACTTGCTAAAAAGAATCTAAGAATAGCGGAAAGAATGTACAAAAGCATTTATAAAGAATTTGAAAAAGATGGGTTTGATGAAGAAGAAACAGCGCTGTTAAACGAATTAAAAGACAAGATAACAGATAGAAAAGCATCATTTATATAAATTTTTTATATATTACACCACATTAAATATCTTTTATATGAGTGAATCACAAACGAGAAACACAACAAGATTAAGATTAAAAGAAGATGAATTAGATGTAGTAAATAGTTATAGGAGGTTAAAAGATGAAGCAAAACTACAAGGCATACCAGTAAACGAAATTAAACACGGATGGTTAAAATCCAAAAACAGTTCTTTATTCTTTAAAAATCCTAAATTTCAAACAGTAGAAAAAGATGCTTTTGTAAAAGAACTATTAAACGACCTCCAAAAATACTCACCTAAATTTACTAAACTTAAAAGAGAAAAACTAGATGATAATTATTGTTTAGTTATTGATCCAGCCGATGTGCATGTAGGCAAATTATGTACAATATTTGAAACTGGTGTAGAGTATAATCAACAAGTAGCTGTTAAACGTGTTTTAGATGGTGTTACAGGTATTTTAAACAAAGCACAAGGTTTCCATATAGATAAAATTATATTCATTGGTGGTAACGATATACTACACACCGATACACCAAGAAGGACAACAACATCTGGAACTCCACAAGACACCGATGGTATGTGGTATGAAAACTTTTTAATGGCCAAACAGCTTTATGTAGATGTTTTAGAACTACTAATAACTATTGCTGATGTACATTTTGTTTATAATCCTTCAAATCACGATTACACTAATGGTTTTTTTCTTGCTGATGTTATACAAACTTATTTTAGAAACTGTAAGAATATTACATTTGATTGCTCAATAGCACATCGAAAATATACAATGTATGGCAATAGTCTTATTGGAACTACTCATGGTGATGGTGCTAAACAAATTGATTTAGGTCAATTAATGAGTATTGAAGCGAAACAATATTGGATGTTTGCAGAACATAGATATTTTTACACGCATCACATACACCATAAAACAGCGAAAGACTATATTAATGTAACAGTTGAAAGTTTACGATCACCAAGTCCGGCCGATTCATGGCATCATAGAAACGGTTATATAAATAAAGCAGCGATTGAAGGCTTTATACATTCAGTAGATAACGGACAAATAGCAAGACTTACACATTATTTTTAAATTATTTTGAATAAACACTTGTTTATTAATTAAATCTTCTTTATCTTTGTGAAGAACAAGTAAAACCCTTAACATTATGAAAACATTTAAAGGAACACAAGGAGAATGGAAAGCAGTTAAAAACTCTGCTTACTGGGAAGTCAATAACAATTGTAGTTACAATGATGGGGATGTAAGTTTGTCTATTAATGTAATGATGAATGAAATAGGCAAAAAAATAAAAGGTTTAAGCTTTACAGAAGAATGTGAAGCCAACGCAAAACTAATTGCAGCAGCTCCAGAACTATTAAAGGCACTTGAATTAATATTAAGTAATTCTAATGACCATTCAATAATTAGAATAGCAACTAAAGCAATAAACAAAGCATTATAAAATGACACCAAAAGAAAAATCAAAGAAATTAGTTGATAGGTTTAGGTTATTAGTATTAAGGAGAGAGTATAATGTATCTGAAAGACTAATAATTGAATTAGCCAAACAATGTGCATTAATATGTGTTGATGAAATAATTAATATTGGTTCAAATCCAAACAATCCTACTGGGTTATATTATTGGCAAGAAGTTAAACAAGAAATAAATAAACTATGACACATCAAATAGAATTTAAAGGACTTATTATAGATGTTCAAGGAACATACCACAAAGGACAATTTGGAACGTTTGAAACGCCTCCAGAACCAGAAGAATTTGAAATAGATAAAGTTGAACTATTAGGTACAGATATAACTGAATTAATGGAAGAACACATAAACGATTTAGAAGTATTAACAATACAAAACCACTACCGATGAAAAAAGATACAAAAACATTAGCAGAATTATTTACAGATATGTCATATAGTTTTCAAGTTATTTGTGATGATTTCGCAGATGCAACAGGAAAACCAACTATCAAAATTGATGACTTTTTAAAAGAAGAAAAAGATGGACATTAAAGAAGTAGAAAACTTAGGTGTTGATGGTGTAGATACCAAAGACTATCCAGATGGTTGTGATGCCTATTTTTGTGAAGGCTGGCATATAAAAGAAGATAGAGAACTAACCGAAGATGAACTAATATCTTTAGGTGAAGATTACCCAGAAGTATTAAATGAAATGGCTTACGAATCACTAATATAAAAAACATGATACGAGGAATAAGAGTAACACACCAAGAAAAATCTAAAAGTTATCACGATGGTAACGAGCAAAGAGTAACACGAATTGAAGTAGAATCTGAATTATTTGATTTTGATTCTTGCTATCAGGATGTAACACTAGACACAGAGTATTCCGAATGGCAACAAAACCAATTAAAAAATATGTTAAATGGATAGATTAAGACAAGAACTCAACTTAGTTGCTGATAATGCTCCAAGCGGATCACACAAGAAAGTAGCTAATAAAATAGGCTTTAGTGAGCAATATATTAGACAGGTTAGAATTGGAACGAGCGGTTACGCAGATAATCCAGATAACAGAAAACTTATTCAAGACTGTATAAATGAGTACAGACGATTGATAAACAAAGAAATAACTAAATTAAAAAACGTATGATTTACTTAGCATTAATATTCGGATATAGTGTAGTAATTTATGTACTAATAAATAAAAACAAAACAACATGAGTATTTATAAAAAATTATTTGAAGCAAAAAAAGAGATTGGTAAAATTTCTAAAGACAGTACAAACCCTTTTTATAAAAGCAAGTACTTTGATATTAATCAGCTATTAGAACACGTTGAGCCGATACTACAAAAACATGATTTACTTTGTTTACAGCCTATATTATCAAATAGCGTTGTAACTCAAATAGTAGATGTTGAATCTTCTGAAATGGTAACATCTGGAATTGAACTAACAAACCAAACCGATCCGCAAAAAAGAGGTTCTGAAATAACATATTATAGACGTTATACTTTAGGAAGCCTTTTAGGATTACAAGCAGAAGATGATGATGCAAACGGAACTGTTAAAACATCTACACAACCAAAAGATGAATCTCCAGTAAAATGGTTAAGTGATAAACTAACACAAAAAGCAATCGATGGAGGTTTAGAAACTATTAATAAAACACTTCAATATTACGATGGTAAAACAGTAAGAGAAGATGGGTTTAAATATTGTGTATCTAAGAAATTAAAAACAGCATTAGAATTTGCTTTAACTGTATAAATTATGAAGAAAATAAATGCGACATTCAATGTAGAAAACGATTTAGCAGAATACAACCTAAGAAAAATACTAGAAGGATTAGGAGCTAAATATGTAAGAACGTTACCTAATACGGATCATTTAAAAGATAACAAACATTACATAGAGTTATACAAAGCAGAAAAGAAAGCAAAGGAAACAACTTTAAAATTTATAAACGATAACCGATGAACGAGATATTAGAAAAAATATCATCTATTATTGAAACCTATGAATCAGGCGCTTTTAAAGACCTTCATGTAATGCATAGGGAATTAACTTGTAATATGTACTATCTAAGCCAAGAACAAGTTAAAGCACATCAGCAATGGAATAAAACCTATTACTTATCTACTGAAAAAACAAACGCAGGAAAAGAGCGTGAATGTGATAAATTCGTGCCAGAGTTATATCTATGCAGGAAAATAATGGAATCTGCAAAAGGGGTGAGTATAGCGATGGGTTATGAAATTAAAATGAATTAAATGAACACTTACAGCGATAGTAAAGGTAATAGATATACAACTCCACAAATTGAGGCAAAGATAAAAAAAAGTGCCTTATTAAAGTTAGAGATACAGTTTGTGGAGTATGGATATAATTTTTGCGAACAATGTAAACGAAACGATTGTAAACCTATTGATGTTAGTCACACCGTTTCCAGAAAAACTGCAAAGGAAAACGCAACGGTTGAACTGTTATGGGATTTAGATAACCTTGAAATACTAGGTAGAAGATGTCACCAAAAAAAAGACAAACTAAACTTGTTTTAATATGAAAATACAAATTAAACCACTAAGCATAAATACATGTTGGCAGGGCAAAAGATATAAAACTCCTAAATACAAAACTTACGAGAAAGCATTATCTTTATTATTAACACCGATTAAAATAGATTTTAAGCGTCATTTGAGCGTACATCTAACCTTTGGGTTTAGTTCTACATTATCAGACATAGATAATCCATTAAAACCGATATTAGACGTGTTACAAAAGAAGTATGGGTTTGATGACAAACAAATATTTGAATTGAATGTAAAAAAAGAGATCGTAAAAAAAGGCGATGAATTTATAGAATTAACAATTAATGAGATATGAAAATAGACGTAAAAATTAACCAGTTAGACAAAGAAGATTATTACTATTTAAGAATTGCAAACTACAAACAATTAGTAGAGGGTAATTTTAGTAGAGAAGAACTAAGAAATTTAATTGAAATAATAGATAATGCTATATAAGATAAAAGAGGATTTAGATTCCAAATATGGTTTTGATATTAGCACAAGAAACAGAAAAAGAAAATACGCTTATTCCAGAAAGGTTTTTTGTAAGTTGGCAAAATCACGTATTGAAGAATACACACTAACAGAAATAGGTGAGGTATTAAATTTGACACATGACAACGTTATTTATATGTTGAGTACTTTTAATTACATTAATAAAACAGATTTAAAGATATTTAATGAATTAAGCGATAAATATTTAGGCACTAACTTATTGAATGAGCAAAAAGCAATTGAACAATCTGATATAATTAAGTCTATACCTAAATTGAGTTCTTTTGAAAAACTTTTAGAATTAACCGATCATGATTTATTAGAATTTGAAGAAACCAGATTGAAACCATTTATAAAAATGTTGGAATCAAGGAAAAAAAAGTTAATAAATACTTGTCAAATAAAATAATTTAATTATCTTTAACTCCTAAATACCTACCACCATGATAAAATTGATTAATAGTAAAGGGAGTAAAGAAGTAAAGCCTTGTGGTAGGGGCGTTATGGATTTGCTCCTTTTTTTTATATATAATTATGGCAGAAAATAAAAATAAGATTGTTTTTTATGCTGATTGGAAAGATAGTTTTAATCACTTGACAGATGAAGAAGCTGGTATTTTAATAAAACATTTCTTTAGTTATGTAAATGATGAAAAACCAATTTTAGAAGATAGAATTATTCAAGCATCATGGATTCCAATAGAGAAAACTCTAAAAAGAGATTTAAAGAAATGGGAGCAATACATTGAAAAACAACAAGCCAACGGTAAAAAAGGAGGTAGGCCTAAAACCCAAATAACCCAAGCCTTTACAGAAAAACCCAAAAAAGCCGTTAGTGTTAATGATAGTGTAAGTGTTAATGAGATAATAGATAAATCTATTACTTATGGAATAAAAGGTTTTTTAAATGATTGGAATAAATTAAGAAAAGAACATTTAGGAAAGCCAAGTTTTTTAAATACAATTGATAGAGATTCAGAAGATAATCTTAAACAACTTTTAAACAACTATAAAAGGGAAGATATACAAAGTGCCCTAATTGGTTTATTCAAACAAAAGAAATTACCTAACGGGATGACAACAATGCAATCAAATCCTAAACATTTTTTAAAGACTTTTGAAAGTTATTTAACAGCATACCATGACAAGAATACAGAATTATATGGTAAAACAGAAAAAGAATAATGGAAAGATTAGATATAAATGATTTTAATACTGAAAGTGTGTTTGATTTTGATGAAGCATATAAAAAATGTTTTGTTGATATTGATAAACCAGTACAAGCACCACCAATAGCATTAGGTATAGGGTATCATGAATATAAGAATGAAAGTTTTTTAAACACTACTTTTACTTATGGAGAAATGAGCGCAATTGTAGCACCACAAAAATCTAAAAAAACATTCTTTAAAAGAGCAATAGCCTCCAGTTATATTGGTGGTAATTCCATAAATTATTTTCCTAGTATTAAATCATGTAGACAAGGCAATAAATATGTTTTAGACTTTGATACAGAACAGGGTGAATTTTATGCTCAAAGATCGTTTAAAGGTGTTACTGAAATGGTAGGATATAAATATAAAAACTATCTTCCTTTTGGAATTAAAACACTATCAGATAAGGAAATGGTTTTATTTATAGATGGAGTAATACAGAAGCATAAGGAAAATATAGGAATGGTTTTTATAGATGGTATTGCTGATTTATGTTTTAATCCTAACGACATTATACAAAGTAATTTAGTTATAAATAAACTAAAAGAATGGACATCATTTGGTATTCATGTTTGTTGTGTAATACATAAAACATTTGAAAAAGATAAGGCGTTTGGGCATTTAGGAACTTATGTGCAAAAGAAATGCGAAACATCAATATTTCTAACTGTTACTGATTTTGATGTAAAAAATAGCCCTGTAAAGGTTGTACAAAAAGATTCAAGAGGTGCGCCGTTTGATGATTTTTATTTTGATTTAGATTTAAACACATTAACACCTAAAGAGTGTGAACATAAATGGTAAAAAAATGAACAGACAAGAAGCAGAATGTTATTTATTTGAACAATGGGAAAATGGAGAACTACCAAGTAATTTTACTGAAGATCATAGCGAATATGAATGTGCAGTAATATTTACAATGAAAAACGGATATTATTATTTTGAAGCGGAATTATGAACATAGACAAAGCATTAGAGCATTTTAAATGGAAGATGCAAAACAAATGGAAACCAACAGAAACCGATATAGAGGCTTATAATTCTATAATAGAATACAAAGAACAACAAGAATCTGTTAATTTACAACAAAATGAATCATTTGCTAAACTATGGATTCACCAGCTTATGTTATTATCAAATACAAATATGTATGATGGCCAGAGAGCAATACAAGTAATAGATGAAATACTAGAAGAAAGTGTTTATGATTGGTGCATGAAGTTAAAAGAACAGTTACCGATAATGCGTTTTAAAAGTGTTGCATTAGAAAAATATCCATTACCAGACGTTTATAATATTACAGAATTAAGAAGTAGAAATAGCAAAATAGTTGCAGGATATGAAACAAAACTAACTGAATCTATGAAATATGAAATAAGTGAAGAAAATATAATTAAGTTTGTTAGTAATCATATTAATAGAGGTGTTAATAAATTTGAAAAATAACGGAAAGTGTAACAATTGTTGCGTGGATTAAGAACTAAATATAACAAGTATGGCTGCAGAAAAGCATTTAAGTGAAAATTATAATGGATTCTTTGATGAATTTGATATTACGGAACTACAAGATATTATACAGGCGATGGAAGATTACAGTAAAGAGCAATTAATTGCGTTTGCTAAATATATGGAAGAAGATAAAATGTATGCAAGACACGATGAGGCAAATGTAGATGACTTTTTAGAAAATTATAGCAATTAATTGTGGCTAACTGTATTGTATAAGGCTAGTTGCGTAATTAATAAATTAACAAAATAAATAATAATGGAAAATATACAAAATTACAAAGATGCACTTGCTTCTGTTTCTAAGAAAGAAATGGAACAAAGAAAAACCATTAAAAGACTATTGCAAGAAAAAGAAGAACTAAAAAAGCAATTAGCTTTATACGGTGTAAAGGATAAAGTAAAATTTACCTTAGAAAATTGGCTATTTAGTAACGGGATACGCTATGTTTCTGGACATAACTATAAAAGTAATGATGGAGATATTTATGACAGCGATGAGATTGAAAAAATGTACGAACATTATCTAAGCCTTTAATTGTTTACAACGTTTTAGGCTATGATTAGTAGCGTGAAAATAGAAATAACTTAAATAAAAAAACGATGACAAAAGCAGAAGAAATACTAAATAAGCACCTTAAAATAATGGATGCAGAAACTATGATAGGTAAGCACGGAAGAACACATAAAGCTGTTATAAATGCAATAAATGAAGCTATTAATTATAGCCAGTGTTGTACGGAGTATTGCGATTGGTGTAGCTCTACTAAAAATGTTGAAGTAAAGATTTGTAAAAAATGTAGGCAAGGAATGGATAAACATATATAGCAATATTACTTACAACGTTTTGGCTATGATTAGTCATTTGAGGAACGAAAATTATTAATTATAGGTGGTGTTAACCACCGTTAAATTTAGATAAATGAAAACAACGATTAAAATATTAAAAGAAAAATTAGAGTTATTTAAAAAACTCAATACAGAAGGTGAAGAAATACAAATAGGTAATTACACCGAAGAGATAAAAGAACTTGAAAAAGTTATATCTGTTTTAAATAACGGTGTAATAGTAAACTATGACTTAATATTGAAAGAAATTTACTCAGGTATTGGATTAGAAACAAGCGATAAAGAGTTTTTTGGAATATGTATGAGGGATAGCGGATTTGAATTTACTTATGAAGGTGAAAACTATTCTGCTCAAAAAGGAATAATAAAAAAACTCGGTGGTAATAGCGATGAACTTACTCTTAATGGTGGGTAATGTTGAATGTATGTGTAGTACAGCCTTACACGTACTTTTCAACTTAACACTAAACTTAATTGGCTGTATTACATATACATATTGTTATGGCACGTTTATTTAAAATTCAATTTACACGAACAATTACATCATCTCCAGAATACTTTGAGATAATGGCAGAAAGTAGAGAACAGGCAAGAGATATTTTTTACGGAATAAACCCTACATATTTTGTTACGGCAGTTTTTTAAATGTGCCATAACGTTTAGTATAAGATTAGTGCGCTAAACGATAAACTTTGAATTAAGCACTAACATAACCAAGCGCATTAATTTTATACATTGTTATGCGCTCTTAATTGATTGAAATATGAAATTTAATTTTAGAGTAGAAGATTTAGAAGTAAGAAGTTGCGGTAAACATTTGCTTTCTGACGGTGAACATAACCGAGCCGAAATTGTAAAATGGGCTAATGAC
>Ga0070754_10000732_pt1 | contig 28994 bp, 29 predicted proteins | sample VirMetDEL_Sep_01_FD_75181 | JGI IMG/M metagenome (GOLD analysis project Ga0070754, IMG submission 75181) | Aqueous microbial communities from the Delaware River and Bay under freshwater to marine salinity gradient to study organic matter... | ecosystem: Environmental > Aquatic > Marine >...
TCTTCCATGTACGACAAAGAAGAGTCTGGTGATGGTGGCGGCGAGAGACGACTTGCAACCCGTGTTGCCAATGCAATTCACCCATATGGGTTCAGCTATGTTGGGACACCAGCAAATGGACGTTCCGCAACCTATGCCGAACTTGCAACCGCAACCCATTGGAATCGTATCATCCCACGCAAGAACATTGCTTTGGCATTTCTTGAGGTGAATGACTAAGTTTTCTCAATTCCCATAGTAGAAGCCCAACCTTGACATTCCAGGGTTGGGCTTTTTTATTTCCTCCATTATGAATATCCGACAACCCAATTCTGAAGAACACCGCAAAATCATCTGTCTGCAACAGAACGGGGCAACCCGCAAAGAAGCATTCAAGAAAATCATGGGTTTTGATGCTGCCGACCTCGGCAAAAAAGAAGCGGAAGCGTTAGCAACCGATGCCGAAATTCAAGCCGCTGCCGCCGAAAAGGAAGCAAACGCAAAAAAGGCGGAAGCGGATGAAAAACGCAAAGCCGCTGAAGGTTTGAAGAAAGCCCCGGCGAAGAAAGCCCCGGCAAAGAAGGCGTCGAAGACTGAAGAGAATTGGGACTAACTGACCAATGCCAACACTTGTCCAACAGACGACAAGCGGCGAAGCAAACGCAAATACATTTGCGGATGTTGCCGACCTTGTGACCTACGCCGACGACCGGGGTCTGACAATCCCGGATGACACGGACGACCGGGAACGCCTGTTGATCAAGGCAAACGACTATTTAGAGACCTTGGAAAAAGATTTTCAGGGTTTTCGATCATTTGAAGACCAACCCGTCACTTTCCCCCGTGACAACATTTCCCTGCATGGTGACATCATTTCAGGGGAGATCCCGACCATTCTGTTGAATGCCCAATGTCAACTTGTTGTTGATATTCATGGAGGTCTCGACCTTCTGGCATCTTCAGAAGGGCGGGAAGTTGCGGAAGAAAAGGTTGGTTCTCTTATGGTGAAGTACAACACAACCGGGGACACTTCACCTCAACCCAAACCCGTCAAGGCGTTGGCTATTCTGGAACCCCTTTTCAAGAATGTATCTGCCGCCCGGATCATCCGGTGATATGGCATTCAACTATACAGGAACTCAAAAAACCGCCCGGCGACTTCTCAACAAGTTCGGGACGTCCGTGACTTTCAACCGTGTTGGCGGTGGGACATTCGACCCGGTAGCGGGTGAAGAGACAGGGGCATCGACATCCACCGAAACGGTTAAAATTGTTGCATTGCCAATTTCTTCCGGGCGGAACGCATTTGACAACAAGACCTTTGAAGATCTTTCAACGGTTGAGTCCCGGTTCTTGTATGCTGAAGTGAACACCAACAGTTTTGAACCGAAGAATGGTGATCTTGTCCTGTTTGAGTCGAAGGTCTGGGAAGTTTCCGGCGTCACCCCTTTGAACCCGACCGGGGCGAAAGCTGTTGTCTTTATGGTCGGGGTAAAACTTTCCGGGCGTTCCGCCATTCCGTAAAATGTCATTTGGGGCCGGTGTCGCCCGGTGGACGGCAGAATCCACCGACGAAATCAAAGAGTTCCATGCGGAAATCATCTTCCGCCTTTACAAATCGGTGATCAAAGACACCCCCGTTTTAGAAGGTCGACTACGGGGCAACTGGTTCCCATCGAAAGGCAACCCGTCCGACAAGAAGGATGAGGATGCAACCCAGAATGCAAGCTTGCCACGGGTTGAAGAGTTTATCTTGGATTTCGACGGGTCCGAAGATTTTGAAGTCTTCCTGACAAATAACTTGCCGTATGCTGCCCGGATTGAATACGATGGCCACTCTTCAATCAAAGCCCCCGAAGGCATGGTCAGGAAAAATCTTTTAAGAATCGCCCAACTGATAAGAAACAAACGATGACCCCGAACGATTCAAAGATCCGGTCTGCATTGATCACCGCTGCCAACGATTTCTTGACGGGGAACGCATCCATCGACACTGAAGCGGGAACCGTGACCGGATTGCCAACCCTTCCGGCCGGAAGCATCGAATGGGAGAACAGAGGCAACAACGTCGGCAATGTGAACACTTGGGCGAAAGTTTCAATCCTTCCCTCTGGTTCAACAGGTGGGACGGTTGGGCATGGAGGTTTTGATGAAGAAACCGGAATCCTACAAATCGACATCAACGTTGCAAAAAACAAGGGAGAGATTGAATTGATCCCTTGGGACACAAAACGCCGGGTCTTCTTTCATGGGGGTCGAACCTTTATTTATGAAGGGCATTCTGTCCTTGTCAAAACAAGTGAAATTTCTCAGGGTCGGATCTTGGAAGGGTTTTTCAGGAAATCCATATCAATCAATTTCATTTCGTATTTGAAACGCCACACCGTAACATAAAGGGATCACAATGTCTGAAGCATCGAACCATAAACTGTCCTATGTCGTTGAGTCGACGAGAGGGACAACCCCCACCAATCCACGATTCCAACGTCTTCCCGACACACGGACGACCTTAGCATTGACCAAAGACAACCTTGAATCTGAACGGGTGACGGGTGACAGGTTCCCGGCAGAACCCCGGACAGGGGCAAAGGGTGTGTCTGGTGACATTTCCGCTGATCTTTCTGCTGTTGCTTATGATGACTTCATCGAATCCGCCTTGCAAGGGGCTTTTGTCGATGATGCCGGGGCGGGTTCTGATACTTGCTTGGTCGATGTGGAAGGAACGGATTTTGCCGGGTCTGCCGTTGGGGACACCTTCACAACGGTTGCCGACACCGGGACCGTCACCCTTGAATACCTAGATTCCCGTGGTCAGTATGCCCGGTTCCGCTACGATCCACCTGCCGATGCTGCCGCCACGACCTATGAACTTTTCAACACGACTGACACGGTCGAGATCGACGGGGACACTTTCCAAATCGAATCTTTCACCGATGGGGCAGAATCCGCCACATTGAAAGCGGGGACGACCCGCAAATCTTTCTCCATCATGCGGCAATTCTCCGACATGGCGACGAAAGGTTTCTCAATCTTTTCCGGTTGTGAAATCACAACTTGGAATCTTTCCGCCGCTGCCAACAACATTGCAAAATCTGTCTTCGGGGTCTTTGGCCGGGACATGACCGGACCACAAGACGCCGCCCCAACAAATACGGACTACATTCCGTCACACGATTACAAACCCTTTGACACCTTCAAAGGTGAATTGAAAATCGACACGGTTGCGAATTGTACCGTCACCGACTACAACATCACAATCAACAACAACCACACTGCAAAATTCGCCGTTGGTTGTGAAACGTCCCAAGATCCATCAGTTGGGCAAAGTGATGTTGAAGGTTCAATCACGATGTATTTTGAGGACGCTGCCCTCTGGGAAAAATTCATCAATGACGAATCCTTCGCATTGGAATTGACTTTGCAGGATCTCCAAGACCGCAAATTGATTATCAACTTGCCAAATTGCCGCATCGGTTCCGGGACACAACCCGATGTCACTGGTGATGGTCCTATCACGATCACCGTGAATTTCACGGCACATAAGGACGAAACCCTTGATTCTCATATTTCTGTGCAAAGAGTCTATCCGGTTGCCGCTTAATTTCTTAGTTCTGGTTCCGGGGGCCATAATATAAACGCTCAATGCGGTTTGTTTTTGTCTGGACCTAAAAACAACCGACCCCCGGAACCGAAAATCTTTCAATCCCATGTCCAAAAAAACCAAGCTCTCAATCTCTGACTTTGACATCCGCCAACAATCTGAAGGAGGGATCAAAATCTCCCTTGTGGATCCAAGGACGGGGGAGCCGACCGATGAATGGTTGAAGATCCGGGGCGACGACTCTGAGGCATACAAACTCGCCCAAGCGAACTACAATGCCGAACGCCTTGAGTTCATCCGGGACAAAAAGAACAAAGGCAACGTCAAGGCGGGTCTGAAGTTTGACATTGAATCCGAACGGAAGCTTGTTGCCTCCTTGGTTGCTGATTGGTCCCTGACCGACGACGATGGCAAAGACATCCCCTGCACACCGGAAAATGTCCAGAACCTTTTCTACCGTGCCCCCCAAATCCAAGATCAGGTTTCGCAAGTAGCGGGGGACCGTCGAAATTTTTTCAATCCGCCGTTGACAAACTGATTGACCACGCAAAGCGGGTCTTCTTTCTTGGGACGAAGGTTGACGGCGGCAAGATCACACACCGGGAAAGTCTCCGAAGAGTTGCAGAACAACAGGGGCGGAACCCTGACGAACTTTGGGCGATCCCGGAATGCCCGGTCGAGGTTGGGCATCTACTGGAATGGTTTCAAGAGTTGAAGACCGGGCCGGACCACCTGACCTTCCAAGAGATTGATGCTTGGGCAAAACTGACCCGCAATTTTCCGACGCCCCCCGAAGTTGATGTCTTGGTCCGTCTGGACAGGGAATTGATGACTGTCTTGAAAAACTGAAGCCGTGGCTCCAAAGATTTTGATCCTCTTTATTTAGGTTGCTTCAAATCCGGCAACCTTTTTTATTTCCAGAATGCCACAAGTGGAGTCTTTAGTTTTAGAGGTCCGGTCGAATGAAGTTTCGCAGGCGTCACGACGCTTGGACCGCCTTGGACGTTCCGCCCAATCAACGGAGCAGGCAAGCGGACGCCTTGCCAACTCCAACAGGGGGCTTGCCTCTTCCTTCCGGCGGACCATCCCTGTCCTTCTTGCAGCAGGGGCAGCGGCGGCAAGTTTTCGCAAAGCTTTAGACATCGGCGTTGCGACCCAAGACTTCAAAGCACGTCTGAAGACCGCCACGGGGTCAATCGAAGACGCCAATGCCGCCTTTGAAGCGTTGGAGGGTTTCGCAACCCGGACACCCTACGCCCTTGAACAATCCCTTGAAGCATTCACCAAGTTGACGAATCTTGGTCTGACACCTTCCGAACGTGCCTTGGAGTCTTACGGCAACACGGCGGCGGCAATGGGGAAGGATCTGACCCAACTCATTGAAGCGGTTGCCGATGCCACGACCAACGAGTTCGAACGACTCAAAGAATTTGGGATCAAGGCGAAACAGCAAGGCGACCAGGTATCTTTCACCTTCCGGGGCGTCACCAAGACCATTGGAAAGAATGCTGAAGAAATTGAAAAGTATTTGATGAGTCTTGGGGAAAATGAGTTTGCCGGGGCAATGGCGAACCAGATGGACACCCTTGGGGGCAAAGTCTCCAACCTTGGGGATGCATGGAACCAACTCTGGCGGAACATCAATGAAGCCGGGGTTGGTGACCTAATGAAAGAATCATTGCAACTTGGGATTGATGCTTTGACCGAACTCAATCACCTGATGGAGTCCGGCGTTGTTGAAGCGGAATTGAAGGCGTGGACAGTTGGCTTTGAATCTTGGGCAGATGACTTCGCCGCAATTATGGATTTCACAAGCTCCATCGTTGAAAACTCAACAGATGCATGGGGGGAAGAAGTCGGGGACGTCATGGAGTTTCTCATCAAATCCATTCAAACCGCCCCCGCCGCATTTACAGCATTCTGGAAAGGCATAGGGGCAGGGTTTACCACCCTTGCAATGATGGCGAAAGAATCAGCAAAGGCGGTTGTTGAAATCTTCGTTGCCAAATTTGAGGAACTTCTTGAAACCGCCGCCGCTTTTGGTGTCGCCATCGGGCGGGCATTGAACCCGGTGGACAAAACAGGGGTCAGGGATGCCTTCGTCAAGGCGATGGATGCACGGGCCGAGGCAATGGAGAAGTCCGGGGAACGGATCAATTCCGCCATTGCACAAACCCGGATTGAAGTGGGTTTCTGGAAAGAAGTTGCCGGGGATGCCTTTGAAGAGATCTGGGACGGGTACACAGATGTTGGGGACAAAATCGACGACACACGGGCGAAAGCTCAAAGACTCCGGGAAGAACTTGAAAAGAAACTGAACACCCCAAAGGTTGAAGGTGACAGGTTGGGCAAGTACAGGATCACACCATCCGAAGTCCCCCAACTACTGAAAAGACCCGAAGACGAACGCCTTGGTCCTGAACAGGCGGACAAAGAATTTACTCAGTTGCTTGATTCTTTACGTGCTGAAGAAAGGGCGTTGGAAGGGTCTTATTTGAAACGGTTGGAGATCGTCCGCAAGAACACAGTTGCGGGTTCTGAGATCCGGGCCGAAATGGAAGAGAAGTTGCGGCAGGAATACGAAAAGAACATTTCCAGCTTTGAAGACCGCAAGATTCGTGAATTGGATTTCCAAAGATCCAACTGGCAACTTGAACTTGATGAGTTGAAAGACTTCTATGCTCGACGGCATGAGATCATTATGAATGCCGAATCCCTGACCGGGGAAGAACGCAACAAGATGGTTGCTGAGCTGGAACGGGAGAAGAATGATTTGATTGCTCAGATGGAGCAAGAAAGGATGATTCAGGGGTTGGGCATGGCAAAAGATATGTTTGGCAACTATGCCAAACTCGCCCAATCCAACAACGAGACACTTTCCAAGATTGGTCAGGCGGCGTTGAAGGCTCAGAAGGCGGTTGCCGTCACTCAGGCGATCATTGACACCTATAAATCTGCAAATGCCGCCTATTCCGCAATGGCGGGGATTCCTGTTGTCGGTCCGGCGTTGGGTGTCGCTGCTGCTGGTGCTGCCGTTGCCGCCGGGATTGCAAATGTTGCCGCCATCCGTGCCGCCCCCGTCGGAGGAAGTTTTGAACAAGGGGGCATTGTCCCCGGAACCTCTTTTTCAGGTGACAACGTGGTTGCCAATGTGAATTCAGGTGAGATGATCCTGAACAAACAACAACAGGCGAAACTCTTCGACATTGCCAACCGTGGCGGGTCCGGGGGGATCACCATTATCAACCAGACAACTGGACGGATCGACAAAGCTGAATCGGTCATGTTACCAAGTGGGGAACGCCAAATCATTATCCAAGAGGCGGTTCAGGCGACCGAAGCAAAATTGACCAAAGATTCAAACTATGGCGGTGGGTCTTTCGTCCCGTCCCTGACCCGTAATTTTGGAATGCAAAGGACCGCATAAGATGGCAATTCAAACTTGGAACGAAACAATTTTCCCTTTGCCTTCGGTGTCGTATAACGCCGACGTTGACCATTCCAATATCCGAACCAATATGGATTCAGGACGGGCAAGGCAAAGACCCCGTTTTTCAAGAGAGATCCGTCTTGCATCGGCGGTTTTTGAGTTGAACCGTCTCCAATATGCGGCATGGAATAAGTTTTGGAGACGGAAAACTGAACCGGGGAACGGACTGGTTCAATATGCGGTTACCGTTGCCTGATACCAACAAACTGACCGAAACTGAAATCCGGTTCGCTTCTGATTACAAAGAACAACATCGGCATGGCGGCAATTGGGATGTTTCAGTTACCATTGAAATCAAAGAGGTTCCAACAATATCGGATGAATTCTTTGAACTTTTGACTATTGAAGGATCTGATTTGACAAATTGGTTGAATGTGATTTCTAATTTGCACGATGAGATTGAACATTGGGAGGATGAACACTCCTTCAATTTAGCCTCGTAAATCATGGCAGAATCAACAGCAATCCAAACATCCATCGACAACCTCCATTCCGGGGCGGATTTCATCCATAAAGTTGCCACGGGACCGGCATCGGGGGGAGGGTCAGAAGTTGCCAACCCGGTTTCAGGTCAACCAAGCCAAAAGTCTCTTGCAAGAGCGATCAAAGATATGGAGGGTCAAGCATTGTCGATTGCCGCCGGAGACAGTTCTGAGATTGCATATAATGGCTTGCCGCACTATCAATCTTTCGGTTCACCGAACCAAGGTTGTTTTGCATCCCAACTTGTCATCTCAGGAGGCACATATTAATGGAGTATTTTGTAAAATTCGGGGCCGGGACAACTGGCAAAGGTACGGAAGCGGACCCTTGGGAGATCGACACCACGGCGGACCTTGATGCAATACTTGACGGGTCGTATGACTCTGATGAGACAGACCCCCCGGTTGGAGGTTTGTCCTCTGGTGACACAATTGTTTTTGAAGACGGGGCGTATGACGGCATCCGTATCAATAATAATGCAACCGATGGAATTACTTTTAAGGCAAAAAACCACCGGGACATCTTCGGAACCCCGGTTGTGACAATCGACTGGACAACAGCGGATGAGTCACCATTCGGAGCACCTTATTCCGGCGGTGACTCAACCAGCACTTGCATCATCGAAGGGGTCGACTTTACTTTGAACGCCAACACCATGAAACACCGCATGGGGGCGATCCAGTTCAACCGCTGCGGATTCTTCGGATCAGCTACGAACTTCATGCAGGATAAATGCGATGCGAACTTCAAATTCTGCCTCTTTGAATTGGCTGATGGTGTCACAAACTTTGTCAAAGACCTCGACACAAGCCCAACCTTCGAATTCTGCACGGTGGTTTCTCAGGAAACCGACACCGGAACTGCGGTCTATCTATCGGATAACACAACCATAACTTTTGACAATGGGGTTCTTGCCCGAACGGCATCACTTAATGCCAGTTACAAACAAAATGGTGGGGCGGTAAACGCAACATCCGGGAAAGAAAGCCACGTATATCAATGGGGTTCGGATTTCACCGCATCCGCAACAACAGATCCCCTGTTCATTGATCCTAGCAGTGACGATTACGGTCCCCGTGACCCATCACCTTTGACACAAACCGGAGTTCTATAACATGGCTTTCCAATTGGCATTGGCTCAACAAACTGCGATCTTTCAGGTTGCCCATGGCACGGATGCGAATAAATCCAAATGGGCGAAACGTGCAAAAAAAGGGTGGCGATATTGGGCGACTGACACAAAAAAAATGTATTTTGCCAGCCAAGGGGCGGGAAGCAATGCTGCCTCTTTGGTCTCTATCACTCCTTCAGCAACAGGACAATAGATGGGATTCCATACAGTACAGAGTAAAAATTTCGTTGATCAACCATTGCAGGGGGCGACGGCGGACGTTACCCGTTTCAAAAAAAGGGCGGTGGCTGGTCAACAGTTTTTTGACACTGAAGAGTTGGCTTTGTATATCGCCGAAACCACTGCGGGGGCATCTGACTCAACCCTTGCAAAGTATGGTCTCTCTCCCCCAGCTAATATCACTGAAGTAGGTTCCTTATTTTTTAACGGGTCGAACCATTATTGCACTTCCGCTTTTGACCCTTCGACAATAGGCACAGGGGATCTCTCTGTTGAAATTTGGTTCAATTCCTATGACAACCTTGGCACCCCCTATCTATTTCTCCTTGGTGACCTGACCGGTGATGCACTAGGGATGTACCGCAATGCGGGTAATCAGTTAGATGTGGTCTACAGAAAGTCGGGTTCTGGTGGTCAAGTTGCAACGAGTACACTCCCATCTGTACAACGGTGGCACCAAGTGATTATGACACGCACTGGCACCACAATAAAAGTCTATTTAGATGGAACCGAGATATTGGATTCAACCAATGCAGGTTTTGACGCTGATCTGGATGCCGCATGCCTAATTGGCGCAAGCGCAACAACCCCTTCTAATACTCGGCACGGTTCACTTGATTTCTTTCGGGTGTGGAACACTGTCTTGGATGTTGCTGCGATAGGGGTTTTGTTCGGAGTGGACAAACCAAAAGAAGTGAACACCGACGCAAAAAACTATTCCTTTTCAGCAAACCTCCTTCTCGATAACAGATTTGAGGAATTGACAGGGACAACTGTTGCCGATGAAACCGGAAATGGTAACACATTAACCTTGGTGAATGCACCCATCTGGCACATTGCCAGCCCGAATATGGTTGTCCCGGCCTACGCCGCTACCAAAGCACTCGACCTTGATGGGGCCACTGACTATCTCCTCCCATTCATGGATCTTGAATCTGACATTGGGACGGGAGACATCACCCTTTATGTCAGGGCTTCATGGGACTCCTTATCAGGTGTGGCGGAATGTCCTTTTGCATCCGGCAATGGGACCGCTAACTACATATCGTTTTTCAAGAACTCTGGCAACAATCGGGTTGCCCAAATGAAGGGGGATAGTGGGGCTGATCAGGCTATCTCCGGGGGCGCACCATCAACATCAACTTTCTATGATCTGGTTGTTACTCGATCCTATGATGATGCGACAAATGGCACTATGGAGTTCTTTATTGATGGTGTCTCGCAAGGGACCATCACTGCAACAAACCTGAATGATCTGATCAAGTCTATTGCTTATGTCGGGAGGTGGACCAACGGAGGACTATACCACAACGGTAAGGTCCGTTGTGTGGGGATCTGGGATGAAATTTTGACAGACAATGAGATTACTGCAATCACCACTCTGGGAGACCATGATTTCCGAACGGATTCCGGGAACTACGCTTCGCAAGCTAATTTGCTCCACTTCCTTGTTCCTTTGTCCCAGACTGGCATTATGACGGATTTAAAAGGTGCCGGTCATGCAATCTACCACTCAAGTCCAACAGAAGTTTCATACCCATGAGCCGGAAATACTGCCTTGTTCCTGTTGCATCTGCTGGTCAAATTGATTGGGGTTGCGTACAAAATGACATATCCTCTGCCCCAGTTTTGGGGGGGACAGACATCCTTGTCTCCTTTAGTGGTACAACCCCGCCATGTCTTGCCGGGTTCCCTTTGATCACATTGACGGAATTGACATCCAGAAAATCAGACTCCGAAGACCCCTTTTTTGAGCCTGGCCCACAATAGAAATGCCCAACACCGTCTTGACAGACGCCTTGAAAGAGGCAAACGCCCTTGCCCCGAATGACCGGAACACTTTGCACACGTTGGAGATTTCGCATTCCGGTTTACCTGCCGGGACACTCTATTTGGTCCGGGATCGTCAAGCATGGGATCTGACCCTTGAAGATGATTCAACCCAGACTTTCCAACCTGTCCCCTTCGATTTGATTCCGCCGACCGCCGACACGGAGGGTTCACAGGAACTTCAGCTTGCAATTGACAACATTGACCCAGACGTCCCTGACTTCATTGATGCAATCGGGGCAACTGACGACCCGGTTGTTGTCAAATACCGTCCTTTCCTGTCCAACGACACTTCTCAACCGCAAACGTCCCAACCTTACACATTCTATCTGGAAAACATCCAAGTTGATGCCTTCAAGGTTGTAGGACGTGCTTCTTTCACCGATGTCATCAATTCCGCATATCTCACTCAATACTACACGAGATCTCGATTCCCTAGCCTCGGTAACTGACAAATTGCTGGGCATCCCTTTCAAACCACGGGGGCGGGATCTCCGGGGTTTTGACTGTTGGGGGTTGGTGGTCTGGTATTTCAAGAATGTGTTTGAGCAGCCTTTGCCTGATCGGGTCGGGACGAACCCATTTGATGTTCTGACTTGTTCCCGACTCTTTGAAGAGGGGTCGAAATCACCGGATTGGCGAAAAGTTCAGTGGCCGGAGCACGGTTGCGTTGTGGCAATGTCTCGCCGGAAAGCAATCAACCATGCTGGTATTTGGTTGGACATCGACGGGGGGAAATGCTTGCATGTCTTTTCCAATGGTTTTGTCAGTTTGCACGACCTTCAGACCTTAAAACGAATAGGCATGAACCGCATTGAATTTTTCCAATGGTCAAAATTTTCAAGCTAGAGAACCCTTTTGATCCACACCACAACCTACAATATGTGGAGAGGTCGGACAGTGGTTTTACTCTGGATTCAATCGGCGGGGACTACCGGGACACCGCATGGATCTGCCTTGCATTCGTCGATGGGAAGAGGGTTTTCCCACTCCGGGAAGAATGGGGGGATGTGGTCCTCAAAGATGGTGATTGCGTCTATTGGATTCCAGCCGTCAATGATTTCTTCAGCTTGGTTTTTGTTGCGTTGTTGGCGGCGGCGGCGACTTATTATGTTCTGAGTTTCGACCCCCCAAGAGCGGGGGACATCCCAGAACCGGACACAGTCTTCAACCTACAAGGACAGCGGAACAAGAACCGCCTTGGGCATGTCATTGAAGATGCCTATGGCAAGAATAAGCTTTGGCCAAGTTATGCAGCTGCCCCCTACAACCAGTTTATTGATAACGACCAATATCAATATCAACTTTTTTGCCTCGGACACGGTTCCTATGATGTGACCACCGACACGGATGCAGACCATGGCATCTTCATTGAAGACACCCTTGCAAGTAACTTTGCAGAAGTAGAGACAGAAATTGCGTTGCCAGGTGAAACAATCGACCTTTTCCCAACCAACGTAGAATCTTCCGGTGAGGTCGGAACTTTGGAGTTGGAAGAGCCGGACGGGTGGAATGGGCCTTTCATCGTCAACAGTGCAAACACCGATGCAAATTTGCTTCAAGTTGACATCGTCTTCCCCAAGGGTCTCTATTATGCGAACGACTCCGGCGGGTTGTCCTCAAAAACAGTGACGTTGGAATTTGAATACCAAGAAATTGACGACTCCGGGACACCGACGGGGGCCTGGACAACCCTTGCCAATGTGTCAAAAACCTTGGCAACCAACACCCCCCAAAGGTTCACTTTTGAAACTGCAGTGACGGCGGCACGCTACCAAGTCCGGGGACGAAGGACCGACACCAAGGACACTTCACACCGGGCAGGGCATGACGCAATCTGGACGGGCCTCCGGGCATTCCTCCCCAACACAACCGATTTCGGGGATGTGACCATGTTGGCAGTCAAGGCCAAAGCGACGAACAATTTGAACGACCGGGCATCAAACCGGGTCAACGTCGTAGCAACCCGGATGCTCCCAGACTGGGATGGTGGGGCGGGGACATTAGCGGCGGTTGATTCCTATGCCGACAGGACCGCATCACGTTCCCCGATTTGGGCAATGGCGAACATTCTCCGGGCGTCTTATGGGGGAGACCTTGACGACGCCTTCTTGGATCTCTCTTTCTTCGGATCAGAGGCAACAGTTGCCGACACCGCCGGGATCACCTTTGACCATGTCTTCGATCAGAGGGGGACCGTCTGGGAGGCAATCAAAACTTGTCTCTTCGTGAACAAGTCTCAGCCGATCATGGATGGGACCAAGATCACTTTTGTAAGGGACAAACCGAACACAACCCCGGACTTTTTCCTGAACCCAGAAAACACAATCAAGAATTCTTTCAAACTGACGAAACAACTTTCCAAACTCAAAGAGAACGATGGTCTTGATGTTGAATATGTCGACGAGACAACATGGAAACTTGAAACGGTTGAGTGTCGCATTGGGGGCGAAGCCGGAGACTACCCCAAAAAAATTCGTTTGCGAGGTGTCACGGATCGGCAAAACGCCTATGGCCTTGGGATGTACCTTTGGTTCATGGAGAAGAACGAGCGGGACGTTGCAAGCATCGTGACCGGGTTGGAAGGATACTACCCAACTTTTGGGGATCTTGTCCGCATTGGGTCAGACATTCCGAAATGGGGGACCAATGGTTTCGTCAAAGAGATCAACGGGCAAGACCTGACCCTCTCTGAGGATGTCACTTTTGAGGTCGGCGAGACTTACAAGATCGCCTTGCGGGGAAAACATGGTCAAGACCTTGGACCCTACACGGTGACGGCGGGATCTGCCGCAAACATCGTGACCATGTCGGATTCAATCCCGGCGGGTGAATTCTTCTTTGATTGCGAACGGGAACCACCCTATTTCATATTTGGGAAAGAAAACATCGTCGGCGAAGTTTGCCGGGTCCGGGAGATCCGACCCCAAACGAAAGAAGAGGTCCACATCGTCGCCGTGGTTGACGACCAAGACAGGTTTCAAGACTTCGGGACAGTTTCCGCCCTTGTCACCGGACCAAGCTTGAGAGCCCCAGACAAACCAGTTGTAACAGGGTTGCGGGTTGAGGAGGTCCCTGGGGACAACCGCCTTGTCAATGTTCTCTGGAATCCCGCTCCCGGTGCAACCCATTATTTGGTCCAGACTTCTCCCGATGGGACAGATTGGGCAACCATTGCACAGACCCAGGACATTTTCCAAGTCGTCCCAGTTCAACCGGGGACGTTCCGGGTCAGGGTTGCAGGTGTCAATGTCCACCAAGGTGACTGGGTCTCTTGGATAGGGACAGTTGGAGAGAATGCCCCGGCAAACCAATATCGTCCAATTGACATCAACACGACCGGGACATATTCAGCGGCACAGTACAACTATTTTATTTTTAAGACTGCGGGGGTCACTCTGACATTGAATGAGAAGACAGGAAACCAAGTTGTTGAAGTAGCAAACCGTTCAGGCGGGGATTGCTATTTAGATTTTGATGTGTTGTACTTTGGCAATGTTGTAACTGCCCCCGTTACAATAAAAAATAACCAAACAATAAACATACTTTACAACGAAACCGACGACCAGTGGGAGAACTAAGAAATGCCCGGAAACCTTGATCCAATCATCAATGCACGGATGGGAATCATTTCCTCTGTCAATTCTTCTGCCACACCAATCAATGACGGGGCGAACTTCACCGGATCATGGGAAGACGTAGGCGGGTTTGAATCAATCTTGGTAGGGGTCGAGACAGACCAAGACGGATATTTCCAAATCGAGTTTTCCCCAGATGAAACGAATGTTGATGAGTCGTTGACAAAATATTTTAGAACAAGCCGGATCAATGTACCACATTTGTTCTACGTGTCCCGCCAATTTTACCGGGTTAAATTTTTCAACAACTCCGGGACCAACCAAACATTTTTTCGTCTCCAGACCAAACTTGGGCAAGTTCCTAATCTATCCATTTGTGGGAATGCTCCACTTGCTCAGGCGGTGGGGGCACAAAATGTTCGTCCTACAGATTTTACCGCCGAAGTTGCTCTTGGGAAACGAGAAGGCTACTCGTCTTGGAATAAATTTGGTTCCAACAGTGACGTTGACACCGGGGTGGAGGAAATCATTGCATCCTTCGGTGGGACATTCAACCAGAAGTTGGTATCTGCGGAAACTCTGGATGTGTCTTCTTCCTCTGCCAATGACACCAACAGTTCGGGGACAGGGGCAAGGCAGATCAAAATCTATGGTGTTGATGCTAACTGGGATCAGATTGAAGAGACAGTCAACCTCAACGGGATCTCTACCGTCACAACTTCAAACACGTTCTTCGGTGTCAACCGGGTCCGGGTCATTCTCTCCGGCACGGGGATGACCAATGAAGGGGCAGTCACTTTGGCAGCGACTACAAGTGGTAACACGATGGGAGAGATCCCGGCGGCAAAAGGTGTTACCCGACAATGCCTCTTTTATGTCCCAAGGGCTTGCACATTCTTGGTGAATTGGTTGCATATCAATGGAATCAAACCGTCTGGATCTGATCCCAAAGTCAATTTCTATCTGAAATGCCACAACACGACCACAAACACGACCGAACAACATTTCCATGATGGGTTTGACACTGCTGAAAGGTCAGTTTTCAGTGATTATCTGCCGGAACCGCTTGTATTTGAGGAAAAAGAGATTGTCTGGATGTCCGCCGACACAGACGCAAACAACACAGAGTTCCTGGGTCGGTTCTCCGGCAAGTTGTATGAATCACCGAATGGTGGTTGATCAAGCCGCCCGGAGGCGTTGCAGATTCCGTTTGAATGTGGATTGGTCCTGTTGTTTTGCCCGTAGGTTCTCAGTCAACACGGTGTCAATCGTGTCTTGGGCAACTATATTCCAGACGACAACCTGTTCTTCCTGTCCACGTCGGGCAAGCCTTGCGTTGAGCTGATCGTACAAATCCGGGTTCCACGGGCGGGTAAACCAAACCACGTTTGATCCACCATATTGAAGATTCAACCCATGTCCGATGCTCTTGGGATGTGCGACCATTGCCGGGATTTTCCCCATGTTCCAATCTGTCATCTTGTTCTTGTCAAATTCGATGCAACCTTTCAACGCCCCCTTGATGGTCTCTTTTTCGTGTCGGTAGTTGCAAGCAATCAAAAGAGGTTGCCCCCAAAGGTCTCTCTGGAGTTTCACCAAAGCGTTGATTTTCTCTTTGTGGAGATGGACGACCCGCTTGGGTGAAAACTCATCATCTTTAACGTAGATGTTGCCTGAACACATTTGCAGGAGTTTGTTGGGCATCACCCCTTCAAAATCAGCGGTGACGATGTCGCCCCCGTCAAGTTCTGCCAAATATTCGGTTTCAAGTTTCAGGTAGTCCGCCTTGACCTTCTCCGGCAGTGTTACCGGGATTTCCCGGATGATCGGTTCATGCCAATCTCCCCAATCTTCAAACGTCTGGACGATGGTTATGTCGGCAATGTCTTCTTCCAACTTGGTTTCCATGCCGGGAATCAGTTCCCATTTGGGGAAGTCGGAAAAGTAGTTATGGGGCTTGAAATGTTGGTCCCGCCACGCCGTGAAGGAGTTCCCCCACCTTTCGCCGTCATCCAAAAGGCGGATTTGGGAAAAGAGACCGATCCGATTTGTCCCAATTGGGGTTCCCGTCTGACCCCGCCACCTTGGGAAAAGTCTTTGGACGCCCTTCCCGGACTTTCTACGTGTCAGGCGACGGAAGGCATTGATCCGCTTTAAAGACAGCGATTTGGCATTGTCGAGTTCATCAAAAAAGACTTCGTCAACGGGGAGATCCTTCCGTTTCACACCCTTGATGTGTTTTTCAGCAAACTTGGCCAGCATTTCGTAGTTGATGCAGTAGATTTCAGCGTCCCCTTTGTACCATGTCTCAACCCCTTCTTTTGTCCGCAAGTTGGCAACCCGCATCCACCGGAAGTCATCCCATTTTTCGACCTCGTTGGGCCAGGTCATCGTTGCTACATGGAGCGGAGCGACCACCAAAACACCTTTCAGTTCACCCTGGACGAAGAGTTGATCCCAGATTGCGAGTTGGGCAGCGGTCTTGGATAGCCCCATATCCACAACCCAAAAATCTATGGGGTGCTGGAGACCGTGCTTGATCAATTCGACCTGGTTGGGCTTGGGGGTGAATTTCATTCCGGGAACTCTTCCTTAATCCGATGCCGCAACCGGGCAACGTCCTGTTCCATCGTCTGGATGATGCCGCCGGGGTTGGATCGGGTGTTGTAGAGATCCCGGTCTTGGGTCATCCAATGGTTTTCAAGATCCCGTTTGGTCTCGTCAACTTGGATTTCCAGTTGATGAACCCGTGCAAGTAAAATTTTCCGTGTCATTCCCAAGTTGCGGCGTCAATTAGTTGTTTGCCTGTTGTCACGTTGTCAATGACCCAGACGGTGCAGCCCTGATTTCTCAGTTTGTCGTGGATGTGCAGTTGAAGGGCAGTTGGTTTCTTTCCGGATCTCTTGAATTCGGCGAAGATCACACGACCACATGGCAAGACAAAGATCCGGTCCGGGACGCCCCGTTGATTCTGGGATTTGAACTTGAAGAACAACCAATGCCGATCCTTGGCATATTCACAAACGAGGCGTTCAATGTCCTTTTCAAGAGGCGATGCCATCCCCGAACTTTTCAACTTTCTCCATGACTTCCACTTTGTCGTCGAAGAAGCAGACATTGAGAAGTTTTTGGACATGAGAGTTGCGGGAACCACCTTTCCGTCCCGCCTCAATGATGAGAAGTTGTCTTGCATCCTTCTGGGTGACTTTTGCCTGGTTGAATGCCCGGTAAAGAGCCTTCTGGCAAATGACTTGCCCTGCCGTCTTGTTGGTCTGGGTGTGACCGTCACGGGGTCCACCGTCAATAGGCACTTCTTTTTTCACAAGAAGACCTTTGGATTCAAGACGGGCGATGTCTTTGTCAGTGATTGGTTGATCGTTTTTGAATATGTCAATCGTTTTCATGGTTCATGTTTTCATGTAAAATGGTATGATGTCCCCTTCCGCTTCCAATGGGAAACCTTCTGCCCAATCTGGCAAACCGCATAAAAGGTTGCAAAGCTTTTTTGTCTGCAATCCCAAATCGCCTTCTTTTTTGGCCGGGGTGATTGCTTCGTCGTGGATCAACATGTATGGTAACCATCCCGCTTTCCAAGCATTGACTGCCCCGTTTGCCATGAGATCCCCACAAATGGCTTGCGTGGCATTTTCAAGGAGGCTGCCGCCGTAGGTTTTGCAACGTCCCCAACCTGTCATCGTTGGAAATCTCGGATCGGCGTTGCCTTTCATGGCTTCACCGATCTTGCCAAAGAAGGTGATCTGGGTTTTGAAGTTGTTGTTGATGTCTGGTTCGCCGTCCTTCTCTTTGCCTCCCCAAACGAGTTTCGGCAATGGGTAAATCAAATTGTGTTTGTTGGGCAGGAACATGACCAAGGCACGGAACCCAAGTTTTTCTGTCACCCGAAATTTGAGTTTCTTAGTCCCGTAGAAAGTCTTGCCGGGGTTGCGGATCGCATCCTTTGCTGCGGTGTCAATGGATTTCCACGCCGCTTTGACTGCCGGGTTGTCTTCCCGGAATGCAGACACCGCACGGAATGCAAGGTCGTCATAGGCGAGATCATACCATTCCTGGTCGGTCGGGGTGTCTGGGTTCTTGACCAACCGCCGCTTGCCATTCTCTTGATATGCCCACACCCGGAACTCTGCCCCTTCTTGGGTGTTCTTGCATTCCATCCAATGAAAGGGCGGGAAGTCAATTTGCCAATCATCCCATTCCTCGACCTCAGATGCCATCCGTTGCCCTTCCTGGATCTGCTTTTTGAACCGGGGTTTGAATTCACCAACCATTGTTTGAGGGATTCTGAAGGCATAAGATTCGCAGGTCCCACGGAACTTCGGCGAGCCCATTTGGTAGCCACAACCAAGGACCGCCTGTTTCCCAACGAAGCGTTTTGTGTCGTTCTTCTCTTTGTGTTCCCGGATCACCTGTTCGACCGACACCCCGAAAATCTTCGCCCCCATTCGTTCATAAATCGGTTTCCCTGTTCGGAACAGATCCAAGGTTGCCTCTTCGCCACATAGCCAAGCTACACCCCTTGCTTCAACCGCCGAATAATCAGCTTGGACCAATTGCCTCCCACCCGGTCTTTGGATGAAATGGCGGATAGACGTTGCAATAACTTCCAACGGATCGCCGAAAAAATTCTGTATGTCTTCAACGGTCGCCCCGTCGATGATGTCTTGATAGGCAATTGGGGTCCACTTCTTTGACCGCTTAAAGTTCTGGGGTTGAATCAGACGACCTGCCCAACGATGGGTTCTTTCCGCCCCGGACCACAACAACGCCCCCCGGACGTGGTTGTCCTGACAAGCACATTGGATCATTTTGTCTACCTTCCCGGCGGCGGAGTGTGTCACTTTCTTGCGGAGAAGGACGGCATTTCTGACCTCTGCATCTTTGACCGGGTCGGACTGACCCAGATATTTTCGGACGTGTTCGGCGTCCATTGATTTGAACGGATACCCCTTTGCCCTTGCCCAATCTCCAAACTTGGCGTTTTGGGTGGGTTTCAACCCAACCATGTTGACGAATTTCTGCGTCTCCCGTTCTTTGGATTTGTCGGCGATGACTTTGGCTTTTTTCAAGGCATCCATGTTGACCGGGATCCCCCGGATGTTCATGGCGAGATCCATATGGAAAGAGTCAAGGACGGGTCCGGTCAGTTCAAACATTGGCAAGGCACGGTGGAGGGCCTTTTCGGCAACGACATCCTGACGGCAATACTCTACGAAGTTTTGGAAGTCTTCCGGGTCATCCTCCGGCAAAATCCGGGTCCGTGGGTCTTTCTTTGATGGTTTTCGGGGCACGGAAAATTTCTTGATCAAGTCTTTGCCCTCCTTGTCTTTCTGTTGCGGGAGTCCAAGAAACTCACAAGCTTGGCCCAGTTTGGCAGGGATTGCCGCCCGGCGACACATGGCGGCGGTGCATCGGTAGAGGGTCACATCCGGGTTCCAATCAAACCCAAACGTCTTTTTGCAAAGCTGTTGCAATATGGCAATTTCAAAAGAGACGTTGTGAGCGTACACCAACCAATGGTCCCTGAATGCCTGTTGCAGAAGATCCAAGGCTTTCAAACATTCGTCTGACCCGTCAACTGAGTTGACCACGTCCCATGTGTGGACTGGGGCATCTTCTTCATCCATTGAGGCGGCGAGGATCAAGACTTCAGTCGATGGGTGTTCAGCATATTTGAAACCCCCAACGTCACCAATCGGTGCTTCAGAGTAGACTTCAAAATCAATGTGGATGGTTTTACTCATTAATCATCCTCCCAAAGTTCAGACTGTTCCTCTGTTGGTGGTTCCTGGTGGCGTTCCCTGTTCCCTTTGCCGACATTGGCGGACGACTCCATCAATTGGATGTTGCCGACTTCATACCCTTTGAAGTTGTCAACCCGGTCAATATGGAAACTTCCGGGGGACCGTCCGACAAGTTGGAGATAGTTGGTTTGGTCACAGAATGCCCGGAACTCTTCAAAGGTCAGTTTGAATTCAATATTTCGTTTCTTGGCGGACAGTTTCAAAGCCCTGAAATAATACCGCCAAGGGTCTCGGATTGCTCTCATTCGGCCATGGCATGTATTACAATATTTTGCATGTTTTGGGGGGCTGTTGGTACATCCGTGGTATTTACAGATCTGCCCGGTGAAAAGATCTCCTTCAATTGGGGCGAAAAGATACCGCCACGGGAACGACGGTTCTTTTGCAGCCCCAGGAAATGGCATTGTCTGCCAATCGGGGTAAGGCTCAAATTTTATCTGGTCCATACCCCCGAAGCCCGACGCCGTATTTACGACGCCAGGCGGGTGTAACATGTCACGGATGACAATGAAAAGTTTTGGGGTTCTTAGCCCCAATCTTCTTCGTCGCCGTCCTCTTCTTCGTCAATTTCTTCTTCGTCGAATTCGTCGGCAGCATCGGCAACTTTACCAACGAAACGATCGCCGTGTCCTTTCCATTGGACACCAACGAGGGAGGCAGAAACGCCTTTACCGGACTTGGGGTTGTCGAACCCATAGACTTCTATCAACAGATTTACGTAGCAACCGGAATAGATCCGTTTGTCATTCTTCTGCATCTCGGTTTTCGTGTTGTCCAAGACTGTGACTTTACCACCTTCACATTGGTCTTCTCTGATGGAAGCATCAATGAGGAAGGTTTCGGCGTCGGTTCCGGGGCGATATTCTCCGGTTTTCTTGTCCACGAACTTCTTGCGGGTTCCTGAACCATCAGCCTTGTTGTATACCCAATTTGCATAGATGGCATCCAATTTGCCGAACTTGTTTTTGAAGACTTCATCACAGACCTTTTTCATGAAAGAATGTGGTTTGGTGATTTTCTTCGTCTTCCCGTCGGAGTCAGGGACTTCAACGGCGAGTTGCGTCCCCTCTTCACAGATCACAGTGCAGTTGAACTTTGGGTCTTTGGAGTCCCCAATCGTTTGCGCTGTAAACAGTTGGTTGAATGACAACCGAGCGTTTTTGACAATGACGAGACCAGTGATTTTTTTATCTGACATCTTGTGTATTTCTAGTTTCTAGTGGTTTTGAGTTTTGGGATTTCTACAAGTTCCCGTCTTGTTTTGTGGAATTCGTGGGCGGTCTGTTGTCAACAAGGGTTCCTTGCTTCATGGCGTCCATGATAATGGCAAGGTCTGCCATTGCACAATTGAGGTGGTGGGTTTTGATTTCGGGGTCTAGGTCGTCCTGATCTTTTTTGTCAATGGTTGCCAAGATGTGGCGTTGGGCTTTACCAAGATACCCCATGAGGTCGATCTGTCCCTCTCTCCAGTTCCACGGTTCCCTCTTCTTGATCGCGGTGGAGTTGTAAAGGACTTGCCCAATGCCCTCAATGGCAACAGGTGGGCAGTAGTGGACGGGGGTTTTGGTCTGGTCCTCTTTGTGGACTGGATGCTCTTCCCAAGACTGGGTTTGCCTCTGTTTGGTCTGCTCCAGTGTCTTCTTCGATGAGAGGCCGGGGAGGAGCATGAAGTCCCCTGAGTCTGTAATATCTTCAGGAGAGGCAACAACGCTAGTGCTCCAATAGAGGTTTATGACTTCTTTGGGGCATAGACAAAGGAATACTTGCTCATTTACTATCTTATATACTTTGATCTCTTGTTCATTCAGTGTTTTGTAGTAGACGGCATCTGCCGGGACCCGGAACTTGTTGCCTTCGATCGTTACGGTTTTGGTTTCCATTTGATTTCTTTGGTTCTTGATTCTTGGTTCTTGGTTGTTGATTATGCCCAATCCTCATCGTCGGATTCAGCCTCAAAGTGGTCTTCAGGTTGTTTGAACCCCAAGGCGGGTCTTGGGTCATCATCAAGGACAAGTTGCGGTTTTCCATCGGGGCGGTGGATCAACGGTTCGGTCTTTGATCCTTCCTTCGGTTCCATGAACCCGAATGCGATCTTAGCTTGGGTTGACAGTGGTTTGATGTCGGGATCTTTAGGGTCAAGATGTGGTTTCAATGCCGCAATGATCTGAGGGGCAGTTTTAAATTGGCGAGGCTTGCTGCGCTCTTCAGCATTGAGATAGTTCGACGCCATTTTTTCAGCTCTCTCTTCATCAACCCATGTCCGATTCCCTTGCTTCCCGGCAACAAGCTTGACGCCCCGGAGATCACCGCCTTTTTGAATCCGGTCGGTTTCGGCGTCCAGCACGTCATCAATGACCTTCTTCATTTCTTTTCCGTGCGCAACAATCCATTTGACTTGCTCAGGTGTCACAAACTTGGTCGGTTGGTTCTTTTTGGTCATGGTAATGGCGGTTTCTTCTGGTTCTTGTGTCAGGTCAAGTGGTTCGGGTTCTTCGTCAAATTCTTCAAATGGGTTGGCCTTTGGACCCATACCTTGAAAGGATGTCTTGCAACGATGCTTGCAGATTTTGCGGATGTCGCAGAACAGACACGCCTTGGGGGAGGGTTTGAAAACCGCCTCCATCGGGTCATTGGCGACATGGTAGGCGTCTTCAATCTCTTGGCAGAATTTGCGGAGATCTCCAAGGGTCAGAGACCACCAATCAACTGAGCCGTCAAATGTGTGATGTCTGGGTTGATAGATACCAAGGCGGACAGGCATTGTGTCGGGAAGTTTGTCTTTGCTATTTTCAATGTCCCGGATGGTTGAATATCCATAAATTGCGAGTTGCTTGTTTTCAAACGCATCCACTTTGACCCCCTGCCCATATTTGAAGTCAAGAATGTCAATTCCAAAGTTCGGATCTTCCGGGTTGGGGCGAACTGCCCGAAAATCGACGGTCCCAAAGTCTTCAGGTCGGTAGAAAAGAGGAACCTGGTGTTCATAAGAATGGGATGCCCCGACGATGTTGGGGTCTCTGAGGTTCCGAAGTTCGTTGGTTTCGGCAAGATACCCGGCAATGTGGTCTTTCATTGGTCGGGGAATGGTGTGAAGGCTCATTTGCTTCTTTGCAACTTTGTCAGCAAAGTCGTGTGCCTCTGTGCCTTCGTCGGCATATTCGGAGGATTCCTCCTCGGTAATGAGACCTTGGGATTTTGCAAGTTGGATCGCTTCAACGGAGGCGGAACAGGTCGTCCACTGTTCAGCGGAAGAAGGGGCAAAAATAGAGTGGGACATGGTGTTTGGTTGGTTATTTGCCCCCGCCGCCGGGCAATGACGACGGGGGCGGTTTTTGAGACTATGAGGATTCAGTTGGGCAATTTATTCGTATTTGCAACCCGCCGCCTTTTCAAGGTCGGCAACGATGGCCGGGATTTTGTCGGTGTGTTCTTCAAATGCCGCTTTGAGTCCAACGCCTTCGCCGACATGCCCATCCAAGATCTTGCGGATTAGTCCGCCTTTTAGCTCGGATTTCTGAACCGCCTTTTTTGCTAAGGCGTGGGTTTTTTCGTAGGTGTAATCCGGTTTTGCTTCTTCCGCTTCTTCCGCTTCTTCCGCTTCTTCGGAATCATCACAAGAGTCGTCGTCTGAGGTTTCTTCTTGGGCCGGGTCTGGGTCACTCGCCGCCGCTTCTGCTTCTTCAAGGGTCTTTTCCCATGTGGTCATCCTGGAACCTTTCTTTGGGTGTGGGACACCAAGTTCGTCAAGACGTGCGGCAATCTCTGCTTTCCGGTCCGCCGGATCGTCTGTTGGCGTGGATTCTGCAACCTTCTGGGTTGTAGCTTCCGTGTTGGTGTTGGCAGCGGCGGCGGATGGTTTGCCACGTGTGATGATTTGGGCTAAAAGGTCTTCCGACAGTTCAGCGGCGTCTACTTCAATTATGATTTTCATTGGTTATTGGTTGTTAGTTCTTGGTTTGGGTGAGGTTCAAGACCATTGGAGGTCTGAAAATTGTTGGGTTCTTTGGTCCAGACGTTGTTTCATTTTGACATCGACCCTTTGAAAGGCCCACTGATATTCAAATTTTGCATTCTTGTCTAAATGTGATGCCTTCTCGCAGACATCACTGACAACAACGATTTTGAACTGGTCTTGGGATTCGACGATCACAAAATCGCCAATCCTGAGATCAAGCCGGGTCTTGTAGGTGTATTCCTTTTGGGCGTTTGGAGAATGCCCGTTGGTGAAAGGCTCGAAGATGACCTTGATTGATTTAATGCTGGGGTCTTCTTTTGCTTCCTGGAAAGATAGATTCATTGGTTTGTGTAGATGGGTCCGCCATGGCGGGCTTCAAATTGAAGTCGGTTGGTTTGTTCGTTCTGACGGTCGGAGATAGAACGGTGCCTTTTGTAGTCCTCTGGGTTGAATCCGGTGGCACATCCGGCTGACAGGAACAGGGTCAGGGTTGCTAGGATCAAGAAGGGCATTTGCTTTGCGTTCAAGGTTCTTGTGATGGTGGATTGCAAGAATGTCTTGGGGTCTCATATTTGACCCCCACGAAGGAAAACATTTGTCTGTCCGACACGCTGATAATCTGAAAAACTCAGATCGTTTTTCAGCATATTGAATGCTTTCAACTGAACCTCTTTATTATTCAGAGTGTTTGGCCAAATGAGATTCCCGCAGGTAGTGAATGCTGGTTTGCCGTCGATCTCAATCTTTTCAATTTCTTGGTTTGTCATTTTAGTTTCTTGGGTTCTTGGGTTCTTGGGTTCTTGGGTTCTTGGGTTCTTGGGGTCTCATTTGAGACCCTTCTTGATCGCATCTTCATCAGTGTAAACTGTCAGGTCTTTAGTGATGAAGAAATCTCCGAAGACTGTTTCAATGGTCACACCATTGATTCTTGAATCTTGATCAAAAGTATTCTTGGCAATTTGTTTGGCTTGGTTGATGGATTGGATTTTCATTTTGTCTTGGTAGTCTTGGGTTCTTGGTTTTAAGGTTATGGAAATTAAGATGGCCAAATTTTTTGGAATGGTCAAGTTTTATTTCCAACTTTTTTCATTTTTATTTGTGGCATGTCACATCTGACAAATACAGGGACGGTTGATATTCGGGCCATTTTGTTGTCAAAAATCCTTTGTCTTCACGCCCAAGAGGAATCGTCGGTTTCCCCTTCTTCTGGGTCAATATATCCCGGCGGGTTGATGATCCAATATTCGTATCCTTGTCTCTTCTTTGGTAGTTTGTCCTGTCTCAAAGAGTAGGTTGCCCGTTTAATCTTCTGGTTCTCCAACCGTCGGAGTTGGGAAACCAGAGTTTGTGTCGATGGACAGACCTTTTGGAACCGGATTTGACTTGCCCTGGTCCCACATTGGGCGAGGATGTCATAGAGTTGGTTCGCCGTCCCAAACCAAGGCGCGGCAATTTGTTTGTAATTGTCTTCGTCTTCGTCAAACCCGGTCTTGTAAAAAAGCCGTTGTTTTGCCTCGTTGTCCATTTTGAACAAAACTTGAGTGTGGGGTTCGGTTTGTTCGAAGTCTATGACGAGATCCGGGTTTTTGAATGATTTGACAGGGTAGCGGTTCCAAGGGTCCTTGATGTCGTCGGCGATCTTGTGTTCATACAACAGGTAATAAAGGAAATGTGGGAGTTCTTTGCGGATGTTCCTTTCGACCTGTTCGAACCAATTCGGGTTTACTTGTTTGATGGCGGCGAATGGTCCATGCTCCATACTCCGGGCACGCAAGAGGATCAACTTGTCTTCGACGCCGTCTTCCAACGGGGGGATCGTGGCGAGTGTGGCGGGTTCGGTGTTCATCATCCGAATGAATCGCCACCAAGGGCGGACCGGAACTTTGTCTTGGAACATGCCCCGGAAGTCTGCCCCGCCACCTGCCCCGACGGTCAACTCTTTGATCTTTTCACCAAACGCCGCCCGGAATTGATAGTTGGTTTCAAGTTCCTTTGTGTCGTCCAAGAAAAGGAGTTCGGATTGAAACAGGTGGGCGTTGAACTCTGAAGAGGTCCGTTTGAATAGATCAATACAGGATGACGACCGACCCCCGAACATCGCCGGGAGGATGTGGACAAGCAAAAGGGATTTCCCGGCGTCTTTCTCCCCTGCAATGTGCATGAATTGGGCTTGGCTAAAACGTGCCGTCCGGCGTCCTTCGTTGTGAAAATCACGGACGCCGGACGACAACCAACCAAGAAAGATTTCAAGTTGGGGGTGGAACCAATCAAATTGACTTTTGAGTAATGCCCCAATGGTAACCCATTGGCCCTTTGCGGGTTTGATGCAATCAGGGGACTTCTGGACCACGTACCGAAACCCATTTTCTTCATAGTAACCAGCACGGCGACCACACAAGGCAGGAAGTACAGAATCAACCGATTTGTCCAATTGTAAGGAATTGACAACCGCATCGACTGGGGCAATCCGTTCGCCTTCCATCCGGTCAACCCGGAAGCCGATTTCGGCAAGGTGAGTTTTAACGGATGTCCGGTCAAGGGCAACCCACGCCCCTTGGTTCTCTTTTGTAAAGAAGGTCTTGGATTTGCCATGATAGAAGAATTCGATCTGTTTATTGAGGGCAAGGTAAGTTTCGAATCCTTCAAGATCCCAACGGATTTTCTTTGTGTCTGGGTCTCTGGGTTTCTTCTTCCCTTCAGGGTCAAAATACAGCATGGTCTGCCGTGTCCGCCCTTCTTTCTCCGGGGTCACGTTGGGCATCCTGGCAATCTGGGATTTGACCGCCATTCTGGGGTCTGCCCCGTGTAGGCAGGCGAGCTTGAAAAACTCTTTTGTAACCCGGCGTTCGGAGTTGCGGAGGTCGAACCAAAAATGCAAGGACTTGCCCCCGGTGTCGATTGCCATGTGAAGAGGGGCGAACTTCGCCATTTGGAGGGCGAATCCGGTGAACCGCTCCACTTTCCCTTGGTCGTCATCGTCCATCTCCAACACCATCCACTCACGTTTTTTGACGTTGGCATTACAACGGGTCGCAACCCGTCCTTCTTTGTCCAACGGGTTGACTACCCCTTCGACTTTTTTGAAGTGAGAAGGGTTCAAAAATTTCCAGTCGTTGGCTTTGGTGTTTGAGTTGATGAATAGCTCCTCTAACTCTTTGGCCCGTGCAAGAGTCCCCGCTTCAAAGGCGGAGAATTGAAGGTTAATGATGTGGTCAGGCTCGAACAAAGTCTTGATGATATCGACGGGGCGAACCTTCTTGGGTTCAGGATGTGGTGAATGCTCCAAAAGTTCCTCTTTTTGGGTCCGCCGGAACTTCATCAGTGCCTCTTCTTCGATTGAAGGAGTACCCAAATCCTTTTCGTTGATGATCTTTTCTAGTTGACCTTCACAATCCCAGACACGCTGAACCGCCCGCCTGGGTGCGGTCCGGTAGTCGATCCGCTCCGGATCGTACTGGGTTTGGAGGTGATCGAATGTATCCTCAAAAGGGACCCCCATTTTGTAACAAATGGAAGCAACTTTGAGGAGGCTGGCATTGTGGCCTTTTCCGGGTTCCTCCAATTCAAGGACTGTGTAGGCTTGCTCCGGGGGGAGCCGTTTGGCGGACTCTCTGAGGCCTTCCGGCAAGAACCGCAATGGGTCCGCTGCCGTTGAAGGTTTTGAGAAGTCGTCAAAGTCAATTTCTTCGCAATCCATCACTTCTGACCCAAGATTTCAAGGTAGGTGATGGCGGCATAGCAATTTGCCTGGATGCCGCTTTTGTCATTTTTTAGCCATAGTCCATGAAGGCGTAAGACCTTAAAAAGCTGTTCTTTTGTCATTTTCTTGGTTGTTTTCTTGGTTGGTTTGGGTTGGTTTTCGAAGGGTAAGATGACCATAAAATTTTGAATGGTCAAGGCAAAATCTTCTTTTTTCGTAGGGGGAGTGACCGGGGGAGTAAATTCCTCACTCCCCTTGCCGAAAAATAAAATCGTTAAAAATAAGGATTTTTTGGGGGAGTGATTTTTTTACTCCCCTGTTGTCCCCCCTGTCGTAGAAAGGGGTAATTTACACTTTTCTTACTCCCCAAGTCTCCCCTAGTACTCTTTATCCTTTTCTATGACAGGGATCAGGGCATATGAAAATTGCATACAGGGGAGTAATTTTGATTTTCAGATTGCCTAACGCGCGACCGGAATCCGCTTGTTTTGGGCTTTTTTGGGGTGTTTTTACGTGTTTTATGGGGCAGATTCATGTTTTTTCGTATAGAGAAGGGGGACCACTCCCCTTGCTCCCCTAAATGCTAATTTTTAGTTAAACTAAGAAAGAAAAAAGAAACGAGAGGACAGAAAGATTTGGAACTCTTGGACTTTTTTGGTGAAACTTGGAAGTGTGAATGCGGAAAAATTTGACACTCTTAGGCTTTTCTGGGAACTTCTTTGGATGACTAATTCCGACTTTGAACTTTTGGAAGCCCAAATGGTTCCGATCCGCCTAAAAATGGAGAAACAACGGGTTCTGACGAAGAGGGAACACCAAATTGCCAGGCAATATAATGCCGCTCTTGACAAGATGGCGGATGGAGGCGGGGATCGTGCTGATAATGAGCTTGATGTGAACTTTGGGGTTGCCCCCCAAGTTGTTCCTCCGGGCGACTTCTCAGAGGGAATTCAGGGTGTGCATGACGAACTTGGTTTTGTGGAACCTCCTCACACCTTGACCCAAGCTGAGAGGAAATTCATCTTGGCATACTCCCAAGCAATCCCAACACGGGAGGCGTTTGAAGGGGCATTCAAAACAAAGAAGAAGGTTTCAAATGACAAGATGTGGGCTTGTATTCGTGGGATATTTGAAAAAGAGGAAGCTCGGACCTATTTGGAAGAACTCAACGCCCGTGTTGAAAGTGTCGCCATCGCATCAAAGGCGAA
>Ga0070754_10000733_pt1 | contig 28964 bp, 42 predicted proteins | sample VirMetDEL_Sep_01_FD_75181 | JGI IMG/M metagenome (GOLD analysis project Ga0070754, IMG submission 75181) | Aqueous microbial communities from the Delaware River and Bay under freshwater to marine salinity gradient to study organic matter... | ecosystem: Environmental > Aquatic > Marine >...
CGACATTTCCAAAAGGCTGGCCAATTACATCGACAGCCCTCAGGTAGACGTCAGTCTGCTGCGCTTCGGTAGTCAGCGCATTGTGCTCTCCGGTGCATTCAATACTGCTGGCGAGGTCGAGGTGACTACCGCTCCGATGACCATCATGCAGGCTATTGGTCAAGCCGGTGTCGATACCGATACGGCGGACCTGTCCGGTCTGATGCTCAAGCGTGACGGCCGCGAATACATGCTTGATCTCGACGACCTGAACCGTCCGGACTCCTGGCTCCATGAGGTTTATCTGAAAGACGGCGACCAACTCCATCTGCCGTATAACGACCAGAAGAAGATCTACGTTCTGGGCGAAGTGGTAAACCCGCAAGCCATGACCTTCAAGGCCACCAGCCTCAACTTGATGGATGCTATCGGCACCGCAGGCGGTATTCGCCAAGACACTGCCGACGGCGAAGCGGTCTACGTGATTCGTGGCGCAGAAAACATCGCCACCGAAAAAGCCACCGTGTTTCAGCTGAATGCTGAGTCTCCTGCGGCATTTGCCCTGGCTCAACACTTCCCTCTGCAACCGCAGGATGTGGTGTTCGTCGGACCAGCAGGTATCACTCGCTGGAACCGCTTCATCAGCCAGCTGCTGCCTTCGGCTAGCGTCATTGGCACCGGAGCTGCGTTCAACCGGTAACAACCGCAGTCATCAGGTCGAGATCGGCCTGATCAAAACCGCAGTCAGCTTTGGAGCGACTGCGGTTTTTTATTGTGCTGCCGAACTCTTCGGGGCGCCTAGGTACGCTTAATCACTAGACCATTCAAGCGGCTATACATCCGACCCCAATCAGCGCGCGGAACCTTGCCGTTATGGCTGCCCCTTGCACGCAGCCGTGCGGCGCCGCACGGCGGTCTCACGCACCAGGACCCTGCTCTCCTGATAAACTTGCCGGCCATTTTCCGAGGCGATCGGTTAAGCAACCGCCCCAGTCGCCTTCAACTCGCTCAGACAGTCGCTATATCGCCACAGCCAACGGGCATAAAAGTGTCGAAGCAATCGTAGCGCGCCCTAAACGCTCCGCCGGAAAGCCGCATGAACGCCAGCTACAACCCTGTCACTACGTCTCCGCAACTGTCGCGCCGGTTTTCCGTCGCGCCGATGATGGATCGTGTTGATTGAGAAATAAACTCTAATCAGATCAATCGCTTAACCTGCCGTTTCGTTTTGCTGTAGCAGAAATCAAGCAAGGCCTTCAGGAATACCCCTCTCAGCCCGTCCGGGCAATCTCAATTCCCCTTCGTTACTTCCCTTGCCCACTCTTGCAGCGCGGTCAGTTTCACAGCGCAGGCGTCGGCGTCTCCGGTGATGGCGACAATACGTCCAGCATCCTCTTCGTGAATGTCGGCGCGCTGGGCTCCATCATCCAGGCGGCCGGTTCCGGTGGCGGCGGACAAGCCACTTGCTGCGGTTGGACAACTGGCGCGGACTGACAGCCGGCGAGAGCCATCAGCCACAGCAGCAGACAGCCGATCGATTTCTTGCTGTGCATGGCGCAGCTCTCCGTATCGTTGTTGGTCGTTTGCGGCCAGGCGGCTTTCCAGATCCTGCCGCTCGGCCTGCTGCTTGAGAATCACTGCGGCGTTGGCCTCGGCAACCTGGCGCAGATGGGTCTGGTGCTCGGCCTGCGCCTTCGAGGCCACAGATTGAGCCGATAACACACGGATCTGTTGCCCGCCGGCTACAAGGACCAAGGCAAGGACCCAGTAGGACCAAGTCGGGACCAACTTCAGCCAGGCGGTCATGTCATCACCTCACGGACGGCAGCGGCGTAGTTCCGACTCCACTTGGCGCGAAGCTCTGCACGCTGCTCGGCAGTGCCGCGATCGTATGCACCAGGGCGCCACGTCTTCAGGTACAGCCGCCATCCGCCTTCCACGTCATCCTCGTTCGGCAGCCGGCCCGGATCGCTCCAGAGCAGAAGGCGCGCCAAGCCAGCGGCCAGCACGTCGTCATGCTCGATTGCAGTCCAGATGGCGTGATTGTCCGGCGAGACTCCGCGCTCCCGGTACAGCATCGCCGCGTGAGCCTTGGTAGCCTCGTGCGTGCGAACGCCGGCAACCATTCCGCCGCCGCGCTCACCTTGCCAAAATGAGCGCGCTGGACCGTTTCCCATCTGACGACGATGGACGAACCGGCTTTCCTGCAGCCCGATAGCCAGCAACATGATCTCGGCCTCTCGGCTCGACATCCGCGCAGGCAGCAGCGCGAGAGCGGGCGCTATGGCTCGCTCCCGTATTTCTGAGAGGGTCATGGGTAAATCCTCGGGCAATAAAAAGCCCCGACTGGCGGGGCTGTTAGGCGGCGGCGGGACTGCCTATGTAGGCGCACCACTCGCCTAGCGTGCGCGGGCTCAGACTGGCAGGCGCAGGCAGCCCCAAGGCGGCAGCACACCACTGACTGCAGAATTCTGCGCCGGCTGTGTCACGGTTAAGGTTGAACAGCTGGCTAACGATCAGGCCGGTCCAGCCATAGCGGTAATGGTCGGTGGCGCGGAAATGCTCCAGGATCGTTCCGGCGTCTGCCCATGGCAGATCAATCAGAGCCCACTTCTCGGGATCCAGGTCGATCGCCTTTGAGCGGACCCCACCATCCATCGCGCTGGACGAGTAGCAAACGCCATCGACCATTAGCTCGCAGTGCGAGTAGATGGAGTTGGTCCACCATTGAATTGCGCGAGCTGTCAGCCGCGTGTCGTGTTTGCGTAACGCCAGCCGGACAGTCATGCGAGCGCCCCTTGCAGGTCCGCCGCGGCAGTTTCCATGATCGTCTGCGATGCCTGATACAGCGCCATCTGCACCTCTTCGGTAAGCGCGTAATCCAGCACGGGGTCGCCCCCGGCTTTGATCTGGTCCTCGTAGCGCTGGCGGCGCCCGGTGAGGAACGCGCTGAGGATTTTGAACTGCTCGGCCTTTACCAGCGTGCGGCGCAGGTACTCCTCACGAGCAATCCCGCGCTCTGCGGCGGCGCGGTCAATCCAAGGCGTCGAGGCGTTGGTCGGGTCAGCCACCCAGGCTGCCGCCTGCTCATTCTGGGTTGGCCAAGTGTCCTTCTCCAATTGTGGGTAGTCGGCAGTCAACGCCTTGGTGGCCGCTTCATAGGCCGAGTTGTTGCTGGTGATTCGGGCTTTGAGCGTGGCGGCTGCTTGCTCGTCAGCCTTCTGCTCAGCTGTTTTCAGTTGGCTCCAGTCGATGGTCATGCTTCGAGCGCCCCTTCTTCGGCAGGTTCTTCAAACAGTTCGGGTTCCGGTTCCGGGTCGAACGGCAGCGGTATCGGGCCGTCCTGCGTGACCGTCACGGGCTCAGGAAACGCCACCGCTCGCGATGGGTTAGGCCCGTGCGGCAGACGCAAGGTCAGATGCAACTCGCCGTCGATGCGCGAGACAGGGCCGGTGATCCAGTCGGACGCTATGGCACCGGCTGGCAGCGTGCCGCCTTCGGGTAGTTGCGTGAAATCGAAGGCTTCGCCGTTGAGGGTCAGCACGTCGTCAGACAGGGTGGCGGTGAGCGGTGCGAACTGGCCGGGCAGCGGAGCGAAGGGTGAAAAAGTGATACGCATGGTTTCTCCTTAGAACCAACGGCCAATTGCGAGCAGGAATATTGCAGTCGATGTGACCGTAGAAGAGGCGGTGATGTGGTAGATGTTTGCCACGCCTTGACCAATCCCGTTACTCGTAACCCACCCAAGGTTATTTTGGTCGGTAGATACCCCGGAAATGCTCGGCGCATTAGCGAAGACAGCGGGAAACTGGCACACGAGTACGCCCATATACAGCCCTGTCGAACCGTATGAGCCCATCGCAATGCCCCCTTGAATCAGCATCGTGCAAATCTGCGTCCCATCCGCAAAACGCACGTACTCCCCATTCGCATTGCTGCCGCGCTCGATAATGGCGCCAGTGGGTACGCCGCCGGCTTGGGAGACGGTGCCGAGGATGTTGGCGCGGCGGTAGAACTCAGCGGCTAGGTTTCCGCCCAGCTTGCTCGCGTCTGCCGCTGTGCCGGTTGTGCTGAGCTTGCCCGCAGTGAGCGCCTTGATGTCAGCCGCGACCGCTTGGGCAAGCGCCGTGATTCGCTGTTGTAGGCTCATGGTTTACGCCTTGGCTGTGGTGTAGTCCGTGACGAAATCGTGCTCGGGGTCGCCGACACCAATGTTGGTGCACGCCTGGAGCTTCTGCGCCGTGGTCAGCGTCTGCGCCGCGTCGTAGCGCACGCGATTGCCAAGCTCTGTGGCGATTGTGGCGGCGAAGTTGGGGTCATTGTTCAGCGCCGCGGCAAGCTCGGCTAGGGTGTCGAGCGCAGCAGCCGCGCCGTCAGTTAGCTCATTCTTGATAGCCGTTTTGGCGGCCTCGATAGAGTCGAAGATCTTGTCGGCCGACCATGTAACAGTGGTCGCGCCGTCGCCTGCTGTGTCGTCAATGCCCGCCCCGCCGCCTCCGCCCGCCTGCACAAGTGCGTGCAGTTCGTTCAGGGCTGCCACGATGGATGTTTTGGCCGTGGTTGTGAGCGCCGACAGATCGCCTTGCTTGGTGCGCAGGTCTTTGATATCCGCGCCAATGGCTTGCACGACGGCAATGATTTTGGTTTCGAGGGTCATGGATTCAGCCTTTTGCGAGGATGTAGTAAGCGAGGGGGTCGGGAGTCAGGTCGTCCAGCACATACAGGCCACCGTCTGTTCCCTGAGTAATTCGGTTGTTTGGGTCTTCGCTGATGATCGGCGCACCGTCTGAGCCGGGCGCGTTCTTGCCGGGAGGGCCTGGCGGCCCCTGCTCCCCTGCCGTGACGACAACCGTCTCGGCGTCTGGCTCAAGGCCGATGGCGTACTCAACGCCGTTTTCGATGACCAGAACCTCGGGATCGCCGCAGATGGCTACGCTCATGTGGTCACCTCACGGTTGACGCTGACGGATCCTTGCAGATAGCGCTGAACGGTGCCGTCCGGGTACTGGACCTCAAGGTCATAGACGGCTTCGGCCCATGCCAGCGCAGCTGTTTGCGCGGCGGTGATTGTCCGGGTGATCGTCCCTGGCGCCGTGATGGCCAGCCCTGCGTTCTCGGTGGTCAGTTCGAGCAGCACTTGGCCGCCGATCTGCTCACGAATTTGCATCCGGGCAGTAGCGCCGGCCAGGCCTACGGGAGGCTTGTAAACCAACATTCCGCCCGTCGGGGTCAGGCCGTGAGCCGACAGCGCATTGATTTCCAGCGTGGTCGCATCGATTACATCGACCCGATGCTGGCGTTCCTTGGTTGAGCGGTTAAGCGCCGACATTCCAGACACACCCTCGATCCAGGCGAGCCAGTTACCCGGCAGTCCGTGGTCTACCGTGAGGCGTACCGGCGCGCCGGAGATGCCCGTGATGGGCTTGTATTCGTAACGCGGCTGCATGAGCCGCAATGTGTCGCGCAGGGTCGAGCCCTGAACGATGTCCAGATTCAGAATGGCGGGCTTCATTGGGTGCTCCGACGCTATTGGATGGTTATTTCAATGACGCTTGGGTTGGCGCCTTCGCTGCCGGAGTTGAAGACCGTCTCGCCCAGGACATTGCCGTCCAGCTCGATACGAGCCGTGACGTCGGCGTAGCGGTTGTTCGGGTTGAAGGTTATTCGGAACATGGTGAGTGCTGCGTCGTAGGCCATGCCCAATTCCGTGACGTACTCACCTGACCCATTAAGCGCGACAGCCGGGGCGCCGTTGTAGTCGGCAAGCAAGGTGGCGCCCTCAGCGCTGAAATAGCCGAGATCAAGCGGCGCGTACTCCATCGCCCCCGCAAACGGGGAGACGTGGGTCAGGATCGAATCGCCGTTGCTGTAAATCCAGCGCAGAACGTAGCCGTTGAGCACTGGGGCTGGCTCAAGTGCGGTCACCCTTGTATCTAGATCGGTTATCGCAGACTCGTTAGTCGTGACCCTGCCGTCCAGATCAGACAATCCGGACTCGGCCGAGGTAACGCGGTCGCCTAGCGACGTAACCGATGCCGACAGCGCGCCCATGTCGTTTGCGGCCTGATCGATTGAAGCCTGAAGCGATGCCAGGCTGGAAAAAATCGACCCGATCACGCCAGCCGTAAGCGAGCAGTAGATAGTGCTGCCTGCGGGCCAGTTTTGGTCGCTCGTGCCCTCGACGCCGCGCGTCAGTGTTGCAGTGCCTGCAGCCACAACGGCATCGACAATCTCCCATGCGGGCGCTGCACTTGGTCCGCTGGCCAGCGTGACCCGGTAGGTGCCGTCCGGCAAATCAAGCGCGAGCGAAGTCGCCCCGGCTGCCAGCGTGACCGGCCGGCCCCAGTTGTTTACGAAATCCATGTGGTGTCCTCAGACGTGGCAGACGGGCGTTGTTTGGTTGCGCGTGATGGCGCCTGTGTTTGGGTTTTCCGAGCCGTAACGGGCTAGGCCAGTTGGCGAAACGGTGCCCGCGACGATTCCTGATCGGCTACTGATCGGCCCCCAGCTGCGAGCGCTGGTGAACGGCTTGTAACGCTCGAAACCGTTCAGCGTGTTGCTTTGGCGGCAGATATCAAGCTGCACCCAGTTGTTCGAGCTGAACAGGTCCCAGCCATAGAGGTAGTAAGCGGCGTCCCATGGCTTGTCATACGGCACGCAGAGCGCGGAAAAGGACGAGAGCGGGCCAAAGTTTGGCTCCCCGTTTCCCGTGCCAGACCCTTCTGTTGCGGTCGTGACACCCTCCACCGTCTCTGTCTTGCTCTGCGACTGCAGCGGGTAGCCCGTACCGAACCAGCCGGTCGTTTTGCTGTACGTCAGCCCGCCCGACGTCGAGGTGCTGTCGATGACAGCGCCATTCAGGCGCAGCGTCAGGCTCGATTGCATGCTTGCCGTGCCGTCATAGCTGAGCCGATGCACAATCGTGTCGGACAGCACCTCTATCGTGCCGTTGGTGTAGTGGCGTTCGACCTTGCTGCCGCTCGTTGTCTCGGTCGGCGGGGCGGCTGTCTCTTGATAGGTCTGCTGCATGTCCAGCGTCACAACGTCATAGCCGGTTTCGGCGTACCACATTGCGACGACTCGCCCGGTCAGTTGGCGCGACTGTTGTTTGGCATAGACCCAGGCCGTGACGCCGGTTCCGCTGCCAGTTTCAGCCAGTGGAAGCGGCGTTGTGGTGTAGTCGGTATAACCGTCGCCTGCCTCCGAGGTAACGTCCGGCGTAGGTCGGACCCTGTTCCACTGATAGCCAGGCGTTCCGTTGTCCCATGTTGCCGCACCGTAGGCTTGCGCCCGGGTGCGAACAACCGACAGGGCGCCGGTCACCTCGCCGTCAAGCTCACTCATCGTCAGCTCAAGCCAGCCCAGCGGGATCTTGTTGAGCGGGTGCGAGCCGTTCGAGTCGAAGGCATAGACAGGCTTGTAGATCATCAACAATGCCGCGCTGCCGTCTGGCTTTACGTCGGCAATCGATAGCCAGGCAGACGAGCCAGCCGGGCTTGGGTTGGTCGGGTCTGGCTCTGCCTGTCCAAGGTTCGTCAGCGAGGCAAAGCGGGTGCGCTCATCTGGCGTGCCACCGACCACACCGAAGCGGCTTATCCGTAGCTCAAGCGTGAGGGCTGATCCCGTGTTGACCGGATTAGCGATGTTGAAGGGACTCACCAGCCAGCGCTCACCGCTCGGTGCGCAGTAGATCCAGCCGCCGAGCGGTGTGCCGTGAAGCTGCAGATAGGCGCCGGCCAATACGGCATCGTTGCGCCATTCCCATCCGCGAGCCTGATCATCCGCCAGCTCTTCGGGCGAACGGCTCACAGCGGCCACGCTAGGCACGCGCACCGGGTATGTGTAGCCGTTTTCGTCCCACTGGTTTTGCCTCATGCGCTGCGGCTGCGGAAATGACTTGTTCTGCCCGTTCGATAGCGCGATCTGGCCATTCTTGATCAGCCCATGCCAAGGGCAGCCCCATGTGTTCATGCTGGCTCCGCGTAATCGAAAATCACCTCTGCACCGTTGGCATCCGTCATCACAACGCGCTTTGCCGCAGGCAGGATGAACAGGCCATCACTGCTCGGAAGGCCGCCACCCCACCATTCGCGCGCGGCATAACTGCTCTCGGTGAGCGGGCTTGCAATGCCGCCGCCTGTTGCCGCTGGCGGTGTGTACTCGCCGCGACCACGCGAAGCAGGCAAGGCGCCGACCGGCGCGATGGGCTTGAGGGTTTTGCGGGCCTGCTGCGGCTTGGTCAGTACGTTGATGTCAGCCGCGACCGCTTTACCGGTGCGCTGCGCAATCATCGCCTGGCCCCCTGCGCGACGGTTCACCTCCATCGCACGGCCACCCGCGCGCCGGCTTTCCTCCATCGCTCGCCCGGAAGCGCGGCGCAGCTCTTCGTTTGTGGGCATGATTACAACTCCAGAAGGTCGTTCGGGCCGCCGACGCGGTACAACACTTCAGTGGTCAGCGTTCGTTCGTCGCGGTCTTCGGCGGATATCTCGTCGGCAATGGTGTCGATCCGCCGCGGGTACATTTCAGTGCCGCTCGTGGTCGACGAGTAGTTGCCGGCGAACCCGGCCATCGCATCGTCATAGGCTGGCGAGGACAGGCGCCCGCCAAGCTGGGTCGGCAGAATGTTCGAAATCACTTCGCCGCCAGAACCGCCACCGTCAGCCTCACCGCCTAAGCGAGGAGGAAGCGTCAGCGGGTCACTGACGCCACCGCCGCGCATTACTGCGATGCTAAGCGTGGTCAAGGCTTGGCCGCTGGACAGGTCAAAGTTGTCGACGATGCGGCGGCACTTGCCGATGGCGTGTGCGCCCTGGTCGTTCAGCTCAATGGTGTGGATCAGATCAATTCCAAGAGCCAGGCTGGTCGGCACCTGAAAGGTCAGCGTTGATTCACGATGCGCCGCTACGATCTCGGCCAGTGCCGAGCGCAGCGCTACGGTCATCGCCGCATTGCGCCGGGCATCGTCAGCCAGATCGGTATTGCCGCTGCTGCCGCCGAGGATGGGCTCGTCAACCCATTCATCCGCCTGATCGTCTTCAACGTCGACGGTGTAGGCCGCGCGCTGGACGATGCGCGACGATTCAGCCTCGCCCGCTGTGGTAGCCAGGGTCAGGCTGTATGTCTCGGTCACGACCTGCACCCAGCGCCGCGCGCCCACCCAGCTCACGCCGAGCAACAGATCATCAAAGGTGTTGATCCAGGGGTTCCCGTCGCCGCAAGGGTCTGGCAGGGTCAGCGGCAGCGAGTAGTAAGTCGGACTGATCAGCGTCTCGCTGTTGTCCGCGGCTGCGTCCGCGATCATGTCTTTGGTCGGCAGCTCGTGCGAGTTGCTGCGCCAGTTGCAGAATCCGCCTAGCCCGGTTGAGCCTTGCGTCTCTGGCGACTGCCACTGGTAATTCTTGTTCCGCTGCCAAAGCCGGTTGTAGCGGTAGCTGAATTCGATCTCGACGCGGTTCGTGGTGCGGTCAAGATCGGCCTGCTGCAGCTCGATGGACTGGTACAGCGTCGTGCCCTGGCCGAAAACGAAGTGCGGCGCCGTGGCGTACCAACTGGTCACGCGCAAGTCACCAGCGGGCGAGCAATCAAGGCTGGCCGTGCGAGTACTCAGACGCTCTAGCGCGTAATCCCAATGGCTGCGGCCCTCGACCGCCTCGAACACGTCAGCGGACCAGTCACCGCCCACCAGCGCATCGACGCCGGCAATGCTCAGCGATTCCACCCGCTGCTGCAGCTGATCGCTCAGCTCGCACGAGAGGACGCGCGAAACCGGGTTCCAGTTGGCTTGCGCTATCTGGCCGGTGTAGCGCCTCTCCTGAGTGGTGACGCCGTTCGTGGTGCAGATGAAATCGATGGTGACCGGGCTGCCCTTCCAGTCGGTCGGCACAACCGGGCCAGCGGCAATGAACAGATCGAACCCGCCAACGCCGGCCGCGCCCTCCTCCCGGTCAGCAGCAACCGAGCCGGTGAGCTGCGCCGATACGTCTACGGCCGCCACTCGAACCAGCAAGCGCCACACGTCCGACTGACCTGTGACGACATAGACCGGCTCGATAGCTGACGAACCTGCGCCATTCAGCGGCGAGGCGTTGAGCGGCGAGGCATTGAGCATTTAGGTTTCTTCCCAGTTGATCGACCAGCCGTGACTGGCAGAGCCGGAGCTTTGAGTTTTGGCGGGCTTGCTGGCGAACACGGAATAAACCGGCATCCAGCACACCCGGTAGAGCGTGGCGCCCGCAGCGGTGCCGACCGTGGCGACCCCATCAACTACGGAGCACGACACCGAAACCCACTGATCGCCAACGAGCGCATCAGCCCACGGCAGAACATCAGGCCGGGGCGTGCCGGGTATCGTGAACGTCGGGCCTGCGCCGTGGATGGCATTGACCTGAGTCGACCGCAGTTCGAGCGGCTGGCTGTAGTCCAAGCCGTCGAGGCCCGGAGGAATCCAGCCGCTGCCGCTGATGCTGCCCGCCATGCGCTCCCAGTGCTGCTGCTTGACCCCGGCGCCCCCGCTCAGACGGAGCACGCTCGAACCGCCGATAGCCTCCTCGGATAATTCCGGGGCGCCCGCGTGCAGCACGATCGGCACACCGCCGAGCATGATTTGAGGTTGTGGCATGGGTTAACTCCGGTGAGTGCGGCCGAACTTCTTGGCGGCCATGCGCAGCTGGTCTGCCTGGCTGCTATTGGCGAACACTTGGATCGTCTCGCCGCCGAGGCTGATATCCAGCGAGCCAAGGTTTTTCGGTGAGGCCGACTGCATGCTCGACACGGCGCCAAACAAGCCGCCATCGGCGAAACGCGGGATCGGAATCCCCTGGTTGAGCATATCCAGATGACGCTTGCCGAGCTTCCGAACGGCTGCAGCCCGAATGACGTACTCGCCGTTTGACAGGTACGCCGGAACGCTATCGCTTGTTCCAGTGCCTGGGCCGCTGATGTAGCCGCCAGTTGCGAAGCCTTGCGGGGCTGGGCCGGGGTCTTGCAGGGTGTAGGGTTGGCTAAAGTCACCCCCAGTTACCTGAACAGGAATAACCAGCTGCTGCCCAAGCTGAGCGGCAAGCGCCTCGATCTGCGACTTAACGCCAGCCAAGCTCGCCTCATCCAGCTTGAAGCTGATTGGGGCGTTTTTTAGCTTTTCAGCCTGCTCGGCAAGCGATGCCATCTCCTGCTTGATCGATGCGATCTTCTGTTCGGCGCGGCTCTGCTCGATATCGTTGGCCGCCAGCTCGATTTCCTGCAGTTCACCAATGAATCCAGCAAAGCCATACGTGTTCTCGCCGGCTGCCTGCAGATCCTGAAGCATCTTCAGAGCGGCCTGCGCTTGCGCCTGCGCCCCTTCTACGTTGCCCGCCTGCAATGCCTGCCGTGCGCCAACCTTCAGCGACTGAGCGGCACCGTAGGACGCCTCGCCGCTATCGTTCATGCCGGCAAGGGCTTCGCGGTAGCGCTCTTCGATCTTCAGCCGATCAGCGCGGACCTTTTCAAGATCGCGATTAGCCGCTTTCTCTGCCGATACAAGCGCCTTTGCGCCTTTCTTGGCATCGGCAACTAGCTTGTCTTGCAGGGTCTTCAGCTCGCCAATGTATTTGGTTCGCTGATCTATATCGGCTTGCTGTGCTGCTTCAGCTGCTGCCGCTGCCACATCGGCCAGAAAATCCAGCTCGGCATTCATGCCGGTCTGCTCTTCGACAATTTGGGTTCGAGCGCTTCGCAACACATCAAGCTTTGCTTTCAGTTCTTCTTCTGTAAAGAACATGCCGAGGAACATGTCAGCAAGGCCCGTTCCGCTCAGGACTTTCTCGATTTCCTTTATTTCGTTGTCGATTTTATCTAGCTCTGTGGCGGCTCCAGTGAATCGCGCCGCAAGCAGCCCAAGCTGATCGCCCACGAGCCCGAAATCAGCAAGCGAGCCAAGCCCGGTCGCGCCAATTCGCGTCAGCGCACCAGTCAGTGACGCCAACCCTTGTACGGTGGAAGGGTCGCTCACCACCGTGTTCAACTCATTCAGCGAGTCGATCAGCGGCTGAAGATTGGTGCTTCCGACTGCCTGATTGATGCTGTCAGATAGCGCCGTCATGGCGCCGCCGACCGTTTCCGGCAGCGACTCTGCTTCGGTGCGCAGCGTATCAAGTTGTCCGACCAGCGCATCCGTTACGACGCTTGCCGTGAGCAGCCCTTGCGCCGCCATCTCCTTCAGCGCCCCGACTGGAACGCCTATGGAGTCAGCCAGCGCCAGCATCAGGCGCGGGGCTTGTTCTGCTACGCTGTTGAACTCATCGCCTCGCAGCGCGCCAGAGCCGAGCGCCTGGGCGAACTGAATGACGCCGTTCTCAGCTTCCTGTGCGCTTGCACCAGATACGCGGAACGAAGTCGCGACGGCCTCGGTGACTTTGAGAATATCGGCCTGGCTGCGTCCTGCCTCTTTCAGCGGCCGGCTGATTCGCCCGTACAGGGTCGCCAGCGACTCAAGCGGGGTTTGCGTGGCGGTCGCTATCTTGCGCAGTTCGGTCTGCGCCGTGTTGAACTCTTCCTGAGAGCCGGTCGCCAGCTTCAAGCGGGCATTCATCAGGTTGTAGCTGTCTGCCGCATTGGCGATGCCGCGAATCGCGCCAGTGAGCGCCGACACGGAGAACGCTGCGACGATAGCCCTGCCCGCCGTGGCGAGCTGCTTATTCATCGTGTTGAGCTGGCCGTTTACCTCATCAAAGGCGCGCTTAGTGTTGTTCTTCCCGTCGATGACCAGCTGTGTTTTAACGGTAGCCATCAGCAGAAATCCTTCATCAAGCGTTTGAAATCGTCGGGCTTCACATTTGCCGCACGCGCAGCAATGAGCGCGACCCGGTTTGAGGCGCGGTCTTCTTTGTCAATGGCAGCCAAGAATGTTTCGATCTGCTGCAGGCTGTAGTCCTGCACATCAGCCAGGTTATGACCCGCCCCGATCAGGCGTTGGAGGACGGAGCCCCATTCAGCGCCCTTACCACTGCTGGCAGGGCTTCGCCGAAAAAACTGGAATTGACCCGTATGACCTCGGCCAGCAGCTGAACCGATACAGTTGCCGGGAGGCGCCATAGCTGCCAGCGATTGAGCGTGGTCGTAGCCAGCAGGATCTGGCGCAGCTCTGCGCTGTGCTTCTCGGCATAGCGGTTGATCTGCTGAATCCCTGCCTGACTGAACAGCTCGACCAGTGCGCCGGCCGACTTGCCATAACGCTCGAAGTGACGCAGCTTTACCGGCAGGATCTGCACATCACGGCCCATCACCTCGACGGTGACCGGCTCCGGAAACAGGATGGATAGCTCGGACATTGGGGTTCCTTCGGGCATGAAAAAGCCCGCACGCGGCGGGCTTGGTTTGAATCAGGCTTGTTACGGGTTATGCGTGGACTGATAGCCGCCCCTGACGCAACCCTGCCGGTCAAAGGCGACACTGGTCGCCCTCACATACTTGTCTTTGAAATAGGTGTTTACGCCGGCGCCGCGGACATTCGTTTCGTCGCTCGCCTTGCCGTGGATGCTCTCTACATCCTTGCGGGACATGCCGGGAACAACCTCGCCGCGAACTTTCGCGGTGCGTAAATCGCGGTCTGAAAGACCGGTATTGCACTCAGCCTGCCTTGAGCTGCCACCGACAACAACAACGCCTTTATTTGCGCCAGATGGGCGCGGCACATACTGCTGCGCTGTAGGTGTGGCCATTTGCACGGGAGCGCTAGACCCGCTCGGAGCGGCATTGTGCGCGCTGATAACGTCATCAAGGCCGCTGTTGCGTGGACAGTTGGCATTCTTGGTAAACGTGACCCTTCCGGCCTCGTCTACGCACTTGAATATGGTGGCGGCACTCGCCTGCGATGAAAGCAGCAGAGCCGCCAGGATAAAGCCGGAACGGTTCATAGGTTCCCTCCTCTCTTCGATTTGGGAACCATATCACGGAGCCATTACTAGGCCCAACGTCGACATTAAGCCGCCGCAGTATCCATCTCGATCTTGAAGAACTGCGACACCCCAGGAGCGACGATGCTGGTGTCGATCAACACCTCGCCAGTGATCTCCAGCGCGCCGAACTCGTCACCGATGAATCCCAAGCCCTGCGCGGCGCCGATCTTGGCCTTGTGGACAGTCACGGTCACGGTGCGACCTGTTGCAGCCTCGTTCACGCCCGCGAAAGTCATCATGAAGGTCTTCGCGCCAGTGGTCAGCGCTTCGATGGTGGCCACGTTGTCCACGACGGTCGAGGTGCCGAACGTAACCATCGCCAGGTTTTCAGGGCTCAGGTCGTGCAATGTGGCCGTGAACTCGACCGACTCGATGCGGTTGACCTGGGCATAGGTGCCGCCGCCCGCTGTCCGGTAGTTCGGCAGCTTGATGATGTTTTCGTTGATGTTGAAGTTCAGCGCGGACACGTTGCCCACGTCGACGGCAGTGCCGCCAGCTTCAGGCGTGAGGCTGACGATGCCCTTGCCCATGTATGCATAGTTGGCCATGCGAGTTTTCTCCAGATGAAAAAAAACCCGCTCGTGGCGGGCTTGGAATTTGTGTTGGCGCTATGGCCGGATGTTGATTGCGAGCTGGATCGGCACCATCACGCTTGCGGACGGCTCACCATTGCCGGGCGGGTAATGCTCGGATGTTGAGATCGACACGCTTGCGGTGCCTCGCGGCATCCACTCAACCGGACGACCCTTGCCCGTGATCAGACAGCGGATCAGGTCAAGCTCGATGTCTTCCAGTGCTGCGTCGTAGTCGTCAAGCCCAGCATCCACCGCGCCGATGACGTAGAACCCAGGAGTCAGGGTGATGACGCCCGGCCCTTCGACTGGATCGCCGCCTTTCGCCCGCTGCAGGCAGATCAGCGGAAAGCCGACAGCCTCAGACTGCAGTACCTCGGCAAACCAGCCTGTTTTGACGTTCTGGCCTGCGTTGGTGCGGTAGCCGTTGGCGACCGTGATCGTCTCCAGCCGCGCAACCAGGGCGCGCCGCGCTTCGGTAAGGATGTTCATCGGGACTCCATGCAGGCAGCGGTGACGAAGTAGCCGTCATCCGAAACAACCTCCTCGACCATGAATCGGCATCCCTCGAACACGAAGATTGCGCCTCGCGTTGAGGTGTCGAGCTGTGATTTCAGCCAGGTGAAGCCGGTGCTCTCGGAGCGAAACAGCCCTTCCGGGCCGTTCTGCACCATGTTGCGCTCGACCATGACGGTGACAGTCTTCGGCGGCTGGCCAGTGACAAGGTACTGGGCGCAGCCGTCGTTCAGCTTGGCTAGAACTCTGCGGTCCATGCGGTCCCGTATCGCTGGCCAGCCCACGATTTACGCCGTTACCGGATGGCCCAGCGAGCCGTTCAGGCGCACACGGCCAGTTGCGGAAGGGTTGGCCGCATCAGCCACGGCCACGCCGACCAGATAGTTACCAGTGCCGGCAACGTTGGTCAGCAGACCGCTTGCAGCGATTGCGTAGACGGGCTGGCCAACCTGCCAGGCTTGAGCGCTGGTCTTTGGCAGATCGAATACGCCGGAGGTCTTGACCTCGACTTCCACGCCGATAGCGGCATCAGTGGACGCAACGCCGACCAAGCTGTTCGCGCGGACCAGTTGACCGGATGTGACGGCCGCGGCTGCCACGATGGTGATCATGTCGCCGTGTTGAATGAAGTTCTTCATTGTTCCCTCCTCGGGATACAGAAAGCAGAGAGGGCGCCACATTGGGCGCCCTTGTCAGGTCACGGCGAGTTAGGCGCCAGCGTTCTTGTAGGCGCCGCGGTAGTCGATCCAGGCAGCACCGAAGACCAGGCGAGCCTTGATCTCCATGCCGTCAACTTCGAAGCCTTCGCGGGTTTCGGTGAAGACGCCCTGCTCGCCTTCGAGGTAGGCATATTCGAAGGTGTCGACCAGGCCGGGAGCGGCGAACAAGTACCACTGGTTGCCAGTGATGCGCGCGTCAACGATGACCTGCAGCGAGGCGTTGCGGCTGTCGTTGATGTCGGCGTTCTTGGCCGGCACGTAGTTGGAGCTGGTGAACTGGTACGCCTCCAGTTCCTTGTCCGGGCCTACAACGAGGTATTCCGGGCCGAGGTTGAGGAAGTGACCGGCCTTCGACTTCTGCTTGCGCATTGCGGCGCGGGCAGCGGCGAGGGTCGTGGTGTTGATCGCGCCGCCGCTGGCCGAAACGTTGCCGTGTGCGGTGCTGTAGACGGTTTCGCCATCGATGAAGGTCGGGTTACCCAGCAACAGGTTCCAGACGACGTCGGATTCGGTCTGCGCGGCAGCAGCACCCAGCGCCTGGGGAATGCGGGTCATGGCCGACAGGTCGTCGTTCACGATGGCTTCCCAGGTGATGGCGATGATCTTGCCGAACTTGCCGACCTTCAGCGGAGCGCCTTCTTCGCCCAGCGAGCCGTATTTGTATTCGCCGTGCTCGTTGACCTTCTCCAGAGCAGCGATGTCACCCAGAGCTACGCGGCTGACTTCGCGGAAGTCGGACACGGTGCTCTGACGGCCCAGCGGACGCCAGGTCTGCGGAGCCAGTGCGTAGGAATCACGCAGGGCGCGGTTGACGGTCGAGCCCAACAGGATTGGGAAGTCGGAAGTGCTGTGCATGCCAGCGGCACGAACGGCGGTACGGTCGCAGCCCAGGGCGGCGCGTGCGATTTCCTGCGGGGTCATGCCGCGGGCGTTACCACCAGCCAGTTCGACGGACTCGCGAGCCATGTCGATCAGGCGCATGCCGCGGAACTCGCGGGCGGACTCTTCCAGCTGTACTTTCGGGTTGCAGCGAGCCAGCAGAGCGTTCTGCATGGCGTTGCGCTTGGCAACCACAACAGCCTGATCAACGCCGGAGGTGACGATGGTCGGCTGTGCGCTGCGTGACTCAGACTGACCGGCCTGTTGCTTCTCAGCAAGCTTGTCGATCATGGCAGAGCTGGCTTGTGCGACTTCAACGCCGCGGCTGATCAGGTCTTCAGCGACGTCATCGCCCAGGCCTACCTTCTTGGCCATTGAACGAATGGTGCTGCAGCGCTGACGCTCGGCGACGGTTGCTTCGTTGCGAATGTCGGCCTGGCGTTGCTCATCGGCCGCGCGGTTTTCGTCGGTCATTGCGATTTCCTCTTGGGTTTCGGTGGCCGCGTCGGCCGTTTGTTCGGTTACCTGTTCAGGTTCCCGTATTTGAAATTCAGTGTTGAATCGCTGGCCTTGATAGTCAGCGGCAGTTTTGGCGCTGCGGACCTTGGCGCCGTCGTCGAAGCCGATCGGTACGATGGACAGTTCCATCGGTTCCCAGTCAACGGCGCGATAGGTCGGTAGCTTGTCGTCTTCTTCCTCAACGACTTCGTAGCGGTGAACCGCGTAGCCGACCGAGATATTCCGCAGAATCCCGTCCTTCACGTCGCGGAAAATCGCGTCGGCCTCTTAGCGCTGACTGAATCGAACCGTGGCAATGCCTTGGCCGTTCTCAATCCAGGCGCGTTCAACAACGCCAATCACGTCGCCAAGGTTGTAGGCGCTGTGAGCGTTGAGCAGCGGCGCACCACTGTTCAGGCGATCCATTCGGACTGCCGTTTCGCTCACGTCCAGTTCTTCCATGTAGCTGCCGACGTCCCATGACCAGCGGCGGCCCTTGGCCCCGGTTGTCCATGTGAGCTCGGCGGTGCGTTGCTCGACGTCTACAGAGCCGGGCCTTACGGCAGCGCGCAGGCTGAGCATCGGCGTCTCAAGCGTCTTGATCGTCGCTTCCGTCATCTTCTGTGCTCTCGGTTGTGGTGGATGGCGGGGCAACGGGTTGCCCGCCTGCGGAAACCTTGCGGGCGTCGTAGTCGAACACCAGACCGGCTTTGTCTACCTTGTCGAAGTGGGTCTTGAAGCGGCCCAATACTTCGTCCGGGTCCGTGTAGCCCATCTCGCGAAGGGCATCGTCCGGAGTGAGTAGGCCGAGGCGCATGCGCTCCTTGATGACCTTCACTTCGGCGCTCGGATCGACCATGTCGCGCCGCGGCGGCACCCACTCCGAGCCGGCGTCTTCAATCACGCCGCCAGGTGTCAATGCCTGGGCCTCCATGAACCAGCGCCAAGTCGTCTCGCACATTTGCGGGATCAGCATTCGCCACTGCCAGACGTCGACGCGGCGCGCGAAGTGCAGCCAGCCCATTCGTCCGCTGGAGAAGTTCACGCCTTTCAGGTCACCCGTCAGTAGTTCGTAAGGGATGCCCAAGCCAACTGACACTGCGTGCAGCGCCTGCCATGAATAGTCGCCGTACCCGTTGAAGGTCGGCGGACTGGCGAACTTGACGTCTTCGCCCATCGCAAGCTTTTGGATCATGGCCGGCTCTACCCGGTCGATCAGCGGCGGCTTGCTGTTGCTGGGCTGGCCATCACCCTCGGTGACGAAGGCAGCGAAGCAGGCGGCAATCTTGGCTTGCTCCATGACCGCATCTTCCATCTCGTCGAAGTTGCGCAGACGCTGCATCACCGGGGCAAGCCAGGTGTAGCCGCGCGCCTGCCCGGGCCGGCGAGGCAGGAAGATATGCAGCACGTCTTCGGCTGGAACCCGGGAAGACTGAGCAGAGATGAGGCCGGTTGATGCGCCCGGGTGTTCGCTGAACAACCAGTAGGCCGCCCGGCGCCCCAGTGAGTCGAACTCGATACCCTGGATGATCTGATTGCCGCCGTTCTTGCCTGTCTTCATCTCGTCGAGGAAGTCAGGCTCAAGCACTTGCAGCTGCATCGGGACGGGAAGACCATCCGAGCTGAAGCGGCGACGGCGACGAATCAGGCATTCGCCCGCCTCGGCCACCGTCTCCATTACCTTGTGCTGCAGGCCGTAGAAGTTTTCGAGACCGTCAGCATCGCAAGCGGTCGTTTCGCCCCACGCTGCCCAGGTGTCGGACAGCTTGCGGTTCGCCCGGTTGCTCTTGGCCTTGGGTCGCGGCACGATGCCGGCACCCACTACGTTGTCAGCGATGCCGGTGATAGCTCTCTCGGCGTATGGGTTGTTGCGCCGCATGTCTCGTGCGCGGTAGCGGAGCGTGGCCAGTGCTGGCCCGTTCTCTGCGTTCGCGTCCGATCCTGCCGCTCGCCATCCATCGTTGCGCCTGCCGCCTGCAGCACCCTCAAAACGCCGCGCAATCATCTCTGCTTGCAGGTCGGCGCGGGCTTTCTTCAGGCGTGACTCTGCGCGTTTCGCGGCCAGGCCGGGAAACCAGCTGTCAAACTTGCCCATATCAGTAGCCCTTAGAGAAGGATGCGAAGCTGCGACCGCCGCAGGAGTTGCTTGTGGGTTGCTGCAGATCGCCTTCCATCAGGCGAAGCGTGCGAATCATTTCGTCCAACGACCGATAGGTGACGCTGCGGTCGGCGTAACGCACCATCAGTTCGCCGCCTGCGATGGCTTCCTTCAGGGTGTTGTATTGCTCGAGAGTGAAGGCCATCACTTTCTCCAGTAGGAGGACTGCACCCGCGGGCGCTCGTCGTTCGGTTGTGTGTCCGGGTTGCCTGGGTCGATGGCGTCGAGGTTCAGGCCGAAGCGTTGTTGGCTGATCCGCAGGGCGGCCAGTGCATAAACCAAGCAATCCAGCGCCTCGTTGCGCTTGCCGTTGGCTTCCCATCGGTAAACGCGCTGACCGCCCGCGATCTTCAGGCGCTTGGTTTCTGCCGTTAGCTGCTTCAGCTCCGACTCGTCGCAAATGTCGTCATTGGCCGGGAAGTGGATCGCGCCGGGCTGCATGTCGCCGGCCTGGCTGCGCGCGGTATCGATCGGCAAGCGCAAACGGCTGTAGATCAGCTCCTTCGCGTTGTCCGTGCCGACTTCCGTCAGGTAAACGCCCGCCTTGGTCCGCGTGCGCGGCATGTTGGCTATTGGCTTGCCGTAGGTGTTGGCACCGCGAATCGGAATCACCCAGGTGATGCCGTGCTTCCGGCTCTCCGCATAAACCTCGTCGGTGTAGTGGCCGCCCGAGTCCCAGCACCACCGCTCGACCTTCATCACGAGACCGTCAGGCCGCGTGAACTGCCGGTGAATCTCAAGCCCAACCTTGCGGCGTAGCTCTTCACTGGCCGGGTCACCGTGCAAGATGAAGCGATGAACCAACCACTTCTCCTCGCCGGCGCCGAACGCCCACACTCGACCTTCGTAGCGGTCGTCCTGGGTATCGATGCCACCCATCAGCGCAACAGCGCGTGCCGGGATCTGCGGGAATACCTCGCGGCGTCCGTAGAGCGTTTCCCACTCGACCTTGTCGCCCTCGTCTTCGTCGAAGGTTTCGCCTAGCGTGGTGTTGATGAAGGTCTTGAGCTTGTTGCGGTCATCCTTGGCCTTGTAGAAGTCCAGAACGACGCGCCCCCACGTCGTAAACGGGCTGTATGCCGTCCAGATATGGAAGGTCAGCGAGTCAGGCGTGGGTATTACGTCGCCTTCAGCGTTGAAATAGTCGAGCCCGTCGCGGGTCCAGATGCCAGTTTTCTCGCAGATCCAGCGGCCTTTCGCGTGCTGATCCTGCATTTCGTGCTGCTGAACAACGCAACCGTTGTGTTCGCACACGTACCAGGCGCTGACCGGGCTTTCCGGGTCCCACTTGATGCCGAAGGAACAATCCTTGCCGCCCCACTTCAGGAACTGCTCTGCCTGGCAGTGAGGGCATGGCACATGCAGCCGGAACAGGTGAGGCGATTCGCTCGCCGCCGCCTCGATCTGGCAGGTGCCTTTGATCTTTGGTGTACTGCCTCGGATCGACTTGGGAAAGGTCGAACCCTGTATTCGAACATCGCCAAGGAATGTCGGGCTGCCTTCCTTCTCGACGTCCGGCTCAAAAGCTGCCAGTTCGTCATAGATGATGGTGTCGACCGACTTTTCACGGTAGTTCTTCGCCGCCGCGCCACCAAGGCACCAAAGCTGCTTGCTGTGGCTGAATCTCTTGGTGTCCAGCGTGTTGTCGCGATGCTTCTTGCCGTACCAAGGCGCGAGCGCGTAGATGCTCGGCACGTCGCGAATCATTGTCTCGACGTGGGCCTTCATGAACCCGGCCGCAGCGCCATCGGTAGGCAGCAACAACAGGATGTTCCGGCGCTTGTGCTCGATCTGGTAGGCCGAGGCCGCCAGCAGCATCTTCGAGTAGCCGACGCGAGCCGACTTGATGACGTTAACGGTGCGAATCTCGTCATTGCCCATCGCGTTAAGGATGGCAATCTGAAACGGCAGCGTTTCCCAGCGGCCTTCTTGGTATGACGATTCGCTGGAAAGGTAGAAATTCTCATCCGCCCATTCGACGGGCGTCATTGGCACCGGGCGCGACAGCGGAACCAGGCCGAGACGAATAGCCCCGGCCAGTTCGTCAATCTGTGGCGTCGATAAATTCATTGATCAGTCCAGGCAGGCGTTCATCTAGGGTCGCCGCCCGGTTGCGTGCCTTGGCCAGCTCGCGCTGTACCGATTCGATGTGCCGAACCTCTAGGTCCGGGTGGCGACGTTTCAACGTGAGTGGCAGCGTGTCGAGGATTGACCCGATCTCTGCGGACAGGCGCGACAACACGAAGGTGGCAACCTCAGTCGGCACCGACTTGCGCTTGGTTATGTCGTTCTTCAGTTCCTGGCCTTCAGCCTGGGCCGCGGTCAGACGAAGGCGCTCGACCTCAAGGCGCTTTGCCGTGTCGCCGTCTTCGTCTTCATCTGCTAACGGTTCCGGTCGGACTTGGCCGCTACCGATCCCGCGTAAATACCTGATGTACGCCAAGCGACAGGCGTCAATATCCAGCCCTCCAGTACCCTTGGAGCTAGGCAGGACGCCGTCTGTCAGCAAATTGCGCACCTGGCGGTCACTGATATCGAGGTGCTGTGCAACTTCGACTTGAGTGGCCATGCGTGTTCGCTCCGGAACCGGAAGCGGTCCAGCTGGAAAAAGTTCGTATGAAGCTAAAGGTCGGGGCGCGAATTACCCGCAGGGGTGCCGGCCCCCTCCAAGGACCCGGTGCCACCCCCCCTAGGCAGGCTTTGCACCAGGTCGGTGCGCTCAGCGTGCCGTCAGCGTGGCTTTCTGGAACGCATCAGCGAATTCCCTATCGAAGTTCGCCTTCACAATGTTCTCTGCGATCTTGAAGAAGGGGACGCGCACCCTGTAGCTAGGCGCACTAGTGAAGATGAAGACAGGACGCACGCCATAGTCCTTGCCGAACCGTTTGCGCTCCCATATGCCAGCCTCTCCATCAACCTCGCCGGCGAAATACTTGCTCGCTCTGGTCTTCTTGCCTACGGGTGCCGCCTTGTTCGGGTCGACCGCCTTGATCACCCGCCGGGCGAATGACCCTTTGATGTTCCCGTTCTGGTCGAGGTATGCCTTGTTAGGCATAGCGTACTGGCCAGGCTTCATCAGCCCCTTGGCTATCAGAGCCTTCTCGAATCTCTTGGGCTTACGTGTCGATCCGTATACGGATGCCTTCAGGTACTTCTCAGCAGGTACGCCGGCGCCTTGATCTTTCAGCCCTACCGTTGCCTGAAGCTTGGTCTTGTTGGCTGGCCTTACGAAGATGCTGTTCAGTGTCGCCTTAGTGGGGCGATCGAACCGCTTGGCCATCACCTTGTACTCACCCTTCTCCACCATCTTGGCGAGAGTGGTCAGGGTGACGGCCAATGCAAATGGCACCTGCTTAGCGTTTGCCTCTAGCTTGTCCTGTGCCTCTTTGAGGCCGGGCGTTCTGATAGTGATCATTCCACTCTCTCCTCCCCCATCTCCAGGCCTCGGCGATGAGCAGGCCACATAGGCAGGCTATTAGGTAGGCGGATAGGAGGTAGGCGTGGGCGCGTCTCATGGATCGTTACCCGTGACCTTCGGCTGAGGAATCACCCGGGAGATAGCGGCAGCCATACCCAGCACCATGTTCACGCTCGCCCACAGGATCGGACTGATATGCCCGTCGAACGCTACCCATCCCACTGCAGCTGCGTTGAGCGCTGCGGTGATGAGTGCGAACTGCATGCTTGTGAGGCGCCACGACTTGCGCCAGTCAGGTATCAGGTTCATGAGCCGAACCCCTTAGCAACGAACGGCCATAGCTTGTCGAACACTGCCACCAGCACCACGCCGGCACCGATGCCGTAGGTGAGCTTGGTACTCAGCGTGTCGACCTTCCCGGCTACCTCGTCCTGACTCTCCCCGATTGCGGTGAGCTGGCGGGTCATGTGCTCGAACTGTTGCTCGAGCTTGGTCAGGCGGTTAGGTGACTGGGCATGGTCGCGGTCGAATCGGTCGAGGCGGTGCCGGGTTACGGCTGCCTCTTGCTCCAGTGCTCCGACTCGCTCATGCACTGTTCTGCCCTCATGGCTGTCGGTCATAGTGGAGTCTCGTTGGTGTTTGGTCCGGCCTCACATGCGCGTGCGATCCGCCTATGAGCAAGGAGGCAGGCATGGGGCCGGAATAGGGTTGCCGTGAGGCGAATGAAAATCCGCGCGATTTGTGCGTGCAGGCAGAGGCATGGCGGATGTATTGAATTGGTGCGCTGGGTAGGTGAGCCCCGATCTGACCGTTCGCGCATAACGGAAAAGCCCCGGCATTTCTGCAGGGGCTTTAGTGAAGCGGTAAAACCGCAATTTGTGCCAGATTGCCAGTTTCGTGTTAACACGTCAATAGGCACGACATGTAAATTAAGCTGCCATTCGTCGATCCAACTCAGCCTGTACGTACCACTGCCCAGCTATCAGCAGTTCACGCACTTGGTGGCGGTTCAATGCCATCTCCCGCCCGATCTGCTGCATGGTCTTCTTGTCGGCGTAGTAGAAGTGCAGGCAGTCCGATGCGCGAGGGTGACCACGCTTCAGTCTGGCAACGATGGCCGATACGGTTTCGGCGTCTTCATCCGTGATATGGGCATCCGGGGCATGGGTCGACGGCACGTTGTCACGCATCACGGCCAGCATTGGCGAGACGTACCAAGGCACACCGGTCTTCTGCCATACCCAGATGCCCCACTCGGTCAAAAGCTCTTCTGCGCACTTCATATCGCTCTCCCCTTAAACCGAATACACAGCGCGGCGCTTGAGTGCTTCGGCACCCGGCACGGCCTTGTCGATAATGTCTTTCACTTCTTCAGCGCTGATCGTGATGCGGCCCTTCTCGCCGTAGGTCTTCGAGCGCAGAACGCAGGTCAGGCAGGCACGGGACCGCCAGCCTCCGTCATGGGCGTACTTGTCACCCGGGGCTAGCTGGTTCCATGACTCAACCGTGACGCCCGGGTGCTCCTTCGAGGTCATGCGGTGGTGGATGTGGCCGATGTCGATGTAGCGATATGTCGTCTCGCCCCAATCCTTCGCGAAGTCGGTCGCCATCACATGCGCGAGCTGGGCTGGCCGGCATTTATCGGAGTGGTGGCACATCACGAAGGTGTTGCCCATGCGGTACGGGATGAACACGCTGCGGTTGTCCAGCACATGCAGGCGTGGGTTTTCGCTGTAGACGTGCGAAAGAAACGTCCGCATCCAGATATCGTTCGAGCGGGAGTGGTTGCCCTGGTTAACGATCACGTCGACGAACTGGAACTTGGAGAGCGCCTTGTCGACGATGGTCCGCATCACCCGGGCGGCAACGTCGATCATCTTCGGGTAGCGGCTGTCGTAGTCAAAGTCATGTCCGGACTCACTTTTAGCCGTGAAGTCCTGATAATGAGTCATATCTCCGAGGTCTTGAATCACGCAGCGCTCACAGCTCGGCGCGCGATCAATCAGGCGCATCATTGCCGTGACCAACTCACGCTCGCCTATCTTCAGGTCGAAGTTGTGGCCGACCTCGTGGGAGTGAGCCAGCATTCCAAGGTGAGCGTCGCCGATGTTGAACCAAGGGATGATGTCGGTATCGAGCTCGGTCGAAGGCGCTGGGATCTCCGGAAACGGCTGCGCCTCCTCCAGATAGGATTGGGCGAACCGCTCGAACATCTCAGCCAGCGCTTCAGCGTCAGTGTTCGTTTTCACCCATGACAGCACAGGCTCTTCCTCGCCGCGCTTCATAAGCTGGGAGGTGCCTTTGATCTTCAGGAACTCAGGCAGCCGGGTCGTGATGCTCATCTCCGGCAGATGCCCTTTCAGGCCAAGCCGCGCCTTGTGAGCTGCCACACGGCGAGGATGAAGCCCAAGTATCTCGGCCGCAGCGAGTACGGTGCGCCCCTTAAGCGCCGCTATGATTGTGTCGTCGTCGTGCTTGCGTGCGGCCATTAGGCTGCCTCCCCGTCTATCTCTGAAATGGTCACCTCGACGCACCCTAGGGCCTTGATAGGGCCTCTTTTGATGGTCAGATGGTCGATCTGGCTGTCGTCTTCCCAGGCTCCGCCATGGGTGAGTGCGTCAAGCAGTCCTTTGCAGAGGTTGTCCAGATCCCGACGGCGGCGATCTGGCGGGCAAGCAGTGATTACCACCTGCAGTCTTCCTTCCAGCTTCTGTACGCCGGCCATTTGGCACAGCGCTGTTACGTCCTTGCAGTAGCTACGCCCTTTGGCGCTGATCAGCGTCTTGGCGCCAACGCGGCGGTAATAGGTGTTGTTGCTAGGCGGGAACGGCAAGGTGATGGCGGTCATCTACTCCCCCTCGCCTTCGCTTCGAGCGCAGCGCGCACCATCGACCGGAGCAGAGGCGGCATCTTGTGCAGCTCGCTCGATACCCACTGGCGCCACTTCGGCAGACCCATTGGCTTGCACCGGGCGCGCATCTTGTCCGCTATTACCCCGGCAAGCTGCTCCGCATTGGCCTTGGCAATCAGGCCGTCCGCTGTTAATCCACGCCTCGCCGCAGAGGAAGTCATGCATTGGCCACCTCAACTCCGCATTTCGAGCACTGCACAAACCACTCCGGCGCATCGCCTTCACCGAAACGATGGCCGGCTAGGCTGAAATCGTGCTCGCTCTCTTCTTGATCCGGCGCGAAGTTCATGTGCCTCTCTGTCTCGAACGACACGTCTACGCCGGCAACTGTGCGAGGGTCGCGGTAGTCCAGGGTGTTCTGTTGGCCGAAGTCGGTCGGCATGTCCTGAATCGTGAAGTGCTTCGGCGCCTTGTCCGCGTGCATCTCCTTCAGCCGGCCGACGTGCCCGGTCAGCTCGGTCAGCAACGAGCGATAGCCACCCTTGTGCTGGCGATCGTCTGTCAGCTTCCCGGCTGCCTGTGCGTCCACAATGATCGCGAGGCAGGCCAGCGCGTGGGCCAGGTGAGGCACGCCGCTATCAGGGTCGCGGTCTTCACCCTCGAACCAGGCGTTCAGGTGGCGGTTCGCAGCGTCGAAGTAGATCGATGCGCGCACGCCTGATGCCCGCCAATTGCTGCGGCCGTACTTCAGCATTCCGTCCAGCAGGCCAATGGCGCCCATAGCGGAGGCAGTCGTGGGCCAGAGGTGGACAGGCAGCTTGCTCGAGCCGATGGCGTCTTTCGGGTTGCTCGGTTTCAGTTCGCTCATGCCGCCTGCTCCTTGAATGCGCTGCATACGATCAGCATCGAAAGAAGCAGGCTGAACGCCGCAAGAACCGGATGACCGCTGTAGATCAAGGCGGAAAGCTGGACGAACGTCAGAAACCCACTCCACCAGACGCGATCACGAATCGTCTGCGCGGTCTCTCCCTTCATCGCGCCGCCAAACATGGCGACCCAACCGAGCGCCACCAGAATCAGGAGGAAGTAGTAGGCGAAGTCATGCAGGGCGCCGACCCCGAGGACCAGTGAAGCGCTAAGACCAATCGAAAGCAGGTCTGCGAATACGTGTTTAGGTTGAATGCTCATGCCGCCCGCTCCAGTCCGATCAATTCCATGACCCGCGCCGGCAGCGTCAGGCCCATATCAAGCAACTGCAGGGCGCAGTCGCGGATTAGTGTTTCCTGCTTCCCATAGGCCAGCTCGAAGCGGGCCTTGTAGGGGTGAACAGCGATGAGGCCAGGGGCACCGTAGCCGTCTTGGTGATGGCCGGCGCATAGGCCGAGCACCATCCAATGCGCGTCGGGCTTCGTGCGGCCGTCTACGTGGTGGATGCTCACCGACGGGTTGAATCGCCCGTCCTTCTGGCAGGCAATGCAGCCGATGTGCTGGGCCAGCAGGTCGTGGTAGCGCTTCTGATCGGCGGATGGGTTGCGGCCTTTCATGCTGCGGCCTCCCACTGCTCTGGCATCTCTTCCTTTGGTTCGCGCCACTCCACGCCACGCTCGGCGCCGAACGAGTACATGCACTCGATCAGGTCACCCATTTCCGCTACGGTCATGCGGCGGGTCGATACGCCAAGCATCACGACGCCACCGCCAATGCCGGCAGCCATGCGGATCTCCTGGCGGCACGCAGCGGTCATAAGGGCTTTCCAGTCTTCGGCGTCCAGGCGCTGCATAACGCCGTTTACGGGCCACTCAACCTGACGGGCTATGTCTGCCAGCATCGACCAGAGCTTTGCGTTCTGGAGCAGCGTGCGGCGGCTCTTGACCGGGCGTACGATGATCTCCACGGCTTGATCTGCAGCCAGCTCGAAGGCGAACAGATAGGCCAGCTTGAACACGTCGCGGACCCGGTTGCGCCCAGCGGTCCAGAAGTGGCGCGGCTTATGGATCACTTCACCCATTGGCCACCTCCCGCAGAAGATCCAGCTTCGCCCGCAGCTCGATAAGCTCTACGGCTTGATCGCGGTACACCTCAATGTGCCTTGCGTGCTGGGCGCGCAGCTGCTCGTTCTCCAGTTCCAGGCGGCGCAGCTTCGCCTTTTCGAGTGCGGTCATACGGGACTCAGCCATGGCGGCGCGCCTCCATCTTGTCGTGGTCGTCCTGGCATTCCTTGCAGCGCACGGCGTTCTTCACGGCCTGGCGGCGAGCCGGTAGGATGTCCTCGCCACAATCCAGGCAGTCAGGACGGCCATTGCCCATCAGCCTGGCCTGCACCAGCGCCACGCCCCCTATCCGATCTGCCTCCTCTAAACCAGAGGCGCGGTCTGTTACATCGGGAGCTGTGCGGGCCTGCTCGAAGGCGATGGCCATTTCGTGAAGGGTGCTCATGCGGCGCCCTCCGCGATGACCGGAGCGCTCGGCAGCGCCATCCAGTGAGTGATGCAGTCAGCGCCAAGAGCCTGCGGCTCAGGGATTAGCCATTGACCATCGGCATGCAGCCAGGCGACGCCGACACTCTCGCTTCCGATGCAGTAGGCAAGAACTGCTTGACGTTCTTGCGGAAGCCTGTCCTCAACACTGATCCAGGCATTCTTCATCTCGTCAATCAGGTGGAAGGCTTGGCGGTTACGTACAATCTGGCGGCTAAGCTTCGCGGAAAGACGAGAAGTTCCAGAGGTAAGCCGCTCGTTCTCCGCGATCAGCTCGAGGATGGCGGCAGGGTTGGCGGCGGCGATGAACCTTGCAATCTGCTTCATTTGCAGGTGCATGCGCGGATCGCTCGCCGCCAGGTTCAGGTTCGAATAAACCTCCGCTACTGGCCCGCAAAATTCTCCGTCATCGCCTGCATAGCGGATCTTTGGATGCCATGTGTTCTGCTCGTCCGCATCAGTGATCCAAGGAGCCGGTAGGTCGGCTGCCAGTCTCTTCAGTTCGTCGTACTTGCTCATCGCTTCGCCCCATATGCCCGCTTTTGCGAGCCATCCATCTGAACCAATCGGTAGTCGTTGCCGCGCTTCATGCGGACGACGGTGTTTTCTTCCTGATCCACTGCGAAGCCATCGGCCTTGAGCTGGTCGACGATTACTCGCTGGGGAAGGGTCATTGAGTGGGAGCGGTTCATGCCGGCACCTCCTGCGATTTCTGGCGCTCTGGCTGGAAGTCGCCACGCAGAGGCATGAGATAGCGCTCCGGAACGTAGAGTGGCGTCACGCCGTCATCCGTGACCCACCATGCATTGCAGCCAGCCTCGTAGGTCGTCCGGTCGTATTCGAATAACGAGCCGGCAGGAATCCGCTCTAGAAGCTCTACTTGCTGGTAGGCCAAAAGTAAGCCGTCAAAATCCTTGGTCGTCAGCGCCAGATCGCCCGGCTTGAATTGGTTGTTCATGC
>Ga0070754_10000738_pt1 | contig 28822 bp, 56 predicted proteins | sample VirMetDEL_Sep_01_FD_75181 | JGI IMG/M metagenome (GOLD analysis project Ga0070754, IMG submission 75181) | Aqueous microbial communities from the Delaware River and Bay under freshwater to marine salinity gradient to study organic matter... | ecosystem: Environmental > Aquatic > Marine >...
CAGGTGTGATGTTAAAACAATACGATAAAGAAATTGAAAGATTAAAAAAAGATGTAGAAAAATTAAAAGATGCTACACGAGATATTAAATTTGCAAATGGAAATGGTAAACATTAATGATCGAAATGGTTGTAGCTTTATGTTTATTTTTGAATGATAAAATGATAGAACATTCGCACAAAAAATCATTATCAGAGTGTCTAGAGACTAAAAGAAAAATAGAACGAAATAATGATAGTGGTAATTCATATGTCCAATGTGCTGTAGTGAAAGCAAAAGTATATGTGGACCAACATGGAATTAAACGAATAGAAAAGATTGAAGGACATTAATGGAAACTTTTATAATGATTGTAATGTTATGCCACCTGGATTTTATAGGTCAGGAAGGATGTATTCCTATGACACCTAATCCTCAAGTTTATTATAGTTCTAAAAAAGAATGTATGAATGCTAGTATTCAAAAAATGGAAGATATGAAAACGGTTGCTATTTACAATAATATAACAGTCACACAGACATATGCTACTTGTATAAAAGAGGGTTCGTCTACATGACGAATTGTATTTATAGAGTTTACAAAGGATTTTGCCTCTTATTAAAAGATTGTAAGTGTCAGAAAAAAATATGTGAAGACATAGATAATTTGAATCCTTTTAAGTTTTCTCTATAAAAAAGTCTTCCATAGAAGCTCATAAACGCACGAAATCACCCCTTGACAATACCCAGGTACCCACCATATATTGCATATTGGTGCAACAATTGGGTTGGCCAACTAACTTGCTTAATTTAACAAAGGAGTAGTATATGACAAGTTTTGATTTAATAAATTCAGTACATAAACAATTTTTTGATAAAGGATTAGACGTTTTTGATAACGTATTTGATTCCTGGTCAAAAGTAACTGGTTTTCCTTTTTGGAATGTTGTGAAATATTCTAAAGGTAAATATGGTTTAGAACTAGGATTAGCTGGCTTCAAGAAAGAAAATGTTCTTGTAGAAGTTAATGAAGGAGTTTTATCTATAGAGGGAAAAGTAGATGACGCAGCAGTTGATTATGTACAAAAAGGATTATCAACTAAATCTTTTTTCAAACAATTTTCATTACCTAATGATGCTATAGTAGACGAAGCTACTATGGAAGATGGTATGTTAAAAATTAAGTTTGGTCTTAAAGATTCTGAAAAGAAATCTCAAAAGGTTAACATTAAATAATGTTTCCCTATACTGAAGAGGAGTGGGAATTTATTTCCCGCTCCTTTACACCCTACAACGAAATTCCTTAAATCCATTCTTTTAATTCTTCTCCCATTATGGTAGAAGCTATATCTATTTTTTTACGTAATGCTTTCACAATTTTTTCATCTACCGTTTTGGCAGCAATTAAATCTACATACGTTACTGACTTCTTCTGACCTATTCTATGTGCTCTATCTTCTGACTGTAATCTTTTTTCTAGATCGTATCCGTTAGAATAATAAATTACATTACTTGCACAAGTTAATGTAATTCCATAACCACCTGTTTGTGGATTACCAACAAAAAATCTATAAGAAGAATTAACATCTTGAAATTTTTCTATATTTTTTTGTCGTTGATCAGAAGCAATAGCACCGTAGTATTGGACCACAGAATCATCTCCATATTTTTTCTTAATAGCAGAAACAATATGTTCTATATCATAAATATAATTAGCCCAGATAATTGCTTTACCTTCTATTTCATCTAATACATCCATTAATTCATTTAAACGATTTGATTTTAATTCAGTAATACCACCCTCATCTGTTTTTAAATGACCACAAGTGATTTGATGTAAACGCATCATTTGTGTAAGAACATGAGGAGCTGTAGCGAGCTTACCTTTTATCATAGCAAGGGCCGCGGATTTCATAGTAGCGTATGCTTTTTCTTGCTCTTCAGTTAGTTCTACTTCACGTTTGATATAAATTTTATCGGGTAGATCCAGACAATCTTCTTTTAATACACGGTAAGAAAAAGCTTTTAATATTTCAGCTAACTCATCTAATCTTTGATAATGACTAATTATTTGTACTCTACGACCACCAAAATTTCTATCTAACATAACCGCATATCTATTTCTAAAAGAATAAAAAGAAGCATGTCCTAATAAATCTTCATTTAAAAATGCACATTGTGTATATAAATCTAATGGACTTTTGGTTACAGGAGAACCAGTTAAGATTCTTCTGTAAGTTGCATATTTTCCTAATGCAAGAATAGCTTTGGTTCTTTTTGCGGTTGGAGTTTTAATAGAAGTAGATTCATCTATTGCCATAATAGTTTTATGGGTTCGTAAAAACTTACCTGCAAACTCTAAACCTTTTTTAGTACTAAAGGCCTCAACATTCATTACAAGGATGTGAAGGTCATAGTCAGATTTGAACAATTGTTGATACTCTTTATCCTTTGCTTTAGATGTTGAAGCAGTCCAAAGTACCATTTTGTGTTGTATGTGACTAGCTAAATGTATTGGTATTTCAGAAGAATACCAGTTTCTATAAACACCTTTTGGTGCTATAATAAGCGCCGCATTTATTTTACCATTATCATAAAGCATAGCAATATTATCTACTAATACTTTAGATTTACCGGTACCCATTTCCATAAAGTAACCGTATTCCTTTTTATCCCACGATTTTTCCAACGCAGTAATTTGATGTGCGTATGGCTTTGTCTTAAATTTATAGTTCATAATTATTTTCTTCTTTCTACTTGACAGATATATAGGAATGATTATATAGATGTCAACAGTAGAATAATAGAATGAAGAATAAAATTTTTGAGTTATATAAACCGAAGTCATTAGCAGAATTTTTAGAATTCTATAAAGAGAATCCTGAAGAAAATTTTGTTTATGTATTACAGCATCCACCTGCAAATATAAATATTTTAGGTGCATCTGATTTTGGTTACCTGGTTATTTGTTTACCTAACTATGGACCAGACTCACAAATTATTTTTTCATCTAGTCCTTTTGTTTTTAAAATGAAAAAAAATTTAAGGGACTTTAGACCTCAAGATTATTTATTGTTAACAGGAGATCCTGCAGTTATTGGTATTTCTTGTGCAATTGTAAGCGACCAAACTAATGGTCAATTTAACCTCTTGAAATGGGATCGACGAGAGGCTAAATACTATCCTATAAATTTCGATCTCTATCAGAAAGGATAATACTATGAGTAACGAAGTAAGTAACATGATGTTGGAAGACTCTAAAGATCTTCTAGACAATGTTGAAATAACTACAATCGCAGCTGAATGTCAGAAATTAAAAAACATTGAAGATGAGATTCAGAAAACAGAAGAACTATTAAAAAATTTAAAAACAATGGCGGATGATATTGGTTCCAGGGTTATACCGGAACTACTTGCTGAACAAGGTTTGAGTTCAATCAAACTATCAGACGGTTCATCTGTTTCAGTTAAAAAAGAATTTAGGTGCACTCTTCCTAAAGATGATGTGAAGAGAGAAGCAGCCTATCAATGGCTTCGTGATCAGGGGTTAGGTGACATTATTAAAAATAATGTGATTGTAACTTTTGGTCGTGGGGAAGATGACAAGGCACAACGTTTGTTGGACCTTGCGGCGTCTAATGGTTTTCAACCACAGCAGAAATCTGATGCGGCTTGGAATACATTGACAGCCCTATTCCAGGAGCGTGTCGAGTCCGGGCTCGACATGCCTTCTGATATCTTTAATACGTGGATTAAAGATAAGACTAAAATAACCCGAAAATAATGGAGAAACGATAATGAGTAATGAAGTAGTGGCTAAAAAAGACACTGGATCACTTGCCTTGTTTGGTAATGATGCAGCAAAAGGTTTTGAGAATATGACGCAGGAAGATCTTGCGTTACCTTTTCTTCGAATCTTGGGACAACTATCACCGCAGGTAACTGAAGGTGATGCAAAGTATGTAAGTAATGCGAAGCCTGGCATGATTTACAATACTGTTACCAGCGAATTATTTGATGGTAAAAAAGGTATCAAGATAATTCCTTGTTACTATAAAAAGGATTTTCCTGAATGGTCAGATAGAGGGGATGGGCCTGGAGCACCAGTTGCTATTCACCTACCTAACAGTCCGGTAATCCAAACAGGTAAGAGAGATGGATCTAAAATTAGATTACCTAACGGTAACTATTTAGAAGAAACAGCTTCTTACTATGTTATGGCTGAAACAAAAACAGGTGGATTTACACCTGCGTTGATTACAATGAAATCAACACAACTTAACGTTAGTAAGAAATGGAATTCAATGATGAAGACCATACAAATTCCTGACGGTAAGGGTGGTTTTGCAATACCACCAATGCATGGGGTAGTTTATAATCTAGCATCAACATTACAAAAGAACGACAAAGGTTCTTGGTATGGTTGGGTTGTAAACATGGATAGAATCATGGGAGCAGACGATAAGTCTTTATACTTAATGTGTAAAGATTTTAACGGTAATGTTTCCAAGGGTAACGTGCAAACAAAAGCAGATGTGGAAGAGATCGCTAAAGACAATGCTCCTTTTTAAGTATTGTGTTTAGTATAAGGGGCCTAGCAATAGGCCCCACAACAAAAATAGAAAGAAGTTTTAATGAAAGATAAGTTTAAAGAAATATTTGAGGGGTTAAAAATAGCTTATGGTCAATATCAAAAAGGTGAGCGTGGTGAAAATGGTAAACAAGGTGGTAAGGCATTTATTGTTAGAGGTAATGTTACAGATGATCTTTGGGAAAATCATCTCAAAGGTAAAGGACCTGCTCTTGGTATTATACCGATTACCGAAAATAATACTTGTAAGTGGGGTTGTATTGATATTGACGAATATAATTTTAATCATGCTTTACTTATATCTAACATACGTGAATTAAAACTTCCTTTAATTGTGTGTCGCTCTAAATCTGGGGGAGCACATGTATTTTTATTTACTAAAAAATTTATACCTGCTTCTTTAATGCAAGGAACATTAAAGAAAATGGCAAAGATATTAGGATATGAAGGATGTGAAATCTTTCCTAAACAAACAGAAATATTAGTGGAACGTGGTGACACTGGTAATTTCTTAAACTTACCTTACCACAATGAAATGAAAGGGTTACGATATGCTATCAACGATAATGGTACCGGTTGTACACTTGAGGAATTTTATAAGCTCTATGATGTTTATGCTTGCGAAACAGAAGACCTCAAAGAAATTAAAATTGAAGAAAAGAAAATCGAAGAAGCGTTCAAAGATGGACCTCCTTGCTTAAATAAATTAGCTTCCACAGGGTTTGGAGAAGGATCTAGAAATAATGCATTATTTAATATTGCAGTTTATTTTAAGCAATCTAATCCAGATACCTGGGAAGATGAAATTGTAAAAGCAAACATAGAATATATGACTCCTTCATTAAGTAATAATGAAGTTCAACAATTAATTAAATCAGTTAATAGAAAAGGTTATGATAAATATAGATGTAAAGATGCTCCTATTAATTCAGTATGTCAATCAAGTCTATGTAGATTAAAAAAATATGGAGTTGGTTTTGGAGAAGAAGAAATGCCAATACTAGGTAACCTGACAAAGTATGCATCTAAACCACCACAATGGTTTTTAGATGTAGGGGAAAATAGAATTGAATTAAAGACAGAGCAATTATATATGCCAGGATTATTTGCACTAGCATGTTTAGACCAGGCTAATTTAGTTATTCCTATTCCTAAACCAAAAGATTGGAAACAACATTTTTTAAAACCAATGATGAATAATTTACAAGAGATTGAACCATTAGAGTCTTTAGATCCAATTAATGAGATAACTTCTTTATTACAAGATTGGACTACGAATAGACAATCGGCAAGAACTATGGATGATATTTTAAATAAACTTCCCTACACAGATGAGAATAGAGAATTTACTTATTTCAGAAGAGAAGACTTTTATAGTTTTTGTAAAAAGAATAATTGGGAACATGATAAAATTAAAACAGGAAATTATCTTACTCAATTAGATTGTTTTGTGGAAGAGTTTAGACCTAACATAAAAAATCAACAACCAAGAGTTATTAAAATTAAAACAATGAAGAAGATAGATGCTTCTGTTTCTAAAATAAAATATCAGCAAGATGACTTCTAGTATAGGAATTAATTGGCGTTTAAAATTAACTCAAAAAATTGATTGCTTGTCTAAACAAGTAGATAAATTAAGTGCAAGAAATAAATTTTTAGAAAATAAATTAAGAAAATATAGAAATGAAAACAATAATACTAGGACCACCGGGAACGGGAAAAACAACGACACTATTAAATCTAGTGGACGAGTTTATTCAACAAGGAATTAGACCTAAACAAATAGGTTATTTTTCTTTTACGAAGAAGGCTGCAAGAGAAGCAGCTAATCGTGCGTCTGAAAAATTTGGATTAGATGTAGAAACAGATTTAGCTAACTTTAGAACATTGCATTCATATGCATTTAGAATGTTGGGTATGAGTAGAGAAAAAATGATGAAGACAGAAGATTATAAAGAGTTTGGTCAAAAATGTGGCATACCTATTAAGACTGCAAACTTTTCAGGAGAGGACGGAACCTTTAATTCAGATAATGAATATCTTACTATTATCAATACAGCGGCTGTTAAGAGAATGGATCTATTAGATTATTATGATTCTAGAAAAAACTTATTAGATATAGAGCGGAATACTTTATTCTTACTTTCAGAGGAACTCAAGAGATTTAAAAAAGAAAAAGAACTTAAAGATTTCAATGACTTATTGGAAGATTTTATTGCAAAAGAAATTAGTCCAAGCTTTGAAGTATTGTTTATTGATGAAGCACAAGATCTATCTTTAATACAATGGGAAATGGTTAGATCTCTTTGGAGCAATTCTAAAAAAACTTATATCGCAGGGGATGATGACCAGGCTATTTTTAAATGGGCCGGTGCAGATGTAGATCACTTCATTGCATTAAAAGAAGAGGTGGATGATATTAAAACATTAGAACAATCTTATCGTATTCCAGGTGGACCTATTCATGAACTATCACAAAAAATAATAAGCAAAGTACAAAATAGATTTGATAAACAATATAAGCCGAGACATGAAGTAGGAATTTTAAAAAGATATTCTGATATTACTCAAGTAGATATGAGTCAGGGAAATTGGTTAGTGTTATCTTCAGCAAATTATTTTTTAGATGATGTAAAAGAATTATGTGAGTTAAGAGGTTGGTATTATCAATACAAAGGACAAAACTCTATTAGTTTAAAATTATTATTAGCATTAAATAATTGGGAAGCATGGAGAAAAGGTTGTTATTTAAACAATTTAGAAATAAAAAATATCTATGAATACCTGGGTGCAAACGTATTAGAAGGTTTTAGAAAAGGAAAAACATTACATGCTGAAACTAAATATACATTAAAAGAATGTATAGAGCAGTATGGTTTGTTAACAGATAAGGTTTGGTATGAATCATTTGAGGGTTTAGATACTCTCACAGAAAACTACATTCGTAATATGAGGGCGAATGGAGAGATGATAAATAAAAATCCTCGTATCATAATGTCAACTATACATGGAGCTAAAGGAGGAGAAGCGGATAAAGTTTTATTGTTACAAGATTTAACTAACGCAGCACTTGAAACATTTGCACACGATCCAGACGAATTACATCGTTTGTTTTATACGGGTGCAACAAGAGCGAAGCGTGAATTACATATTGTGGACCCAAAAAACTTTGACCGTGCTTATTTAATATGACCAATAAATCAATGTTTGATAAAATAATAAATGCATCTGAACGTCAAGAGGGAGGAACTCATTATAATAAATATAGTATTCAACCCTATGCATTTACAAGAAGCAATAACTTGTCTTTTTTTCAAGGCAATGTTATTAAGTATGTGGTTCGTTATAAAGATAAAAACGGTATTGAAGATTTGAAAAAAATTATTCATTACTGTGAATTAGAAATTGAAGAAATGAAAAAGGAAGAGAAATGAGAAGTACCCAAATACCCTTATTCAGTCCGGATACGGAATGGGTAATGCCTGATGAACTACGCGATTTGCGCGGTCATAAAGAAATAGCAATTGATTTAGAAACCAATGACCCGGAGTTAATAACTCTCGGATCGGGGAACGTGGTTGGACGTGGTCATGTTGCAGGTATCGCTATTGCTGTAGAAGGTTGGTCTGGTTACTATCCTATTCAACATGAACTTGGAGGAAATTTAGATAAGAAATTAGTTTTATCATGGCTCCAAGATATGTTTAATCAAGAAGATACTACCTTTATTTTTCATAATGCAATGTATGATGTGTGTTGGCTACGGTCTATGGGCCTAACAATCAAAGGTAAAATTGTAGATACCATGATTGCAGCATCTTTGATTGATGAAAATAGAATGTCTTATCGTTTAGATACATTAGCAAAATTTTATGTTGGTTTAGGTAAGGATGAAAAAATATTACAAGAAGCAGCAAAAGATTATGGCCTGGACGCAAAAAAAGATATGTGGAGATTGCCTGCTCTTTTTGTTGGACAGTACGCGGAACGTGATGCGGAAGCTACGTTAAAACTTTGGCAACGATTAGATACAGAACTTCACAACCAAGAATTAATGGATGTATTTAATTTAGAAACAAAATTATTTCCATGTTTAGTAGACATGAGATTCAAAGGTGTAAGAGTTGATTTAGAAAAAGCTGAAAATATTAAAAATAATTTAATGCAACGTGAAGCTAAAATAGTCAATAAAATCAAAGAGTTAACTGGTATTGAAGTAGAAATACATGCGGCAAGATCTATTGCAAAAGCATTTGATAAATTACAATTACCATACGACAGAACAGAAAAAACAAGTGAACCAAGTTTTACAAAAAACTTTTTACAAAATCATCCACATGAATTACCAAAATTAATTGCAGATGCCAGAGAGATTAATAAAGCGCATACAACTTTTATAGATTCTATTACCAAACATGCAGTCAATGGAAGAATACATGCAGACATAAATCAAATTAGATCTGATCAAGGAGGAACTGTTACAGGTAGATTTTCTATGAGTAATCCAAACCTACAACAAATTCCTGCAAGGCATCCAGAATTGGGTCCAATGATACGATCTATATTTATTCCAGAGGAAAAATGTAAATGGGGTTCCTTTGACTACTCACAACAAGAACCAAGAATTTTAGTACACTATGCCAAGTTACAAAATTTAGAGGGAGTGGATGAAATTGTAGATGCATATAATTCAGGGGACGCAGACTTTCACCAGGTAGTTGCTGATATGGCAGGTATTGAACGTAAACAAGCTAAAACAATTAATTTAGGTCTAATGTATGGAATGGGTAAAAATAAATTAATGTCTGAATTAGGATTGATGAAAGAATCTGCAGAAAAATTAATTAAACAATATCATATGAAAGCACCTTTTGTTAAAAAGCTTATGGATAATGTAACCAGGAAAGCAGAGAACTACGGTAAGATTAGAACGTTAGGCGGAAGAGCCTGTCATTTTGATTTATGGCAACCTACTCAATTTGGTGTGTTTAAACCTTTACCATTAGAGCAAGCAAGAAAAGAATATGATGAGCCTTTAAAAAGGGCCTTTACTTACAAAGCTTTAAACAAATTAATCCAAGGATCTGCTGCCGACATGACTAAAAAATCTATGGTAGCTTTATATGAAAATGGAATTATTCCTCATATTCAAATACACGATGAGGTGGACATTTCTGTATCATCTGATAAACAGTCAGAACAGATTATAGAAATTATGGAATCTGCTGTGACTTTAAAAGTACCCAATAAAGTAGATTATGAAAAAGGAGATAATTGGGGGGACATTAAATAATGTCTTATCTCAATGTAAATATCCCACCTATCTACTGCAATGTAAGGAAGGAATATCTTTATGACTTTAAACAACATCATGGTGAAAGTGAAGAGTGTGTTATTTTTGGTTTGGCAAGCATTACAGGGCGTGCCTTATTATTTCACATCCTACTCCCGAACGGTGCGGTCTACTATCGATTGCCTATCAGCGCGTTTTTCCAAAAACGTTTTTCTAGATCCGAAGTGCCCGATATGTCAATTGACTCGTTACAATTGTGGAATTGTTTTAGTTATTATCCTGCTATTACTACTTTTGATTTTTTAGGGGGACAACGTGGAAAATTCTTGGACAAAAGTAAAAAGTTTCTTGAAGCTGAATATTGCTTTACTGTTGATTGGGCATCGCCTGAAAGTAATATCTTGGATACAGATCATAGCGAAGTACCTCAAGAGCACAAGTGTGCACATGTTTTGGCTCTTCATAACGGTAATTATGCAGCTATGCCTAACAATCGTATTTTGTGGAACATTCCTCATTATACTACTTCTAGTACCATTCCAGATTATAAAGTCCAAACTACAGTCTGGAACGTAGAAAACAAAGGTTGGATAACAGAGGATAGTGATGTTATGTTCTATGATATTAATGAAACGTAAAAAGAAAACTAAAGTAAAAGAAGAAGAAAATATTTTTGGATTTGAAGTAGATGTTGCTAAAGGTGTTTGTCCTTACTGTAAAGAAAATACTGTTTTAATATCTATTGTTAAAAATTATTATCGTTGTGGAACTTGCGGAGAGGATACAGAACAATATATAAATGGTTCTATTAAATATTTACCTTTAAATATAAAAATAGGAGATCTAAAATTACATGGCGAAAAAAAGTAAAGACGCAGTTTTTTTACAAAGAAAAAATATCAAAAGGCCTGGTAGGCATTCAAAAAAACACAAGGGGCCCAAAAGATCAGAACGCGGCCAAGGTCACCCAGGTTAATAATTGCTGCCCGCCCTGAAGAAATCAGGACGAGCAAACAAAAGGTGTGAGAAGAGAATTTCTTTATACCTTAAAAATTAATTAGTTGCAAGGACTTGTTTTTGTGTTATAACTTCCCATATAAAACAAACAACAAAACAGAAAGTGAGAAACAAATGGCAGATCCAAATAAATTCAAATCAGTATCCGTACCTATAGAAACCTATAAGAAGCTTAACTTTTTAGCGGATGGAAAGTTTTTAGATGCACAGCTTACGATTAGTAAAACAATCGAAGCACTTGCTTCAAGAGCGGCAAAAAAATTAGGTTACAAAAATGGTAATGGCAAATTATGAGTCAAAATATTATTTGTCCGGAATGTAAAGGTAATGGTTTTGTGTGGGTAACTGCACCGGAGCCTAAAAAAGATAGGTGGGCAATTGATTGTAAGCATTGCGATAACCAGGGTGAATTAAAAACAAACGAAGAGGAAAAAATATGAAACATATCGTAGGTTATTATTGGGACGGAAAGGAACATTATGTTATTTACCAAGATGAAGACGGTAATACGAACATGGTTTTGGAATCAAATTAGTAACCTAGGTTGTTACTTATCAAATGTAAGTTGGAGAAAATTGTATCGTGACTACCAATCCAGTCGCAAAGCACTTAAATAAATTTAATAAGGCGAAGCGCATTGAAGATAAAAGATATAAAAAACAATTAAAACGAATGGAGAAAGAAGTACAACAGGTGAAACATATGCAAAGGACAATCTATCAACATGATTAATATTCCTATTAGTGATGAGTTAAGAGATTACGCCTGGAAACAAGTATCTATTAAAAATTTTGGTAACCGTCGTAGTGGGTTCAATGGTAGTAAAGAAAAACAATACACCGGCATTCTGGGTGAATGTATTTTGTACCAGGTTATTTATAATCGTTTACCGACCTATGATAGCGGATCGGTGATCGCGGATATAGTTGTTAATGATAAAACCATAGATATTAAAACCATGGCAAGAAATGTAGATATGAAAGATTTTTATGTTCACAATTTTGTTGGTTATCAAAAAGATAGTAAGAATGATATTTTACTTTTTATTAGTATTAATAAAAAAACAAAAGTAGCACAGATTTGTGGGTGGTTACCTAAAGAAACTTTTTTACAACAAGCAAATTTTTTTGATAAAGGTAGTGTACGAACTAGATCGGACGGCACTAGCTTTACTACTATGGCCCCGTTGTATGAAATAGAAAATAATAAATTACATAAAATTACTTCTGTAGAAGATTTACGAAAACTATAATGAACTCATTGAAAAAAAAAGAATACAACAAACGATACTGGGAAAAGAATAAAGAACGATTAAAAATAAAAAACAGAGAACGAGGCAAAAGATATCGTGCAGATCCTAAAAATAAAGAAAAAATAAGAGAAAGTAATAGAAAATATGCAATAAAAAACAGAAAAAAAATACTTGCATATCACGCAAAATATAGAAAAAAAAATAAAGAAAAAATTAATCAAGGAGGTAAAGAATGGTATTATAAAAATAAAGAAAAAGTTAGAGCAAGACAAAGAATTTATGAACGAATAAGAAGAAACACTTTACATTTTAAAATAAAAGATAATATGCGTAAAAGAATTAAAACTGCATTAAAAAAAGATAATGGAAAAAAAACAAAAAGAACTATGAAATTAGTAGGTTGCACCGTTGAACAATTAAAACAACATATAGAAAAACAATTTAAACCAGGAATGAGTTGGGAACAAAGGGATTCGTTTCATATTGATCACATCATACCTTGCGCCAGTTTTGATCTAACTAAATTATCGGAACAAAAAAAATGTTTTCATTACACTAATTTACAACCCCTCTATCCCATAGAGAATATAAAAAAAGGAGCGAAGTTAAACTATGAAATGGAATAAAAAATTTATCTACCCTAAATCACAACGAGAAATTATCAATGGAAAGCGACACTATGATATTAAAGCACAAAAATTACCGTCGGTTACTACGATACTATCTGCAACGCAATCTGAAGCAAAGCAAGCTTCATTAGCAGCGTGGCGTGCCAGAGTAGGAGAGGATCAAGCAACGCGGATCGTGGATGATGCTGCGACCAGGGGGACAGCGATGCATAAAATTCTGGAAGAATATATTCAGGGCCAAGGTTATTTGGATTTAACTCCGACCGGACTGAATGCACACAACATGGCTATTCAAGTAATTCAAAATGGATTGTCCAATGTCACCGAGTATTATGGACTCGAAGCAACGTTATATTATCCAGGACTATACGCAGGTGCTACCGATATGGTGGGAGTGCATAAAGGACAGGACGCTATTATTGATTTTAAACAAACCAATAAACCAAAAAAGAGAGAATGGATTGAAGATTATTGTTTGCAATTAGCCGGTTATGCCATGGCGCATAATTTTATTTATAAAACTTCTATCACCAAAGGTGTGATTATGATGTGTAGTAAAGATAATTATTATCAAGAGTTTGTGATAGAGGGAGCCGAGTTACAAAAATATAAACATGAATTTTTACGAAAGGTAGCTCAATATTATAAAATGCAAGATGAAGGGGCTCTTGACAATAATGCCGTATAAAAACTCTATTAAACAAAAAGAAAATGTAAGAAAAAATTATTTAAAAAGAAAAAAAGAAAATTACCAATTATGGTTAGAAAAATCACGTATTTATTGTAAAAAATATTATTTAAAAAATAAAGAAAAAGAAAATAAAAGAGTTAAGTTATATAGATTAAAAAATAAAGAAAAAATTAAAATTACAATGAATAAATATTACAGAAATAGAAGAAAAAAGGATATGGCTTGGAGACTTTTGGTAAATGTTAGAACAAGAATAAATCATGCTTTAAAAGGAACGGTTAAAAAATCTAATAAAACAAAAAAATTAATAGGTATTTCAGTAGAAGGATTAGTTAAATATATTGAAAGTAAATTTTTACCAGGTATGAGTTGGAAAAAACGTCATTTAATTCATATTGATCATATTAGACCATGTGCTAGTTTTGATTTAACGGACCCAAAACAACAAGCCATATGTTTTCATTACACTAATCTACAACCATTGTGGGCTATAGATAACTTAAAGAAAGGAGCAAAACATGAAACAACTAATGCACGAGTTGAGTAACTTATATAAAGCATTTACTAATGCTGAAAACGAGGAGATCAAACAGATGTGGGAGAAAAAATGGTATGAAAAAGTTACAATCATTGCCAATGAAATTATAAAAGAAAAGGAAAAGTCATGCGATTAAGAGATTTACAGTCCGTTTTGGGAAAGTTTACCGATAATGAAAAAGGAACGATTATATCGGATTGTCCTATTTATATTGAAACATTAGACGGTCATCTGGAAGAGGTGAGAAAAATAGAACTACAACAAAATCAAATTATAGGTAGTCCGGAGCCTGCTAGGGTTGTATTAAAATCTGAAAATTTAAAAAGGTGGAAGTCACACACGTTTAACGGTAGGAAGTAGGGATTAAAGGGGTCTTTATTGAGGTAAAGACCCCTTAATTTTTGATGAATTACTCGTCGTCTTCGTCTTCTACCTCATCGTCCCAATCTTCTTGCTCCTCACAAGCTTTATCTCTGATTGTTTCGATGTCTTGTTCGATTCTATCTAGGATATCCTCGATCGTTTCTTCCTTTTTTCTTGGCATTATAGTGCTCCTATGTTGTTGTTGAGGGGTCAAACGATACGCGTTCCGCGGTCGGGTGACAAGTAAAATGTTATGCTGAAAATGTAGCGGGGAGCGCGGAGCGTTGATTTCATTATCTTTTATTTATTATAGTAAACATTTGTTTACTATCGTTGCCAGGTATAAGTGGAAGTTAGGGGTCATGTTTTTTTTTTAAAAAAAATTTTTTTTAGGCTGGCAGAGTGGCAAATGTCTTAAAAATCGATTATAAGTGTTGGTATTAAACAAAAAAAGCTTGCCAGAGCAGTCATTTTGCAGTGGCAAGGTCTGGCAAATCTGTTGGTATTATTAGCTTTTTTGATTTTTCGTGTTGGCAAGAAATCAATATGTTAAAAAAGTCAATCAAATAGCCATTTCTCCGTACTCTGCGCGCGCGACCTTTTTTGTTTTTTAAAAAACTTTATAGGGGTCAAAATCCTCCTTATGTGTTAGAAACTGAAATGCCTGGCAAAAATAAAAAATCTAAATATCAATCTTTATTGATAAGCAAGAAAAGATATTACTTCTATAAAATAACCTGGCTTGATATTGTTGGTGATTCTGGACATGCAAACTCTGAAGAATTTATGAAATTAAATCCTGCAGTCATGGTTAGTTATGGTTATATCTTTAGCAAAGATAAAACTTGTATTAGAAGTTTTGCAAGTTATGATAGTAAGGAAGAAGCATTTAGTGATAGGAATGTATATCCAACTGGATGTGTTATTAAGTTAGAAAAAATAAATATATGAAAAATACTACGTTAACGAAAAATATGCCTAACGTAAAATGGAATCAGTTACCGCCTACCAAAGGCCCAGACTCACAAGGTCTGCAACCAAAGAGATTTAAAACTATTTTATCTCTAAAGAAAAAGGAAACTAAATGATAAAGTTTTTAGGAAAAATTAAAAGCAACGTTCACTTTTTATGGACTAAAATAAATAATCCATTTAATCAGACTCAAGGTCTTTCTTTATTTGTAATTGTGATTCTGTTGTTGATTCTTCTGTATAGATAGGTTCTTCTTCAGCAGTAATATTAATTATATTTTTGTGATCTTCTAAAATTTGTTTCATTTTAGATTGTAATTCTTCTTCACTTAATTGATCTAAATTACCTGTCATTACTAATTTTTGATCAACATATAATCCTCCGGCCTTTCCCCTTGCTATCTCTGCATTAATCGCAGCACTCCAGGCCCCTTTTTTCTGCGCCTCATCTCTTAACTTCGCTAGTTCACCTAAATGTTTTTGAAAAGTAATTCCGTATTTTTCTTGAACCTCTGCTCGTAACTCATTTATATATCTTACAACTAATGGTGAGTATTTAGGACTACGGAGCTCGCTCGCAGCCTGTCTTGGTCTTGTTTTGTATCCTGCTTCAAATGCGCATTCCGCAGGCGACATTCTGCCCTCGTTGTAAACTAACAACTCTGCGAATTTGATTTGTTTTTCTGTAAGTTTTGCGGGTACTCCCATAATAATTTGACTTTTATCGTACATTGGCGTATATTTCAACTACTATTTGTAGTGTTTCATTATGAGGGGTTGGCTTACGAAGTATAACCTTGTTAAGTAGTACGGAAACTGAACCCCTCGTAAAAATTAAGACTTATATCTATTTTTAAAAACTTCTATTAAATCCATAATGTAAACAAATTCAGCCCCTGGGTTTTTGTCAGACCAATCTATTTCAGAATTTGTTACACACACTTCTATAATTTCATTTAATAATTCTTCTGTACTTCTATTCATTATGCTTGTCACTCCTCCATTTCAGTTATAGTTATTTCTGCCCGTTCCTCTAAATTTAGAACGCTTTCAAGTTCACAATTTATAAGTTCATGATTATGTAAATGATAAAATACAACTTCGTCATTTTTTTTACATTTTTTTAACATGGTCATTAGTTCTTTTACTTGCATGCTTGTGCCTTTTCTTTTTGCTCGTCAGCTTGTGCCCTATGTTGATTTGATTTTTTTTCACCGCACTCTAATTCTAAAAAAGTAAAACCGTCTAATTTTTCCTCTTTAGCCCCCAGGCCCAATAATAGGGCCCGAAGTTCCTCCACTGAATTAATCATAACAATTAAAATCCTCCTCATTAACATACATATCAAAGCCGTATTGATCTAAACTTCCTTTGTATCCTATTTTATTTAATGCGGACTGGAGCCAGTCAATGTCCCCGGCGCTCCAATATTTTTCAAAAATAGATACAAATTTATTTTTAAATTCACCCGGCAATGGTGGGTAAAAATTACTGTCTAAATGCATCCTCAAACTATGCGCTTTTTTCATTGTTTCCTTTCTGTTTATTAATCTAATAAAGTATAATATTCTTGAGTGAAATGTTTTTGAAACCAGGTTATGCATTTTTGCATAGTTTTATAATCACCATTTATTTCTGCATTTTTTATTTTAACGTATACACCCCTGGCAAACCTCGGTAGCTTGCACACTTCACCGCTATACGGGTTCATTTCTTCAACTATTTCACAATCATTATATAAAACATCACACGGAAGTTTTATTTTTTTGTTATTATATACTATTGTTTCTTTCATTTTTTCCTTTCTGTTTAGTGGGGTAACATTTAAAAATTAAATATTACCCCGGTTCCAGTATTTTAGCTTAACAATAGCTCCTCTTTAGCAAGGCTTTTTGTTAATACAGGTTTTCTGTATCACCTTTTTTTAATGTTGCGGGTGTGTATCTCAACAATAGAGCGAATACCCACGCGATCAAAAAACTTTTAAACATCTAAAACAAACCCCGTTTTATCGTGCCTTGCTTTACCTTTAGCATATAGACCGGCAATAATATTTTTAGGGTCTTTAAATCTAACATCAGACTCATCAGCATTAATAACTTTATAGCCATTAAATTTTTTAGGAAGTTTTTCAGTTCTAAATACAGCTGAAATATTGCCCCCTCTTTTTAAAATATCAAAAGCCTGGGTTTTGTTGTCCTCGTTTAATGAATATGTTAAATGATAATTACTAGGGTATTCACCATTAGCCCACTTCAGAGCGCGTTTATAAATTTTGGTATAATCATAAAACTGTACTTCTGGAAACTTTTCAAAAATACCGTGACGCTCCCAGGATATATCCGACGTTCCGTTTAATCTTACAGCAGGCTGAAAGCCTTTTTTTTTACATCGGCCCACGTGCAATTTTATTTCTTTTTCTAATTGTTGTAAAAAACTTTCACGCTCTAAAAAATACCACCTTGTCTTATTAACTCGGCCTTGCCTTACCGGACGCATAACACCCCGCCCCGCTGTAAATAAACAACTAGCCCGGCACCCTGCGGACGCCTGGGGACATGTATTAAAACCGCTAGACTCGGCAGGGGCCAAATATAAAATAGCCGTCATTACTTTTAATTTTTGGCCTTTGATTGTTTTGGCGTTATTATCAACGTTCAATAACTTTTTTGATTTATTAAATTCTATTAACATCCTCTACCCCTTTCATGATTGTATTGATTATTTTTTGTTTTAAATTAGAATTTTTATTGCTTAACTTGGTGATTGTTTCCTCCTGATCTATCAACTTTTTTTGCAATGCTCTTATAAAGTGGGTAATATGCATATCACCGTATTTTAAAAATTTTTCTTTACTACTAGAATAATACTCAACTTCTAAAAATTCCGACATGTCACAAGGCACCGCCCGGTTATCAAGTATAGATTGTATTTCAAATATAGTTTTTAATTTCATGGTTAACAGTCCCCGCAATAGTTATTATTAAAGGGGTTGACGTAGTCGGCTTTTAATAAACAAGCGCAACTTAAACAATAAACCCCAGGTTGTGCATAAAATATTTTACCCGTGTTAATATCGACATGAGTAATTTTAAACTCCTGGCGCAGGTCATTTAATTTATGCTTTTTAAATTTTTCTACAAACTCCGAGTTAAACTCATCCTTTATAATTTGTAGTATTTCTTTTTTATTTAATTTTTTTAACATTATTCCTATATATTCCTATATAATTCATATGTCAATACTTATTATTATAAATTCTTATAATATCCTATTGACATTAATTTCTAATAATTTATAAAGATTGAAATTAACAAAAGGTGAAAATATGAAATATATAATAATTAAAAAATGGAAAATGAGAGGTGCCAAAGCCTCCTATTACCTGGAGGAAGTTACAGACTCTATAGAGGAGGCCAATAGAAAATTATCGGCTCATAATGTATTAAAAAAGGATGAGAACGATAGCTTTTATATCGTTCCATTTAATGAAGAAGTACTAGTTTTAGATAAATTAGCCTCTTAAAAATTGACAAAATAGGGTATCACCGTATATTAATTGTACGGTGAAACCCGAGTCAAAATTTTATCAACAAATCAAAAAAAATACCCCTCTAATTAAGTGGACTAGGTTGGAGTCCTGGGCCTCGTTCGGCGTTCCAGATTTATTAGGTTACCATGATTTATGCGGTTTTTTCATGGTCGAGTTAAAAATACAGACCGGCAATAAAATTAAATTTTCACCCCACCAGATACTATTTCACACCACCAGAAAAGAGCGTAATTTTATCTTGGTTAACCATAAAAACCCCGGCCCCCGTTCCTCTGTTAAACTTTACCGCTCCGCGGATATTGAAAAGCTTATCAGTGACCCGCGCACCGCGTCCCCCCTGGCCGAAAATGATTTTACAAAAATAGAAAAAATATTAATCAATCAACAATAACCCCGAACCGCGCGCCCCGGTTCGCGGGCTGTCAACTGTCCAAAATGACGCGCGACAATTTGTCGCAGGTCATCGGCTCGTGGCCCTCGGGCCCACCCACCCGGCTAAAAAAAAAATAAAGCTTGCTCGCGAGCTCGTGCCCTCTGGGCTCCCACCCCTCCCCCTGCCTCGATTTTTTGAAATTTTTAAAAATAATAAACCCCGCTCCGCGATTTGCGAAGCGGGGTATTTGCGTACTTAAAACGCGCTAACGAGTAGGCGTTCGGTGTATGTTTTCCCGTCAATACTTCTTACGGGAATGACGGTCGTATATTCCTGCAAATGGTCGATATCTCTTATATCCTTATAATCCTTTTGCACCGCTTCGAAATTTTCGTACTCGGTAAAATCGCAACGGATCGCGACGGGATCAAAGGGAATGTCCTCCTCAAAGTCCTCGTAGTATTCAAACAAAGCTTTTGAGCCCTCATAGCTAAAGCCGTTTTGATCTTGTGTCATTATACCAATAAATTGGTATTCACTTATCGTATCAACTAGCATTGTTTCCTCTCCTCTTTTTGTTTCTGATCTCATCAGCTACGGCCTAACCGCAGGACGCCCCGCCTGGGGCGTTTCGATCTAGTTAATTAACTCTGCCTCTTTGTAAGCATTATCATCAAAACAAAGTTCGCCTTGAATATCCATGCCCCCATTGTCCAAAAGTATTTTTTTTGCTTCATCCTCATTGTTCGCAAATATTTCATAATAATAATAACAAGGTACTTTAAATTCGTATTTCCTCATCGCTTTTTTTCCTCCTCAATTAATTTATCAATTGTATTATAAATCAAATCCTCAACGCTCCTCAAAGTCATTGAACTTTCTAAATTTATAAAATGCGTTCGGTGACTGTGTTTGTGATTTAAGATCACCGACCAACGGCCCGCGTTGCTTTGTGGGCTTTCAATTTCCCACCCCTGGTATGCTCTCATAGCTTTTGTCCTTTCGTTGTTAAATTGTATCCAAGTTTTTTTATGCATTCAATAACCCCAGGCAACAAAGTTTTGTTGCCCGAGATGTTAGCGAATAGTTTTGCTTTATCGCATACGGGATAAATTAATTGGTTCCCGTAAACGCTTTTCTTTTCTACGATCAGTTCCATTATTTTTCTTTCCTCCTTTTTTCGTAATATGATTTTTGTATTTTTACTTCTTCTTCAGCGTAGGCAATTGCTCTGTCAATTGGTCTGTCAAAATTCAAAACCATGTCGACAATTCTTCTTAACCTTGCCCAATCCTCGTTCCACTTTCCGTAGGTCTTTCGGTCAATCGTTACGATTGCTTCAATTAATGCTCCTCGGTATGCTTCCATTCTTTGTTGGTCATTAGTCATTTTACTTTCTCCTTTTTGTTTTTAGTTTTTTAAATCTTTTAAAATTGCTAAAGAAAAAACTCTAACAAATTTTTTTAACCAATCTTGCTGTTTTAAAGACAGGTTTGGATTATTAAAAATTAAATGGATTGGCTCATAAAAAGACTTTGATACAATCTCAATTTTATTTGTATTAATCCATTTTTTATAAATAGATTTTAACTTATCAGTATGTTTCATTTTTTATTCTCCTTTGTAGTTTTTATATTTAAGAAGATGTTTCAAACAATCTTCTTTTTTTAATATTGTTTTTAAAGTTGGTTGCATCAACGGACATTTATCATCGTGTTTAAATCCAAACACCGCATGAACCAATTCATGATAAACAATATTTCTTAACGCATCTTCATTCATATCAATTGCTTTTTTTGTAATCCACAATTGACACTTTCCCCTGGATGCAAGTCCCAACAAGTTGTCCTCGCATCGCGCTTCGCCAATCCTTACTTCTACTCTTGGCAAAGTTTTAATATGATCTTTAACTTCATAGATCATATTGATTACTTTTCTTCTTAATGAATAAACTTCATCATTCATTTTAAAGTTTTTTATTTCTTTTGTTTGCATTTTTGTTTTCATTTTTCTTTCTTTTGTTTAAGCTTACAGTATCATTGTCCCTATTAGCATCAAGCATTATTATTAGAAAATCCCATAAGTAGTTGAATACATTAGATTAAAGTTATCCACAATCCACGGCTCGGTGACCGCGGTGCCCACCCACCCAGGTCGTTGCACTGTGGCAACAGTGTTGTAAATTTACAACAGTATGAGCTCGTGAACTATGGCCCCACCCACCCGTAAACAAACAACGTAGGGTACCTTAACCAAAGGTCAATCTAGAAAATCGAAACACCCCCCACCCCCTTTTTCGGGCCCGCAGACAATAGACTTACCCTTATATCTAGGTTTTAGACATATACTTGCTAAAAAAACTAAATGGCATTACAATTATAAAATCAGAAAAATTTTATAGGGGGTACCCCTAAAAAAATAAAAACTCTGCAAAACAGAATGCCAAAAAAATTCTGCAAAAAATTTTATGGATGAAGAACTAATTAATAAGTTACCACCCGATGCGAAAAAAGAATTTATTAAATACGCATTAAAACTTTCCGAAAAAAAAATTAAATCAAAAGTCCACGATGACTTTATGGGTTTTGTCAAACATGTTTGGCCTGAATTTATTGAAGGTAAACATCATAAAATTATTGCGGATAAATTTAATAAGATTGCTACGGGAGAAATTAAACGACTAATTATTAACATGCCGCCGCGGCACACGAAGAGTGAATTTAGTTCCTTCTTACTTCCTGCCTGGATGATTGGCAGACGTCCTAAATTAAAAATTATTCAATCCACCCACACGACCGAACTTGCAGTTAGGTTTGGTAGAAAAGCAAAAAACTTAATGGACTCTCCAGAATATAAGCAAGTGTTTGAAACAAGATTACGAGAAGATAGTCAAGCCGCGGGCAAATGGGAAACAGAACAAGGCGGTGAATATTATGCAGCCGGTGTAGGATCGGCGATCACGGGCCGTGGAGCGGATTTATTGATTATTGATGACCCACACTCGGAGCAAGATGCGTTGAACATGCAAGCTATGGAACGAGCTTATGAATGGTATACCTCTGGTCCTCGTCAGCGTTTACAACCAGGCGGAGCGATTGTCTTGGTTATGACCCGGTGGAACATGAAAGATTTAACAGGGATGTTACTGAAAAGCCAAAAAGAATTAAAATCAGATCAATGGGACATTGTAGAGTTTCCTGCTATCTTACCTAGTAATAAACCTGTCTGGCCAGAATATTGGAAGCTAGAAGAATTAGAAGGAGTCAAAGCTTCTCTATCGGTAGGTAAATGGAATGCACAGTGGATGCAAAATCCAACATCGGAAGAAGGTAGTTTAATTAAAAGGGAATGGTGGAAGACTTGGGATAAAGGATATATTCCTCCTCTGCAACATGTCATTCAAAGTTATGATACAGCCTTTTTAAAAAAAGAATCTGCCGACTATTCTGCTATCACCACCTGGGGAGTTTTCTATCCAGACCAAGACAGTGAAGCTAATTTAATTTTATTGGATGCTGTGAAGGAACGATTAGAATTTCCCGAATTAAAGAAAAAAGCAATGGAACAATATAGATACTGGAATCCCGAAACGGTGATCGTGGAAGCAAAGGCTTCTGGAATGCCACTTACTTATGAGTTGCGTAAAATGGGGATACCTGTTATAAATTTCACTCCTAGTAGAGGAAACGATAAACATGCTAGGGTTAACGCCGTATCACCCTTATTTGAAAGTGGTGTTATCTGGGCGCCGGATGAAAAATTCGCTGAAGAGGTTATAGAAGAATGTGCAGCTTTTCCTTATGGGGATCATGACGATTTAGTTGACTCCATGACACAAGCAGTGATGCGGTTTAGACAAGGTGGTTTTATTTCGCATCCAGAAGATGAACATGAAGAAAAAATGCCACCAATGGAACGAACGTATTATTAAGGAATAAAATATGCCAATTGCACTTATGTTTCCCTTTGCTGAAGCTGCAGGACTTACTCTAGCTGGTTTAGGTATGCAAAAAGCTACAGAGTTGATTATGAATTATATTCAAACCAACCCAGAGAAATCAAAAAAAATTTTAGAAACTATTAGTCCAATAGGTGGACTTGGTTCTATTCTAATGAACAAAGAATCAGAAAAAGAAACTTCTAGTGAACCAGAAAAAAAAGAAGGACGTTCTAAAAAAGAAGTAGTGTTAGATGCTATCCGAGAAGGAAAAGCAGGTAGAGGAAATTACTCTAGTCCAGAAGCAACAGGACCTGCTACTAGTATTCGCGGAAATGTTATTAGAGGTTTAGAAGATGAAGGCTATGTAAGTAAAGAAAGAGTAACTCCAGGGGAAAAAGGTAAAAGCAAAGAACCTTTTGATTACAAAAAATTTTATAAAGCTGATGGTGGTTTAATAACTATGTTTAGGGGAAAATTATAATGGGAAGAGGTTTCACAAAAATGATTAAGAGCGCTGAAATGCAAGGGGCACTTAAACAAATTCCTCCTGATGCAGCACAGGCAATGGGTCAAACAAATACTCTTTTAGGTAATATAGTAAAAGCAAGTGGCGTTGCAACTCCTGTAGTACAACCAGTGGCACCATTGCAATTTAATAATCCTGAAAGAGCAGAAAGAATTGAATCTTCTTTGGGTAGGGCTGCTTTTGGACCAGATAGAATTAGAGAAATTTTAATGCAATTAAAAGGTTTAAGTTTTTTAGCCGATGGTGGAAGAGTTGGATATGCTGCTGGTGGAGTAACACACGTAATTCCAAAAAATTTACCATTAACACTTAATGAAGCTATTAATAAATTTGGTTTTGATGCTGTTATGGGTAAAACAATTCAAAGCGGAGGAGAAGAACCTGGAATGTATCAACCAGGACAATATACGCAGTATTATAATTTAATGGAAGCAGAATCTGGCGGTGGAACAGGTTTAAAAGAACAATATAGACCTGCAATTGCACCAGTAGGTACTATTTTACCATCAAAACCAGGAACGATTGGTTATACAGGACCTGAAACGACAACTGCACCAGTAGCAGATATAGCAGGAAGAAGACAAAGAATAGAGGATTCATTAACAAGAGCAGCTTTTGGTCCGGAAAGAATTAGAGAAATTTTAAAACAATTAGAAGCTTCTAGTTTTTTCGCAGACGGTGGTATTGTTAGTTTATTAAAAAAATAATGGATATTAAATACAACGAAACATTAGGTTACTTTGTGAATACAGCTAATGATGAACCTGTAACTCAAGCAGAACTATTACAATGGGCGGATGAAAATCCAGAACCTTTAGAAGGACCTAAACAATCTAATACTGCTATGGTAAAACAATTAATAGAAAGTTTGACAGTTAAAGAAACCCCTGGTAATACAGAGGTAGAAGAAGGTGTTGAAACAATCAAAAAAACCATATAGAATAAATTAATGGCACAGATAGACGACGCATTACCCAATACAAAAACAACTGTAGAAATTCCAGGCGAAGAAGAAATCATTCAAGAACAAGAACAGAAGATTGAAGAGATTCAATCTGAAGGTGGTCCTGTTGAAATAGAAATGGATGAAGACGGAGGAGCAGAAATTTCTTTTGACCCACAAGTTGCAGCTATGGAAGGTGGTGAAGACCACAATGCCAATTTAGCAGAATTTTTAGAAGACGGAGTATTAGATCCTATTGGTGCAGAATTATTTGACCAATATGCTGAATACAAAGAATCAAGAGGAGATTGGGAAGAAAGTTATAGAGAAGGTTTAGATTTATTAGGATTCAAATATACAAAAAGAACAGAACCTTTTAGAGGAGCATCTGGCGTAACACATCCAGTGCTTGCAGAAGCCGTTACACAATTTCAAGCACAAGCATATAAAGAATTATTACCTGCAGAAGGTCCAGTCCGAGTTCAAATTTTAGGAGACGTCACTGCAGAAAAACAAGACCAAGCAAATCGTGTTAAAGATTTTATGAATTATCAAATCATGGATCAGATGAAAGAATATGAACCAGAGTTTGATCAAATGCTTTTCTATTTACCCCTGTCCGGTTCTGCCTTTAAGAAAGTCTATTATGATGATTTATTAGGCAGAGCTGTGTCCAAATTTATACCTGCCGAGGATATTGTAGTTCCTTATTCTGCAAACTCATTAGATGATGCAGAAGCTGTTATTCATTTAGTAAAAATTTCTAAAAATGATTTACGTAAACAACAAGTAGCAGGATTTTATAAAGATATAGATTTAGGAGAACCTGCGGTGAAAGAAGATCCACTAAAAGAAAAAGAATTACAACTAGAAGGCATTTCCCAAAATGGTCAAGATGAAATTTATACTTTATTGGAAATGCATGTTAATTTAGATCTACCAGGATATGAAGATGTGAATCCTGAAGATGGTGAGCCCACTGGAATTAAACTTCCCTATGTCGTAACAATAGATGAAGCTACCAATAAAATTTTATCTATTAGAAGAAACTATGCAGCTAATGATCCGTTGAAAAAACGAATCAATTATTTTGTACATTTTAAATTTTTACCAGGTTTAGGTTTTTATGGTTTTGGTTTAATTCACATGATCGGTGGATTATCTAGAACAGCAACTGCTGCATTAAGACAATTATTAGATGCAGGAACATTAGCTAATTTACCAGCTGGATTTAAAGCTAGAGGTATTAGAGTAAGAGATGATGCACAACCTTTACAACCAGGAGAGTTTAGAGATGTAGATGCACCTGGTGGAAACATCAGAGATTCATTTATGCAACTTCCTTTTAAAGGACCAGATGCAACTTTATTACAACTTATGGGTTTATGTGTGCAAAGCGCTCAACGCTTCGCGTCCATCGCTGACTCACAAGTGGGCGATATGAACCAAGCCGCGGCCGTCGGTACGACTGTAGCGCTTCTGGAGCGCGGATCGCGGGTAATGTCTGCTATTCACAAACGATTATACGTTGGTTTAAAAAATGAATTTAAATTATTATCGGAAGTATTTAAAACTTACATGCCACCTGAATATCCTTATGATGTTCCAGGTGCACAAAAAAATATCAAGGTCGCTGACTTTGATGATCGTATTGATGTATTACCAGTTGCCGATCCAAATATCTTTTCTCAAACACAAAGAATTTCTATGGCACAAACACAATTACAATTAGCACAATCGAATCCACAAATTCATAATTTATATCAAGCGTATCGTTCTATGTATGAAGCAATCGGAGTTAAAAATATTAATGCTATTTTACCTCCACCAGAACAACCAATGCCGATGGATCCAGCATTAGAACATATTATGTCTATGAGTATGAAACCTTTTCAAGCATTCCCAGGACAAGATCACAAAGCACACATTGATGCGCATTTAGGTTTTATGGGTTTAAATATGGTACAAAATAATCCACCGATATTAGCTGCATTACAAAAAAATATTTTAGAACACATTAGTTTAATGGCTCAAGAACAAGTGCAATTAGAATTTGTCCAAGAATTACAAGAAGCTAATCAAATACAAATGCAAATGCAACAAGCAGGTGCAATGAATCCAGCTATGGCAGCCGGAATGATGAATAATCCACAGATGATGCAAGCCCAAAGACGATTACAACAAATTACAAACTCTATTGAGTCTAGAAAAGCTATTTTGATTGCAGAATTAACAGCAGATTATGCTAAAGAAGAACAAAATATTAGTGGTGAATTTGGTGGTGACCCATTATTAAAACTAAAAGCAAGAGAATTAGACCTTCGTGCCGAAGAAAACTCTAGAAAAGAGGAAGAAGGACAAGAAAAAATCAACATAGACAAGATGAAAGCTATGATGAACCAACAACAACACGAAGAAAAGCTAGAACAGAACGAAGATTTAGCTGGATTACGTGCCGGAGTGTCATTAGCAAAGCAACAAATGGCCCAAGCTAGCAAAATTAATGATTTTGGTAGAAATTTTAAGAAATTTTAGTTATAATAAATTTTAATTAGGAGAAAAATATGAGCAAAGATTGGCAAAAAGGTTCAGGATACGTAAACGCACCAAAAATTGAAAAAGAATTAGGTGTAGGTAAAGACGGATACCAACAAGGCGGTATTAATGTTGAGTCTACTAACGATCAAGAGTCACAGACTGTTGAAGTTAAAGGTACTAAACGTATGTTGAAAGCAAAAAGCAAAAAAGCTACCTGGTATTAGTATGTGGTTAAGCCTGCTAGGAATGGCAGTGAAGACTGCTGGTTCTATTTATTCCAATAAACAAAAAACAAAACAAGCCATGTCTGATGCTGCATTATTACATGCAGAAAAAATGGCGCGTGGGGAAATTGAATACACCGGTAAAGTTTTTGAAGCACAGAAAAATGATTGGAAGGACGAATTTATTTTATTAGTGTTATCTTCTCCTTTGTTTTTATTAGCGTATTCTGTATTTGCAGAAGATGAAAAAATTGGTCAAAAATTAGACTTGTATTTTGAGAAATTACAGGGTATGCCTTGGTGGATAACTGGCCTCTGGATTTCAGTCGTAGCAGCTGTATATGGAATCAAGGCTACAGATATTATAAACACAAACAAAACAAACGGAGTAAAAAAATGAGAAACGATTACGGATTAAGATCAGAAGTTAGATTTTCTAAAGGTGGAAAAGCTTCTAAAAAGAAAAGCTCTTCTAAAAAAGGAATGGCTTCTGTGAAAAAATTAGACAACATGAAAATGAACAAAAAGAAATAGTCATGAAAAAGGCAGAGAAAAAAGTACAAAAAGTAATGAGAGAATTTAAAAAAGGTAAATTACATACAGGAAGCAAAAAAGGTCCTGTAGTAAAATCTAGAAAACAAGCAATTGCAATTGCTCTTTCAGAAGCCGGTAAATCTAAAAAGAAGAAAAAATAATGGAATCTTGGAAAGACTTACTACCTTTGTTAAAACAAAAACTATGTAAAGTAGTTTGTACTATTTTTAACATTAAACAATGTGCATGTAAAAAGGATAAAAAATAATGAAAAAAGAATGTTCTATTTGCAAAAAAGAATTTGAAGCTACAAGTGAACATCAAACGATTTGCAGTGATGCATGTAAACAGGAGGCGTTAGCAAAATTAGATCAAGGATCTGATGAATGTTTATCGTGTCAATAAATGGCTACTAAAAAGAAACCAGGACTCTGGGCTAATATTAATAGAAGAAAAAAATTAGGTATCTCAAGACCAAAATCTAAATCTACTATTTCAGCTAAAGCATACGCTAATATGAAAAAGGGATTTCCAAAAAAGAAAAAGTAATGGCTAGAACAGCGGCGTGGCAGAGAAAAGAAGGTAAATCAAAATCAGGCGGTTTAAATAGAAAAGGTATTGCATCCTATCGTGCAGCAAATCCTGGTTCTAAATTATCTATGGCTGTAACGACGAAGCCATCTAAATTAAAAAAAGGTTCTAAAGCAGCAAATAGACGTAAGTCTTTTTGTGCTAGAATGAGCGGAATGAAAAAACGCTTAACGTCTGCTAAAACGGCCAGGGATCCTAATAGTAGAATTAACAAGTCCCTGCGCAAATGGAATTGCTAGAAAGGCAAAATGGACGAACTAGTTATAGTTTATAAAATA